>NPIE01001158.1_pt1 | contig 108937 bp, 107 predicted proteins | sample 8637661 | NCBI WGS metagenome assembly NPIE01 (sample SAMN07420842, study PRJNA396082) | bioreactor metagenome | isolation source: sample BA12 brine-fed electro-methanogenic bioreactor BA | place: Japan: Kochi | collected 2016-12-09
AATCCGATTTGTGCAACAAAGCCGAGCACACCAAGACCATCATTTGCCGCCCGTCCTCCTAGGTAGTCTCGAAAGAAACGGCCAGAAGAGTTACCATCAAGAATTGATCCAGTGGCCCAAATTTCTTTCAATGCAGCAGCGCTTGGTTCGACTTTGTCTATAGAGAACGAACCTGGTTCAAATACGTCGACTCGCTTGCCGCCCAGTTCGATAGTCCGCGGTTCGCCCACCTCAGAGACGTTCCATTCGAATTTGTCGTAGCTGTAGTCTTCGGTTGGTTGAACCAACGTAACGTGTGCTCGTGACTTGGCGTAGACAACGATATTTTCGACAACTTTTTGGAAGAGCATATCCTCGACAAGAGTCTTACCTTCATACCTCACTTTGATGGTGTAAGTAGCCAAATGGTTCTCATGGCCAAAAACGTCATCGCAGACCTTGGTCAAGTTCGAGAGTTCATTGTCGTCGATGCTTGCAAAGAAAACCCCGTCGTCTGCCAGAAAGTTTCTGGCCAAACGAAGTCTTGGATAGATCATTGAAAGCCAGTCGGAATGGAACCTACCATTGCTAGTCGGGTTGGAAACTAGCCGGTTTCCCTCACCATCGGTTTGGTTCGAACGCTCGAAGTATTCGTCGGTTAATTCTGAAAAATTGTCTCGATAAACGAAGTCTTTCCCCGTGTTATACGGCGGGTCGATGTAGATCATCTTGACCTTGCCCAGATAGGTCTCTTGCAGCAGCTTCAGGGCCTCAAGGTTGTCGCCTTCGATGAACAGGTTCTGGGTGGTGTCGAAATCCACGGACTCATTGCGCGCGGGGCGCAGGGTTTTGGCGATGGGGGCGTTGGCGGTGATCAGCGCCTCGCGCTTGCCCGGCCAGTTCAGGTGATAGCGTTCCTGCTGCCCCTCGACGATGCTGTCCGACAGCTCTTGACGCAGCTGGTCAAAATCCACCGTCAGACGCAGTTTGCCGTTTTCATCCGCTCCTTCCGTCACGCAGCCGGGGAAGAGCGCGCGGATTTTGGCGATATTGTCCTGCGTCAGGTCAGGGCTGTGCATTTTCAGCTTTTCGATCTCGTCACTCATGGTCTTCCCTACGTCTTATTCTTGGGCCTATTCCGGCTTTTTCAGATGCTCGAAGTCCGCCTGCGCCTCACGCAGCTGGCCGTGCAGTGTCATTTTGATGTTGAATTGCGTCTCGCGTTTCAACCTGGATTTCAGCTGGCTGATTTCACGCTCTTTGGTCTTGAGGGCGTGCGTCCGGTCCATCCGCGCGCTCAAGGATTCTGCCGTTTGCGGCACAATCGGCATGAGCGCCGTCAGGATCTGTTCATAAAGCACGCCGAGGTTGAGCGCCACTGGCAATGCGCTGCGGGGCGTATCGATCGGCAGCCAGTCCGAGCGCAGATAGTCCGAGAGCACCCATTTGGCGGTGTCCGCTTCTGACGGGCGTTTGTGGGCGGCGGCGATCTGGGTTTGGCCGTCTTGTTCCAGTTCAAACAGGATCGGAAAGGGGATGGCGCGGTCGATGGCCCTGAGCACGTCGTCCTGCACCGCATCGGTTTTCAGCGTTACGCGGAACACCTGTATCTCGGGCACGGATTTGGTGGCGGCGAGGTTGATCGTTTCAGGGGCCAGCTTGGCGCGCCATGTGATCTGATCGACCTGTGCGACGAATTTATCCTTGAGCGCCGTGCTGGCCTGAACCCGGTCATAGATCCGCGTTTTGGGCACGACACGTTTCAGGAGCGCGGTTTTGGGGTAGTTGTAGAGCGCCGTCATGCCGAGTCTCTCACGACGATGAAGGCCAGAAGTTCAAAATCATCGAGCCCTGCGATGGTGTGGGTCAGCGCCGTGGTGTGGCCGCCCGAAAAGAGGCTGTCGAGGTCACGCTCTTCCTTCACCTCGATCATGGATTTGATCGCGTCGCTGAGCAGCTCGGAATACTTGCCCATCTCGCGCCCGTCTTTGGTTTCCGCGTTGAAGGCGTCGCAGAGCGCCTTGATCGGCTTATCCAGCCCCTTGCAGCTGGAGCGGATCAGGTCGAGCAGGCGCTTCACCTCCGTGTGGTCGGCGATGACGTTGGCGTCGTTGTCGAGGTAGATCAGGTAATAGGGGTGCAGGCGGTTCTGTTGGTTGACGTTCACATCGGGGTGGATGTTGCGCAGGGCAAAGATCACACCGGTTCGCAGCCCTTTGGCGGGGTTGGACGGGACGATGGCATGCAGACCTTTGGGTTGGCCCGCCAGGTCGCCATGTTCCTTGGTGTAGTTCAATAGGTCCATGCGGAAGTCGTTGAGGCCAAGGTCGGTGATCGAAACGCCGGTTTTGACGTCCTCAAGCTCGATGACCTCGTCCTGTAGGCGCTGCAGCTGGTCCTTGCGGTAGGCGACGTCACTGCTTTTGGCCGTCAGCACGTTGTCTTCGCCGGTGCCAGTCAGATCGACAATGTGCATCCGGTTTTCGACGCGTTCCTTTAGGTTGATGTACTCGTCGAGCGAGATGTCGGGCCAGTAGTTCACCAACTGAATGGCGGTGTTTGGAGAGCCGATCCGGTCAACCCGGCCAAAGCGCTGCACGATCCGAACCGGGTTCCAGTGGATGTCGTAGTTGATCAGGTAGTCGCAGTCCTGAAGGTTTTGCCCTTCTGAAATGCAGTCAGTTCCGATTAAGATGTCCAGCTCTTCTGGCACCTCCGGCATGATCAGCGCCTTCTCTTTTGCCTTGGGGGCGAAGAGCGTCAGAACGGACTGGAAATCGTAATGAGGCTTCAAGGTCGTCTTGGGGTTGCCCGAGCCCGTGACGATGCCCGTCTCGGAACCCATCGCGCCCTTCATCGCAGGCGCGACGTGCCGATAGAGATATTCGGCGGTATCTGCGTAAGCGGTGAAGATGAGAACCTTGCGATTGCCGGGGTTCAAGGGAGTAGCCATCTTCTGCATGATGACGTCAATCAGGTGCTGCAGCTTTGCGTCCTCTTCGACGCCAACTTTTTCCATCTCGGTCAATAGACCTTGGATGATTTCGCGGTCGCCCCCCAAATCAGTCTTCCACGTTGGGATATCCATATCAGCGAGGTCGATTTGGATCTTCTTGCCGATTGTGAATTCGCCAAGTCCCGATAGGTCATCATCGTCGGCATCCAAGTTTTCCACGTCATTGAAGACATCTTCGATCCTTGCGTTGCCGCCACTCGCCTCGAAGCGATCGATGGCTTCCAGCATCGCGCCGATGTTTCGGTCCAGCGCACCCAATGTGAGACGGAATGCCTCTACTGAGCTTTCAAGGCGCTTCAGAAGGTTCGTCGTCATCAGCGCTTGCAGGCTGCGCTCGCGATCGGCCTGGCGCAGCGTACCTTTGGAGCCTTCTGTCTTGGTGTCGTAGAGCTCCTCATATTTCCTAAGGCGGCTCGGTTGGATGTAGTTCACCGGTGCGTAGACAGCCATTTTTAGAAGGGATAGGTCGCTGTAAATCTCGTCAAATCCCACGACATCTTCGCGGAACGTGATCGGGAGGTGATGGGAAATTGGCTTCTTGCGCTCGGGGAATTGCCCGATGTCGGCCGTATCGTAGAATTGCTCAATATGCTTGCGAGAACGCGCAATTGTCACCGAGTCCAAGAGCTCGAAGAAATCAAGATCCAACGCTCTGAGTATGGATTGTGCCGTGCGTTCCGCTGGAGGGAGCTCCGACCAAGTATTGAAGGCAGTTTGAGCCTTCCGGAAGATCTCTTCAACACTGGATTTGGTCTTTAGGTTTCGGCTCAACGTGTCCGAATGTCCCTCGTATGCCAATGCGAGCTGGTTGCGTAGGTCGGTGAACCTGTTGTTAACGGGGGTCGCGGAAAGCATCAGAACTTTTGTCTTCACGCCGGATCTGATGACCTTGTTCATCAGCTTCTGGTACCGAGTTTCCCGATCTTTGTAGACGTCGTTGTTTCGGAAGTTGTGAGACTCATCGATGACGACCAGATCATAATTGCCCCAATTGACCCGATCGAGTGGGATGCCCAGAGACTCGCCCGATGTTCTGGAGAGGTCGGTGTGGCAGAGGACATCATAGTTGAAGCGGTCGGCTGCAAAGAGGTTTGTCTTGAGGTTCGTGTTGTAGTTGCGCCAATTGTCAGCAAGCTTTTTGGGGCAGAGAACCAGGACAGATTTGTTCCGTAGTTCATAGTATTTGACGACAGCAAGCGCAGTGAACGTCTTTCCCAAGCCGACGCTGTCCGCAAGGATGCAACCGTTATAGGTTTCCAGCTTGTTAATTACCCCAGTGGCAGCGTCTCGTTGATAGTTGAACAGCTTATTCCAGACGAGGCTATCCAAGTATCCCGTTTGGTCATTGGGCAGCACATCCTCGTCGACCTCCTCAAGGAATTCCCTGAAGATGTTGTACAGGATCAGGAAGTAAATCCTTTGCGGCGAATTCTCCTGGTAAACGGCCTCAATGTGCTGAAGGACTTGATCCGTCACATCTTGAACGTTTGCTGGGTTGGCCCAGACCTGATCAAACAACGAAAGATAAGTTTTTGCCGAAAGGTCGTCCTCGAAGGCATGCGTGAAATTCGAAACGGCGTTGCCTGGCTGGTAACCCAAGTCGACGGCTGAAAACCCACTGATAGGCGAGAAAACCTTGTTTCCCTTGCGCGCTTCGATGGTCGCGAACTGCTGCATCGGGGCGTCAGTAGCGTTGGATTTAAAGGTCGCTTTCCTCCGGATCCAGTCCGCGCACTGTTTTGCGATGGCTTTTTGGGTCAATTTGTTCCGAAGATGAATTTCAAATTCTGTGCCGTACAGCGCGGTTTCCCTGAGCTGTTTCGGGATAAAGAACTCTCGTTTCTCTTTCCTCGAACGCCCGAGAGCTTCGTTCGGAATGAACGTCGGATCTGTCAGGATGAACTCTAGCTCTTCGACGCTTTCCAATTCATCCCGCAGCGCTTCGTATGCAAATATTGAGAAGCAACTGGCCGCCACCCGGATTTTCGCACCAGCTTCGGACCCTGCCTTCAGCTCATCTCCCAAGAGGACAGAAATGTTGTCGATGATTTTCAAAAGATTGCCCTGAATTTGAACGGTTTTTTGTAAACGTATCGCGTAACGGCCTGTGTTCACAGCCCAAATTCAACCTATGTACACGGATTGTCTCTCGGATCATCGCCAAGGCTGAACGACGATCAGAAGTGCCGCAACAGATCGTTGCGACACGCTAGGCTGATGTTCGTCTTGTTTTGAGCCCACGCTTTAGCGCGTGGGCAACCTCACCCAATAGACTGCACCAGGGTTCAACGGGCCGTTGGCCCGCTCACCCCGATCCAGACATCATTTCTTTTGTTTGGTCCGCCCAACATCCCTGACCGTGGCGGTCAACCTTAGTCCATCCCCAAAATCAGCCACCAATTTCCCCTGTCTCGCGGGCGAGCCATTCCTCGCGGGTCAAATTGGCGTCTGATTTTGGCGCAGACATTTTCTTCGCAAATGTGGCCGATTGACAGCCCCGTTCAGGGCCGTGGGTCGGGCTTTGCCCACTCCCACTCTGTTCCGCCGAATACATGCGTATTCGGTCAGATCAGGTGGCCGAGGCGCAGCCCATCGGCGGAAGGGGGCGCGAAGCCTCACCCGCGTCACTTTGATCGAGGAGGCCACAAATGGCACCGAAGTTAGATGTTTATGCACATGTCACTGACACCATTATTGCAGAGATCGAGGCAGGCACACCGCCATGGCGCAAGCCGTGGACCGGAAGCGCGTCGGGCATTGCCCTGCCGAGCCGACATAACGGGGAGGAATATCGCGGGATCAATATCTTGATGCTCTGGGTCATGGCGGCCAAGCATGGCTACGTGTCCAGCCGCTGGATGACCTACAAACAGGCGCAGGAGCTAGGCGGCCAAGTCCGCAAAGGCGAAACGTCGTCGACCGTGGTCAAATACGGGACGTTCACCAGAGAGAACGAATTGGGCGTCGAGGAAGAAGTGCCCTATGCACGCGCCTACCGCGTCTTCAATGCGGATCAGATCGAGGGCTTGCCGGAGGATTACTACATCCGGCCCGAGGCCCCGCGCGACCTCGGCACGGCGGAAGATCCAGAGCTGGAGGCGTTTTTCAGCCAGACAGGGGCGGAGATCCTCACCAGCGACGACCCGCGTGCCTATTACAGCCCCGCCAAAGATCACATCCACATGCCGCCGATTGCCACGTTTCACGATGCGGTAGGCTATTATGGGACGTTGGCCCATGAGGTGATCCATTGGACTGGCAGCGAAAAGCGGCTGGAGCGGATCAAGAAGTTTGCCAACCGTGAGGCCTACGCCTTTGAAGAGCTGGTGGCGGAAATCGGCGCTTGTTTTCTTGGTGCTCAGATTGGCGTCGCGCCGGAATTCGACCAAAGCGCCGCCTATGTCGAAGGGTGGTTGAAAGCTCTCAAAGAGGACAAACGGGCGATTTTTCGTGCGGCGTCCGAGGCCCAGAAGGCAGCCGATTTTGTCCTAGCAGCCGCAGGTCAGTCGAAAGCGGCCGCAGCATGAGCGGCCCAGCAATACTGCCCCCGATGACGTGCCGCAAATGCGGCGCGTCAAACCCAGTGATCTTTCTCGCGCCGGTCATCGTGAAAGGCAGTTGCTCCTGTATTTGCTTGGATTGCGCCGAGGCCCGTTCCTGGCTGGATCCGGACGGCAACTTGAAAGCCGGTGTTGAGCTTTGAGCACCTGCGCCCCGCCTCACGTGGCGGGGCGCAGGCACTTTGAATGGGATGAGAAAATGTGGCCCGTGCTGCTGCGCACGGGCCGCTCTGAGAAACGGGCTGTGCGGAGGATCGACTGGCTTTCAGCCCGCTCACCTCCTACAGGCTTCTTTCAATTTGATTGGTCCGCCCAACATCCCTGTCGCGTCCCGTCAATGGGCAAGCGCCGCGCGGGCGCGTCGTCAAAGCCTGCAACCCGTGTCCTCGCGCGGGGCGCGCTGCGGGCCGCACCAGTTGCTGGCTTCGACCCATTGACTGGCCGCTCCAGGGCCGTGGGTCGGGCTGTGCCCCCACCCACTCTGTTCCGCCGAATACATGCGTATTCGGTCAGATCAGATTGGCCGGTGTGCAGCCCATCGGCGGAAGGGGGGGCAAGCCCCAACCGCAGCACCCAAGAGGAGGCCACAAATGGCTCACAAACATCAGCCCCCGAAATTCTGGACCTGCGACTGTGATCGCACGACCGGCGGTCACATAATCGACGGGCTTTATTGCACCTGCGCGTATTGCGGGAAGCACCGGCATGAGCTCAAGGAGATCGTTGTCCCGTCCGGTTTGGGCGGCGTGTTCTGTGTCGAGATCCTCAGTGTCGAGGAGGATTGCGCCAAGGTGAAGGTGGTCAAAAGCTCGAACGGCTTTGACGCGCTGCCGCCCTTCACGGTGCCGTTCAAAGACATCGCTCCGCGTTGGAAGCACAAGGCGGGAGAAATCCAATGATCCCTGACTATCACAGTGATGATTTTGCGACAGCGCGTCTGGAAGATACCGTCAGCTTGCGAAGCGCCGCCCGTGAGGCCCGCGCCACGCTTTACGCGGTGTTGAACCGGCTTGAGCTGAACGATCTGGAGGGTGAGGAGCAGCCCTATATCGACGATTGTCTTGGGGCTCTCGCAATCCTTGAGGAGGCGTTGCGATGACCTTGGAAGACATCAAAGCAGCAGTGGACGCGGGCAACCGCGTTCATTTGGCGTTCATAGCAAGCTGAGCGTTTCTAAGCACTCACGACCGAGGAGTTCAACAATCACGTTCGCCCCGCGACCTGTAATTTGGAAGTGCTCATCTGCAGGGTCATCTGACGGATGAACATCGGCGATTCCGGTGCCAATGATGTCGTTTGAGACGCCATTTTCCAAAATTGCGGGAATACCTCGGTAAACGAAGCATCTTGGCAAGATTTCTCCTTCGATCAAGCGAACGCCATTCAGGCTCGCGGCAATAGCCAACGCAGCGGCCGACCTTTGTTTTGGGGTCTTCGATCTGGTGGTCCCGGTAGTGTGCTCAACTCTTCTCCCTTTGTATTTGCTGCGGGGCTTCAGAGGGTTGCTTTTCACCTCCAAGACCGAAGCCATGAATTCGTTCAACGCGTGTGTTTCTGGATCACGTGCAGGGTTGTTGGGGTCATACGATAGCGTAGCTGCGTGCTTTTCTTTGCTTTCTGGATGGATACCGAGATCACTCTCGCGGCCAGGTGCGAGGTTTGTCAGGGGGCCGCCCTCGCAAGCGCGTCCAAACCGAGTAATCAAATTGCTCTCTTCTCGTTCAGCTTCAACGCCGGTTGGATGAGATGAGAGAATACAGAAAAGTATTTGCTCCCCTTGGTTTTCAAGCTTTCTGATCTTGTTGCATTTGTGGGGATTGGTCTCAGAAATTCGGTGGTTCCGCCGGGCTTCGAGAACATGCTCGAAGACCCGAAAGTTCACGCCCTTTCCGATGTAGAACGGTCGAAGATCCGAATAGGCAAGCGCATAGACGTAATGGTCATGCGGTAATTTTCTAAGAAAGGCCCGAACAGATTTTTCGTCTCCGGCGATGAGGGGCTCCAACACTGCACAATCGGTTTGCATGCAAAAATCCGAACTTTGAAAATTAGTGCGAGCTTAGGCGAGCGCGCGGACCAGGTAAACGGAATACAGGCAGTTGATGCAATATTATAATATTGAATCAATTATGGCGAAATGCCATAACAGGGCTGCCTGTATGATGCTGGCAAGAAATAGGGGTGATTACTTCACATGGGCCGACCGCGCGCACCACGGCACAAGCGACTGACGCAAAACCAGCGTTTTGCCATCGTGCGCAAGCGTGCCGAAGGGGTGCCGATCGAGGATCTGGCCCGTGAATTCGGCGTCACGACCCGCAGCATCTTCTACACATTGAAGGCTGATCAAAGCCGCAAGTTGGACGCGCGCGTGCGCTCTGAGCTGGTAAATGTCCGGCTGACGCCAAAGGAGCTGGCGAGCTTCGATACGGTGCTGACGCGACATGATATCACCAGCCGCGCCGAGGGGCTGCGGCGGCTAATCCATGCCTCAAACGATCTCTTTGTTCCCGACGATGAACTGGCCAACCAGATGCAGGGGTTATCGGCTTCGCTCAATCGCACCGGCAACAACATCAACCAAATTGCGCAGCGCCTGAACGAGGCAAAGCGCCAGGGCAAGACACCGCCCTACGGCAATTCTGCCCATGGCCAGGTCCGCGCATTGGCCGGGCTGATCTTCGACATCGCCGACCAGGTTCAGGACATGGCGCAGCGCCGCCGCAGCGCGCTGTCTGGCGAGGTTACCCGCGTACTGGGAGGCTTTGCCGATGGCCCGGAATAGCGCCGTTGCCGCCGCGCAGGAGGCCTTCTTTGATCGCGACTGGAGCCGCATTCGCGGCAGCGTTCCACGCGCCCGTGCCAAGCAGATGGCGCGCGCCGCCATGGGGCATTCCCCCGCGATCTTCAAAGCCATTCGCGATGGCGGCACACACAACAAAACGCAGCTGCGCAACCAGCTGGAATACCTGACCACCAAGTCGAGCTTCATCATCGACAGCCGTGGCACCTATGACGGCCAAAGCGCTCTGTCAGCCAAAGAGATCGAGCAGGTCACGCGTCGGTTTTCCGCACAGTGGAATGAGGGGTTCCATCCCAAACTGGGACATACCTCGCACCTCTTGATGGCCTTCCCGATTGGCACGCGCGGAAAGGATGTCGCCGAGATCACGCGCGAGATTTGCGAGCGGTTCTTTCAGGGCGAAGGCAGCCATTTTGACTACATCGCCGCCGTGCATGAGGACCGGGATCACCCGCATGCCCATATCGTTCTGAACCGGCGCAGCAAGGACGGCGAGTTCTTCTTCCTAAAGGAAGGGCACCACTTCAACTTCGACAGCTTTCGCGAGGCGATGGTGGAGGTGTCGGACCGCTATGGACTGCGGCTTGAGGCGACGCGAAAACTCGAGCGTGGGATCACGACGAAGAGCCAAGGCGATATAGAACAGCGTCGCGCGGAAGCCACGGGCCAGAAGTTGGCCGAGCGTGAGCGCGTGGGGCCAGAGCTTGATCGTGCCTTGGCTGAGGTGGCGCATAACGCGCGGCTTTATCGCGGCCTGGCCGCCGAGGCCTCGCGCGAGAACCAGCATGACATTGCCGCGGCCTTGGACAAGGCCGCGACGCTTTTGGCGCAGGGCAAACCGATTGAAGCAGATGGAAAGGTATATGGCATGACCGAAGAACAGCATTCTTTTGATGAGGTCGTGGATGCCTTTCACGACAAGATCAACCAAGCCGAATGCATTGTCGCTGACGCCCCAGTGGAGCGGCGTGCGACGCTGGAGCATGAGCTGAACGACATCTATCGTTCACTGTCGCATCTGAGCCCAATGGGAACGCAGTCCCACACCTTGCTCGAAGATGCGTCCAAAAGTGGGATCTATTCTGCCGCGAACATTCAGGCCGACGCCCAAAGTGCATTGCGGGATACAGCTCTTACCGAACGTCTTCAGCAGGCTTTGAAAGGCACCGGCATTGATGCGCAGGATGTGACGCGCCGCGTCGAAATCGGCGCGGGCAATGCCGCGCTGGAACGGCAATGGCTTGGGCAGGATTTGAAGGCGATTGCCGACAAAGAGGGCTTTGACCTGTCACGCGCCGATGAGCTCGAGAAAGCGATCGACCGCCTTGACCAAGTGCACAGTGATCTGGGCCGTGTCTTGGCCGATGGTGAGGTTCTCAAAGACAGTGGGGCGGTGGAAGCCGACCGGCAGGAAGCCATCATCGACCGGCTGCCGCCGACCACCGCTGACATCCTGAGCCGTATGAGGGACGACCCAACCGCAGATCCATTCCGAAACGATCAGGAACGCGAGACCTTGCGTGCTGAGATGGAGGAACTGGTCGGTGAAGAAAACACCCCGGACTTGGCGATTGGCGATGAGACCACACTGGAGGAGCATATCGAAGACCGCCTGGACCGGCTCTATGCGGCCAAAGCCTATCTGCAGAGCGATGCCGCTCTGGCGAACAGCGTGGCGATGGAGCACGTCCTTGATGAAATCGCCAATGAAGAAATTGATGTTCAACGCGAGCGGCATGTCGATAGCGATGGCGAAAAGGGTGTGACGCATGGGTAAGGCGCGGATCGCACTCGGCGTCATGAGCTTTGCACTTCTCGGAGCGGTGCTGGGCTATGTTCTGGCGTCGGCCTTTGTGACGTTCCGCTGGTTCGGGGTCGGGGCGGATATCGATTTCCTGATGCTGGCGCGTGGTTATGGAGGGCTTCGCACGACCCATCCGAGCGATATACAGATTGTTCACTTGATTGTCGGGATCAGCTCCGGTGCCGGTGTCTTGCTCAGCGCTGTCTTGATGAATGACGCGCTGACCAAATTCGGTGAAACCCACTGGCAGCACATGTCCGAGATGAAACGGAACGGCTTTTTCGGCAAGCCAGGCCATGGGTTTGTTCTTGGCAAAATGGGTAAGCCCAAGAGCCGCAAACCCTTTGTCATGTCCAAAGTCTTCCCTCATGCACTTATCGTGGCCCCGACCGGACGCGGCAAGACGACGGGTTTTGTCATTCCGAACTTGCTAACCTATCAGGGCAGTGCTGTGGTTCTCGACGTGAAGGGCGAGAACTTTGAGGCAACTGCCCGCCACAGGGCCGCGCAGGGTGACAAGGTATTCCGGTTCGCGCCCACAGACTGGAAGGATGGCCGCTCGCACCGGTACAACCCTTTGCTGCGCATATCGGCGCTCGAAAATGTCGACCGCCAGCAGATGGAGCTGCAGCTCTTGGCTTCGCTGTTCCTTCAAGCCGAAAACGATCGCGTTCAGGGGCTCCTCGATGGCGGTATTGACCTATTCGTGGCGGCAGGACTTTTGGCGTTCGAGCGCAAGCGGCCGACCTTGGGCGAGATCTATCGGATCACTGCATCAGGCGGGGACAAGCAGAAGGAATATCGCCGTCGCGCCGACGAAGTGGTCAATCCAGCCGCCAAGCTGATTTTCATGCGCATGGCCTCAACCAACAACGACACCCTTACCTCTTACCTGTCGCTCTTGATGACATCAGGGCTCAAGCAGTGGTCGAATCCCGCCATCGATCGGGCAACCGCAACGTCAGACTTCGATTTTCGCGACATCCGAAAGGCACCCTTTTCGGTCTATCTCGTGGTTGAACCGCTGATGGTAAAACCCCTTGCTCCACTGATCCGCTTGTTCTTCTCGAATTTGCTGGCATCGCTTCAGGATCATGAACCCGGCAAGGACGAACCCTGGCCGGTGATGATCATGCTCGATGAGTTCAACCGCTTGGGAAAAATGCCGATCGTGCTCGACAGCATCGAAACCCTGCGATCGTACCGGGCCAACCTCGCGATCGTAACGCAGACGATCCCGGCTTTGGACGAGATCTACGGTGAAAATGCCCGCCGTGCTCTGCAGGGCAACGCGGGTATCAAGCTCTATCTGACCCCGTCAGATGAAAAGACCATCGAAGAGCTCAGCAAAGCCGTCGGCAAAACAACCAAGCGCGTTGTGACCCGCTCGCGCTCGGTCGGCCGCAACCCATTCGCCGGGCGCAGCATGTCCGAACGAACGGAAGAAACTGCGTTGTTGCCAGAGGATGAGGCGCGGCGCATGGATCTTGATGACATCGTTCTGGTGGTCGACGCGCAAATGCCCGTGCGCGCCAAGCGGATCAAATACTATGAGGATCGCTTCTTTAAGCAGAAATTCGACAAGCAGGCTGGCGATTTGCCATACCCCTCAGCGGGGGACCAAATGCGTGGCCTGCAAGGGCAGATCAAGGCGCTGGAAGCGAAGATCGGGGCGTTGGAAGCGCCAAGGGAGGCTGCTGATGACGGTTCTATTGGTGGCGGGAAACGGCGCGATGAGATTGAGGAATTGGCGTCCGGCAGTCAAAGTGCACAGCCAGGTGATCAGGCCAGTTTGGGGGATTATCAGGCCGGGACTGAAAGAGTGGAAAGGTTTATGGAAGAGACCGCTCGGGCATGAGGGCAAGAAGCCGTCATTAGCTGCGACAGAAAAGGGCAAGCGTCTAGGTTGAAAAGCGGACCTTCGCTAAAGCTCTAGATAAGCCACTCACTAGCTTAGCTTTTCAACTGCGATCGTGGCCGAAGCGTTTTACAACACGAGGAAACAACCGTAGGTTCATGGCGTTGTTGTTCGCTATTTGAAGGCGCTTAAGTTGGCTTGTGATAAGACTGCTTCAGAAATCACCGTATCAGAGGTGATTGAGAAATTTGATCACGACTTTTCGACATTTGCAAAAGCCGTCGGAAAAGGTGAATTTGCTTTTTGGATAGGTTCGGGAATTTCACGGAACGCACCGAACCTTGGCGACCTACTAGGCAAAGCAATCGAGTTTCTTCGTGCCGAGTCAGCCGATGAAGATGCCAACGGTAGGTTTACAACTGCGCTCAAAGAACTTCTCGAAATTGCTGAGGTTGATCCAGCTATACTAAATGAGCAAGCTTGTATGCCATTTTCTGAATGGCCGAACCGAGAGGCCATGGTCACTAAGCTCTGGAGCAAGTATTCTGAAGTGCTTGATCTACGTGTAGCCGGAGAAGCAAGAGATTACATCTTGTGGGATGCCATCGATATACGCCGCGCGTTCGAAGACCCACCAGCTCCAGCAATTGAACATTTATGCGTCGCTGCGCTGATCCTTGAAGGAACCGTACGAAACATAGCTTCCGCAAACTGGGACACGTTTGTCGAGCAAGCGGTAGAGAGACTCGTGGGTAACCCAGCCAATGTGCTTCAGGTGATTGTTGACCCCAATCACCTCAGAAATCCACCGGGCCAAGCCAGATTGCTGAAATTTCATGGGTGTATTCGCCATGCGCAAGATGATCCTGAGACATTTAGAGATTACCTCACTGGCAGTACGACACAGATTACCGAATGGCCTCAGAACCCGCTCTTTACTGCCGTGCGAAACGAAATCCTTAGCATAGCGACCAACCAGAAGGCGCTTGTAATGGGCTTGTCCATCCAGGATCAGAACTTGCACCAGACGTTCTCTAGCGCAAAGCAAGCAAATCCGTGGCCTTGGCCATGTGAGCCAAACGCTCCGGGATACGTTTTTTGCCAAGACCAGCTTACTCGGGGGCAGAAAGCAGTTCTGAAGCTTGTCTATGGTGAGAGCTATGACGCAAACGCCGCAGAAATAAGCGCCAGCTCTCATCTACGAGCTTGGCCAGAACAAGTTCTTATCGCGCTTTTACTGCAGGTGATTTTCGACAAACTAGATCACCTTATGTCAGCCTGGCTCAATGGTTTGGGCAAGGAGGGTCTGTCCACAGAACTTAGTGCTTCGCTAAAGGAATGCCTAAAATTTGGGGCGAGCTTAGCAACAGACGATCGTCAAGCTTTCTTTTCTCATGCCCTTACAGTATGGCCGCGTCTGCTGTCACTCTTCCGCCGAGGCATGCTCCCCAATTCGGGTGCATACGAACCAGTTAGCGCGACATCGCTTGCGCAAATTGCCGGCGATGAAATCGCTCACGACTCGAACCTTGGGAAGTTGGCCCTCGGCCTGTGCCTGTTGAACAGAGGTCGGGCGGAAGACATCTGGAGCTTTTCGGTTGTCGAAAGCGAAGAAATCGAAGGTGGATCTTTTTCCGTCAAAGGAACTTGGGAGGGGGCTCAAGCTAGACCAGTTTTCATTGTAAAGTCTGTCACTGAAGCAATTTGCCTGGAGAAAGACGGAGCTTTCGAGTCGGAAGGAGCTATCGTGTTACACTCGGATGATCTTTGGCCTCAGCTGCGCCCAGAGGGCGCAAGCGCGCGTACTCCGCGTTCGTCGCCCGGAAGGACATCCAGCGTACGGACCAGTCACATAAGCTTAGAGCAATTGGTGCAAAACAGCGAAGGTGTAGACAGCCTCAGCGCTGAGTTTGTTCAGGAGGCGTCCATATGAACTATTCACCTCTGGTAAAGATGGTGTCCGATCGGTTGGTCGATGTTGGCTATCACCAACTCGAAACACCTTTCCGAATAGCTTCTGTAGAATTTAATTTCACACTGGCATTTCGCGGTGACGCCGGGAGAGCCAATGACCTGGTGCTGATCGTCGACACTACGACTGGGGAACATGGAGACCGAGACAGTCGGCGAGTTAGTCAGCGAATAGCCGGACTTGGTCGTGCATTAGACGTTTCACAGTCCCGGTTCGTTATCACTGTGATCCTGGTCGGTGCGGTGTCTGCGAACATGATCGAGGATTTATCGGAGAACTGTCGTGTTTTAACTGTAGACAGAATTCCTGCTCAACCTGGGGACGAAGCGTCTCGTTCTGAAGCCGAGCGCTTGCTAAACGACAGAATCGGTGTCCTTCTGCCACTTACGCTACCTGAAATTACAGGTGTCGATGGTGCCGCAGTTTACTCGGCAATTGAGGAACTCCGTGCATCAGTTCCGAAGGGAATTGACGCCGTCTTTGTAAACCAGATTATTGAGTCATCGGAAGCCGGAAAAGAAGCTGTAGAAGAGAGCCTGTTCGAAGCATTGGATCGGTCCCTAGAAAAGGAGGGGAATAATGTCTGATTGGACGCTAAAAGGCCTCTCAGTTCGGAATTTTCGCAGCATTAAGGGGGAAATAAATGTCCCGCTTGATGCTAATGTTGTCTTGGTACACGGCGAAAACGGATCGGGGAAAACAAGCATTCTATCGGCAGTCGAATTGGCTCTCACTGGAAAGATACAGTCACTCTTGCGCGCAGACCCCGCCTATTCAAACCAACTACTATTTCGGGGAGCTGCGAACGGAAGCGTGAATGTTCAGGTTGAAAGGCAAGGACGAGATAGGAGTTTTTCGTCTAAAATCGATGAAGAAGGGGTGGATAGCTTATCGGTTTTTGACGAAGAATTGGCAGATTTCTTTAGCGAAAGGGCCTTCCTGCCACAAGCGCTATTGGGTCAACTACTTCAAATATATCAAGATTCCAGCTCCCGGATGGATTCTCCACTAGCAAAATTTGTGGGAGACTTACTTGGCCTGGACCGACTGGATGCAATCGAGGGTGGGCTTCAGGCTCTTAAAGACGTTCGCAACGTAAGGAAGGGCTCAGAGATGTGGGCCTCAGTTGAAGCTGAAATTGACAGACTAAAAGGTAGCCGAGAGAACAAACTGCAGTATCGTTCTGAAACCAGTCAGAAAGTTTCTGCGCTCCTGCGTGAGCTCCAAACTCGGTTGCAAGCCCTCGGTGTCGAATGGAAGCCTTCGGAAGATGACTATCGAGATCAGATCGACAGAGTTCTTAGTAAGCCGTTCGAGGAAGGCCTGCGTGTCACAATTGGTCAACAAAGGGAACTGTCGGCCATTCGAAAGCAGATTGAGGCCGCCAGTGGCTTTTCAGGCTCTGACCTTGCAACAGCGGCTTCTGAAGCTGAACGAAGCACTCGCGACTATGAGGAGTGGAAGTCCAACCACACTGAAGCTATTAAAAATTTGGAAGCCCGCTTTCTTGCTCTGTTGCCACAGTCTTTATTGAACGACGACTTTTTGGACTCTTGGAACCAAGCCCTCGAGCATTTAGCGGCTGAGAAGCAAAGGATCGAAAAGCGGTTAGAGGCCACAAGAACTGACCGCGCGAACTTGCTCGCAGCCAACGAGATTGTCAAAGTGGCCAACAGACAGATCGAAATTATTGACGGCGAGCTGTCTAAAATATCCTCTCAACCCGAAAGTCTCGTTTCTCTTATTTCTGAGCTGAGCGGTTATATTGAAGATGACATTTGTCCTGTCTGTGATCGTGACTTTGCAGAGTGCGGTGGCGACAGTCTCTCGGCACACGTAAGTCACAAAGTGCGCTCTCTTTCCGCGTCTGCTGAGCGGTTGTTGGCTTTAGGTCGAGCTCGCAGCGAAGAGGAAATACGCTTACGTTCTGCAACGAGACAGATTGATGAGAGTAATTCTCGATTGCTCTCTGATACTGAAGTGAACGCTCTTGAGAAGCGTTTGAGCGACGTTCAGGCAGCGTACATTGGCATCCAAGAAGCTTCTTCCGCGCTTGAAAAAGGTGGCCTTAGCAGGGCATCAGAAGTCACAAGCCGTCGAAGGTTGAGTGAGCTCCAATCCATGAACACGACACTCTTGGCTACGCGCCAAACTCTGCATGAATTTGCTCGCAGAGTAGAAGTGGATGTGAAATCGTCAGAAAATTCGTCTTTTGAGTTGGCGTCCTACATTAGTGAAGCTTTAGATCAGCGAGAGAAGGCGGATCAGATCAGGGCATCCGCCCAAAATCGAATTCGGGAAATCAAGAGCGACCTCTCACGCTTGTTCGCAGAGCGCGAAGAGCAGGACCAGGAAATTGCCGAAACAAAAAGCGATCTGCAAATTAGCACAGAATCGTTCGAAAGGGGTCAAAAACTAAGAAGGCAGGCATCGGAACTCCGCGGCATTGTTGATGAAGTTCGCTCCGGGATTATCCGTCGCGAATTTAATGACCGGCTCAACCATCTGTGGCGAGATCTTTTTGTTAGGCTCGCTCCCGACGAGCCTTTTGTCCCGGCGTTCAGTGTTCCGGCGTATAGCACTCAGCGCCTTCAGCCAAAACTGATAACCAACTTCCGGAACGGCGGAGATGCGGGCGGCACACCCGGTGCAATGTTAAGTGCGGGAAACCTCAATACAGCCGCCCTTACCTTGTTTTTGGCATTGCATCTTTCGGTGCCGAAAAAGTTGCCTTGGTTGATCTTGGACGATCCGGTCCAATCAATGGACGATGTTCACATATCGAACTTTGCCGCTCTTCTCAGGACGCTTTCGAAAGAGCACCGGCGGCAGGTTATCATTGCTGTACACGATCGGCAGTTGTTTGAGTACCTGCGTCTGGAACTCAGTCCCGCGTTTCCAGATGACACACTTCTGACCCTTGAAATGATGCGCGGTGAAGAGCAAGACACTCGGTGCCTGGCTCAAAGACTGTCATTCAAGGCTGACACAACCTTCGGTCAGGTCGCATAGGAAGCTTCCTCAAAAACTTGTGTGTATTCGTTTTTTCGTAGCCCGGTAAGAAATGTCAGCTTTTCGGAAACTGCACTGCAGCGAATTGTTTTGTTGTGTAGGTCTTCAATGGGCCGAAATATCTATTCCAACCGCTTTGCCCGTGCTGCCACCCGCTGAACCATCGAAACGGTCGCGCCACCTGCCTGACGTATCCCAGCCCCAGCGATCTCAGCATTCGACCTTGTCCCAAAACGTGCTCGCGCCCTGGACCCCTTGGTGCCGACCAATCCCTTGGCGAAGCCGCCCGGTCCCGGAATACTCGGCGGTCCGGCCATCATGAAATTGCCTGAGATTGAACGGACTATCAGCGGGGTGGCGATGATCATGCCGCCTGCGAGAAACATCATCATAAAGAAAGGCACCAGCGCGCCGATGTTGCTTGCGCCGGAAGGATCTCCAAGTTCGGTCATCAGCGAGCGCGACATTCCGACGACCGTCGAAAACACGCCCGCGATCACGAGGGGGTAAAGCGCGTAGGACACAGTGCTGGACAGCCAACGGTGGAAATAGTCCTTGCTGACATCGAACAACGAAAGCGCGATCATGATTGGGGCGATGCCGATCATGAACGCCAGCATGATCTTCGCGAAAATCAGAACAAGCCCGCAGAGCGCGCCGATGACGCCCAAAAGGAACGCACCAATCGCGCCGATCAGGGCTCCGGCCATCCAATGCATGTTGTCTCCGGCGGCGTTCAGGTAGTCACCAAATTCTTCGATGAGGTCGTCAAAGGCCCCGGCAAAGTAGGATGCACCTGCACCGCCCCCGCCAAGTCCTGCCACCATGCCGCCCGCGAGCTGGTCGAGCCCGTTGATGAGGGCGCTGGCTACTGCGTTGAATTGGACCCAGTTCATCGCAAAGAGGGAGATCAGCATGAGCTTGAGGGCGAACCAGAACGCGGTCCGCCCATCCATCGACTTGTACTGAAACACCATGTTGAGAAACACGCCGATCACCGCGAGTGTCGAGGCTACAGCGATGATGCCGCCCAGCTGACCCGCGACGTTGCCAAAGGTGGTTTGGGCCGCGTCGTCCAGAAAGTTGTCGGTTGTCTCAACCATCCAGGTGACGACGCCCATCGGGTGCTCCTATGCTTTCTCGGTCGGTTTGACCCGCCAGATGTCGCGCTTCAGAAAGGCCTTCAGGATGTGCTCGCCGTCGAAATCCGGCACGACAGAGACCAGTTCCCAGCCGTCCTGACCAAGGGCGCTCAGCTGCGCTTCGATTTTTGGCGGCTTTGTTTTGGCGGTGTTGATCTGTTCAATCTTGTATTCAAACATGGCCTGTTTCCTTTGCTTGGGCCGGAACAACCGGCAGGTAAAATTCGGTAATGCCGCGCGCGCCTTCATGGCGACCGGCCTGGATGATCACATCGATGGAGCGGGTGATGTAGTCGTTCATGTCCTGGTAGGTCATAGGCACGTCGGTCTTCAGGGCCGCAATAGCCAGTCGCTGGACCGCCAGCTGCGGCGTTTCAGCGTGCAGCGTGGTGAGTGAGCCACCATGGCCGGTGTTTATGGCCTCAAGGAAGGTCATGGCCTCCTTGCCGCGTACTTCGCCTAAGACAATCCGGTCCGGCCGCATGCGGAGTGTGGAAGTCAGCAGGACATCAGCGCTGCGCGTAGCTTCATCACGGTCAGACATCAGCGTGACGACATTTGGCTGCGTTGGACGCAGCTCGGCGGCCTCTTCGATCGTGATAATACGCTCGTCGGCGGGCACGAACGAGAGGATCTTGCGCGCAGTGACGGTCTTGCCGGTGGAGGTCCCGCCGGACACGATCATGTTGAGCTTGTGGGTCACGCAGAATTTGATCGCGGCGTCGATATCACCCGTGGCCACGACATTGCGCAGCTCGGCGTTGCGCTTGCGCCTTGCACCCTCGTTGCTGCGCTCTTTTCCGAAGAGATAGGACAGCTTGATCTTTTCCAGCGGCAGGTCAGCAAAGAACCGCAGGGAAATCGCGTAACCGCCATCAACGGCCGGAGGCTGGATGACTTGCGCGCGGATCGGGCGGTTACGGAAGGTGATGCTGACTGATACAATCGGTTTGGTCCGGCTGAGCGTCGTGTTCGCGGCGGAAGCAATCTGATTGCCCAAGTCTTTGATCTCGTTCGGCGAGAGCCGTCGATTGACGGACCGCATGAAGTGATCCCCTTGAAACTCGGCCCAAAGAGTGCCGTCGGGGTTGATGCAAAGCTCGATCAGCTTGGGGTCACGCGCCTCGGGGATCTTGTCCATCGAGCTTTGCAGATAGCTGGCCGCCATGATCAGAAGATCTCCAGATCGCGGTCGACCATCACTGTGACGCGGGCTCCTTGGTCGACATAGATCACGGGCGAGACGGAGAGATATTCGCCAATCACGCTTTGCGCGCTGTCCTGAAGGTCTTCGCCAATGCCCTCGAGCACATCCGAGGCGATATCATCTTCTGTGTTTTGGGCGGCGACGGCAGGCAAGGCTCCGATCAGTGATATCAGGGCGGCTGACCCGAACCGCGTGCCAAAACGGCTGTCGACAAAACCGGTCGTGCCGGAGCGTCCCAGTTCGTCGCCACCAAAAGCACTGATTTCAACGGTCTGGTTGCTGGGCAGAATGATCCGGTCCCAGGCGATGGTCACGCGTTGCTGTGCGATGTCGAGGCCGGATTGATACCGCCCGATCAGACGCGCGCCGCGCGGGATCAGTATTCGCGAGCCGTCATAAGCGTGGACATCTTCCGATACCATCGCGCGGACCTGACCGGCGAGCGAGCTGTCGATCGCTGTCTCGAGCACGGCCTGGATCATCGTGCCCTGAACGACCGTGTTTGACGGGTTCACAATCAACTGGGCCTGCGTCACCTCAGCGGGTTCAGCGCCGTTGCGGACAAAGTCTGTGTCGCCATCAAGCCGTCGCTGCTGCGCGGCGGTTTCATTATTGCCGCCTCTGGTGCCGCCAAAGGCGATGATTGGGCTGGCGATACGGGCTTGCAGCTCCTCAAGCTCTGCCTGTCGCCGCCGCTCCAGCTCTTGAAGACGCAGCTCTTCCGCTGTGGGGCCGGTTGGTGCGGGCGTGCGCGGGGCTTCCAGGCGTGCAAGCTCCAGATCGTTCTGCAGACGCTGGATTTGCCGTGCGCGCTCTTCCAGTTCTTCGCGCAAGGCGGCTTGCGTTGCTGCTGCCTCGCTACGCAGGGCATCGATCTCTGCGCCCAAGGTATCCAATGCCTCTGTGTCAACGGTTGGCGCTTCAGGTGCAGGGGCATTGCGTAAGGCTTCAAGCTCGCTCCGCATCGCATCCATTTGCGCCCGCAGCTCCTCTGTTTCGCTGTCTGGTTCCGGCTCAGGCGGTTGGGGTGTGTCAATCGGTGCAGGGGTTGGCTCAAGGTCTCCAAACCCCGGACCGGCCGCTTGGAACTCATCTGGGGAGGCGGTTTCAAGGCCTTCGGGTTCAGAGCTGCCAGAGAACAACAGCAAGAGACCGCCAAGGGCAGCGATTGCCCCAATGCCCAGAGCAATAGTGACAACAGACGGCCGTGCCTTTGGCTTTTGTGGTTTGCCTTCAAGCGCTTCAAGGCGCTTCTTAAGCTCGGCTGTTTCACTCATCGTGGTTTGCCTCGCTCATCTCTTGGACGCAGATCTCGTCCTCGCCGAGCCTGAGAACCCATCGATCACTGACACCTGAAACGCGGATCACACCGTCTGGCCGCACAAGCGCATTCACGCTGCGCTCATTGCCAGCTGACCAGCGAAAGATCGCGGGCAGCGGCGCGTTTGCGGCAAAGCGGAAATAGGTGAATGTGTCGTCATCCCAAATCTCGCGGGGCGTGATCTCGGACCGCGCGCTGACGGCATAGGCGTGGTTTGCTGGCGCGTTCGCAGCCACACGCGATTGCCGTGGTGCTGCCTCAGGATAGATGAAGCGGATGACATAGAAGGTCGGCGAACTCGCCTCTGTCACGTTGAAATAATAGCTGCGCCGGTTGGTGTAGACCGTGATGTTGGTATGTGCGCCGCGTGTAACGGGCTTGATCGCAAAAGCCTGACCACCGGGCACGCCGTCCAACAGGAAGCCTTCGGTGTCGCCCGCAATGATCGAGCGAATGGTCTCGCCCTGGCCAAACTCGATGCTGGTCACATGGGTCAGGCTGGTGCGGATGCGGTAGACCTGCCCATCTTGATACGTGGCCAGCCGGACACGGGCATCATACGGGGCTTGGCGCGGCTGCGTTTCTGCATAGACGGTGCCAGCAAGCGGAACGAGGAAAGTGAGGATCAGGAACAGGCAGCGCATGGGTTACTCCAAACGATCCGAGCGGATCGCGTATTCGGTGACGGTGAAGCCGAAGGGGTTCTGCCAGACATCGTCGATCGATCGGCTGTTCTCGGGCCGAAATTCAAACATCAGCGTTGCGGTGAAGAGCCCGTTTTGACTGCCGCGCGGCGAGTTCAGTCGCTTGCGCAGGCGCACCTGGGCACGATTGGCGCTGATATGGGTGATCGACAGAACCTCGACATCGAGCCGCGCATCTGTGCCGTAGCTGTCCGGCGGATAGGCCTCATGGCCACTTGTCCAAAGTGCGCGCAGCCCAGCGGCGGCCGCGCCGTCCGACTGTTCCAGGACCCGCCGCACACGCACATCATTGTCGAGCTGATTGTATGTCTCTCGATCAATGACATAGCGGTAGACCTGAGCCTCGATGATAGCGGGGCGTTCCGTGAGCGAGACCGCTTCAACCATGGCATTGGGGAGGGCCATGCCGGTTTCGCTATCAAAGGGCACGATCATGGGCGGCGGGTCCACGTCGAATAGGGCAACGAGGGCAGCGGCGAGGCAACCTGCCATGCCAAATGCCATGCCTGTCAGCCCCAGCTTCTGCCACATGAGCTCGCGTCGTCGTGCGCCGTAGACGAGCTCTTCTTCGATGATTTCGGCCTCGCTGCTCATGGGCTCAGTCCGCACGCAGGTCTGGCAGGGTAAAGTCCATGTAGCGGCGCTCTTCAGCCAGTGTCGCGGCATCCGCCACGCCGGATTGGCCCGCACCGACGGTCTGGATGGCTTCGAGTTCCCACATGCGCGTCATGGCAATGGCCAGCTCGGCTGTGACGCGGGTGTTGTGATCGACGGCTTCCTTGAGCGTTTCCATGTCCGGGATCAGGGAGACCAGCTGCTCGACCCGTTCAAGGGATTGCGCGGCCTCGTCATAGCTGTTCTCCGCCGCCGCAGACATTACCGCCCCGGTGCCCGCTTGGCTTGCGATGCGTTCAGCTCCTGGATTGCCGCTGCTGGCCATGTCAGAGAGGGTGTCTTGGTCAAAACCTGCATCCTCCAAGGCTTGCGTCATCCGGCCTTCCATCTGAGGGGCGGCGTTGCCGATAAGGCCGCTGAAGTCACCGCTTTGAATTTGTCGGATAGTCCCCAAGAGATCGCCGAATTCTTGATCCAGGAGCCCGTCAAGATCACCGCCCATGGCCATTTCGATGATATCCGTCGCGCCAGTCAGGGCGGCATAGGTCTCATTGAGTGTGTCGAGTTGCTGTTGCACGAGATCGAGTTGTTCGAGAAGCGTGTCGAGCTGGTCGGTCTGGATCCCGAAATCCTCCAGCATCTGCTGCAGTTGGCGAATTTCCTGGGCGATGTTGCGTGTGTCGACAGTCGGAACACCTTGGGCAGATACGGGTGACGCAACCAACAGCGCGCAAGTGGCAACGGAAGAAAGAAAGCGGATCATCGGAATGCCTCCAGATCGAATTGCATGAAGTCTTGTTCGCGGGCTTGCGCAGCCACCATGGCCAGCTCTGCCGCGCTAAGCGGACGGGTATGGGTTGCCTTGAGGCGCGTGCGGATGGCGATCAGTCGAGCGAGTTCTGCCCGCGCGTAAGTGTTGAGCGACATGGCCGCGTGAATGTCGTCGGTTTCGCTAATGCGGGTGATGATGCTCTGCACGCGCAGCGCGGCCGCTTGCACCGAGACCAAGGAGTAATCGCCATAGATCCCTGCGCCGAAGGAGGTCAGGCTCATGGTGGAATTGGCGAGCAGGACCGGGTCAATGGTACCAAGCGCATCGACGCCACCGACGCGGGCAAGGTAGAGATTGTAGCGCTCGGGGATCACCTGAACGTAGTGCTGGGTCTCAGCAAAAGGGGGCACGCCGCCGTAGCGCTGCACATTGCCCGGACCGGCATTGTAGGCCGCTAGCCCGTGAATGATGTTGCCGTCAAACATGGCCAGCATCTGCGCCAGATAGCGCGCGCCGCCGGTGACCTGGATGTAGGGGTTTTCGTAATAGGCCGGGTAAATCCCGAGATCCTGCGCCGTGCCGGGCATGATCTGGGTTAGGCCGAATGCGCCGACAGGGGAACGCGCGCCGATGGTGAAACGGCTTTCTTGCCAGATCAGCGCCTGCAGGAGGCAACGCCATTGCTTGGGCGATAGACCCGCTGCGCGCACGCCAGACATGTGGTGCGTTTCCTGAGCCGCTCGAATGATCAGCTGTTCGATCGATCCCGAGGCATCGCCGAACATCTGTGCCGCACCAGGGTTTGGGTCAACCGGACCATAAAGCGTGTCTGCGGCGCTTTCAGGTGATGAACCAGCTTCCAAACTAGCGACAAGTGCGCCGGAATTTCCGCTGGCAAGCGTCGCGGCATCGAGGATGTCTTCCAGCGCTTGGAGTTGTTCTTGTTCGAGCTCTTCAAGCTCTTCTTCTTTGGACAGCCGATCCCGTTGCAGCGCCAGATCCTGCTCGCCCTGCTGCAACACGCGCTCGCGCTGCAAGAACATGCCCGCATCAAAGGTCGGCACCCCTTGGGCGAAGGTCATTGGCGCGTTGAGCCACAGCAGACCCGCAAGGATATGCGGGCGGAGGCTATTCATGCAGCGAACCAATGGGCCCGAGCAGCTCGAAATTGCAGTTGCTGCGGCTGACCTCGGCGAAAGAGTTGAAGCAGTCAGCTTCGGACGGCCGATATTCCGCGCAGGCTGTCAGGGTCAAAAGGGTGAGGGTCAGTATGCAAAGTCTACGCATCAATCTGTCTCCAAAAATCGGGGTTCTGGCGATAATCAGCGCCCACCAGTGCTTCGCCTTTCTCCATGCCGCCAAGGATCGTGAGGTAGTGGCCAAGGGCGCTGAGATCAGCGTCGATCACCACTGAACCTTGATCATCGCGCACCAGCGCCAGACGGGAATTGCTGCCTGTGCCGAGCAATACGCTGAGCTCTTTTTCAGTGAGGCCCAGCATGGTGTAGTCGCTGGCCGAAGCGCGGATGTTGGGAAGTAGGAGCTGCGTTGGAACGGCCTCAACAATCGTTTTGCCGGTGCGTGTTTTCTCAAGCTGGCTTGCGTATTGGGTCATCATCACGACAACCGCGTTTTGTTTGCGCGCCGTGACCAGCCAATTGCTGAGCCGGTCTGCGAAATACGGATTGTCGAGTGCTTTCCAGGCCTCATCGATGATGATCAGCGTCGGTTTGCGATCCTCGATCACGCGTTCCACCCGCCGAAACAGGTAGGACAGGACCGCCATGCGCTCCTTCTCGCTTTCGCTGTCGAGAATGCCGGTAAGGTCGAACCCTACTACATCACCATCGAGCGAGAAGGTGTCCTCAGCACTCTGTCCGAAGATCCAGCCATATCGGCCGTCTGCGGTCCATTCCTGGATCCGCTCAAACAGATCCCCTTCATCTGCCCCCGCCACAAAGAGGGAGGCCAAATCCTGCCAGTTGCGAAGGGCGGCATCGCTGGCTCCGGCGTTCTGGCGCACCACTTCTTGAATGCGGTTGATCTGGACCGGGCTCAGGGGCTTGTCGGCACGATGTAGCAGCGTGGCCAGCCAATCAGACAGCCAGGCTTGGCCGCGCCCATCGATTTCGGTTCGGAGCGGGTTGAGGCCAGTGGCTTCACCGGCCTTGATGGCGCTGTAGCGGCCACCATTGGCGCGTACGGCCATTTCCATGCCTGCGCGATAGTCGAAGACAAAGACGCGCGCGTCGCAACGCCGGGCTTGGGTCATGAGGAAAGCTGACAACACCGACTTGCCAGAGCCAGGGCGGCCGAGGATCAAGGTGTGCCCGCCGGTCGGCTCTTTGTCCGGCTGACCCGTCTCATGGTAGTTGAACAGAAAGCCCGAACGCTCCGGCGTCGGGAAGAGAGTGATCGGCTTGCCCCAAGGCACTTGGTGGCCAGGTTTGCCCAGTTGACCGCGATGCAACGCTGCGAGATCGGCAAAGTTCGTGTTCGTGATCGCGGCCTTGCGGCTGCGCATCTGTCCATTGCCCGGATGCTGCGCGAAATAATGGGTGCGCGCCGCAAAGCTCTCGTTTACCAGATTGACGCCTTCACTGGCCGCGATGTTGCGCACCTCGGCCGCGATAGCCTCCAGCTTATCCTCGGTCTCGGCGAAAACCGTGACGGTCATGTGATGATCGCCAAAGCTGAGCCGCTTGGACTCCAGATCGTCCAGCGCGTCGACCAGCTCTTCGGCGAGGGAAATCGCGCCATCATCACTGGCCTTCATCAGACGCTGTTGGCGCTTGATCCGGCTGGCCATGATGTTGCTGTTGATCGGTGTGAAGGAGTGCGTGACCACCATGTCGACCGGCAGGTTCAGCTCATCGAACATGGTGCAATTGGTTTTGGCCGGGTAGGTCTTGATCGCAAAACTGGAGCCAAACCGCTTGCCCGCCGTCCCATCGTCGAGCGTAAAGCCGCGTCCCTGAAACGTGACGCGGGTGTTGGCCACATCCTCAGAAATGATGCCAAAGTGCGATTTTGCGAAGAGCCGTCGTTCCTGACCGATGTTGAGTGCCCCGAGGAACCCGAGTAGCTCGCCGCTTTCGGCCCTAAGTAGATGCGGGTTCATTTCCGCAAAAGACGACAGCAGAAACCCAACGACCTCCTCGAGCTTGCGCAGCTGCTTGGCCGTCTGGTCTTTCAGCTGTGAGATTGAGTCTGCACGTTTCAGACGCAGCCGCGCACCGAGGGGAGGACGCTTCAACACGGTGAGCGTCAGTGTCTTGTCCCGGAGACCTGCCCGCGCCATGGCCGATTGCCAGCGGTTGTCCAGCGATTGGGCAAATCCTTCGTTGGGCACCGGTGGTAAGGCGGTCCCGATCGCTTTTGAAACCTTGTGGACGTAGAAACTGTACTCTGGCCCAATCTGCGCAATGATCGCTGCGAAGAGCGCGCGGATCTTCTCCAAATGTGCGTCATCGCTGGTCATGCTGTTGACACCATCAATGCGGATGCACTGGAACAGCGCATTGCCACGCGTGCGGATCGTCACGTCATTCACAAGACTGACAAAGGGCAGCATGCTGGCCATAGGCCGCTCTTTGCGTGCCCAGTCCGGCAGCATCGCAAGATCATCTGAGGGGTCACGCAGCATAGCTGTCCCCCGAATGGATCTTGCGGTTCGGTGTTGGTGGCGTTTCCTGCAAGGTGGTCACCAACACTTCAAGAAACGCGGGATCCCAGTCAGCCGCTTTCCATAAGGCTGGATAGGCCAGAGCGGCGATGACGATCACCGGCCAGCTCTGGACCCAGAGAAACAGCAACACAAATCCGAAAAGCCAGACCATCGCATACATGATCGGCAAGCCGATGAGCTTTGGCGGCCGGATCAAGCCCAGGAAGAGACGGGTTTGCGTTGCCATGTCGGATTTACGCGCCCCAGATCGCGGTCACGATGGTCGGCGCAGCTGCGATGCCCGCGATTGCGACCAGCACCCAAAGAGCCTGGCGGAAGTCCAGAATGCCAAAGAGCCAGGAGAGGAACACACCGATCAAGGCCAAGGTGCCGATGACAATACCCAAGGGGCCGGTGATCGTGTCGACAATGCCCTGCAAAAGGTTCTGCACCGGCGAGAGGTCGATGCTCTGCGCAAAGGCCGGGTTTGCAGTCATCAAGCTGGCCAGAGCCAGCGACAGGATCGTGCGGAATTGAATGTGCATCAAGAGGCTCCAGTCAGTCGGTCACGCACGGCCATGACGCGGCGCACGTGATTTTGGGTTTCTTGGTAGGGAGGAATGCCGCCGTAGCGCGCGACCGCGTCTGGCCCGGCGTTATAGGCGGCAAGTGCCAGCTCAGGCGTGCCAAAGCGCGACAACATCATCAGAAGGTAACGGGCAGAGCCGTCCAAGTTGGCCTGCCAGTTATGGGGATCGACACCAAGCTGCACAGCTGTCGCAGGCATCAACTGCCCGAGGCCAATCGCACCTGCGGAACTGCGCGCATTCGGGCGATAGGCGCTTTCGATCTCGATATTGGCTTGGAAAAGCGCCTGCCACTCCGTCACCGACAGCCCAGCCCGGCGCAGTGAAGGGTGCCCGCCATAGCGATGCGCGGTGCTTTCAATGGCTGACAGGACTTCGGGGCGGGGAACGGCGCGGGCGGGTGCAGGAGGCGGAGCTTCAGGCTCAGGCGCTGCGAATACGATCAACTCTGGTGGGTTTGCACCAATTCCGTCGACATAGCTTTGGGCGAAACCCGATTGGGGGGCTTTGGTCTCTAGCTGGCCATCTGCCCGCATGGAGAGCACGAAGCCTTCAGAATAGGCGGGTGCAGCAAGGAATGCTGCGAGGACGGAAAGTATCTTAGCTCGCGTCGTCCAACTTGTGAGAGGCAACCTTACCTTCGAGCATCGGGATCGAGACGATCGAAACGCCAAGCCCAGCAAGGAAGCTGGACAAGCCGTTGATTGTCTTGAACTCTCGGGCAGCCATGTTGTTGCGTGCTGTGACGAGCAGGCGACGCGTCTCGCCATCTGGCGAGACGCAATGCACGGTCCATACTCCGGACCACTGAGCACCTGTACGTGTGGGCGTAACCCGGCACACAACATCCGCCGAATGACCCTCGGCAAGCAGCGTGCGCAGCCCGTCTTCACTGACAACATTGGGGGCGTCTTGCATCAAATTCATAGGATCGAGCCTTGCAGAATTGTGCATTAGCCCGGCAGTCCCTCATGGACTACCGAACCGATACAATATTATAATCTTGCAATCAATAGGTGCAATTTGTTTTATTGCGCCTTTCATGCGTTGAAACAAATTTACTGCAACGGAGTGGCTGAGCCAAGATAATATGGCGCTTTTGAAACAAACATGGGTGGTTATGGTCGTTCTGAGCTGGGGTTCTGCCGCGATTGCGGGCACTTGCCTGCCGCCTGCGCCGCCTTGGATGCCGACCAATGCCGACCACGTGCGGGCATATGCTGACCTGTTGAGGCGCGATGCGGAGACGTATTTTACCGATGTCGAGCGGTACTTCCGATGCCTGGATCAGCAGAGGCGAGAGGTCTTCGAGCAAGCGCGCGAGGTCAGTGGAGACTATGCGCGCGTTCTGGAGTTCCTGGACGACATGAGGAAATGATACCCGTCCTCACGTAGAGAAAGCTGCCTTTCAGTAAAGCTGCCGCGAAGGTCGCCAACGCGGACAAAGGGTGCATTCGCTGCGGATGCGCAGATGGCTGCTTCAGGTTTGGCGCACCGATAGGACATTGCAGCAGGTCGCGCCGGTTAGTCCGTATAGCTTTGGCAGGCATCAACTCCGTTGGCTGTCGAGGCAAGTAGCTGATCTGCATCACGGATGAGATCGGCGACCCGCCTGTCCGCCAGACGATACCGAACGAAGCGGCCTTTGCTGCGGCGACTGACCAGCCCGCATTCCAGCAGACAGCGCAGATGGTTCGAGACGTTGGGCTGACCCAAACCCGTATGCCCGACGATTTCCTGCACGTTGCGTTCGTCCGACACCAGCGCATCGAGGATCGTCAGACGGCTGGGATCGCTTAGGCCCCGGAAGAGCTTTGCCCGCAGTTCCAGTGTATCGGGTGCCGAAAGATCGTCTTGAATGTTTTGCGCTGTCATATCATTATCCACTGATACGTTAGCAGCGTACCTTTTCGCCCGCCACCACAAAAAGGATCGCACATGAGCCAGCCCGATAACAGCAAGTTGGCGACAGCCTCCTCCCCGATCCGAATGCGGGTGCAAGGCATGGACTGCGCGAAAGATGCCGCCGAGATCGAGCGCGCGGCCCGGTCTGCGGGCGTGGCCGAAGGCGACGTGAAAGTGTCCGCCGCCACCCACATCATGACATTGCGGATCGCGGACGGCGATCTGCCGAAAGTGCGGCCCGCGCTCGACGCGACCGGCTACGGTTTCGAGAAGATCGAGGACGGCGATACATCGTCCGATCCGGCCTACAAGGACCCGAGCTATCGCCGCGCGCTCTGGATCGTGGTCGCGCTCAATCTCGGATACGGCGTGGTCGAAATGTTCGGCGGGTTCTTGTCCGGTTCGCAGGCGCTGAAGGCAGACGCGCTCGATTTTCTGGGCGATGGTGCGATCACGTTTCTGGGCCTGCTCGCCATCGGCTGGAGCCTGACATGGCGGGCGCGGTCGGCGATGATCCAAGGCGTGTTTCTGGGCCTTCTGGGCCTTGGCGTTGTCGGCAGCACGCTCTGGCGTGTCCTCAACCAGACCACGCCAGAAGCCGGGTTGATGGGAGCCTTCGCGGTAGGTGCGCTGATCGTAAACATCCTCGCGGTGCTGCCGCTGCTAAAGCACCGCAAGGGTGATGCCAATATGCGAGCCGTCTGGCTGTTCTCTCGCAACGACGCCATCGGCAACCTCGCCGTGGTCATCGCCGCCGGGCTGGTCGCGTGGCTTGGCAGTGCATGGCCCGACCTGATCGTCGCGTTCGCGATCGCGGGGCTTTTCCTGCATTCGTCGTGGATGATCATCCGCGATGCCCGGAGTGACTTGGTGGAAGCTGACTAACTCCATCATGGTGCGACGCGCCGGACGAAAGCCGACATTCGCGCGCCCCGCAGCATCGGTGAGTCTGGGCTCTTTCCGGCCGTTAGCTGCGTTTTGCACCAAGGTCCGGTTCAGCGGGATGATCTGAGCAGTGTGGTGTTTTAGGATGGCCGCCATCGTATAGCGAGGCCTGCGTCTCGCCGTTATCCCACTGATACAGCAGACCGATTTCTTCGCCTGTCTTGATACACGTAATGCGGCCGATGGCTTCGGCCGTTGAGCGAACACTTTCATGTTCGGGCATAACTAGCCCCTCTCGTTAAGCAATTCCTTGGGAGCAACATCAAGGGCAAGCGCAATCTGCTCCAGAATATCGATTGATACTGAATTCTTGGCGAGTTCGATCTCGCTGATGTAGCTGCGGTCCACGTCCGCAGCCAAAGCTAGTTGTTCTTGGCTCATACCTTTGGAATTTCTTAGATTCCGGATATTTAACCCTACTTCTTCCCTCAATCTCATGGCCTGTATTCGGCCAGATCGCTGAGATTGCTCTACGGAATATATTCCACAAAACGCGCGCGAGCCTCGCAAAATGGATACTCGCATATGGTGTAAAGGTGGAGTGTGACCGTAAGCTATCAATAATGTAGTAATGAGATCAAAAGGCACATATTGACATGCGGCGCAGACTTATCAGAAATTGGACTGCCGGAACGGTTTTGGCTTTGCTTTCAACCGTGGCTCCACAAGCGGCGAAAGCCTATCAGGTCGATTGTGCCATTCTGCTTTGCCTGGCCGGTGGGTGGCCCGCGTCAGCAGAATGTGCCCATGCCCGCGCCGTGTTTATCCGCCGGATCACGCCCTGGCCGATTGAGCCGCCGTTGCAAATCTGGCGTTGTCCTATGGGTATTGCGGAGCGCGCGCCTATGCAAAGCACGGCCCCGAAAATCTGGGAGGCCAGCAACCAAACAGGTCAGACGCTCGGCCAAGTCATTCTGACACAGGTGGTTGAAGGCGGTGCCGATATCGACATCAGTGGTCTGGAATTCGATTTCGTGCGCTCAATCCGCGTCTGGGATGTGCGGTACTATAGTCATCGCGAACGTGGCCGCGACGATGATTGCTCTGAGAGTTACAATATGCGCCTCGGGACCTACGGCACACAAGGTGAATTTGGCTGGCAACGCACGACACCAGCGGCCGCCCCACAATGGGTTCTGCCCTCACGACGCTGTTCGTCATCAAACTGGCGGCGCGGGGTCGGTGTTGAATGGGAGGATCACGAGGGCAACCACGGACATGAGTGGGTGGCCTACTAGGGCTATTCGCCGATGTCTTTCATCCGTTCGGCGATGTCGCCCGCAATGCGTTCATACAGGGCGGCTTGCTTGTCCCTAGGAGAGCCAGGCTTCGGGTTCCTTCGGCGGATGCGTTTGGCAAGCCAGAAGAGCAGCCGGGCTGCTGGATCAGACGTCGCATCCGGTTCTGTGGCCGGATACTTCTCCTCTAGGGCCACGACGATTTCCTGGGACAGGCTGCGCCGGTTGAGGGAGGCATGCGTTTCCAGACGCTTCTTCAGCGCGGCAGGAAGCAAGAGTTTGAATTGGAGCAAAGCTTCTTCTTTCATGATTCCATGATGGACAATATTTGTCCTCAATGATATGGACATTTAATGTCCTTTTGTTGAGGTGTAAATATGAAGACAACCCAATTCAAACTGAACCTACCAGCGGACGTGAAAGCCTGGCTTGAAGAAGAAGCTGTGCGGAACTTGCGCTCGCAAGGCGCTCAGGTGGTGTCATGTTTGCGGGCAGCCATGTCGCGGCAAGAAGCCGTGGGTGAGAGGGCTGAAAAATGAGCCCAAGCCATATCCAGTTGATTCCAACCCCAGAGCTCGCGCTTCTCTTCGGTTACAATGAACCGAGCGCGTCCTTTTATGACTTCTGCCGCAGGACTGGCATCGCTCCAGTGCCGGGGCGGCGCGGGTGGTATGATCCGAAACTCATCCGGGCGCGATTGGATGCTGTTCAGGGCATCAGCGTGGCAGAACGCGACGCCACTTCGCAGCCAAGCCTTGTCGCACAGCGGAGAGCGCGCCGTGCCCAGAAGTAACCTTCCCAAGGGCGTCCACCGTGTCCGGCGCAAGGTTGTATCCGGTGTTCGTTACCATTTCTATGCCTGGCGGGGCGGCCCTAAATTTTGGGAAGGGACGGACCCGAACCCCAAAGAGCCCGAATTTTTCCATGCGTTTTCACAGTGCGGTACGCCCGTGAGCCCGGCTGAATATCTGACGACCCACTTGGTCGACGATTTTCTGTCCAGTGCGTCACTGCCCAAGGCTGAGCGTTCAAAGGCTGATATCCGCAAATGGCTGGAACTGTTTCGCGAAGAGTTCGGTGCAGATCCTGTCGCGATGTTCGAGGAGCGCGCCTCGCGGGGCGAGGTCAACAATTGGCGCAAGAAGTGGCTCCATTCTCCCAAGCAACACGACATGGCTGGCACCCATGCGACCCGCGTCCTCAATTGGGCGGTGGAAGAGGGGAAGCTGAAAGAGCATCACTGCCACAAGCTCAAGAAGCTCTACCAATCGAACCGCACAGAGATCATCTGGACGAGTGGTGACATCGCTCAGTTCAATAAGTACGCGCCGAAATGGGTCCAGAGGATCCTGACCGCAGGATGCGAAACCGGTTTGCGGGCAGCTGATCTGGTTCAGGTCAAGATGGACCAATTCGAGGACACGCCGCACGGCAAGCGCCTTCGTTTCAGGACCAGTAAGCGCGGCCAGATCGCATATATCCCTGCTACTTCAGCCCTTGAGAAACTGATCGCAGAGACGCCTGAAGGCCAAGAGGTGCTGCTGGTATCAGAGCTTGGCAGGCCTTTGACGGCCCGTTGGGCGTCGAACCAGATCACAAAGTGGCGGCGCGAAGCCCAGATTCCCCCGTGGATCGATCGCCGAGAGAAGACTCTGTCTGACACGCGCGGGACGGCGGCAACAAGATTGCTGAATGCCGATCTGTCTTTGCGCCAGATTGCGGTGTTGATGGGGTGGTCGGTTCGCTACGCCGCACAGGTTATCGAGCATTATGCGCAGGTTAGCCCGGACGAAAGCGATGCGGTTTTGCGCAAGCTCAATCGGGCAAAATCACTGTCTCAAGACACAAAAATGTAAACGCCCCTGTAAACGCGGGGCCCCAAACACGGCAAGGAGTGATGTAAGTGATTGTTTTTAAATGGAGGCGAGTACCGGAATCGAACCGGTGTACACGGATTTGCAATCCGCTGCGTCACCACTCCGCCAACTCGCCGCCGTGTGGTGGGGTGGGCAATATCCGATCTGTTTGGGTGCTGCAAGAGGGATGTGACGCTTAACCGCCCGGCAGGACGTTGCCGCCGGTCGGCAGATGTGGCAAACCTTTCACAACATGAGTCTGAAGGGCGAGAAACGCATGGCCGATTACAAGACACTCCGCACCACCATGGTTGATACGCAGGTCCGCCCGTCGGACGTTACGAAGTTTCCTGTCATCGACGCGATGTTGGCCGTGCCGCGCGAAGCCTTCGTGCCGCGGGAACGGCGCGAGATGGCCTATGTGGGCGCGCATGTGGCGCTTGATGCGGGGCGGGTGGTTCTTGAGCCGCGCACCTTGGCCAAGATGTTGGATTTCCTTGATATTCGCGATGATGAGCTGGTGTTGGATATCGGGGCCGGGCTTGGCTATGGCGCGGCTGTCATGGCACGTATGGCCGAGGCCGTGATCGCGCTCGAGGATGATCCTGACCGGATTGCCGAGGCGCAGGCCGCACTTTCGGAGCATGGCGCGGACAATGTCGTCATGCAGGAGGGCGAATTGCATGCCGGTGCGCCGGAACATGGCCCCTACGACGTAATACTCGTCGAGGGTGGTGTTGAAACCATGCCGGAAGCGATTCTCGCCCAACTCAAGGATGGGGGGCGGATTGCCTGTCTGTTCCAGGAAGGGGCGCTTGGGGTGGTTCGGATCGGCTACAAGATTGACGGCGTGGTCAACTGGCGCTTTGCGTTCAATGCGGGCGCCCCGGTTCTTCCGGGCTTTGAGAAGCATCACGCCTTCACGTTGTAAGACATGCGCGGCCGCTACCGGGCGCGCTCATTCAGGATCGGGGGAGCATATGGCTCTGGGTATTGTGACGAAAATGCGGGCTGGTGCGGTTGCGCTTGCGGTTCTGGCGATGGGGCCGGTGCAGGCGACGGCAGAGACCCTGGCGGATGCGCTGGCCAGTGCCTATGAGCATAGCGGGCTCTTGATGCAGAATCGCGCCCTGCTGCGGGCGGCGGATGAAGACGTGGCGGTGTCGCTGTCGTCCTTGCGCCCGATCATCGGCTGGAGCGCCAAGGTGGAGCGGTCGTTCAGCAAATTCGCCACTGCCTCCACAGGCGGCGTCACGGCGCATAACTCGGCGACCGAGGCGAATATCGGTCTGAGCGCGAGCCTGTTGATTTATGATGGCGGGGCGTCGAAACTTGCGGTGGAAGCGGCGAAGGAAACGGTTCTTTCGACGCGGCAACAGCTTATCTCGATCGAACAACAGGTGCTGCTTGGCGCGGTGCAGGCCTATATGAACGTTGTGCGCGATGCGCAGATCGTCGAATTGCGCCGCAACAACCTGCGCCTCGTGGCGCGGGAATTGCAGGCGGCGCAGGACCGGTTCGAGGTTGGCGAAGTGACGCGCACGGACGTGGCGCTGGCCGAAGCACAGCTTGCGGGCGGGCGTGCGAACCTTGCGGTTGCGGAGGGCAACCTGATGGCGTCCAAGGAGCAATATGCCGCTGCGGTCGGGCGTCAGCCTGGCACCCTGAGCACGCCGCGCGGTCTGCCGCAGGTGCCTGCACGGGTCGAGGAAGCCCGCGCCATCGCCGAGCGGAGCCATCCCGACCTGAGCGCCGTGCAGCACGCGATCCAGGCGGCGGAATACGGGGTGCAGCGTGCCCGCGCCGCGATGGGACCGACGGTCAAGCTCCAGGGGTCTTATGGCATCACGCGGGATCTGAGCGATGATCAGTATTTCTCGCAAGGCGGCGCGGTTTCGCTTGGCCTTGAACAGCCGATCTACCGGGGCGGTCAGCTTTCGGCGCTTTTGCGCCAGGCGATGGCCAACCGCGATGCCCAGCGCGGTCGGCTTCACGTGACGCGCAATTCCATTCGCCAGCAGGCGGGCAGTGCATGGGCCGGGTTTGCCTCGGCCAAGGCGCAGCTTCGGGCAAGTGCGCAGCAGATCGAGGCGGCCCGGATCGCCTTTGACGGTGTGCGGGAAGAGGCCAAGCTGGGCTCGCGCACGACGCTCGATGTGTTGATCGCGGAGCAGGATCTTCTCGATGCCGAATCGAGCCGCATCACGGCGCGGGCCTCGGAGGTCACGGCGGCCTATTCGGTTCTGTCTGCGATGGGGCTTTTGACGGCGGAAACCCTCAATCTCAAGGTCGAGCGGTATGACCCGGAAGCCTATTACAACCTGGTCAAAACGGCGCCGATCAACCGCTCCAAGCGCGGTCAGCAGCTCGACAAGGTTCTGAAAGCGATTGGCAAAGAGTGAAGAATTTTCACTATCTGTTGTCTGGCGCGGGGCCAGCGGCTACACTTTTGAACAGAGTGAAGGTGGTTTGATCCATGTCTGATCCCGTGACCAATGTGGAAATCGAAGATGTGCTGTCGTCGATCCGGCGGCTGATTTCCGAAAATGACCGGACTCCGAAACCGGAGGCCCCGGCGCAACCGGCTATGCCCAAGGCACAAGACCCCGCGGAACGCGGCGCCGTGCAGGAGCGGCTTGTCCTGACGCCTGCGCTGCGCGTGGCCGAGAGCGAGGCAGGGGACGATGCGGACCACATGGCGGAGGAGGCGGAAGATTCGCCGCTCGGCGCGGCGCGTGAACATGCCTGGGAAGATGTCGAGGTGACAGGCGATCCAGATCCTGCCGAGATGGTGGGGGCGTTGGCCGAGGCCGAGACCCCGGAGGAGACAGGGGCCGGGACCGAGAGCGCAGATATGGCGGCGGCAGAGGCCGGGTATGATCCAATGGAAGGCGTATCGCTTGAACGGGCGCGGGAAATCGATTCGCGTATCGTGCATTGGGACAGCATGAACGAGACCAGGGGCCGAGAAGAACCGGCCTATGAACCGGATGAGCCCGGCGATAGCGACTATGCGGGCACGGATGTCGAGCCGCTTGAATGGCAGGATGAGCATCTGGCCGAAGAGGCCGCGCCGCGCGTCGTGCGGACGCGTCCCGTGTCCGAGGCCGAAGAAGAGGCAGAGGTCTCTCCCGAGGAGGACCTGGCCGGATTGGCGGGGCGGATCGAGGCGGAACTGAATGAGAGCCTGCCGGGGCAGATCGAAGAAACCTTGACCTCCGATCCGGGGCTTGGCGATCTTGCCGGAGAGGACGCGGTTGTTCTTGACGAGGCGATGCTGCGGGACATGGTGGCCGACATCGTGCGCCAGGAATTGCAAGGCGCGCTTGGCGAACGGATTACCCGCAATGTGCGCAAGCTTGTCCGGCGCGAGATTCACCGCGCGCTTGCCGCGCACGAGCTCGACTAGAGCGTGTCGCATTCATTTGCATTCATGCGAGATGCTCTGATTTGGTGATGTCGCATGTCCGGGAAGCGCAAAGCCGTTTCCCACGTTTGTCCGACATGCTCTGAGCGTTGCACCCTGTCAGGCAGGCGCGGCCCGACGGCCTTCGCGCAGCATGAACACTCCGCTTGCCACGACGATGGCGGCCCCGATCAGGGTCAGGGTATCGGGGCGTTCTCCGAACACAACCACGGCAAGGATCAGCGCGAAGAGCAGCCGCGCATAGCGGAACGGCGCGACAACGGACACGGCGCCGAGGCGCATGGCCACGGTGAGCGCGTAATAGGCGCCGACACCGACGAAGATTGTCGCGAAGAGCCAAGCGCCCTGTAGGGGCGAAGGCAGCACGGCCCCGCCTTCCCAGAGCATGAGGCCCAGCCCGGTCGGGATCAGGACAAAGAACCCGTAGACCCCGAGTTGCAGATGCGACAGGCGCGGCGGCGCGGCCCGCGTGGCCAGATCCCGCCCAGCAAATCCGAGCATCCCGAGAAACGCAAGAAGGCTTGCGGGATCAAAGCTCTGGGGCAGGGGGCGCAGGATCAGGAGCACACCCAGAAAGCCGATCCAGATCGCGGCCCAGCGCCGCAAGTCGACGCGTTCCCCGAAGAACAGCGCCGCGCCGAGCGTCACGGCCAGGGGCGTTGCCTGTAGGATGGCGGAGGTCGCGGCAAGGGTGCTGTAGGCCAGCGACAAGGTAAAGAAGAGCCGCCCGAACACTTCGGTCGCGGCACGCAAGAGCAGTGTCGGGCGCAGGATGTCGGGCGTCAGGGCACGTTGGCCCCGGCGCCAGGTCAGCAATAGAAAGCCGAGCCAGCCGCCAAGCCCGAAAATGGCCATGATTTCCCCAACGGGCAGGCCGGTGCTGGCCTGTTTGATGAGGCTGTCCTCGATGGCAAAACCTGCCATCGCTGCAACCATCCAAAGGCTTCCGCGCAGGCTCTCTTGCATCTGGTCTGTCCCGTGGTGCGCCCCTTCGGGGCAAAAGAAAAGCGCGCCTGTCGGGGCGCGCCATTCTTCATAATGCTATCGCGTCAGAATCAGGCCGCTTCGGCCTGCTGCGCGGCATTGCGGCGTTCGCTCTCTTCGCGCGACAGCGCGACAGAGGTACGGACACCTTTGCCCACGAATTCCATCAGCCCCTGAACCACACGTTCGTTCGGGTCGATACCGGCACAGCTCAGAACTTCGCGCCCATCGCGCGAACGCGCCCAGCGGGCGATCTGTTCGGGGCCGTTGCCGTATTTCTTGTCGTCGGCAATGGCATCGTCCAGTGCAGCCAGCACGACAGCAGCGAAAAGCTTGCGTGCGCGGTTGCCCTGTTCGTTATTGAAAGCCGTTCCATCAACGAAATCTCGCATCTCGTCGTCCTTTGATTATTGCTCTTGTCTTTTCGGCGTGACGCCCCTTATGACCTAGTTCAGGCGATTCGGATAGCCTTCAATTGCATAGCTTGTATGCGATTTTTGCATATCTTTCTGCAAATGCAGCACGAAATCCGGCGGCTTGCCTCCTGTTGACCGGCCAGATATAGGTGCGGCCAAGATTTTATCAACCAATCAGTCATGGTTTTGCCACATGCCCAAGATCAACGGTAACGAAATTCGCCCCGGAAACGTCCTTGACCACAATGGCGGCCTTTGGGCGGCGGTGAAGGTCGATCACGTCAAGCCCGGCAAGGGCGGGGCCTTTGCCCAGGTCGAACTCAAGAACCTGCGCAACGGCTCCAAGCTCAACGAACGCTTTCGCAGCGCCGACAAGGTAGAGCGCGTGCGGCTTGAGCAGAAGGACATGCAGTTCCTTTACGAGGATGACGGGATGCTCATCTTCATGGACACGGAAACCTATGACCAAGTGCAGGTCGCGGCCGATCTTCTTGGCGAGCGTCGCCCGTTCCTTCAGGACGGCATGACCATCGTCGTGGAATTCTACGAGAACGAGGCGCTCAACGCGAGCCTGCCGCAGAAAGTCATCTGCAAGATCGTCGAGACCGAGCCGGTGGTCAAAGGCCAGACGGCGGCGAACTCGTTCAAGCCGGCGGTGCTCGACAATGGCGTGCGCGTCATGGTGCCGCCGTTTGTTGGTCAGGACGAGGATATCGTGGTCAACACCGAGACCATGGAATATGCCGAACGCGCCTGAAGCGGTTTGTAAAACGTCTTGAGAGGGCCTGCCGTTTCGGCGGGCCTTTTTTGCTTGGGGCGGATTAGGTCGCGGCCCATGACACCGTGGCGTCCCCGGCCTGCATGTCCTCGCCTGCACGGTCGAAGCGCAGATGGGCGAGCGCCTTGCCGTTCGAGGCGGTATAGAGTGTGCCGACAGCGCGGCCGTCCTTTTCGATCGGCGTGCCGGGCGCGGGGGCGGGGCCGGAGAGCGTCACGGTGGTCAGGCCCTTGCGCAGCTCGGTCTTGTGTTTCATGCGCGCGGTGACTTCCTGTCCAACGAAACAGCCCTTGCGGAAATCGACACCGTGCAACCGTTCGAACCCGGCTTCGAGGATGAAAGTGTCGGGGGTCAGTTCAATCCCGGTTTCTGGGATGCAATGGGCGACGCGCAGGGCGTCCCAGTCGGTGCTGTCATCCTCTTGTGGCGTGTCGCGATAGGCGCGCCAGCCAAGGGCCGGGTGCCGGGGATCGGCCATTGCGTCTTCGGGCGTGGGACCGGTGCCGCGATGCAGGTGCAGCGCGGTCTCGGCGATTGCCACGTCGGCGCGCAGTTTATACATGTTGAGCCGCGCAAGCAGCGCGGACGCAAGCGCTGCATCCACGTCGAGGAGCACCACATCGCCGCGCCGCGAGAGGAAGAAATCGGCGAGATACTTACCCTGCGGCGTCAGCATCGCGGTATAGACGAGGCCGGTGGAGAGGTCGGAGACATCGTTTGTCACGAGCCCCTGCAGGAAGTGTTCGGAGTCCGTTCCGGTGATTTCAAAGACGCTGCGTGCCATGGTCTGTCCTGTTGTTTTCCCTTCCATTTCATATAGGGAGGATACGGTCTTGCAACAGGGGAAGGTGGGAAATGCGCGCACCGCTGAGTATCGTGATCCCGACGCTTAATGCCGAACGGCATCTTGGGCCCTGCCTTGGCGCGCTCTTCGAGGGCGTGCAGGCGGGATTGGTGCGAGAGTTGATCGTGGTCGATGGTGGATCAGGGGATGCCACGGTCGAGATCGCGCGGGAGGTCGGCGCGGAGGTGATCGAGGCCGCGCCATCGCGGGGCGGTCAGCTTCGAAAGGGCTGCGCGGCGGCGCGGGGAGAGTGGTTCCTCGTGATCCATGCCGACAGCGTGTTGCAGGAGGGATGGAGCGAGGCCGTGGCGGCGCATATCGGGGCGGAGGCGGGTAAGGCGGGGTATTTCCGGCTTGGCTTTGACGCCAAGGGCCGCGCGGCGGGGTTTGTCGCGGGGTGGGCGAATTTCCGGGCGCGGGCCTTTGGGCTGCCCTATGGGGACCAGGGGATTTGCCTGCGCCGCGAGATGTATGACGCGGTGGGGGGATATCCGGATATTCCGCTGATGGAGGATGTGGCACTGGTGCGGGCGATCGGGCGCGCGGCCCTGGTGCCGCTCGATGCCGTGGCCGTGACCAGCGCGGCGAAATATCAGCACCAAGGGTGGCTGCGGCGGGGTGCGGGGAACCTCTGGACCTTGCTGCGCTACCTTGCGGGCGTTGCGCCGGAGCGCCTTGCAGCAGGGTATCGTCGCTAGATCCGCGGCAGGCGCGCGAGAATACGGCCGATCACGGATTGGCGCGGCTTGACGTTCGGGCGTTTGGTGGTCACGACCTGTCCCTGCATGGCACGTGCTTCGGCGGTCAGGCCATCGGTGTTGAACTGAAGTTTGTAGAGCTCGGCATAAAGCCCGTCGCGGGCGAGCAATTCGTCATGTGTGCCCTCATCGACGACGCGGCCCTTGTCCATGACGACGATCTTGTCGGCCTCGCGCACGGTCGAGAGGCGGTGGGCGATGACAAGGGTGGTGCGGCCCTTGGAGAGCCGGTCGAGCGCCTCTTGCACTACGGTTTCGGATTGCGCATCCAGCGCCGAGGTGGCCTCGTCCAGAAGCAGGATCGGCGTATTGCGCAGGAGGGCGCGGGCAATGACCACGCGCTGGCGCTGGCCGCCGGACAGGTTCGTGCCGCGCGGGCCGACCTGGGTTTCCAGACCGTTGCCGAGCTTGGGCAGGAAATCCGCGACATGCGCGGCCTTGAGCACCTTCTGGAGCCGGGCGTCGGGGACGTTGTCCTGTCCCAGAAGGATGTTCTCGCGCAGGGTTTCGTCAAAGAGGAGCGCCTCTTGCGATACCACGGAAAAGAGATCGCGCAGGTCCGGCACGGACATGGCGCCCGCGGGCACGCCGCCGATCAGCGCCCTGCCATCCTGCGGGTCGACAAGACGGGTCAGGATATTGAAAACGGTGGATTTCCCGGCACCCGATGCGCCGACGATGGCCGTTGTCTTGCCCGCCTCCGCGGTAAAGCTCGCACCGTCCAGAACCTTGGTGTCGCCATAGGAGAGATGCACATCGTCAAGACGGATTTCCGGCACGCCGGTCGGGGCCGGGACGGGTTTCGCAGGGGATTTGAGGGTCGGTTCGGCCTCGATCAATTCCTTGATGCGTTCAATGCCCGACGCCGCGACCTGCCACATGCCGGAGATGCCGCCAAGTCGGCGCAGCGGCTCGAAGGCAAAGCCGATGGCGGTAAAGAAGCTCATGAACTGGCCAACGGTTTTCTCGCCCGAGATGATCTCGCCGCCGCCATAGATCAGGACGGCGAGGAAGCCGAGGCCCGCCATGACATCGACCAGCGCCGTGATCGTGGCAGAGCCGAAGATCACGCGGATTTCCGAGCGGACATATTGATCGGTGAGGTCGCGAAACTGCGATGATTGGTAGTCTTCGAGGCGGTTCAGCTTGACCGGGATGATGCCGTGAAAGACCTCGTCGAGGCGGGTTGCGAGACGGGCGCCGAAATCGCGGGCCTTGCGGGCATAGCGCCGCACGAAACGCTGGGCCACGACCGAGGGGAGAACAAGGACAGGGGTGCCGACCAGGGCGACGAGAGTCCAGCGCCAGTCGACGCTTATCGCGACCCCCATCAGCGCGATGAGCGAGATCGTGTCGCGCCCGGCGCCGGTGATGATGGCGGACCAGACCGCGTTGATGGATTGCACGTCGGTTTGCACGCGCTGGATCAGGTAGCCGGGGGGGTGGGTCTGGTGAAAGGTGCTGTCCTGGCGCATGATGCGGGCGAGCATCGTGGTGCGGACATCTGCGGCGGTGTTCTGGGCGATATAGGTCAGCGTGACTTTCTGGATCATGCCCGAGACGCCGCGAATGACGAAGATCGCGAGAATCGTGAGGCCGACAGTCCAGAGCGCGCTTGTGCTTCCGGCGGCAAAGACGTTGTCGAACATCGGCTTCATCATGTAGCTCAGGGCGCCGAGCATGGAGCCTTCGATGCTCATGAACACCATGGCAATCAGGAGAAGCCATGTATATTTGCGCAGGAAATTCCGCCAAAGCCAGAGCAGGAGGCCCTTGGGGGGCTGTTGTGGCGTGGGTCTGTCGGTCTCGCTCACGGTGGCTGGTCCCCTTGTCGGACATGGCGGCGGCGCTTGGCCGTCCGGCGACTCTGGCGCGGAGCGCGGCCTCTGTCCAGCCCGCCTCTTCTGCCGGGGTTGCGTAATGCAATGGCAGGCGCAGGGCAAGGGGCGGGTCAGGGCAGGAGGGCGATTGACCTTCCCGCGACGGGGTCGCAATGTCATGCCGTTCCAATGGAGAAACGCGCATGTCCCTTGCCAATGGCCGCCCTTACCTTGCCATTCCCGGCCCGTCCGTCACCCCTGAACCTGTCTTGCGTGCGATGCACCGCTCGGCCCCCAATATCTATGAGGGCGCGCTGATCGAGATGACCCACGGGATCATCCCCGACCTGAAACGGGTGGCGGGCACGGCGCATCACGCGGCGATCTATATCAGCAACGGGCATGGTGCTTGGGAAGCGGCGCTGTCGAACGTGATCGCGCCGGGCGACAAGGTGCTTGTGCCGGTGACGGGGCGGTTCGGTTATGGCTGGGCCGAGATGGCCGAAGGCTTGGGTGCAGAGGTCGAGGTGATTGATTTCGGCGTGCAGACCGGGATGGATATGAGCCGCGTGGCCGAGGCGCTGGCGGCGGACAAGGCCCATGGTATAAAGGCGGTTCTGGGGGTGCATGTGGATACCTCCTCTTCGATCAAGACCGACATGCGGGGCCTGCGCGCGGTGCTTGACGCGGCGGGCCATCCGGCCCTTCTTATGGCGGATTGCATTGCCTCGCTCGGCTGTGACCGGTTCGAGATGGACGCCTGGGGTGTCGACGTGATGGTCGCCGCAAGCCAGAAGGGATTGATGGTGCCGCCTGGGCTTGGCTTCGTGTTTTTCAACGACAAGGCGGCGGCTGTGCGGGCCGAGATGCCGCGGGTGAGCCGCTATTGGGACTGGACCCCGCGGGCCAACCCGGACTTCTATTACCAGTTCTTTGGCGGCACGGCCCCGACGCATCATCTCTTTGGTTTGCGCGCCGCGCTGGACATGATCCATGAAGAGGGGCTGGAGATGGTCTATGCCCGGCACGCGACATTGGCCGAGGCGATCTGGGCCGCGGTCGAGGCCTGGGGGCAGGGCGGGCCGATCGCGCTCAACGTGGCCGAGCGCGAAAAGCGCAGCCATGCCGTCACGTCGCTTCGGATCGGCGCGCCGCATGGCACGGCGCTGCGGCGCTGGACGGAACACGAGGCGGGGGTCACGCTTGGCATCGGGCTTGGCATGTCGACGCCGGATGATCCGAAGGGTGACGGGTTTTTCCGTTTTGGCCATATGGGGCATGTGAATGCCCACATGGTGCTTGGGATGTTGTCGACGGTGCAGGCCGGGATGACGGCCATTGGCGTGCCGTTCGGGCCGGGCGGGATCGACGCCGCCGCCGAGGTCATCGCGCGCGGCTAGGGAACGGGGCAAGGGGGGCAACCCCCTTACCCCCTTGCCCAAGGGTCAGGCGTTGACCAGGTCCTTGCACCAGCTTTCCATCGCCGTGGTGGCGACTTCCATGGGTGGTTCCATGAAGGTGATGTGGAAATGATCCTGCATATCCGCAACGCCGATGGAGCGCGGGCGCACGGCCAAGACATGCGGATTGGGGAGTTTCACGCCGAAACAGAAGACGATGTTCTTGGCGTCCTGGATGCTTCCGGCGATGTCACCGTCGATCGCCTTGGTATGCGAGAAATGATCGAAGGTCGCGATATAGGCGACCTTGGGATGGGCGTCGATCTTCTCTTTCAGGGCGGCGAGAATCTCGTCGACCGAAGTATAGGTCGTTTCGGTCTTGGCGATGGTGAGGTCGAAGACCGGGTAGCGTTCCATGAGGAGGGATTGTTTCATCGCGATATTCCTTTGTCGCATGAGGGTCGTGCCCGCCGGGGCGGTTCGGCTATAGATGTATTCCGAATGTGGAATTTAACATGTGGCAGCTTGACGCCCTGCTATCGTGCGGGTGCGCGGATCAGCCCAGTTCGGCCAGCACCTTGGGCAGTTCCTCGGCAAGGCAGGCGATGTCTTGTGGTCGGCCGCAAGAGATACGGATGCAACGGTTTTGCGGGGCGACGAAGGGCATACGCACGAAGATGCCGCGCGCCACGAGACCATCGAGCACGGCCTTGGCATAGGCAGCGTCCCGCCCGCAATCGACGGCGACGAAATTCGTCGCAGAGGGCAGCGCGGTCAGGCCGTTCTCGGCGGCGATACGGGTGATCTCGTCGCGGGCTTCGGCCACGCGGGCAATGGTCTGGGCGAGGTAGTCCTGGTCCTTGAGGGCGGCGAGCGCCCCGGCCTGGGCGGCGCGGTTCATGCCGAAATGGTTGCGGATCTTGTCGAAAGAGCGGATCAGGTCACGCGCGCCCATGGCATAGCCCACACGGGCCCCTGCCATGCCGTAAGCCTTTGAAAAGGTGCGCATACGGATCACGCGGGGATCTTCGATGGCGATATCGGGAGCGGTGCCTTCAGGGGCAAAGTCGATATAGGCCTCGTCCAGAAGCAAAAGCGTGCCTTCGGGGAGCGTATCGAGCGCCGCGAGGATATTCGCACCGCCCGTCCATGACGCCATGGGATTGTCGGGATTGGCGAAATAGACCAGCTTGGCATCGACCTCGGCAGCCTTGGCGATCAGGGCGGACAGGTCTTCATGGTCGTCGCGATAGGGCAGCTTGTGCAGCGTGCCGCCGAAGCCCGCCACGTGGTAGTTGAAGGTCGGGTAGGCGCCATCGGAGGTCACCACCGCGTCACCGGGGCCGACGAGGAGCCGCACGAGATAACCCAGAAGCCCGTCAATCCCTTCTCCCACAAGGATATTTTCCGGCGCCACGTCATGATGGGCGGCCAGGGCGTGGCGCAATTCATAGCTGCTTGCGTCGGGATATTTCCAGATTTCCGCGGTTTCGGCGCGCATGGCCTCGAGGGCCTTGGGCGAGGGGCCGAAGACGTTTTCATTGGCGCCAAGGCGGGCGCGGAAGGGTTCACCGCGCTGGCGCTCCTGCACTTCGGGGCCGACGAAGGGCACGGTGGAGGGCAGGCTTGCGACGAGCGGGGTATAGCGTGGTCCAGTCATGGGCGGGAAAGTGGAGCAACCGCGCGGCAAAGGCAAGACGCGCTCTGCCCTGACGTCAGGGTGGATTTTGCGCGCGGGGCTGGGGCAGTCTGGGGCGGACCAGACCGGAGGAAATCACATGTCCCGCGTATCGCTTGAAATCGAGTCCCATATCGCCCGTGTCACCCTCACGCGGGGGGACAAGATGAACGCCCTTGATAGCGCGATGATCGACGCAATTATCGAGGTGGGTCAGAGCCTTATAGACCAAAACGATGTGCGCGCGGTGGTCCTCATGGGGGAGGGCGAGGCGTTCTGCGCGGGGCTGGATGTCGCCAGTTTCGCGGCCCTGGCACAGCAGGACCCGGCGGAGGTTCTGATGCCACGGGAGCACGGAAATACCAATCGTTTTCAAGAGGTTTGCATGGTCTGGCAGAAGATCCCGGTGCCGGTCATCGCGGCGCTCAAGGGGGTGTGTATCGGGGGCGGTCTTCAGATCGCGATCGGGGCGGATATCCGGGTTGCGGGGCGGGATACTCGGATGTCGGTGATGGAGATGAAATGGGGACTGGTGCCGGACATGGGGGGGATGGTGATCCTGCCTCGGCTGTTGCGGTCGGATGTCCTGAGAAAATTGACTTATACCAACGAGTTGGTCGATGCGCGCCAGGCCGAGGCCTGGGGGCTTGTGACCGAGGTTGCCGACAACCCTGAGGCGCGGGCGCTGACGCTTGCGGCGGAGATCGCGGGCAAGAGCCCTTCGGCGATCCGCGCGGCCAAGCGGTTGATTTCATTTGCGGAAAACAACATGTCCGCCCCCGAGGCGGTGCTTTTGGAAGAGAGCCGGGAGCAGGCGGCGCTCATCGGTAAGCCGGACCAGATGGAAGTCGTGATGGCCAATATGCAGAAGCGGGCACCTGTGTTTAAGTAGGGGGAGGGGCCAGCCCCTCTTGGCCGCCTGATGGCGGCCAATTCACCCCGGAGTATTTGCCACAGAGAAGAAGTTCTTAACGGCGATTCCGACGTCGGTATCACGTCGGTATTGCGTCGGTATTGCGTCGGTGGGGAGGGGTTAACGCGCCGTCCTGGTTAACGCGGTGCCATCGCCTTGCGGCCGAGAAGGAATGTCAGGAAGGTGAGGGCGCCGAAAATCGCCATGGTGAGCGGGATCGCTGTGTGGCTGCCGTCGAAGAGCACGGTTGCCAGCGCGGCACCGCCCGCGCCGAAAGCCATCTGCATCGCGCCCATGAGGGAGGCGGCGAAGCCGGGCAAGTCGCCTGCCGGCTCCATGGCCAGCGCCACGGAGGTGGGCAGGAGCATGCCGAAGCTCATGACATAGAAACAGATCGCGGCCCAGAACAGCGGCAGGCCCGGTGTCAGGACGGTCACCAACCCGGCAAAGAGCGCGGCCAGCGTCATCAGCCCCACGGCGAGGGCGTTGACGCGGGCCACGGGCAGGCGACCGAGCAGGGCGCGGATGCTCAGGGCTCCGATCGTGTTGGCCAGGGCGGCCAGTGCAAAGAGCGAGCCGAAAGCCTGCGGTGAGACATCATAGACGGTTTCGGTCAGCACCGCGCCGACCGAGAGCATGGCGGAATAGCCCGCGAAGGCGAGGCTTCCCATGAACATCGGCACCCGGAAGGCGCGCAGGGCAAGAAGCGTGCGCGAGGCACTGGCGACGAAGCGGAGGGAGAAACGTTCGGGGCGACGCTTGCCGGAGGTCTCTTCGAGGAGGAAGAACGCATAGGCGAGAAACAGCGTCGACAGGAGGCCGAGCGCCCAGAAGATCGCGCGCCATTCGAACAGGACCAGCAGGCCCGATCCGAGAACCGGGGCGATCAGCGTGGCGATGGTCACGATGGCCATCAGCACGGCGAGCAGGCGGGCAGCCTCGTTGCCGGTGCGTTCGTCGCGCACCATGGCGCGGGCGATGACGGGGGCGCCGCCCATGAGGCCCTGGAGCGCGCGTAAGCCGATGAGGATCTCGAAGCTCGGGGCCATGGCGCAGGCAAAGGTCACGAGCGTGAAGCCCGAGAGCGACAGGATCAGGGCACGGCGGCGGCCATAGGCGTCGGAGAACAGACCCCAGAACAGTTGACCCACGGCGAAGGCGAGGAAATACGCCCCGACAAGCAGCGCGCCGAGCGCCTCATCCACACCGAAATCACGGGCGACCACGGCAGTGGCCGGCAGCACGATGTCGATCGAAATCGCGGTCAGCGCGGTGATGCCGCCGAGAAAGAGAATGCCATCGGGCCGGTCAAGCGTTGATCTGGTCATGAGGTGCCCCGTGAAGATGGGAGAGAAGGGATCACGGTTGGCGGTGGCTATCGTGAATTGTTGTCATGTTAACAAGATTGCAGCCGGCGGGGAAGTGCTGAAACGAGAAAGCCCCGCCCGACCCTCGGGGCGGACGGGGCGGAGCCGGTGCGATCCGGTATCAGTCCAGTTCGGCAAGGCGCGCCAGTGCGGATTTGATGCGGGCCTCGTCCTCTTCGCGGGCGGCGAGGTTCTCGCGCGCTTCCTCGACCACCTCTTCGGGGGCGGATTCGGCGAATTTGGGATTGTTGAGGCGCCCGCGCAAGCCGCCGAGTTCCTTGGCGAGCTTGCCGAGGGTTTTCTCGAGCCGGGCCTTTTCGGCGTCGATGTCGATGATGTCGGCCAGCGGCAGGCCGAAGGTGCCGCCATCGACGGTCACGGTAATCGTGCCCTTGGGGAAGTCGGCCACCTCGGTCAGGCTGTCGATGCGGGCGATCTTCTTGATGAGGGTTTCGTTGCGCGCCCATGCGGCCTTGCCCGCGTCATCCAGTTCGCTGACGAGCATCGGGATCTTGAGACCGGCGGGCACGTGCATCTGCGAGCGGGCCGAGCGGACGTTCTCGATCACGGAAATGACCCAGTTCATCTCGCGGTCGGCATGGGCGTCGACGAGATCGGCGGCGGCGTAGGTCGGCCAGTCGGCATGGACCAGCATGCCATCGCGTTTGGCGGTGACGTCCCAGAGTTCCTCGGTGATGAAGGGCATGATCGGGTGCAGCATGATGAGGCACTGATCGAGGACCCAGCCCATGGTGGCGCGGGTTTCGGCCTTGACCGTGATGTCCTCGGCGTTGAGCAGCGGTTTGGCGAATTCGACATACCAGGCGCAGACCTTGCCCCAGACAAAGGCGTAGAGCCCGAGGGCGGCGTCGTTGAAGCGGAAGCTGTCGAAGGCTTCGTCCACCGTTTCGCGGATCTTGGCGGTTTCGCCGATGATCCAGCGGTTCACCGTGGCGGTCGCCACGGGAATGTCGGAGGAGGGCGCGCCGTTGGCGTAGACCTCGTTCATCTCGGCAAAGCGGACGGCGTTCCAGATCTTGGTGCCGAAGTTGCGGTAGCCCGCGATGCGCTGCATGTCGAGCTTCAGCACACCGCCGAGCGAGGCCATGGCGGCATTGGTAAAGCGCAGGGCGTCGGCGCCGTATTCGTCGATGATCTCGAGCGGGTCGATGACGTTGCCTGTCGACTTGGACATCTTCTTGCCCTTGGCGTCGCGCACGAGGCCGTGGAGGTAGACCGTATCGAAGGGGATGTCGTTCACGACGGCGAGTTGCATCATCATCATCCGGGCGACCCAGAAGAAGAGGATGTCCTGACCTGTGACGAGGGTCGAGGTCGGGAAGTATTTCGCGAGGTCCTCGGTCTCTTCGGGCCAGCCGAGCGTGCCGATGGGCCAGAGGCCGGAGGAGAACCACGTATCCAGAACGTCGGGGTCACGCCAGACCGGGTAGACAAGTTTGGTCGGGTCCTGGGTCGTCTCATAGGCGGCGAGGCTTTCGGCGAGCGCATGGCGGGCGGCGGCGCGGTCCTCGACCTCGACCACGGTGGCGTGGTTGAGCGGCGTCGGAAGGCCGGCGAGCACGTCGGCGAATTGCGTTTTCACCGCGTCGAAATCATGGGCGCAATGGTGGCGTTCGTCGCCGCGCAGGAGATGTTGGTCAGAGAGCAGGCGGCCCATTTCCACGAGGTCGAGCGCGCCGTCGCCTTCATCGTCCGAGAAACCCTCGGCGGCGAGGTCGAAGCCATACCAGACCGGGATCTGGTGGCCCCACCAGAGCTGGCGTGAGATGCACCAGGGTTCGATATTCTCGAGCCAGTGGTAATAGGTTTTCTCGCCCGACTCGGGGAGGATCTTGACGCGGCCCTCGCGCACGGCGTCGAGGGCGGGGCCGACGACTTTTTCGGCGTCCACGAACCATTGGTCGGTCAGCATCGGCTCGATCACGACCTTGGAGCGGTCGCCGAAGGGCTGCATGATGGGTTTGCTTTCGACAAGCGGGACCATGCCGCCATCGAAACAGAGTTTGCCGTCGGAATCATCCGGCTCGCCGGGGATCATCACGGCGAGGCCTTCGGCGGTGATCTGCTCGACGACGATCTTGCGGGCCTCGAAGCGGTCGAGGCCGCGGATGTCTTCGGGTACGAGGTTGATCGCGTCGACCTCGTTCTCGGTAAAGGCGGCGCCCTTGGCGAAAGCCTGCGCCTTGGCGGCCTCTTCGGCGTAGGGCGCCCCGTCGGCGCGCATGTGGCCCTTGGTGTCCATCAGGCGATACATGGGGATGCCGCCGCGGCGCGCGACCTGGTAATCGTTGAAGTCATGCGCGCCGGTGATCTTGACCGCGCCCGAGCCGAAATCGGGATCGGGGTAGTCGTCGGTGATGATCGGGATCAGGCGGCGGTGTTCCTTGGGGCCGACCGGGATTTCGCAGAGCTTGCCGACGATGGGGGCATAGCGTTCATCGGAGGGATGCACCGCAACCGCGCCATCGCCGAGCATGGTTTCGGGGCGGGTCGTGGCGATGGAGATGTAATCGCGCTCCTCTTCGAGCACGACATTGCCGTCTTCGTCCTTTTCGACATAGGTATAGGTCGCGCCGCCCGCGAGCGGGTATTTGAAGTGCCACATATGGCCCGCGACCTCGATATTCTCGACCTCGAGATCGGAAATGGCAGTTTCGAAATGCGGGTCCCAGTTCACGAGGCGCTTGCCGCGATAGATCAGGCCCTTGTGATACATGTCCTCGAAGACCTTGAGCACGGCATCGTGGAAATTGCCGTGGCTTTCGGACTCGGGCGCGCCGGGGGCGCCGGACATGGTAAAGGCGGCACGGTCCCAGTCACAGGAGGCACCGAGGCGCTTGAGCTGGTTGAAGATGCTGCCGCCGGATTGCTCTTTCCATTCCCAGACCTTTTCGAGGAATTTCTCGCGGCCCAGTTCGATGCGCGAGGGCGCGCCGGTCTCGGCCAGCTTGCGTTCGACGACCATCTGGGTCGCGATGCCGGCGTGGTCGGTGCCGGGCTGCCAGAGCGTGTCGAAGCCCTGCATCCGTTTCCAGCGGATGAGGATGTCCTGCAGCGTGTTGTTGAAGGCGTGCCCCATATGCAGAACGCCGGTGACGTTGGGGGGCGGGATCATGATGCAGTAGGTGCTTGCACCGGGCTTGGCATTCGCGCCCGCCGTGAAACAGCCCGCTTTTTCCCAAGCCGCGTAGAGGCGGGTTTCGGCTTCGGCTGCGTTGAAGGTTTTTTCCATCGCCATGTGTCTTGATCCTGCTTGATCCACGAGTTGCCAAACCCTTAGCGAATGGGGCGCGCAAGGGAAAGGTGGAGGGGCGATTTTCTTGACGGCGGGGGCGGTTTCGCCGGAAGGTCATGGCAAGGAGAAACGCCATGACAGCAGTCACGACATGGGAAAGCGGGCCGGTCGGCGGGGGCGCGGGGTTTTATTGGCGTCACTATGACCTTGCCGACGAAGCGGCGCGGGCGGCGCTTGGGCAAGAGGGGCTTGAGCCGCTGGTATTTGACGCGCTGACCGCGCCGGAGACGCGGCCACGCTGTTCGGCGCATGGCGACGGGCTTTTGGTCAACCTGCGGGGTGTGAACCTCAACCCCGGCGCGGAGCCGGAGGACATGGTGTCGCTCCGGCTTTGGGTCACGGGGGCGGGGGTGATCTCGGCACAGATACGGCGTTTGCGGGCGCTGGGCGATGTGCGCGAGGGGCTTGAGCGCGTGCCGCCGGAGGGCCCGGCGGAGCTTGTGGTGCGGATCGCGCTTCGGCTGGCGGATCGGGCCGAGCCGGTGGTGGCCGATCTCTACGAGGCGATCGACGGGTTGGAGGACGAGATGGAGGAGGGGCGCGGGCAGGTCACGCGGGCCGAGCTTTCGCAACTGCGCCGCCGGGCGGTGCAACTGCGGCGCTACTTGTTTCCACAGCGCGATGCGCTCAGCACCTTCGAGATCGAGGATGTCACATGGATCAGGCCGCATGACCGGCTGCGCCTGCGGGAAGCGACGGAACGGGTCACGCGGCTTGGCGAGGAATTGGACGCCATTCGCGACCGGGCGCAGCTTGTACAGGAACAGATCATGGATGCGCGCGCCGAGCGGATGAACCGGCAGATGTTGGTTTTGTCGGTGGCGGCAGCGCTGTTCCTGCCGCTGGGTTTGATTACCGGGCTTTTGGGTATCAATGTTGCGGGGATACCGGGGGCCGAGACACCCTGGGCCTTTTGGGCGGTCTGCGCGATCCTGGCCGTGGTGGCGACCGGGCAGCTGTGGGCGTTCTGGTGGACGGGATTGATCGGGCGGCGGCGCGATTGACCCTACGCGCGGCGGCGGTCGAGTTTCGTCGCCAGGTGGATGAGGCTCTCGGAGCTGCGCACGCCGCGGGTTTCGCCGATGCGATCAAGGGTTTCATCAAGTTCGGCGGTGCTTTCGGCGGCGAGTTCCACGACAAGATCGACGCGCCCCGACGAGGTATGCACGGTTTCCACCGCCGGCAGGGTTTTGAGCTTTTGCAGGACCGAGGGGCCGCTGCGCAGTTCGATCGAAAGAAGCGCCGTGGCGCGGATGCGCGGGTGGGCCACGGCCCCGAGGCGCAGGGTATAGCCCGCGATGGCGCCGTTTGTTTCCAACCGGTCGAGCCGGGCCTGCACGGTGGTGCGCGCAAGGCCGAGGCGGCGGGCCAGCATGGCGATGGGCATTCGGGCATTCTCGGATAGGAGCGAGAGAAGCGCGCGGTCGGTATCGTCAATTTGCATTGTTGGCCTGTCTATTTGCCAAAACTTTCCTGCAATTTAGCGGAAATGACACGTGAAATCGACTGAAATCCGCCTCAACCTCAAAGGAAACAGGAATGAGGTAGGATATGCGCAATGAACCGGCCTTTTGGCCCAGCCCCGACATTTATGTCACCCGTATGCAGCCGGATCAGCCTGTCTTGTGCTTTGCGCCGGATGTGTTGCAGGCCACGGCGCGGCGGTTCATCGACGGGTTCGCAGGGCTTGTGACCTATGCGGTCAAGGCCAATGACGACCCGGCGGTTCTTGCCAATCTCGTGGCGGCGGGAATCGAGGCGTTCGACGTGGCTTCGCCTGCCGAGATGGCGCGGGTGCGCGCGGTGAAGGGCGATGCGGTGCTGCATTATCACAACCCGGTGCGTTCGGGCGCAGAGATCGCGGCAGGGGTGCGATATGGGATCGCGAGCTGGTCCGTGGATTGCCCGCAGGAATTGGCCAAGCTGGCGGAGGTGCCGCGCGCGGGCACGGAGATCGCGGTGCGCCTGCGCCTGCCGGTGACCGGGGCAGCCTATGATTTCGGCGAGAAATTCGGCGCCGATCCGGAGGCGGCGGTGATGCTCTTGCAGGAGGCGCAGGCGATGGGATTCGCGGTGTCGCTGACCTTTCATCCCGGCACGCAATGCGCCGATCCCGAGGCCTGGGCCGTCTATGTCGAGGCGGCGGCAGAGGTTGCGGCACGGGCCGGGGTGCGGTTGCGGCGGCTGAATGTGGGCGGCGGATTCGCGGCGCATCGGGCGGGCGCCGCGCCGGATATCGAGGCCATCTTCGTGCGGATTCACGAGGCTCTGCAGGTGTTTGGCGCGGATCGCCCGGCCCTTGTCTGCGAGCCGGGGCGGGCCATGGTGTCGGAGGCCTTCACGGCCGTCTTTCGCGTCAAGGCGCTGCGCCGGGACGGGGCGGTGTTCCTCAATGACGGGATTTACGGCGCGCTTGCGGAATGGCGCGATATCGGCGCGCCAGGACGTATCCGGGTGCGCGCGCCGGAGGGTGCTGTGCGCGAGGGGGCGCTTTGCGACAGGGTGGTGTTCGGGCCGACCTGTGACTCGCTCGATCGCCTGCCCGAGCCACTCGTATTGCCGCGGGACATGGCGGAAGGGGATTACCTCCTGGTGTCCGGCATGGGCGCCTACACGGCGGCGATTGCCACCGGGTTCAACGGCTACGGGCGTCATGACGTGGTGACTGTTGCGGGGGGGTGAGCGGGCGCGGTAAGCGGACGGTCCGGACACGGTTGGTTCCGAAGCGCTTGGGGTCACGAAGCTTTGCGCGCATGTGCGCAGCCTGTCCCTTGCCCGGGGGCACCTGCCTTTCCTATAGTCGAGACAGGCGCGGCGATCCCGTTGCGGGGCGCCGGGAGGGGTTTTCCCGGCACGTGTCGCGAAGGAGGTTGGCGCATGGCGTTCGGCGGGATTGGCAGACGGGTCTTCGGATGGCTTGGCAAGGCCTTGCGCAGCGAGCACAGCCCGGCCACGCCGAGGCGCGGGCCGCAAACCCATGTCATCATCCTTGACGGCACCATGTCGACCCTCGAGACGGGCCACGAAACCAATGCGGGCCTGACCTATCGCCTGTTGCAGGAGATGGGCGCGTCGCTGTCGCTCTATTACGAGGCGGGCGTGCAATGGTCGGATTGGCACGCGACGCTTGATGTCATGATGGGACGGTGCCTTGACGGGCAGATCCAGCGGTCCTACGGCTTTCTCGCGTCGCGCTACCGGCCCGGGGACAGGATTTTCCTCTTTGGGTATTCGCGCGGTGCGTTCGCGGTGCGCTCGTTGGCCGGAATCATTGACCGTGTGGGGCTGCTGCGGGCGTCCTGTGCGACGGAACGCAACGTGCGCCAAGTCTACCGCCTTTATGAACGCAACCCGAGCGGGGATGCAGCGCGCGCCTTTGCGGCGACCCATTGCCATGACGCGGTCGAGATCGAGATGATCGGCGTCTGGGACACGGTCAAGGCGCTTGGGTTGCGCCTGCCGCTTCTGTGGCGCCTGACCGAGGACCGCCATGCCTTTCACAGCGATGCCCTGTGCCCGAGCGTGCGGCACGGGTTTCATGCGCTGGCCCTTGACGAGACGCGGGAGGTCTTCGCGCCGGTGCTCTGGTCAACGGGTTCGGATTGGGACGGCCATGCCGAGCAGGTCTGGTTTCGCGGCGCGCATGGCGATGTCGGTGGGCAGCTCGGCGGAATGGAGGCGGCCCGACCGCTGGCCAATATCGCGCTGGTCTGGATGTTGGAGCGGGCAGAGCGATGCGGCCTGGGCCTGCCCGAGGGCTGGCGCAGGCGTTTTCCCTGCGACCCGGATGCGCCTTCCGTGGGCACATGGCAGGGGTGGGGCAAGATGTTCCTGTTCCGGCGCAAACGTGTTGTCGGGCGCGATCCGTCCGAGCGTATCCATGCCAGCGCCGCGGCGGCGCTGGATGCAGGGCGCCTTCCGGAGATCGGATTCGCGGAGTGAGACCGTCGCGCCGGAGATGTCATGCCTCCGGCAGGAGTATTTGTCACAGAGAAGAAGCAGGGGGGCACGCCCTTGTCTTCCGGGCGGAATTACCTCGGGGGCATTGTTGCGCCATTGGTCCGGGCACCCTCTGGCGACGGCGACGGGGCGCATTTTTGTTGCGTCTCGAAGGGGCGGGAGCACCCCGCACTCAGTCGTGGAACGTGGTGAATTCGGGAAGCGCGGCGCGGTCTGTGCGGAAGGCGTTGGCGGGGTGGTTGCGGTCCTCGTAGCCAAAAGAGATCGCGGCGAGGATGCGTTCTTCGTCGGGAATGGCGAAATGGGCGCGCACGGTGTCGGCATAAAAGGCGATGGCGGCTTGCGGGATCGTGGCGATGCCTTGTGCTTCGGCCGACAGGCAGAAGGCGGTGATGAAGCCGCCACAATCGAGCGCGCCATAGGGGCCAAGCTCGGTCGCCGTGGTGATGAGCGCGACATGCGGTGCGCCGAAGAAGGCGTAGTTTTCGCGCATCTGACTGATGCGGCCCTGCTTGTCGCCGCGTGCGATCCCCACCGCTTCGTAGAGTTGCAGCCCGCAGGTTTGGCGCCGTGCCTTGCGCGGCCCGGAATAGCCTTGGGGGAAGGGGAAATCGGGGGCGGGTTTCTCGGTATCGAAGGCCTTGAGCATCACGTGGCGGAAGATGTCTGTGGCCGCGCCCGAGGTCAGGTGGACCTTCCATGGCTGGGCGTTGCACCAGGAGGGCACGCGGCCCGCGTCGCGCAGGATGGTGTCGATCACGTTGCGCGGCACGGCGTCAGGGCGAAAGCCGCGGCAGGAATGGCGGGAGGCGAGCAGGTCTTGCAGGGCTTGGTGGTGTGTCATGTCACTTATTGATTCTGGGCGATGAGATAGCCGATTCCGGCGGCGACGAGCGCGCCGAGGATCGCGGCGAAGGCGATTTTCCACGCCGACCATGGCCGTTCGCCCTGCACGCGGCCGGTCTGGCCATTGACGACGAAACGGTAGGTCTTGCCACGGTATTTGTAGGCGGCGAGCCAGACCGGCAGCAGGATATGTTTGAAGGTCACATCCGAGACGGCGGTGTCGATGCGGTGGATTTGCTGGCGGTCGCCGCCGATATCAAAGCGCACGTCGCGTTCTATGGTGCGGTCCATGATGGCGCGGGCCTCGGCGTAGCCTTCGTCGAGTTGCACGGTATAGGCCTCGGCGCGGAAACCGGCGAGATATTCGGGGCTGTAGGGGATCAGCCGGGACAGATCCCACGGTGCGAGCGCGTCGGTATAGCGTTTGGGCAGGGCGCGGGAGGCGAGGACGAGCACGTCGTCGAAGAAGCGCGCGGTGCGCCCCGAGACTGGGGTCCAGCGGATTTTCTGCACTTGCCGTTGCTGGGGTTTGCCGTCGACCATGACAGTGCGGGTCACGTAGTAGATCGTGCCGCGCTGGCCGGAGTAGCGCGATGTGGTGTCGGCGTCATAGGTCCAGTAGGGGGTATAGATGCCCTGCATCCTGCGGCCCTTGCGGGCGTAATCCTTGAGGCCGCCCGGCGCGAACCAGAGGCGGCCCAGCCAGTCGTTCATGGCGTCGTGAGCGGCGGATTCGCTAAAGGAGAAGGGCAGCACGGCGCGGGGTTTGACATGGCGGTTGGTGCCGGTGTCGGCCACCACGGGCGTGGCGCAGAAGGGGCATTCGGCGGCATGGGTGGCGGGGTCGAATTCGACTTCGGCACCGCAATTGGGGCAGGCGGAGGTGCGGGTTTCCTCGATGTCCTGTGCCGGGAGCTGATCGTTCAGCGCGGCGCGGAAATCCAGCTCGCGGATGGTGTCGCCGTTTTCGTGCAGCGCGATCGTATGGCCGCAATGGTCGCAGCTCAGCGTGCCCTTGTCGGGATCGAAGCGGTAGTCTGCGCCGCATTGTTCGCAGGGGAAGCGGTGGGTTTCCTGCGGAGGGGGGGGCGGCGGCGGTGGGGTTTGGGACATTGAGATTTCATGCCTCCGGCGGGAGTATTTGCCACAGAGAAGAAGCCAGTCGGGGCAGAAGTGCAAGGGGCGGGCTGCTCCTTGCACGATTTGCGGATCAGGCGCCGGGGGGCGGGGGCGGCAGGACGGTGAAGAGCTGGGCCAGTTCGGCCACGTCCTCGGCGCGCATCCAGCCGTCCTGGCCCGCGGTCCAGACGAAGGTATCGCGGGTGAGGCTGCCTTGGGTGGCCATGCGCCCGAGCGCGGCCTTGGAGAAGGGGCCCTTGGTTTCGCCGTTCTCGGCGATGTGCCAGACATGTTCGACCGGCGGGGGCGGCGGAACGGCGGCGGCGCTGGCCTCTGGGGCGGGGCGGGCGCCCCATGGCCCTTGATTGGCCATCTGTTGGGCCATGGCCATGCCGACGCCCATGCCCATCCCCGCGCCCATGCCGGAATTCGGGGTCTGGGCGGCGGCGGTCATGGCTTCGGCGGCGGAAAACTGCGTGTATTTGCCCAGGTCGCCGACGATGCCCATGGAGGTGCGCTTGTCCATGGCGTCCTCGACGGCGGGGGGCAGGGAGATGTTCTCGATGTAAAGTTCGGGCATCGACAGGCCGTAGTCTGCCAGCGTGCCGGAGATTTCGGCGGCGACCAGCTTGCCGAGGTCGGCGGTATTGGCGGCCATGTCGAGGACGGGGATGCCCGACGAGGCGATCACGCGGGAAAACTCCTGCACGATGATGTTGCGGATCTGGTAGGAGATCTCGTCCATGGTGAACTCGCCGTCGGTGCCGACGATCTCGGTCAGGAAGCGGGCCGGGGCGGTGACGCGGATCGTGTAGGTGCCAAAGGCGCGCAGGCGGACCGGGCCGAATTCCGGGTCGCGGCAGATGATCGGGTTCTTGGTGCCCCATTTCAGATCGGCAAAGCGGGTGGTGTTGACGTAGTAGATTTCCGATTTGAAGGGCGATTTGAAGCCGTGATCCCAATGGTTCAGCGTCGTCAGGATCGGCATGTTGTTGGTCTCGAGCATATAGAGACCGGGGGTGAAGACATCGGCAAGCTGCCCCTCGTGGACGAAGACGGCAGCCTGGCCCTCGCGGACGGTCAGCTTGGCGCCATACTTGATCTCGTGGCCTTCGCGTTCGAACCGCCAGACCATGGTGTCGCGCGTGTCGTCGACCCAGTGGATGACGTCGATGAATTCGCCGGTGAGGAAATCGAAGATACCCATGGGAAAAGGCTCCTGTTCGGGGTCAATAATAGCGGCCCGCCATGTCGCGGGCGAGGGTTTTGATCGTGGGGCGGGCGGCGTCGAGGGAGATGCCGATGGAGAGCGACGGGTCGTAGAGCATCGAGAGCAGCGCCTCGTCATGGGCGGTCAGCAGGGCGAACTCGTCATCGTCGTTGAAGATCGAGGGGCGGGCCTCGGGGTGATCATTGGCGAGGCCGAGACCTTGGGCGATTTCCTCGTGATAGCAGGATTTGCGCAACAGATCGGGATGTTCGGCGCGCACCATGGCGATGGCGGTGCGGTAGGCGTGGGTTTTGGTCTCGTCCGAGAAGGCGACCACGAAACAGTGAATCTCGCGCGGGGTGTTGCGGAAGAGAGCCAGGGTCGAGCGGCTTGCGTCGGGGATGATCTCGCGCACGCGGGCGAGCATCTGGGCGCGGTCGTCGGTGCCCATCACCAGCACGTGGAAATTGGCGCGGCGGGGCGTGGTTGTCGTCATCGGGTGACCCGCGGCGCTGGCAAGGCGCGCGACATAGGAGTCGACGGTATCGCGGTCGCTTTGGCGAATTTCGGCGGGGACGGAGGTGCCGAATTCGACCGCGACACGCACCGGCCCGTCCCAGCGGCGCAAGGCCCCGGCGGCCCCTGTCGAGCGGCGCAGCCCGGCCCCGCGGGCATATTCATCGTAAAAGACGATATTCTCGAAATTCCGCGCCAGCATGGTGGGGGTGACCGGGGTATCCGGCCCGCCACCATCGGTGCGCAACAGGCCACGGGCGAGCAGGTTGGCCTGCACGCCCGTGTAATAGCTTGCCAGGGCCTCGGAGCGGGCCGAGGGGCGCGGGGCCGGGTCCGGCGCAGGTGTCCGTGGTGCAGGCGTGAAGCCTTCACAGGCCGCGAGCATCGCGACAGCGACCAGAGAGAGAAGACCCCGCAGGCGCATCATGCGGATCAGCCTTTCGGGACGGCGGTGCCGGCAGTATCGCCAAGCCCCGTCTTCTTGGCATTGGCCGCGGCGAGCGTGTCGCGCAGGTCGGCCTCCATCTTCTTGAGGTCTTCCTCGGCGGCGGCGCGCCTGGCCTTGCCTTCGTCGGCGATCTGGAGGCTTTCCTCGATCGTGCCGATCAGGTCGGCATTGGCCTTTTTCACCGCTTCGATGTCAAAGACACCGCGTTCCATTTCCTCGCGGATCATCTTGTTGCTTTCGCGCAGGTTGGCGGCGTTGGAGGTCAGAAGCTCGTTGGTGAGGTCATTGGCGTCGCGCACGGCGGCGGCGGCCTCGGCGGAGCGCTGGATCGTTACGGCTTGCGCGAGCTGGGTTTCCCAGAGCGGCACGGTGTTGACCAGCGTCGAGTTGATCTTGGTCACCAGCGATTTGTCGTTTTCCTGCACGAGGCGGATCGAGGGCAGGGATTGCATGGTCACCTGCCGGGTCAGCTTGAGGTCATGCACCCGGCGTTCGAGATCGTCGCGCGCGGCGCGCAAGTCGCGCAATTCCTGCGCTTTCATGACCTGGTCGTCTTCGGCGGCGGCCTTGACCTCGGCCTCCTTGGCGGGGATGTCCTTGGTGTCGAGATCGGCGATCTTGGCCTCGCCCGCGGCGATGTAGAGCGCCAGTTCGTCGTAGAAGGACAGGGTTTTCTCGTAGAGCAGGTCGAGCGATTTGATGTCCTTCAGGAGCGTGTGCTCGTGCTTGAGCAGGTTGTCGGTGATGCGGTCGATCTGGCTCTGGACCTGTTCGAACCGGGCGGTGAATTTCGCGAAAGGTGCGGCGCGGCCAAGGAGTTTCTCCCAGAAGGAGCGTTCACGGCGCACGTCGAGTTCGGAGACGGAAAAGCCACGGATCGTGGTGACGATGCCGCGCAGGGAATCGCCGGCGGGGCCGACATCCTTGTTGCGCACGTCCTGCAGCATGGCTTGCGAAATTTCCTGAAGCTCTGCCTGTGCGGCCGAGCCGAAGCGCACGATGGAGCCGGTATCGGACATGTCCAGTTCGGCCATGCGTTTGGTGATCTCGGCGCCGAGCGGCGCGTCGGCCTCGGCAAGGGGCACGACGGCGTTGGCCTCGGTCGGTTCAGGCAGGATCACGGCGGTGACCTTGTCGACCTCTTCAAGGGCGGCTTCGGCCTTCTGGCGGATGGTGTCGGACATGGCAGTATACCTCTTGGGATCAAATGGATTTGCTCTTGACGCCCTCGCGTGCGAGCCGGTCGCGCAGCACGTCGATTTCGACGGTCAGGTCGCTATGGTCGTCAAGCAGGAGTTTCTCGGTGCGGGCGGCGAAGTTCTGTTCAAGGTCGTCCAGCAGCGCCTCGTAATCGGCGCGTGCCTCGGGGCTTCGGTTGCGGGCGTAGATCTCTGCGAACTTGGCGGTCGCGTCGCGCGCGCCAAGCAGATAGACGCTCAGGTATTTGCGCGCGGCGGTGAGATCGCGGGGATCGTTCTCGACGGTGCGGAAGAGTTGGCGGGCGGCTTGTTGAAAGCGACCGACACGGGCCTCGAGCGCGCGGTCGCCGCAGCGCAGGATGGCTTCCTGCATGGCGGCGAGGTGATTTTCGGCCTCGTCCACGGCGCGGGCGACGCGGTCGGTCTGAAACAGGTCAACGCCCTCGAGACCCTTGTCCCTGAGCGGGTCGAGGCCAAAGGCGAAGCCGTGCAGAAGGGTGCCGACAATGGCATAGATCGCGGGTTCAAGCAGGCCACCGGTCGCGGCCCAGCCGGCAATGGCCAGCCCCGCGCCGGTCAGCACCGAGCCAAGCATCTTGCGCGGCAGGGCCGGGCGGCGGGCCACTTTACGCGCCTCGTAAGCCTCTTCGGCGAGCAGCCCTTCGCGGGTGAGCCACGCGGCGAGCAGCAGGAGGCCAAGCGCGGTGAGATGCAGCGCCATCTGCACCGGGCCATTGCCGAAGGCCTGCCAGATCAGCGGCAGGGGCGCGAGGAAGAGAAGATTGACGCGCCCGCCCGCGCGGGTGCGGCGCGCGCCCTGGAACCCCGCGTCGGGCGCGGTTTTGCCGGACGTGCCGTCGGGGCTATATTTCCCGCCATATCGCTGTGCCATGTCAGACGCCTCCTGCAATGGAGACGTAGACGATCAATATGACAAGCAGCCCAAAGGCCAGTTTTTGCAATCCGGTGCCGGACATGTGGCAATCTTCCCTGCGAAACCTGCTAAAAATCTAGGGTTTTTCTTGGCAGGGCGCTAGGGGGAAGGTTGCGCAGGTGGCATCAAAACGCCTGCAACATGCGCGCGTTTGGCCGTATCTTCGTGCCTCAAGTATAGCTCGAAGCGCCTTAGCGGCGGCGCGGGCCGGGTTTGCCGGTTGGTTTGCCCATCGGCTTCGCGGTCGGCTTGCCCTTGGGCGGACCGGGATTGCGGCTGCGAGTCGGCTTGGGACGGGCCGCGGGGGGCACGGCACCATCAAGGCCAAGTTGGTCGCGCATGACGCGGCGGCGCACTTCCTCGACCGCGCCCGATTTCAGATTGCCGAGCTGGAACGGACCATAGGAGACCCGGATCAGGCGGTTCACCGAAAGCCCTACGGCCTCCATGGCGCGGCGAATTTCACGGTTGCGGCCTTCGCGGATGCCGACGGTGAGCCATGCGTTCGCGCCTTGCTGGCGATCAAGGCTCACGTCCATGGGCTGGAACCGTTCGCCCTCGATGGTGATGCCCTTGCGCAGGGGGGCGAGGCTGTCGTCGCTGGGGCGGCCATTGACGCGCACGCGGTATTTGCGCAGCCAGCCGGTCGAGGGCAGTTCGAGTTGACGCTTGATGCCGCCATCATTGGTCAGCAGCAGGAGACCCTCGGAGTTGAGATCGAGCCGCCCGACGCTCATCACGCGGGGCATATCCTCGGGCAGGGCGTCAAAGATCGTCTCACGGCCCTGTTCGTCCTTATGCGTGGTCACGAGGCCGGTGGGCTTGTGATAGAGCCAAAGGCGCGCGGCCTCCGGTTCGGCCAGCGGCTTGCCGTCGACCGTGATCCGGTCCTTGTCGCTCACGTTCAGCGCGGGGCTGGTGATTTTCGTGCCATTGACCGTCACGCGGCCCGCTTCGATCATGCGTTCGGCCTCGCGGCGGCTGGCGAGGCCGGCGCGGGCGAGGACCTTGGCGATACGGTCGCCTTTTGGGGTATCATTGTTCATGGCAGAGGCCATAGCGCGGATTGGGGGATTGCGAAAGGGCATTGGCGCGGGCAGGAAGGGGCATGGTGTTTCGCAGCTACATGGATATGGCTCTTGAGGAGGCGCGCGCCGCGGCACAGCGCGGCGAGGTGCCCGTGGGCGCGGTCATTGTCTCGCCCGAGGGCAAGGTCGTGGCGCAGGCGGGGAACCGCACGCGGGAGCTTTGTGATCCGTCGGGCCATGCCGAGGTTCTGGCAATCCGCGCGGCCTGTGCGGCGGCGGGGAGCGAGCGGCTGCCGGGGCATGACCTTTACGTGACGCTCGAACCCTGTCCGATGTGCGCCAGCCTCATTTCACAGGCGCGGATCGCGCGGGTCTATTACGGCGCGGCGGACCCCAAGTCGGGCGGCGTGGCGCAGGGGCCGCGTATCTTTGCCCACCCCCAGAGCCATCATGTTCCCGAGGTCTATGACGGGATCGGCGCGGGCGAGGCCGAGGCGCTGCTCAAGGGTTTCTTTGCCGCCCGGCGCTAAGACATATTGCAAAGACACGGATCACCGGGTTTCATCGGGGCCTCAAAGGAGGAAACGCGAATGACATTCATGAAACGTAGTGCGGCCTGTGCCGCAGCCTTGGTCTTGTCGGCCACGCTGGCCTGGGCAGAACCTGCCGCCAAGGTGGCGATCCATGTCGATGAGGACAACGTCAAGACCATGAACATGGCGCTCAACAACGCGGCCAATATCGCCAAGCACTATGAGGCGCTTGGCGAGGACGTGGAGATCGAGATCGTCACCTATGGTCCCGGCGTGCACATGCTTCGCCAGGACACGTCGCCGGTCAAAGACCGGATTTCCGCGATGTCGCTTGAGATGGACAATCTCCAGTTTTCGGTTTGCCTGAACACCGTGCAGGCCATGAAACAGCGCATGCAGACCGATGTGCCGCTTGTTTCAGAGGCGACCGAGGTGCCCTCGGGGGCCGTGCGCCTCATGGAACTGCAATACGCCGGCTATGCGTACCTGCGACCGTAACGACGCGCTGCCTGTATTTTGGGCGGGCCATGGCTTGGCGGTCATGGCCCGTTTTTGTTGCCGTGTTGGTCTGGCTCAGTGCTTGCACCGCTCGGGCGGGGGCGCTAAACGCTGGGGCCAAGTTGCAACCGGAGAAGCCCCATGTCGATTGACAAGGACACCGCCGCCCGCGTGGCCAAGCTCGCGCGGATCAAGGTCGAAGACGATGCGCTGCCCGCGCTGGCGCAGGAATTCAACACCATTCTCGGCTTTATCGAACAGCTGGGCGAGGTCGATGTCGAAGGCGTCGAGCCGATGACCTCGGTGACGCCGATGCGTCTCAAGCGGCGCGAGGACGTGGTGACCGATGGCAATCAACAGGAGGCCGTGCTGGCCAATGCGCCGGATGCGCGTGAGGGGTTCTTTGCCGTGCCGAAGGTGGTTGAATAATGACTGAACTGAATACGCTGACCCTGGCGCAAGCGCGCGACACGCTGCGCAACAAGGATGTGACATCGGTCGAGTTGACCGAGGCCTGTCTCAAGGCGGCGGAGGGCGCAGGCGCGCTCAACGCTTTCGTACATCACACCCCGGAAATCGCGATGGAACAGGCCAAGGCCGCCGATGCGCGCCTTGCCAAGGGCGATGCGCCTGCGATGTGCGGCTTGCCGCTTGGCATCAAGGACCTGTTCTGCACCAAGGGCGTGCCGTCGCAGGCGGCCTCGGGCATCCTTGAGGGATTCAGGCCGCAATACGAATCGACCGTGACGCAAAACCTGTTCGATGCGGGCGCGGTCATGCTGGGCAAGCTCAACATGGACGAGTTCGCCATGGGCTCGTCGAATGAGACCTCGGTCTATGGCAATGCGGTCAGCCCTTGGCGCCGTGGCAATGATGATGCCGCGCTGACGCCGGGCGGATCGTCGGGCGGCTCTGCGGCCGCGGTGGCGGCTGATCTTTGCCTTGCGGCGACCGGCACCGATACCGGCGGGTCGATCCGCCAGCCCGCCGCCTTTACCGGGATCGTGGGCATCAAGCCGACCTATGGGCGCTGTTCGCGCTGGGGCATCGTGGCCTTTGCCTCGTCGCTCGACCAGGCGGGGCCGATGACCAAATCGGTGCGAGATGCGGCCATCATGCTTGAGGCGATGTGTGGTCATGACCCCAAAGACAGCACCAGCGCAGACCTTGCCGTGCCGAATTTCGAGGCCATGCTGACCGGCGACATCAAGGGCAAGAAGATCGGTATTCCGCGCGAATACCACATGGATGGCATGCCCGACGAGATCGAGACTCTTTGGGCCGAGGGGCGCGAGATGCTCAAGGCGGCGGGGGCCGAGATCGTCGATATCTCGCTGCCGCACACGAAATACGCCCTGCCGACCTATTACGTGATTGCGCCTGCCGAGGCCTCGTCGAACCTTGCGCGCTATGATGGCGTGCGGTTTGGCCATCGCGCCAGCCTCGCGGCGGGCGATGGGATCACCGAGATGTATGAGAAGACCCGCGCCGAAGGCTTTGGCGACGAGGTCAAGCGCCGGGTCATGGTTGGCACCTATGTGCTCTCTGCCGGGTTCTACGACGCCTATTACAACCGGGCCCGCAAGGTGCGCGCGTTGATCAAGAAGGATTTTGACGACGCTTTTGCCGCCGGGATCGACGCGATCCTGACGCCTGCGACACCGTCCTCGGCCTTTGGTCTTGGCGAGATGAACGACGAAGATCCGGTCAAGATGTATCTCAACGACGTCTTTACCGTGACCGTGAACCTTGCCGGTCTGCCGGGGATTTCCGTGCCGACGGGTGTCGATCATCAAGGGCTTCCCCTGGGGCTTCAGTTGATCGGGCGTCCGTGGGAGGAGGGCGACCTGCTCAATACCGCCTATGCGCTGGAGTCCGCGGCCGGGTTTGTAGCCAAGCCGGGAAAATGGTGGTAAAACAGCTCAAAACAACATTGAGCAGGTTCTCGTCATGCGAGCTTTTCTGACCGGCTGTGCCGTTCTTGCGCTGGCTGCGTGCCAGCCGGCGATCCCCGATTCTGCAGCGGGGATCGGGTTTGACAATGCCAATCTTTCGCCCCGCCCGGCGCCGAGCAACGAGACGGTGACCGCCGCCGTGCCGATGGCGTCTGCCGTGTCTGGCGAAACGCTGACACCCCCGGAAACCAGCCGCCAGGCGATTGGGGCGCCGATGGCGACCACGGCGCTTGCCGCGACGCCCTCGGGCGATGCTCTGTCCGCGCCACGTCCCGGCTCTGACGCGACTGCGGTGGCGGCGGCGGCGCTTGGCGCGCTCGAGGCGGAGGAGGCCGGGGAACCGTCTGCCCCGCGCGTGCGTACGCCCGGTCAGGCCCAGACCACGCCCGATGGCATCGTCCACGCCAGCCCGAGCAACCCGGCGCCGGTCCTGATGGACAATCCCGGCATCTCGGACGAGAACGATTTCGAGGCGGTCGGCTCGCGCCGGTCGATCCAGGACGATGCCGCGCGGCTTCAGTCCAATCGCGACAATTACAAGGTGATCCAGCCCACGACCGTGCCCGAGCGCACGGAGACCGGGCCGAATATCGTGGCCTATGCCCTGAGCCTGACCCATCCGGTCGGGACCAAGATGTATCGGCGGATCAACCTGCTGCCGCAATCGCATAGCACGAAAGCCTGTGCCGGTTTCGCATCGGACAATGATGCGCAGATGGCTTTTCTTGCCAATGGCGGGCCGAAACGGGATCGCAAGGGGCTTGACCCGGACGGGGATGGCTATGCTTGCGGCTGGAACCCGGAACCGTACCGGCGCGCGGCGCGCGGCGGGTGAGCGGGGCGCCGGATATCCGGCGGCATCCTTGCGAGAGCCACGGACCGCGCCGGGGCGGCCTGTGTCCCGATATGATCGTGTTGCATTATACGGGCATGGAGAGCGCGGAGGCGGCGCTTGAGCGGCTCTGTGATCCGGAGGTCGAGGTCTCGGCCCATTACATGATCGCCGAGGATGGGCGCATCTGGCAGATGGTCGAGGAGGCCGCGCGCGCCTGGCACGCGGGGGCAGGCGCGTGGCGCGGGATCACGGACATCAATTCCCGTTCGATCGGGATCGAGCTTGTCAATCGCGGCGATCATCCGTTTCCCGAACCACAGATGGCGGCGCTTGAGGCCCTGATGCGGGACATCATGGCGCGTTGGGGCATCGGGCCGGGGGGGGTCATCGGGCATTCCGACATGGCGCCCGCGCGCAAATGCGATCCGGGGCCGCGGTTCGACTGGGCGCGGCTGGCGCGGCAGGGATTGGCGCAGGGCCTGCCCAAGGCCCCGCCCGGCGCGCCGGACTGGGACGGCTTTCGCGCCGCCGCGCGCGCCCATGGGTTTCCTGATGTCGATGACGAGACCCTGTTGCGGGCCGTGCGGCTTCGGTTCCGGCCCTGGGGGCGCGGTGATCTCGATCCGGAGGACATGCAGGTCGCTTCGGGCATGGCGCAACTCTGCTCTTCTTCTCTGTGAAAATACTCGAAAAACCCGGCCTTGCCGGCTGTGCCTGCGATTGACGTGCCGGGCGCGAGCGCCTAAGTCGAACGCGCGCAGGGGGCTGGATGGCCGCGAAGGCCGCAAGGCCTTCGAGGAAAGTCCGGACTCCACAAGGCAACGGTGCCGGGTAACGCCCGGCCGGGGAAACCCGAGGGAAAGCGCCACAGAGAACAAACCGCCCTCGCTTGCGGGGGTAAGGCTGAAAAGGTGGGGTAAGAGCCCACCGCGCCGCTGGTAACAGGGGTGGCTAGGCAAGCCCCACCGGGAGCAATGCCGAATAGGGACCTCGCGCGGGATTGATCCTTCGGGATATCACCGCAGGGATGCTTTGGCCCAGAGGTCCGGGTTGGCAGCTAGAGGGGGCGCGGTAACGCGCTCTTTAGAAGAATGGTCATCCAGAGGGGGCAACCCCTTGGACAGAATCCGGCTTATAGGCCCTCTGCGCGCCTATTGCCCGCCCGTCGCGAGGCGGGGGTCATCCGGGGCGTAGTGGCCAAAGCTGGTTTTGGTGGAACGTCCAAGTGTCTTCGTGATCTTCAGGCCACGGTCGAGGAACTCCGGCAGGCGGGAGGGGTCCAGAAGCCCGCAGCGCAGTTTTTCATGGGCATCCGACTCGAGCTTGCTGTAGTATCCGCCGGGTGAGAGCGTGATCTCGCACAGGGCGAGGCGATCCCCGAGGCGCAAGAAATCCACGCGGCAATGGTAGAAATTCTCGGACAGGAGCCGCGCGGTTTGCAGCATCGCGTCGGTTTCGGCCTTGGTGCCAAAGGCCGAGAGGGGGGCGGGCCGGGCGTTGCCAAGCACCTGTTCAAGAAGAGTGAGGTCTTCCCGGAGCGCGGTTCTGCGGGTCTCGTCAACGACGAGATAGGGCTCGCCCATGACGCAGAAGACGCAATGTTCCTGCAAGGACCGGACCGGGAGCAGCGCCTCTTCGACGAGGATGCGCTTGGGGATGTCGCGGTAATGCAGCTCGGCATGGCGGCGCCAGTGGTCGATATGCCAGAACTCGCGCAGGAATTGGCGGTAGGCGAAGGGCGTCACGGGCATGCCGGGGCCGTGCAGAAGGTTCATCTTGCAGCCATCCGCGATCTTGATCATCGCGGTTTCCGGCAGGTCGCCCGGCACGAGATCTTGCGGATTCTCGAAGGTCGCGAAGAGCGGCAGGGGACGGATCGGCAGGTCGAAGAGATCGCAATAGTCGCGCATGGCGATCTTGTCGGCGGCGATGGGCAAGAGCGGGTTGGGGTGGGTGAGGAACTGGGCGCGCAAATGCTCGCCGAACGAAACGGGGTTGGCGAAATCGGGCACCCTGCCGAGATTCTCGGCGAGGAAGAAGGCGACGGCCTCGATCTCGTTATCGAAGGTGTTGTCGTAGATGAAGCGTTGGCGCTCGGCGCGGGGCCGCCATCTCGCGCGGCGCTCGGCGCGGCGGCGGCGCTCGCGGACGCTTTCAAGGAAGGTTTGGCAGTCGGGTGTGATGTCTGGGGGCATGGGGATCGTCTAAACCATGTGTCTTAAGAGAGGGGCCGGGGGAAGGGGCGTGCGCCAGGGTAGAGCTTGTCGCCGACGCGCATGAAATCGACGCGGCACTGGAACAGCGCGCGGTGAGCCCCGCGATGCAGGCCGGTCACGAAATCCCGGCACCGTTCATTCATTTCGGTTGGCATGCGACCCCTGCTGTGTTGATCCTTCCCGCCCCCTATTTTTGCCCGTCCCGTCGGCGGATGACAGCCAAATCGCCCTTTCCCATGCGGAATCTTGGGTTTTGATCGTTTTTCCGCAACGAGGGCCATTGACTCGCGGCCTAGCATCCTTAAAAGGCAGGCTTCATGAGATTTTCACGGGCGCTCCGGTTGCCCGGCGCAGGAGAAGAACAATGGCGAAGCCGACGACCATCAAGATCCGTCTGAACTCGACCGCGGGCACGGGCCATTTCTACGTGACCAAGAAAAACGCGCGCACCATGACCGAAAAGATGGTCGTACGTAAGTACGACCCGGTGGTGCGCAAGCATGTCGAGTATAAAGAAGGCAAGATCAAGTAAGATCCCTTCTCAGACACATGCAAGAGCCGTGCCACCCTGGCGCGGCTTTTTGCTTTTCAGGGGCATCCTGGCGCGCCGTTTCTTCCAAGAACGACACCGAAGGACACCCTATATGTCTTCAGAAATTTCCATTCGCCCCGCGCGCCCCGACGACCGGTCGGCGGTGACGCAGTTGTTCCGGCGGTCCTATCCGCCCTTGCTTGCCCCGGATTACGATCCGGTGGTGTTGCGGGCGGCCTTGCCGCTTATCACCACGGCGCAGCCTGGCTTGCTGGGCTGTGGCACCTATTTCGTGGCCGAGGACAAGGCCGGGCGTATCGTTGGGGCGGGCGGCTGGACCGATATCAGCCCGGCCCGTGGTATCGGGGCAGAGCGGCAGGGGCATGTGCGCCACGTGGCGACAGATCCGGAGGTGCTGCGGCAGGGGGTGGCGCGGCGGCTGGTCGCGGCGTCGCTGGCCTCGGCACGGGGTTTCGGCATGGAGCGGCTGCACTGTATGAGCACGCGCACGGCGGAGCAGTTCTATCGCGCGATGGGGTTCGAACCTTTGGGCGAGATTGAACTAACCCTCGCGCCGGGCGTGTATTTCCCGGCGGTCCAGATGCAGCGCGGCTTGTGAGCGGGGGACTCAGTCGATGATGGCCGCGTTTTCGAGGATGGCGGCCTGCCATGTCTCGGGGTCGGTCACCGGCGACAGGGTGCCCCGCAGGGTCACGCGGCGGCTTTCTTCGAAGCTCGGGATGGAGTCGTTGAGAGCGACCTGCAGGCTTGCGCCATGCTCGGCGCTGCCGCAGAGGGGGCAGAGGCCCATGTCGGAGACGAGGATCAGGTCACGGATGGCATCACCGGGCAGGGCGGGGACGGCATAGCCCGTGATCTCGACCTCGATGGCGCCCTTGCGCAGGGCCTCGGGGAAGGATTTGCGCACCTCGTAGGTGGTTTCGGTCACGATCTCTTCGATCTCGATCTGGTCGAGCACCTGCCACACGTCATCGGGGGCGGCGGTGTCTGCCGTGGCCGCATGGGCGGTGCTGCCAAGGGCGGCGGCAAGGGCAAGGCGGCTGATGGACATGGAACGTCTCCCTGAATATCCCGTGGCGGCAATATGACCCTGAGATACGGGAAAGGGAATCCCCGATTTCGGCGGGCTGCGAAATCTTGCCGATGGCACGCAAAAAGGCCGGTCCCGCGGGACCGGCCTTGATGTCTTGTCATGTTGCGAAGGTTATTCGCGATTGCCGAAGAGGTGCAGCAGGAACATGAACATGTTGATGAAGTCGAGGTAGAGACTCAGCGCGCCCATGATGGCGGCCTTGCCAAGCCATTCCTGATCGCCGGTGTGGGCGTGTTGCAGGTAGGTGGCCTTGATCTTCTGGGTGTCATAGGCGGTCAGGCCGGCGAAGATCAGCACGCCGAGGATCGACACGGCGAAGGCAATCGCGGGCGAGCCAAGGAAGATGTTGATGATCGACGCCACGAGGATACCGATCACGCCCATGATGAGGAACGAGCCCCAGCCGGAAATGTCTTTCTTCGTGGTGTAGCCCCAGAGCGACAGGCCCGCGAAGGCGATGGAGGTCACAAGGAAGACCTGGGCGATGGAGTAGCCCGTAAAGGCCACGAAGATCCACGACATGGACAGGCCCATCACCGCGGCGAAGACCCAGAAGAACAACTGTGCCCCTGCGGCGGAGAGACGGTTGAGCGCCGCGCCGAAGGCAAAGACCATGATCAGCGGGGCGAACATGACGATCCAACCGAGGATGTTGGGCTGGAGCGTGGCAGGGTCGCGGAAGACCGACAGCAGCGCCGGAGACGTGCCCACGGCCCAGGCCACGAGGAACGTCACAAACGTGCCCACGGACATCGTGCCGTAGACCTTGTTCATATGGGCGCGAAGCCCTTCATCAATCGCGGCCGTGCGGGTTCCCGCAGTGGTCCGGATCGTATTAAAGTCAGCCATTCAAACCTCCGATGGTTAAGCTTGTCGAGCCGCCCGAACGTATCGGACGGCTTTGATTGGAAATATCGGGGAGGTTGAGGCCTTTTTCAAGTCGCAGACACGGAAAATCGCACTTAAAATCTGCGTGAATGCCGGCGCGCTGTTTGAGGGCGTTTGGAGGCATCCTCGAAACACGGCGTTTCGACTTACTTTCGTGCCTCAGCTACAGGTTGCAACGCTTCAGTGGCGCCATGTGGCGGGCACGTCCCAGAGGGGGCGGCTGGCCTCGGTCTCGGCGGCGCGGCGCGAAATACCCATGTCTTCAAGGCTGCGCGCATCGAGCCGGGCCAGTGCGCGGCGCTGGCGAGCCAGTTCAGCAAGGTCCGAGAGCGACGGGGTCTTGCGTGCGTTGAGGGCGAAAGAGAGGCCGACTTGGCGACCCAGGGCGGAAAGAATAGTCATCGTCTGGTCCTTTCTTTGACGTTGTTGCGATGGGTTGGCGTTTTTCCATCAGAATGCTTGATGTATATGGCAAGGTGTGGTCTATGTTTAAAGCGAATGTTTGTGACATAAAGCATCACGGAAATTGATATTATGCGAAATCTCGATGTGACCACCCTGCGCAGTTTCGTAGCCGTTGCCGATCTTGGCGGGGTCACGAAAGCGGCCGGCTTTCTGCACCTGACCCAATCGGCGGTTTCCATGCAGTTGAAAAGGCTTGAGGAATTGATCGGTGTTGGCCTTCTGGACCGGTCGGGACGGGGCATTGCCCTGACGGCGGAGGGCGAACAGCTCTTGGGCTATGCCCGGCGGATGGTGACCCTCAATGACGAGGTGATTCGACGGTTGACCCATGAGGAATTCGAAGGGGAAATTACCCTGGGTGTGCCGCATGACATCGTTTACCCGGTAATTCCACGCGCGATGCAGCAATTCGCAGCCGCCTACCCGCGGGTGAAAGTGCACCTGATCTCGTCCTATACGCGCGACCTCAAGCCACGCTTTGACAAGGGCGAGATGGATATCATTCTCACCACCGAGGGCGAGACCGGGGCCGGGGCGGAGGGCTTGTGTTCGCTGCCCCTGGCCTGGATCGGGGCGCCGGGCGGGGCGACGTGGCGGCGCAGGCCGTTCCGGTTTGCCTCGGGGGACAATTGCCTGTTCCGGGCCAAGGCGATCCGGGCGCTCGACGATGCCGGGATCGAATGGGAGATGGCGGTGGCCACCTCCTCGGAGCGCACGGTCGAGGCCACGGTCAGTGCCGATCTTGGCGTCATGACGATGATCGAAGGCACGCAGGCCCCGTATTTCGAAGTCATCGACCACGGCGGCGCGCTGCCCGACCTTGGAGAGCAGCATATCAACATGTACGGGGCGGACCCGAGTAAGGGCGAGTTGGTCAATTTCCTTGCCGGGTTGTTGCGCACCGGCTTTACGCCGATGCGCGGGCGCTACGAACTCTCGACCGCCGAGAAGCGGCTGGTGACGAATGCGGGAGTCGGGGGACTCTAGCCGATCGTCACCACGACCTTGCCGGTCGATTTGCGCGTGCGTAGCAGTTCCATCGCTTCTGCCGTCCTTTCGAGGGGCAGGGCGTGGCTGACATGCGGTTTGAGCCGTCCCTCGGGATACCAGCCCAAGAGCGTCGCGAGGCTCTCGGTGATGACCGAGGGTTTGAAGGCGAGGTAGCCGCCCCAGTAGAGTCCCATCACGGTCAGGTTCTTCACCAGAAGGTGGTTGGCGGGGACTTGTGGAACCTCGCCGCTTGCAAAACCGATGGGGAGCAGGCGGGCTTCGGGGTTGCAGGCGCGGAAGGCGGCTTTCCACTGTTCGCCCCCAACGGGATCATAGACCACGTCTGCCCCGCCGAGCGCCTTGACCTCGGCGCGGATATCGGCGGTCGTGGCGTCGAGAAGGTGATCGGCCCCGGCCTTTTGGGCCACGGCGAGCTTGTCGGCACCGCGCGCGCAGGCGATGACATTGGCCCCCATGAGCTTGCCGATTTCAACGGCGGTCAGCCCTACGCCCCCGGCCGCGCCGAGCACTAGAAGGGTTTCGCCGGGTTGCAGGCGGGCGCGATAATCGAGCGCCACGTGGCTTGTGCCGTAGGCGACCATGAAGGCGGCGGCATCCTCGAAGGGCATGTCATCGGGCAGGGGCACGGCGCGGCCCGCATCGAAACAGCCATACTCGGCGAGCCCGCCATTCCCGGCGAAGACGGCGACCCGCGTGCCCGGTGCGGGGCCGTCGGTATCGGGGCCGAGCGCGTCCACCACGCCGGCGATTTCCATCCCGCCCACGAAGGGCAGGGCGGGCGTATCCTGATAGGTGCCCTTCTGCATGAGCAGGTCGGCGAAGTTCAGCCCGCAGGCGTGAATGCGGACGCGAATCTCGCCCGGCGCGGGTTCCGGTATGGGAAGGTTGGTAAGGGCTGGGGGGATGTCGTGGGATGTGATCTGGTAAGCGCGCATGTTTTCCTCCGGTGCAACCTGTGCCGTTGGTTTACCCGGAACTGAGATTTTGTCAAAAAACCATAGCCCTCAAGAACTTTCCGTAAGGGAAGGTATGGACTCAAATCATCTTTTGATTGAAATCTTCTCCATTCGATTACCCGCTCACTTGTGCAAAATACCTTGATTCAAAGGTGGAAAAGTCTAGTGTTAGGGAACCGAGTTAGTACATTCCATGGTGCCGGATTAGTCCGGAATGGTTCGCGCCCAGCCTTGGCGCCCGGCAAGTGGACCGAAGCCAATTGAGAAAAGGAGACGTTCTATGGCCCATCCAGTGGACGTTCATGTTGGTAAGCGTATCCGCCAGAGGCGCTGGCTTACAGGCATGACTCAGCAACAGCTGGCCCAGAAGGTCGGAATTAAGTTCCAACAGATTCAGAAATATGAAACCGGTGCGAACCGCGTCAGTGCATCCCGGCTTTGGGACATCGCAGATGCCCTTGACGTGCCGGTAAGCTTTTTCTTTGAGGGTATCGAAGCGGAAGACTCGCAGGAAAACTCTTCGACCGTGCCGGCAGATATCATGGGGGACAAAGAGGCGCTCGATCTCGTGCGCTCTTATTACTCCATCCCCGAGAACCAGCGCCGCCGTTTGTTCGAGCTGGCCCGGGTCTTATCTGACGTCGCTTGAGTTCAGGCCGGTGCTGCGCTAGCCGTTGGCAAAAGAGCGCAGTGGTCGGAGATTTCGGGTGACGGGACCAGACAAGCAAGACATTCAACAGGCCGCGTTTGCGATGGCAGATGCGGCCCGTTTAGCGATTCTTCCCTATTTCCGTGCTGACGGTCTTGTGGCCGAAAACAAGCTTGCGACGGGGTTTGACCCGGTGACAGAGGGCGACCGGGCCGGGGAAATGGCGATGCGCGCGATTCTTGCGGAGCGGCGGCCCGAGGACGGGGTGTTCGGCGAAGAAATGGGACGTCATCAGGGAGTAAGCGGTCTGACCTGGGTGCTTGATCCGATCGACGGCACGCGTGGGTTCATGAGCGGAACGCCCACTTGGGGCGTTTTGATTGCACTGTCCGACCCGAGCGGGCCGGTTTTTGGCATCATCGACCAACCCTATATCGGCGAGCGGTTTGTGGGCGGCCTTGGCGAGGCATTTGTCGAAGGGCCGCAGGGGCGTCGTGACCTCGCGACACGCAAGAGCGGGACACTGGCCGGAGCGACCCTGTTCACCACCTTCCCGGAAGTCGGCAGCGAGGCGGAAGCGGCGGGGTTCCGGGCCGTTTCCGAGAAGGTGCGGCTGACGCGGTATGGCATGGATTGCTATGCCTATGCGCTTGTCGCGGCGGGGCAGGTGGACCTCGTGATCGAGGCGGGGCTCAACGATTATGACGTGCAGGCACCGATTGCCATCATCGAGGCGGCGGGCGGCATTGTCACCGACTGGCAAGGCGGCAAGGCCCATGAAGGCGGGCGCGTGCTTGCGGCGGCGAACCCGCAGGTTCATGCCGAGGCGCTTGAGATTCTTCGGCAGTATTGATCGCGGCAGGCGGGGCGGGTAGATATTGATCCCGCGCCGAGTCCTTTGCCCGTATTCTGTCGGCGCCATCACACTTCATCTGACCGAAACGGGCCTTTGGGAAGTGTGAAAGGACGACGACATGCCCGAAATTCTTATTCGCAACGCGAGCCATGTTCTGACGATGGATGAGGCGCGCCGGGAGCTTGCCGGGGCGGATATCCGTCTGAAAGAGGGCCAGATCGTCGAGATCGGCGCGGGGCTGATCCCGCAAGGCGAGGTTGTCGAGGCGGCGGGCTGTGTCGTCACGCCGGGCCTCGTGAATACCCATCACCATCTCTACCAGAGCCTGACGCGGGCCGTGCCCGGCGGGCAGGATGCGCTCTTGTTTGGCTGGCTTCAGACGCTCTATCCGATCTGGAGCCGCTTTGGCCCGGAGGAGATGTTCACCTCGGCACAGGTGGGGATGGCGGAGCTGATGCTCTCGGGCTGCACGTTGACGTCGGATCATCTTTATCTTTACCCCAATGGCGCGACGCTGGATGACACGATCCATGCGGCGCGCGAGATGGGCATGCGGTTTCATCCGACGCGCGGCGCGATGAGTATTGGCGAAAGCGATGGGGGTTTGCCGCCCGATCACCTTGTCGAGCGCGAGGAAGATATCCTGCGGGATGCGGCGCGGGTCGTGGACAGGTTCCATGATGCCGGCGAAGGGGCGATGTGCCGGGTCGGCATCGCGCCCTGTTCGCCCTTCTCGGTCAGTCGGGAGTTGATGCGGGACGCGGCGCTCCTTGCGCGGGAAAAGGGCGTGATGCTGCACACTCACCTTGCGGAGAATGACGAGGATATTGCCTATAGCCTTGAGACATTCGGCTGTCGGCCGGGGCAATATGCCGAGGATCTTGGCTGGACCGGCGAAGATGTATGGCACGCGCATTGCGTGAAGCTTGATGGGCGGGAGATCGACCTGTTTGCCCGCAGCAAGACCGGCGTGGCGCATTGTCCCTGTTCCAATTGTCGGCTTGGCAGCGGCATTGCGCCGGTGCAGGCGATGCGCGATGCCGGGGTGCCGGTGGGGCTTGGTGTCGATGGGTCGGCGAGCAATGATGCAGGCAACCTTGTGCTTGAGGCCCGTCAGGCGATGCTCTTGCAGCGGGTGGCGCGCGGGGCGGATGCGATGAGCGCGCGCGAGGCGCTTGAAATCGCGACGCGCGGCGGGGCCGAGGTTCTTGGGCGCGGGGATTGCGGCCAGATCGCGGTTGGCAAGCGGGCCGATCTTGCAATCTGGGACGTGAGCGGCATCGAAAGCGCGGGGAGCTGGGACCCGGCGGCGCTTTTGCTTGCGGGTCCGGTGAAGGTGCGCGACCTGTTCGTCGAGGGGCGCCAGACGGTGCGTGACGGGCATGTGACGACGATTGACCTGCCGCGCGTGGTCGAGCGGCAGAACGCGATGGCGGCGAAACTGGCGGAATAAGCCCCGCCAAAACGCGAAAAGCGCAGGGCGAACCCTGCGCTTTTTCGTATGACCTTTTGGAGCGGGCGAGGCGATTCGAACGCCCGACCCTAACCTTGGCAAGGTTATGCTCTACCCCTGAGCTACGCCCGCACCGAAAAGGTTATGTTTTTCTCAATGGAGCGGGCGAGGCGATTCGAACGCCCGACCCTAACCTTGGCAAGGTTATGCTCTACCCCTGAGCTACGCCCGCGTCATTGAGTGAGGCGTGAGATATAAAGACTCGTGCTGGGCTGCAAGAGGAAAAACGCGCCTGTTGGCAAAAAAATACCTGTGCCGCGACGGGATCGCCCCGTTGATCCGTAGAAGGGGCAGGTGTCCGGGTGACGCACGGAACGAAGAGGGGAGGCAAGATGGTGAGAGCGAGAGGAGAGGCTTTGCGGATCGCGGTCCTCGTGTTGTCAATCGTGGCCGGGCTTATGGCGCGGCACGGCGTCGGGCTTGACGAGGGGGGTGTCAGCGAGGCTCTGGAGTTGAGCGGGGTGCCGGTTGTGCAGGTAGAGGGCTTACCCGCGCTTTGACCTGCCCTGGTCTCGTGCTAGAGGTCTTGCGAACGAAAGCCGAGGAGACCCTGCATGGGCGATTATGTCATTACCCTGTCGTCGATTCCGCCTCGGTTTTCAGGGCTTGACTCCACGCTCAAGAGCCTCTTGGCGCAGACGGTCAAACCGGCACATGTGATCCTTTACCTCAATAGGCACTATCGCCGTTTCCCGGAGTGGGATGGCCGTTTGCCCGATGTGCCGGAGGGCGTTGAAATCCGGCTTGTGGATGAGGATTTCGGACCAGCGACCAAAGTCCTTCCGGCGCTGCGGGATTTCGCGGGGCAGGATATGGATATCCTGTTTTGTGATGACGACCAAATCTACCGTCCCCGTATCGCGGAGCGCCTATTGAAGGCGCGGGCCAAGCGTCCGAATGATTGCATCGGGATCAACCCGATGTCCGATTTCCTGCCGCCCGAGGGCGAGAGCCGGCGCAAGGGGTTCAAGCGGCCCAAGGTGCTGCGGCTTTGGAAGGTCACGCATGTGCCGTTTCACCTGCGTCGATATTGGCGGCGGTTGGTGTCGTGGATCACGGGACGGCCCTATGCAGACCCGCCCCGGCGGCTCATCATGCGGCCGGGATATGCCGATGCCTTCGAGGGCTGGACCGGTGTTCTTGTCCGGCCCGAGTTCTTTCCCGAAGAGGTCTTCGATATTCCCGATTTCGCGTGGCCGGTCGATGATGTCTGGCTTTCGGGACATGCGACGCGGATGGGGCATCCGGCCTGGATCATCGGGGGGCTGGGCGAGCCGTTCCTGATGCCGGAGCACAAGGACGCACATTTGAGCGAAACGGCGCTTCACAACCAGGTGTTCGCGGGGTCTGGGCGGGATGAGTCCAACGATACCGCCGTTCGTTATTTCCAGGAGACCTACGGGATCTGGCGATGAAGCGTCATGTCATCACGCTTTCAGCGATACCGCCCCGGTTCGACCGTTTGGGCCCGGCGCTCGATTCGTTGTTGCGGCAAAGCGCGCGGGCAGAGGAAATCCGGGTCTTCATCCCGCATCGCTATCGCCGTTTCCCCGAGTGGGATGGTGTTTTGCCGGAGGTGCCGAGAGGTGTCGAGATTTGCCGGGTCGACGAGGATTTCGGCCCCGCAACCAAGCTCTTGCCCGCGCTCGAGTCATTCGCGGGTGAAGACGTGGAAATCCTGTTCTGCGATGACGACATGATCGCACCAAGGCATTGGGCACGGCGTTTCCTGCGCGAGCGGGCGCGCCAGCCGGATGCCTGCCTGTGCGTCTGCGGCTGGGACGCGCCCGATGCGGGCGGGACCAGCGCCTATCAGCCGCGCGCCGTGCGCAACCCGGTCACGTGGGACTTGCCGTATCACCTGCGCTGGGCGTGGCGTTGGGCGATGCGCAAGGCAGGGCGGGAGCGTGGCTTTATCGGGCGGCACCAGTTTCGCCAAGGCGGTTATCTCGATGTGTTCGAGGGATTCGGCGGCGTGATGGTGCGACCGGAGTTTTTTGACGCTCGGGTGTTTGATATCCCGCAAGAGGCTTTTGTCGTGGATGATGTCTGGCTCTCGGGGATGGCGATGGCAGCAGGGCATCCGACATGGGCGATGGCACATGCACCGCAGCCAAGCGCCGGCCCCGGATCGGGGCGCGCGGCGCTGTTGACGACGGTGGTGGATGGCGCAGGGCGGGACGAGTCCAACCTTGCGGCGGTGTCGCTCTTGCGGCGCGACTACGGGATATGGAGCTAGCCGACGGCGTTTCGTTGAGCCCGCATCGCGGACCACCGGGCGGGAAAAGAAAAAGGCGCCACGCGATGGCGGCGCCTTTTTCCTGTGTTACTCCAGTTCGACGAGAAGATCCTTGGCGTCGATCTGGCTTCCGGGCTGGGCGTGGACGGCCTTGATCGTCGCATCGCGCTCGGCATGGATGCCGGTTTCCATTTTCATGGCCTCGATGGTCAGAAGGAGGTCGCCTTCCTTGACTTGCTGGCCGACCGAGACCGCGACCGAGGCCACGACGCCGGGCATGGGGGCGCCGATATGGTTCGGGTTGCCAAGCTCGGCCTTGGGGCGCTGGGCGGTGGAGGATTTCACCAAACGGTTGGGCACGCGGATCACGCGGGGCTGGCCGTTGAGTTCGAAGAACACCTTCACCTCGCCATCCTCGCCGGTTTCACCCACGGCCTGAAGCCGGATTTCCAGCGTCTTGCCGGGGTCGATCTCGGCGGTGATCTCTTCGCCGGGTTCCATGCCGTAGAAGAAGGTCCGCGTCGGCAGGGTGCGCACGGGGCCGTATTGGCGATGGCGGCCCATGTAATCGAGGAAGACCTTGGGATACATCAGGTAGCCGTTGAGGTCTTCGTCATCAATCTTGAGTCCTTCGAGTTCCTTGGTGAGTTCTGCGCGGGTCGCCTCGAGATCCACCGGCGGCAGGTGTTTGCCGGGGCGTTCGGTGTTGGGCGCCTCATCCTTCAGCACCTTCTTGACGATGCGGTCGGGGAAACCGCCCGGTGGCTGGCCGAGATTGCCACGCATCATGTCGATCACGGACTCGGGGAAGGCCACATCGGTCTTGGGGTCTTCGACCTGTTCGCGGGTGAGACCCTGCGAGACCATCATCAGGGCCATGTCGCCCACGACCTTGGAGGAGGGCGTGACCTTCACGATATCGCCGAACATCTGGTTCACGTCGGCATAGGTGCGTGCAACCTGCGTCCATTTCTCTTCGAGGCCGAGGCTGCGGGCCTGGGCCTTGAGGTTGGTGAACTGGCCGCCGGGCATCTCGTGCAGGTAGACCTCGGAAGCGGGCGCGGCGAGGCCGGATTCGAAGGCGGTATATTGCGCGCGCACGCCTTCCCAGTAGTCGCTGATCTCGCGGATGGCGTCGATGTCGAGGCCGGTCTCCCGGTCCGTGTGGCGCAGGGCCTCGACGATCGAGCCGAGGCAGGCCTGCGAGGTGCCGCCCGAGAAGGCGTCCATCGCGGCATCGACCGCATCCACGCCCGCGTCCGCCGCGGCGAGGATCGTGGCCCCGGCAATGCCCGAAGTGTCGTGGGTGTGGAAGTGAACGGGCAGGTCGATCTCGTCTTTCAGCGCCTTGATGAGGATGCGGGCGGAGGCCGGTTTCAGGAGGCCCGCCATGTCCTTGAGGCCAAGCACATGGGCGCCTGCGGCCTCAAGTTCCTTGGCCATGCCGACATAGTATTTCAGGTCATACTTGGCGCGGTCAGGATCGAGGAGATCGCCGGTATAGCAGATGGTGCCTTCACAGATCTTGCCGGACTCGACCACGGCATCCATGGCAACGCGCATGTTCTCGACCCAGTTCAGGGAATCGAAGACGCGGAACACGTCGACGCCGGTTTCCGCCGCCTGGCGGACAAATTCCTGCACCACGTTGTCGGGATAGTTGGTATAGCCGACGCCGTTGGAGGCGCGCAGGAGCATCTGGGTCAGCAGGTTGGGCATGCGCGCGCGCAGGTCGCGCAGGCGCTGCCACGGGCATTCCTGCAGGAAGCGATAGGCGACATCGAAGGTCGCGCCGCCCCAGCATTCGACGCTGAACAGTTGCGGGATATTGGCCGCGTAGGCGGGGGCGACCTTGATCATGTCGATGGAGCGCATGCGGGTCGCGAGAAGCGATTGGTGCCCGTCGCGCATGGTGGTGTCGGTGAGCAGCAGTTGTTTCTGCTCTTTCATCCAGTCGGCGACGGCCTTGGCGCCCTTGTCCTCCAGCAGGTTGCGTGAGCCATAGGCGGGTTCGCCGTGTTTTGCGGGCGGCACCGGGGCCTTGAGATCGGCGGGTGGTTCGGGGCGGTCGGCGGTTTCGGGATGCCCGTTGACGGTAATATCCGCGATATAGGTCAGAACCTTGGTGCCACGGTCGCGTCGCTTGGTGAACTGGAAGAGTTCGGGCGTCTCGTCGATGAATTTCGTCGTATACTGGTTGTTGAGGAAGGTCGGGTGCTTGAGCAGGTTCTCGACAAAGGCGATGTTGGTGCTCACGCCGCGGATGCGGAATTCGCGCAGGGCGCGGTCCATGCGGGCAATCGCCTTTTCGGGTGTTGGCGCCCATGCGGTCACCTTGGTCAGGAGCGAGTCGTAATACCGCGTGATGACACCGCCCGCGTAGGCCGTGCCGCCATCAAGGCGGATGCCCATGCCCGTGGCCGAGCGATAGGCGGTGATGCGGCCATAATCGGGGATGAAGTTGTTCTGCGGGTCTTCGGTCGTGATCCGGGTTTGCAGGGCATGGCCGTTGAGGCGGATGTCATATTGCGAGGCCTTGCCGGTCGCCTCGGCAATGCTCTTGCCTTCGGCGATGAGAATCTGGGCCTGCACGATGTCGATGCCGGTGACTTCCTCGGTCACGGTATGTTCGACCTGCACACGCGGGTTCACCTCGATGAAGTAGAACTTGCCGGTTTCCATATCCATCAGGAATTCGACCGTGCCGGCGCATTCATAGTTCACATGGGCGCAGATCTTGCGACCAAGCTCGCAAAGCTCTTCGCGCTGGGCCTCGGAGAGGTAGGGCGCGGGGGCGCGTTCGACGACTTTCTGGTTGCGGCGCTGGACCGAGCAATCGCGTTCATAGAGGTGGTAGATGTTGCCATGGGTGTCACCGAGGATCTGGACCTCGACGTGGCGGGCGCGGGTGATCATCTTTTCAAGATACCCCTCGCCATTGCCGAAGGCGGCTTCGGCCTCGCGGCGGCCTTCGAGGACTTTCTCCTCAAGCTCATCCTCGGAGAGGATCGGACGCATGCCGCGACCGCCGCCGCCCCAGGAAGCCTTGAGCATCAGGGGATAGCCAACCTCGGCGGCCTCACGTTTGATCGCGGCCATGTCGTCGCCAAGCACCTCGGTCGCCGGGATGACGGGCACACCGGCCTCGATCGCGACCTTGCGGGCGCTGGCCTTGTCGCCAAGGGCGCGCATAGTGTCGGCCTTGGGGCCGATGAAGGTAATGCCGTTGGCGGCGCAGGCATCGACGAAGTCCGGGTTCTCGGACAGAAGACCATAGCCCGGATGGATCGCATCGGCACCGCATTCGCGGGCTACGCGAATGATCTCGTCGATGGACAGGTAGGCCGCGACCGGCCCCAGCCCTTCGCCAATGCGATAGGCCTCGTCGGCCTTGAACCGGTGGAGCGACAGCTTGTCCTCCTCGGCAAAGATGGCGACGGTCTTTTTCCCCATCTCGTTGGCAGCGCGCATCACGCGGATGGCGATTTCACCCCGGTTTGCGATCAGGATTTTCTTGAAGTCAGGCATGGGCAGGCTCCCCTCATATTGCGCTCTGTCCAAAAGGTGCTCTTGGGGTAGTCCGCAACGGATGAGCAGACAATACCAAGGACTGCGTATTATTGTCACTTTTGTGAAAGGATTCGTAGGCTTTCCTGTCCTGCTTCACGGCATGTTTTGCTGCGCTTGCGACATGTTTGCGCAATCAGGCCAAGGCGCGGGAGAGTTGGGCCAAATCGGGGGTGCCGATCTGGCCCATATTGGCGGCCATGTCCCTGGTCAGAATATCCACCAGATGATCCGGGCCATGCGCGCCAAGGGCGGCGAGCGCGATATGAAATCCGCGCCCCAGCATGACGAAATCCGCGCCGAGCGCGAGGGCGCGCAGGATGTCGAGTCCGGTCTCGATGCCGCTATCGAGGATGAGGGGCAGGGTCGTTGCGGCGCGGATCGCGGGCAGGGCCTCGATGCTGGCGGGGGCAGCGTCGAACTGGCGCCCGGCATGGTTCGAGACCCAGAGCGCATCGACCCCTGCCTGTTCGAGCTTGGCCGCGTCCGAAGCGCGCAGCACGCCCTTGACGATGAAGGCCCCCTCCCAATTGTCGCGCAACCAGTGGAGATACTCCCAGTCCGGCGAGGTGCGCAGGAGGTATCCGGCATGGGCGGTGGAACTCATGCCGGTAAGATTGTCGGCATATTCGTCGATCAGGCGCATCCTGGGCATCCCCATGCGTGCCGTGCCGAGCGCCCATGCTGGCCGCATCGCCACCTGCGCCATGAGGCGGGGCGTCAGGCGGGGCGGGGTGGTGAGGCCCGAGCGGACCTGTCTTTCGCGGCGGCTTGCCACGGGGACATCGACGGTCAGGATCAGGGTCGTGAATCCGGCGGCCTTGGCGCGGGTCAGCATGTCGGTGCGAATCTCGGGATCGCGGGGCGGATACATCTGGAACCAGCCATGGGGGCCAAGATGCGGGGCGACGGTTTCGGGCGTCTGGCTTGCGACGGTCGAGAGGCAATAGGGGATGCCAAGCCGCGCGCCCGCGGCGGCGAGGAGGCGTTCGGCATCGGGCCAGATCAGGCCGGACATGCCCACGGGCGATATGCCAAGCGGCAGGGGAAAGTCCTGGCCAAGGAAGGTCGTCGAAAGATCGGGGACAATCTCGCCATGCAGGATCGAGGGGGCAAAGAGAATCTCGTCGAGTTTCGCCCGGTTGCGGGCCTTGGTGGCCTCGGTGCCTGTTGCACTGTCGAGGAATTCCCAGACGAATTTCGGCAGCCGTTTTCGGGCGCGGGCGCGCAGGTCAGAGAGGGCGGGATATCTTGCATGCAAATCCATGGGGTATTTGTTGGCTGTGGGCCGGGAATTGTCCAGCCACCGAATTCTCGGCAAGAAACGCAGGCTTGGAACATAAAGCGAACTTTTCAACATGGATATGGCAGGCTAGATTGCCCGCCATGAGCAGTTTTGACGAATCCGACGCTTTTGAGAGCGCTTCGCTGGCCGCGCGTGCCATGGCCGCGCGCCCGATGCCCTATCTTGACGAATTGAACCCTGCACAGCGCGAGGCGGTGGAGCAGATGGACGGGCCTGTCCTCATGCTTGCGGGCGCGGGCACGGGCAAGACCAAGGCGCTTACCGCGCGGATCGTGCATTTGTTGAACACGGGGCGCGCAAGGCCCAATGAAATCCTTGCCGTGACCTTTACCAACAAGGCCGCGCGGGAAATGAAGAACCGCGTCGGCCGGATGCTTGGCGAGACGGTGGAGGGGATGCCGTGGCTTGGCACGTTCCACGCGATTTGCGTCAAGCTCCTGCGGCGTCACGCGGAATTGGTCGATCTCAAATCGAATTTCACCATTCTTGATACGGATGACCAGATTCGCCTGCTCAAACAGTTGATCGTAGCCAACAATATTGACGAGAAACGCTGGCCGGCCCGGATGCTCTCGGGGCTGATTGATGGCTGGAAGAACAAGGCGCTGACGCCGGATCGCCTTCCGGCGGCGGATACGGGGGCGTTCAACCATCGCGGCGGTGAACTTTACGAACAATACCAGACCCGCCTGCGCGAGCTGAACGCGGTGGATTTCGGGGATCTCCTTTTGCACATGGTGACGATCTTCCAGCGGCACGAGGATATCCTCGCGCAGTATCAACGCTGGTTCCGTTATATCCTTGTGGACGAATACCAGGATACCAACGTGGCGCAGTATCTCTGGCTGCGCCTTCTTGCGGGCGGGCACAAGAATATCTGCTGTGTGGGTGATGACGACCAGTCGATCTATGGCTGGCGCGGGGCGGAGGTTGGCAATATCCTGCGGTTCGAAAAGGATTTTCCCGGCGCGCATGTGGTGCGGCTTGAGCAGAATTACCGCTCGACGCCGCATATCCTTGCGGCCGCGGGGAGCGTTATTCGCGGCAATGAAAACCGTCTTGGCAAGGAGCTCTGGACTGACCGGGACGAGGGCGAAAAGGTGCGCCTCATCGGCCATTGGGATGGCGAGGAAGAGGCGCGCTGGGTCGGGGAGGAGATCGAAGCGATGCAGCGCGGGACGCGGGGCATGCGGGCCATGTCGCTTGACGAGATGGCGATCCTCGTGCGCGCCTCACACCAGATGCGGGCGTTCGAGGACCGGTTCCTGACCATCGGTTTGCCCTACCGCGTGATCGGCGGGCCGCGCTTCTACGAGCGTTTGGAAATCCGCGATGCGATGGCCTATTTCCGCCTCGTGGTCAGCCCCGATGACGATCTGGCGTTCGAGCGGATCGTGAACACGCCCAAGCGTGGCCTTGGCAACGTGGCGCAGCAGAAGATCCAGACCTGTGCACGGGCCAATGGTGTGTCGCTCCTCGAAGGGGCACGCATTCTGCTTGAGGAAAAGGGCATCGGTGGCAAGGGCGCGAAGGAGTTGGGCATCCTTGTCGAGGGCTTGGCGCGGTGGGGCCGAATGGCGGGCGATCCGGACCTGACGCATATGGAACTCGCCGAGATCATCCTCGATGAATCGGGCTACACGACCATGTGGCAGAACGACAAGACTCCGGAGGCGCCGGGGCGGCTCGAGAACCTCAAGGAATTGGTCAAGGCCTTGGAAAGCTTCGAGAACCTGCAAGGGTTTCTTGAACATGTCAGTCTCATCATGGACAATGAGAGCGACGACGCCGAGGCCAAGGTTTCGATCATGACGCTTCATGCGGCCAAGGGGCTCGAATTTCCGGCGGTGTTCCTGCCTGGGTGGGAAGACGGATTGTTTCCGTCCCAACGCAGCATGGACGAGAGCGGCCTCAAGGGGCTCGAGGAAGAACGGCGGCTGGCCTATGTCGGGATCACGCGGGCCGAAGAGATCTGCACGATTTCCTTTGCCGGAAACCGGCGGGTCTATGGGCAATGGCAATCGCAGATGCCGTCGCGCTTTATCGACGAACTGCCCGAGGTTCATGTCGAGGTTTTGACCCCGCCCGGTCTTTACGGCGGTGGGTTCGGAGCGGCGGGTCATATCGGCGCGACCCGCGTGGAAGAACGCGTGGCACAGGCCAGTACCTATAACTCACCGGGCTGGAAGCGGATGCAGGCGCGTAGCGGGGATCGGGGGCTGTCGCAGCCCCAAGAGAGCCGCAACACGATCATCGACCTTGAAGCGGTGTCGAGCTTTACCCTTGGCGAACGCGTGTTCCACCAGAAATTCGGCTATGGACTTGTGCAGGATATCGAGGGCGACAAGCTCGAGATCGCGTTTGACAAGGCCGGTGTGAAAAAGGTCGTGGCCAAGTTCGTTTCGCCCTCGGACGATATTCCCTTTTAAGGCCAAGCCCCTTGTAAAAAAGAAAAAACGGCGGCGCCAGGGAGGAGGAGGGCGCCGCCGTTCTTGTGCTCAGGTGCGCCAATGGGAGGAGGGGCGCGCCTGATCTCTGTGGGCCGTGTGGCCGAATTTCGCACGGCGGCCCCCAGGGAGGAGGAGAGGGTGCCGCCGCTTCGTGACAAGGCGCATGGGAGGAGGAGAGCGCCTTGATCTTGTCGGGCCGTCTCGGGCCCTTGTTCTTGTGCGGCGACACCCAGGGAGGAGGAGGGGGTGTCGCCGCTAGTCCAAGTCGCCCAGGGAGGAGGAGGGGCGGCTTGTTCCGGTTGGACCTTGCGGTCCGGTGTTTTGGCGACGACAACAGGGAGGAGGAGAGTTGCCGTCGCAGTTTCGGGAAACAAATGGGAGGAGGTGTTTCCCGAAGCTATTCCTTAATTCTCGTAGGCCGCTTGGTATGCGACCCGGCGGATCATCGAGCGGTTCAGGCCCATATCGCGCAGTTGCGAGTCCGGCAGGGAGGCCAGTTCGTTATAGGCGCGGCTGAAAGCGCGAGCCTTGCGAAGGCGCTCGACCAGGTCCGAGACCATGGCGAAAAGGCGGTCTGTGAGACCGTGCTTGCTTGCAATGAAATCCGTGGCGAGTGCCATGATGTATCCTCAGTCTATCTTTGTGAGCGAGCCTGTGTCGCTGTTGTGATAGGGATATAGGGTCATGCTGCAGCTGCACAATGGATAGCTGTGCAATGCTGCTATGCAGCAACGGAATAGGGGAAGCCACGTCAACCACGACCTGCACAGGGATTGTGCAACTGTCTGAATTCATGTTCAAAAGGACAAGTCTGGGCTTGCCTGACCGGGGGGACCGCCCCATGTCGTAAGGGTATGAGGAGAGAAGAATGACCGTGAAAGACAAAGACATTCTCGACGCGTTGGCGCGTCTGACCCTGCCGGATGGCGGCTCGCTCGTGGATCGGGATATGGTGCGCGCGTTAAATGTCGATGGGGCCACCGTACGCTTCGTCATCGAGGCACCGAACCCCGACGCGGCGCGGAAGATGGAGCCTGTGCGGCAGGCGGCGGAAAAGGCCGTTGCGGCGCTTGCGGGGGTCGAAAACGTGTCCGTCGCGCTGACGGCGCATGGCCCGGCACCGGCGCAGATAGCCCCGCCGAGCCTCAAGGTCGGTGGCCATCCCAAGCCGCAGCAGGGGCCGATGAAGGTCAAGGGTGTGAAGCGCATCATCGCCATCGGCTCGGGCAAGGGGGGTGTTGGAAAATCCACCGTTTCCAGTAACTTGGCTGTGGCCCTTGCGCGCAAGGGCAAGCGTGTCGGGCTTCTCGATGCGGATATTTATGGCCCCTCGCAACCGCGCATGATGGGGGTCAACAAGCGGCCTGCCTCGCCGGATGGGGAGACGATCATCCCGCTTCAGGCGCATGGGGTGACGATCATGTCGATCGGCTTCATGGTGGATGAGGCAAAACCGGTGGTCTGGCGCGGGCCGATGCTCATGGGGGCGTTGCAGCAGATGCTGGGCCAGGTGCAGTGGGGCGAGTTGGATGTGCTGCTCGTGGACCTGCCGCCGGGGACGGGGGATGTGCAGTTGACGCTCTGCCAGAAGACCGAGTTGAGCGGGGCCATCGTGGTCTCCACCCCGCAGGACGTGGCGCTGATTGACGCGCGCAAGGCCTTGGGAATGTTTGACCTTTTGAAAACGCCGGTTCTCGGCCTGATCGAGAACATGTCGTCCTATGTCTGCCCGAAATGCGGGCACGAGGAGCATATCTTCGGTCATGGCGGGGTGGCAAAGGAGGCCGAGATGCTTGGCGTGCCGCTTCTTGGGGCGTTGCCGATCGACCTTGCCACGCGACTTGCCGGGGATTCGGGGGTGCCGGTGGCTGCCGGGGACGGGCCGATGTCCGAGGCTTATGGGCGAATCGCGGATGGCCTGATCCGCGGCGGATTGGTCTGAAAACGGCGAAAAACCCACGTCGGTATTGCGTCGGTATTGCGTATGTATCGCGTCGGTGCGAATTCTGGGGCGGTCCGGGCGATGTTCCGGGCCGCCTCAGCCATTTTTGAGGAAGTCGTGCAACTCGCCATAGAGCGCCTTGCGCTCATCCTCGGAGAGGAAGCGGCCGATTTCGACCGTGCGGCCATTGCCGGTCAGGGTCACGTAATGGGGCACCGGGCCGCCCTGGACATGCATCTCGGGACGGGCCCAGTAGATATTGCATTCCCACGACTGGGTCTCGCCGCGTGCGGGGCGGTGGGTCAGGGTCAGCATGTCGCCGTCAAGGCGTAGCTCCTCAAGGATGTCGCCATCCCTGTAGGACCGTTCCAGCCCCCACCAGAGCGCCGCAACCATCAGCAGGATGAAGGGCAGTATGCCCCAGAGGAACACCGTGCCCAAGAGGCCGTAGAGCGGCACGGTGCCGAAGAGGAAGGCAAACAGGATCATCGCCGCGAAGCCCTTGCGGGGTAGCGAGCGGTAGGGCCAGAGGGTCAGCACGACCTTGGTCTCGGGGGCGTTCGGGGTCCAGCTATGGGGCATCTTGGCTCGGATCTGGAGGTTCGCGCGCCGCCCCTTTTGACCGGGGAGGCAAGAGGATGACAGGCGGGAAAGAAAAGAGGCCCCGGCGGATGACCGGGGCCTCTTTGGCGTTTCAGAGGCGGACGGCGCCTAGTGCGCGTGGCCCTTGTCCCAGTCTTCCTGTTTGGGAAGCTGCTCGAACGTGTGTTCGGGCGGCGGGGAGGGCAGGGTCCATTCCAGCGTATCGGCGTATTCGTTCCAGTAGTTGTTCTCGGTCACGCGGGCGCCGCGCAGCAGCGCATAGGCGATGATGCCGAAGAACAGAACGAAGGAGGCAAACGAGAGCAGCGCACCGTAGGAGCTGATCTTGTTGAAGTAGGCGAATGCCTCCGGGTAGTCGATATAGCGGCGCGGCATGCCCTGACGGCCCAGGAAGTGCTGGGGGAAGAAGGTCAGGTTGACGCCGATGAAGAACATCCAGAAGTGAATCTTCGCGGCGACCTCGGGATATTGGCGACCGCTCATCTTGCCGAAATAGAAGTAGATCCCGGCAAAGATGGTAAAGGCCGCCCCCATCGACATGGTGTAGTGGAAGTGCGCCACGACATAGTAGGTATCGTGGTAGGCACGGTCGACGCCGGCCTGCGACAGCACGATGCCGGTCACGCCACCGATGGTGAAGAGGATCAGGAAGCCGAGTGCGAAGAGCATCGGTGCCTTGAACTCGAGCGAGCCGCCCCACATGGTCGCGATCCACGAGAAGATCTTGATCCCGGTTGGCACCGCGATGACCATGGTGGCCAGCATGAAGTAGCTCTGCTGGGACAGGGACATGCCGACGGTGTACATGTGGTGGGCCCAGACGACGAAGCCGAGCGCGCCGATCGCGATGATCGCCCAGACCATCGGCAGGTAGCCGAAGACGGGTTTGCGCGAGAAGGTGGCGAAGATGTGCGACACCAGACCAAAGCCGGGGAGGATCACGATATACACTTCCGGGTGGCCGAAGAACCACAGGATGTGCTGGTAGAGGATCGGGTCACCACCGCCTGCTGGGTCGAAGAAGGTCGTGCCGAAGTTGCGGTCGGTGAGCAGCATGGTGATCGCGCCGGCCAGAACGGGCAGGGCAAGAAGGATCAGCCACGCGGTGACGAAGATCGACCAGGAGAACAGCGGCACCTTGAACAGGGTCATGCCGGGGGCACGCATGTTCAGGAAGGTGGTGATCATGTTGATCGCGCCGAGAATCGACGAGGCACCGGAGACGTGGACCGCGAAGATCGCGAGATCCATCGAGTAGCCGCCTTCCGTGGTCGAGAGCGGCGGATAGAGCACCCAGCCCACGCCGGAGCCAAGCTGACCGTTGCCACCGGGAGACAGGAGCGAGGCAACCCCGAGGGAAACACCGGTCACATACATCCAGAAGGAGAGGTTGTTCATGCGCGGGAAAGCCATGTCCGGCGCACCGATCTGAAGCGGCATGAAGTAGTTGCCAAAACCACCGAACAGCGCCGGGATCACCACGAAGAACATCATCAGGACACCGTGATAGGTAATCATCACGTTCCAGAGGTGTCCGTTCGGGGTACATTCCGCGGAGGCGTCTGCGATGAAGCGCGCGCCTTCGAGGCACATGTATTGAACGCCGGGTTCCATGAGCTCGAGGCGCATGTAAACGGTGAAGAGAACTGCGATCAGACCGACGAAAGCCGAGACGATCAGGTAGAGAAGACCAATATCCTTGTGGTTGGTCGACATGAACCAGCGGGTGAAGAAACCGCGCTCGTCTTCATGGTCGTGGCCGTGAATGGCTGCGTCTGCCATTTTTTGCCTCCCTTATGGTGGGTTAAGGGCACGAGGGATTCTTCCCGTGCCCAGGTTCATCGTCTTTTTTAGATGTGTCGGGGGCAGGCCGCAATCACCCTATTTGACACAGATCAAAAAAAAGTGTCGCACCCCGTTTGATTTGGGTCAAATTTCGCAGGGCTGGCAGAGGGTCGGCGCAAAAGGTGCGGCAAATCGGATCATTCCAAAGAAAACCCCCGCGCGATGCGAGATCACGCGGGGGCATGTGTCGGGCAGAGCCCTGGAATGCTCTTGGAGGGGGTTACTCCGAAGCGGCTTCCGGTGCCGGGGCGACCGATGCGAGATAGGCGGCCACGTCTTCACCGCCCTTGCGGAGCTTGAAGGTCATGCCGGATTGCTTGGCAAAGCCATTGTCGCCGAGCCAGGCCTTGGGGTCTGCGCTATAGACGGCGATGGCTTCCTCGGTCCAGACGAAACCGGCTTCGGCGGCTTCTTCGAGGCCACCCTTGTAGCGGAAGTCCTCAACGGAGCCAGCCACGCGACCGACGACGCCATAGAGGTTCGGGCCGGTTTTGCCGCCTTTGACGATGGTCTCACCTTCCGGCGATTCGATCATGTGGCAGGCTTTGCATTTGTTGAAGGTTTTCTCGCCCTTCTTGGCATCGCCTTCGGCAAAGGCGGGAGCGGAGAGAGCGATCAGAGCTGCGGTTGCAACAAAAAGGTTCTTCATGAGATTTCCCTTGGCTTAGTGTTTTCCTTGCTGGACCGAAACATAGTGTTTCACGTCCCCGAAAGCGATACCTGAAATTGCGTCAGGACACCGCAGGCCGGTTTCCGGCAGGTTGCTGTGCGTGGGGCGCGACAGAGCATTCATTAACATATTGCTTTGTTTGAATTATTCAAAGAATATTTTTCTTCCGAACTTGATCCAGTCGTTATCGCGATATGCAGTATTTGTGTCTTCTTGTGATGCCAGCGCCGCTTTCGAATCGCGGAAATGGCCGTCAATAAAGGAGAAACGTTATGACGCATTCGGTTTTCGCATATGTTGTTGCAACGCTGACGGCGGGGATTGTGGCCCTCTCAGGCACGACCGCGTTGGCCACGGATTTCGACGGGGGGTATGCCGGTCTGAGCCTCGGTCGCGCCCTAGGGGAGGGCACGCATACCGTGACCTTCTCGGCGACGCCCTATGGCACCGCCTCGACCGACACCTCGGTCGCGGGCGGCGTTCTGGGCTGGAACCAGAGGCAGGGTGATTTCGTTTATGGCTTCGAGGTGGGGCTGTCTGTCGGGCTTTCTGATGGCAGCGTGTTCAACCACAGCTGTGCGTGCAGCACGATGCAGTTGAATTACCAAGGGGCCATCGAAGTCGGGGCGCGGGGCGGCTGGGTCTCGGGCGATACGCTGTTTTACGGGGCCGTCGGGGCCGCGCATCTGCGCTATGAGGAAATATATACGTCAAACATGGCTGCCTCGGATGTTGTGATGAAGAACAGTGACACGGTGCCGTTCCTTGGGCTCGGGATTGAACAGGGGTTCGGGGATGGCTGGTCGCTTCGGGGCGAATACCGTCATTATTTCGGTGTTTCGACAAGCAACCCGACAACCCCATATCCCGGGACCATGGTGAGCCTGTCCAGCGCGGCGCGCGACTATGACCATAAGGTCTTCGCGATCACATTGGCGCGCTACTTCTGATCGAGGGGGCCAAACACGGTGTCGAACGTGGCCCGCAAGGCGACATCGACATCGGTCATGGTCACAGGCAGGCCGAGATCGACGAGCGAGGTCACGCCGTGGTCGGTAATGCCGCAGGGGACGATGCCGGAGAAGTGGTCGAGATCGGGTTCGACATTGATCGAGATGCCATGAAAGCTCACCCATTTGCGCAGGCGGATGCCGATCGCGGCGATCTTGTCTTCGGCGGGGGCGCCGGAGGCGGTCAGGGGCTTGTCGGGCCGGGCGATCCAGACCCCGACACGCCCCTCGCGGATTTCGCCGGCCAGGTTGAATTCAGCCAGCGTCGCGATCACCCAGGTTTCGAGCTGTTGGACGAATTTGCGCACGTCTCGACCGCGTTTGCCCACGTCGAGCATGACATAGGCGACCCGTTGGCCGGGGCCGTGATAGGTATATTGTCCGCCGCGTTTGCTCGGGTAGACGGGGAAGCGGTCGGGATCGGTCAGATCGGCGGGCTTGGCGGAGGTGCCGGCGGTGTAGAGCGGTGGATGCTCGACCAGCCATATGCATTCCCCGGCCTCGCCACGGGCGATGGCCTCGGCGCGGGCCTCCATGAAGGCGACCGCCTCGTCATAGGCGAGCAACCCGTCATGCGTGATCCATTCCACCATGCCCACCCCCTCGTGGTTATGCGTGCGTTGATGTCTGGGGCGCAGACATAGGGCGTCTTGCGGGGCGCTGTCCAGAGGTGGGCGGACCGGTGAAATCGCAAAAAATATCGCGCGAGTCGGGCGAATCGGCGTGACCTAACGTCAGTCAGTTTTTTCAAAGGTGTTTCTCAGGGAGAGTGCAGATGTTTTCACGGAGTTTGAAAACCGGCTTGATCGCCGCCTTCATGGCGACGTCAAGCACGGCCGCGATGGCGGACAACCTTGGCGCAGCGATTGTGGGCGGCGTCATCGGCGGGGTGCTCATGAACGAGCACAACAAGAGCAAGCAGAAACGGTCGTCCGGTGTGCAATATTCCGCGACCCGTGCCCATAACCGGGAAACGCAGGCGTCGCTCAACTATTTCGGTTTCAACGCGGGCACGCCCGATGGCGTGATGGGCAGCCGCAGCCGCGCGGCGGTCACGCAATACCAGGTTTATCTCGGGTTTCCGGCCACCGGGCGCCTGACGCAATACGAGCGGGATTTCCTCGTATCGTCCTACAACCGTGCGCAGGTTGGCGGGCCGCAGGTCATCAAGGCGATGCAAGGCCCGGATGGCACGCGCAGCCTTCTCAAGACCTGGCATGGCGAAGCGACGGGCGGGCGTATGGCGGGCAATACCTATAACGGGATGCCGGTTGATGTTTCGGCCGCAGTTGACGAGGTTGCCGCGAGTTCCGACCCGAGCGCAGAGCAACTCTTGCAGCGCTCCGGCTTCATTCAACTTGCCGATCTCAATGGCGATGGCAAAACGGACTATATCCTTGATACGTCGAAATCGGGGAGTTCGTTCTGGTGCGGGGCGCAGAGCTGCACGGTGATGGTCTTTGCCTCGACGCCGCAGGGCTATGCGCGCAATGACTTCCTCAGCCATGACGCGACGCCGGCCCTGTTCTCCTGTCATCAGGGGGTCTGCCGCATGAACGGCGCATCGGGTGAGCCGCAGATGGCGGCGGCGCAGACACCGCAACCCGCGGCACCACAGGCCACGGCACCAACGCAAGACGGGACGGTCATGGCCGCCGGGGCGCCGCAAGCGGTCCAGCCCCTGGGCGGCATTACCCTGTTCAACACGGCCCCGACACAGGAGGCCGGACCGTCCCTGGCCTCGCTTTGCAGCAAGGTTTCGCTTTTGACCAATTCCAATGGCGGGTTCACCACCGTGTCCAATATCAGTGACCCCGAGTTTGCGCTGAACGAACAGTTCTGCCTTGCGCGGACCTATGCGATCGGCACTGGCGAGACCCTGGTGGACGGGTTGGCCGGGGTGACCCCGGCGCAGGTCGATGCGCAATGCGATGCGTTCGGCCCGGCGCTTGAGCCGTTCCTTGCCAAGTTGTCCACGACCCCGGCTTCGGGAGTTGTTTCGGAGGCCCAGGCCTTCGTGCTCAAGTCGAACATGTCGATCGAGCAACTGACGGGGACGGCGCAAATCTGTCTCTTCTCGGGATACCGTCGCGATGAGATGCCGGTGGCGCTGGGCTCGGCGCTGTTGATGGTGGCGATGGGGCAGAAGCCCTATGCAGAGCTTCTCGGGCATCACCTTGCGCAGGGCTTTGGTGTCGCGGCATCGCAAGAGCGTGCGCAGGATTGGTACATGATGGCGATCGAGGCAATGGAGAGTGGCGCCGAGCCGGTCTTTGCGCCGGGCCAGCCGGAGCGGACCCAGCTTTTGCGCGCCGCCGTGACGGCGGGCGAGACACCGATGGCCAGCCCGCAACCGGCCGCCGCATTGCCGAGTTTCAACCTCGGGGATTGAGGCGCGATCCGGCAGGCGATGACATGGAAAATGGCGGCCCCGGCGGAAGAATTCGCCGGGGCCGAAAATTTTCAAAAACGTCTCTTTTGCCTCTTCACATCCCCGAACGGCTTGTCTATACGGCTCCTCACCAAGTCACAGACAGTGCGGTCGTGGCGGAATTGGTAGACGCGCAGCGTTGAGGTCGCTGTGGGGTAACTCCCGTGGAAGTTCGAGTCTTCTCGACCGCACCATTTTCCCCGATTGGGAATTCCCAAGACATATCAGGCAGTTCGCAGGGAACGCGGAAAATAGGCAGGGGCCGTTCCGGTGCCTTGGCGGGATTTGCGACCGTGTGGGCGTTTCAGGGGAAATCGGATTCGATCGCGAGAACGGCCGCATGTGTCCGGTTCTTCGCGGACATCTTCCTGCTCAGGGTGCGGACATGCATCTTCACGGTCGTTTCGTTGATCCCGAGATCGCGGGCGATTTCCTTGTTCGATTCGCCCTTGCAGATGCCGCGGAGCACCTCTTTCTCCCGGTTGGAAAGTCCCCAAGGCGTTTCTGGGGTTTCTCCGAACAGAAAATCGAACGGTGCGAACACTTCTCCCTCGGCCATGAAGTTCACGGCCAGGAGCATGGAGCGCGCATTCATGGTTTTGGGGACGAATCCCGCGGCCCCGATTTCAAGCGCTTTTTCAGCCACATTGCGTGACGCGATCCCGGACAGGAGCGCCACCGGGCGGCCATCGTTCCGCTCGATCATCTTGCGAAGCCCGTTCAGGCCATCCATGCCCGGCATGTCATAATCCAGGAGGACGAGGTCAAAGGGACCGTCCTGCTCGACGATTTTGCAAGCTGCATCAAGGGAGTCGGCCTTGGCGATCTGCGCGTCGATCTTGGCCTCGATGAAGGCACTTATCGTTTCGCGTACCAGATGGTGATCGTCTGCGATCAGCAGACGTCGTGTGGGCTCTTGCAGGTGTTCGCTCATATATTGGGTGCAACTCGGCATTTTTAATCGGTCGATAGTGGTTTACCAGAAGGTATACGACCCATGAAGTGGATTGGATCACAGGAAGGTCACGCATTCGGGAACAAGCGCAACCTCAAATCGGACGCGATACGTTCTAAAGTGTGGGTCGAAGCGAAAATGATATGATGAATTGGCCTCTCTTTTCTGCGAGCAAGGTATCGAATGACCGTGAAACGAATACCTTCGGAAGGATTTGAGTTTGTTTGGAATGATTGCCCGGAAATGCCTTGTCCTTGCATTTTGCGCCGTCCCGGCCTTGGCGGATGATCTTGAAGTCCCGTTGGGGGATGTGATCCTGACCGTATCAGGCGATATCGAAACCACCAACAAGCCGGGGGCCGCCGCTTTTGACCTGGAGATGCTTGAGGCCCTTGGACGCGAAGACATCACGACCTCGACTATTTGGACCTCGGGTGTCAGCACGTTTACCGGCGTGCCTTTGGTGACGTTGCTCGAATTCCTGGGGGTGGAGCGTGGCATGCTCGAGGCGACGGCGATAAACAACTATTCGGTCACCATTCCGGTGTCGGATGCTGTCGAGGGCGGGCCGATCATCGCCTATCGTCGTGACGGCGCCTATATGAGCCTGCGCGAAAAGGGGCCGCTTTGGATCGTCTATCCCTATGACCAGTCGACCGCCTACCAATCCGAAGTCATTTATTCGCGTAGCATCTGGCAGCTTGATCGCATTGCGGTCGAGCGCTGACGCGGGTGTGTAGCGAGGCAAATAGCCGGAAATGATACGAACGGCGCTGAAAACGACGGCCAAGAATGGTGTTGTTTCGATTGTCTTCGTCTTGCTGTTGAGCGCGGTGCTTTTCAGCGCAGTCAGCGTGTTCGAGCAGATTGCAGAGGTGCGGCGCGCCGATTCCGACAATATTGGATGGAACCTGGCGCAGACCGAGGTTGAGTATCTGCAATTCCGCCTTAGCCTTGAAGCGATGCAGGCCCGAATGGCGCCCGAGAGAGAACTGGATGTCGGGCAAAAGCTAGAGGAATTGCGTCGCCATTTCGATGTGTTTTACAGCCGGATCAGCACCATATCGGAAAGCCCGCTCTATCGGGAGCTTCGCGACAATCCACGTTCCAGGCAGTCGTTTGCGGAGGTGAAGGCCTATCTCGATCGCTCGGTGCGGTGGATTGATGGACGTGACGCGGATTTGCTTGCCGGGTTGACGGATTTCACCCGTGCGACCCGGGCGATCGGGCCGTCGGTGCGCGATATGTCCCTGTCGGGTATTTCGGTGTCGAGCCAGAAAGCGGAGAACAGCCGCCATCAGGTACGCTCGGCCCTGTTCATCGTGGCGACCACCACGATTTTGTTCTTCCTGGCGCTGTTGGGGCTTATCACCGTGATCTGGCGCGCAAGCCGGACGTTGCGCCGGTCGGTGAATGAGAAAGAGCTGACGCGCGCGCGGCTGGCAACCGTTATCTCGACCTCGCCCATACCCATCGTGGTGTCCGATGACCGGATGCGCGTGATCGAGTATAATCACGCATCGGAAGACGTATTCGGCTATACGCGCGACGAGGCGATCGGAGCGAAGGTGGCGGACCTGATCGTGCCGCCCGATTTGCGTGATGCGCATAATGCGGGAGTGCACAGATATCTCAAGGATGGCACGACATCGCTTATCGGAACGGCGGGAAATCGGTCTCGGGCCTTGCGCAGCGATGGGACGGAAGTCCCGGTGGAAATATCCCTGTCGACGGGTATGGGCCCGGAAGGGCGCATTTTCGTGGCCTACATGCGTGATTTGACGGTTGATCTACGGCAGGAGCGCGAGTTGCTGGAGGCGCATGATATCGCCCTTGCCGGAGAGCGCGCGAAAGAGCGGCTCTTGAACACGATGAGCCACGAGATGCGCACGCCGTTGCACGGTATTCTGGCCGCGCTTGAGCTTATGGGGCAGGCGCGGGTCAGCGAGGGGCAGAAAACCTATCTGCGCGTGATTGAAAACGCGGCCAAGACCTTGCTGCATCACGTCAACAACATCCTCCAGGTCGCCAGCGACACCTCGCATCAGCTCCGGATCGAGTCCAGTGCCTATGATCTGCATGAATTGATTTCGGATGTGATCGAGGAACAGCGGATACTGGCGGCCAAGAACGGAAACACCCTGATACTCAGGGCGTTTCCCAAGGCCTTGGGCCGCGTGGAGGGGGATGCGCATCTCTTGCGGCAGGTGTTGGTCAATCTGCTGGTGAACGCAGCCAAGTTTACCCATAACGGCACGGTCGCCCTTGACGTCTTTCTGGAGGAGGATGCCGGCGCACTCGAATTCCGTGTGCAGGATGATGGTGTCGGGATTTCCAGCGACGTGCAGGAGCAGATCTTCGAGGATTTCTTTACCGAGGATGCCTCTTTCTCGCGCCTGAGCTATGGCACGGGTCTGGGGCTTGGCATCACCCGCCGGATCATTGACGCGATGCAGGGCAAGATCGGGTTCACGAGCACGCTTGGCGAGGGCAGCACGTTCTGGTTCCGTATTCCCTACAAGCCCGCAGCAGGCGTTGCGCCCGAGGCCGAGGACGCGGGCAACGCAGCCGTGCAAGAGGACGGGGGAGCGGAGCTTTGCAAGGCTCTCGACGTTCTTGTGATCGAGGACAACGATATAAACCGGCTTGTCATCGGGGATGCGTTGGCGGCGTCCAATATAAATGTCACGATGGCCTGCGACGGGCTTGAAGGCACGAAGCTTGCTGCGCGGCAACGGTTTGACTGTATCCTGATGGATATCAGCATGCCGGGCATGAGCGGAGTCGAGGCGCTTCGGCATATCCGTGCGGGCGACGGTCTCTCGAAGGATTCTCCGGTATTTGCGGTCACGGCGCATGTGTTTGGCGCAGATCGGAAGCGGTTTCTCGAGGCGGGGTTCGACCGGGTGATCGCGAAGCCCTATTCCTTCAAGGCGCTGGTTGGGGAAATCTTTGCCGTTGCCTGCGACACGGGGCCATTGGCGTCTGCGCGGAACGCGGGCGATCAGGGGGTGGTTGACCCATCTCAGGTCCATGAAATGCTGCACACTTTCGGGAGGTCCAAGACACTGACCCTGCTTGGTTCTCTTTTGGAGGATGGCGGCGCGAGCCTTGAGAACGTCGCGTCTCTTTCGATCCGGGAAGCCCCGGATGTCGAGGCGATCGCCTCGGAACTGCATCGGTTCAAGGGGGCGGCTGCCATTTTCGGCGCATCGGCATTGGTGGAGGCGCTGCAATCTCTGGAAACGCTGGCGAGGGAGGGGCGCGCTTGCCCCTCGGAGGCACAGCTTGCGGATGTCGCGGCGCGGTTGGAGGCCTGTTTCGAGGCGCTGACGCAGGTGGCCGAACGCTTGGAGTGATCGGGGCATCGGGCAGGTGTGATGCGGGGCAACCGAGAGCAGAAGCTATCTTTCGGATATCCCCGGTGCGCCTTGTGAGGTGCGCGCTTGGCGCATAAGGCGAGGTGATCGCGGAAAGCCATACCGGGAAATCCCGGCGTCCCTAATAGTTGAATCAAAAAAGTTGAGGCAGCTAGGATGGTTCGATTCCTAAACAACTTCGGGGAGGTATCCCCGGCAGGTAACGGAAATCCCGTCGGTGATCTTGTGCCCGGGTGCGGGGCGGACGAGGCGGCACCTTGTGCGTCGATCTTCAAGGCCCTGTTCGGGGCGTCTTGGCAGGGCCGCCATGAGATATGCAGCTATGACCCGGATCAAACCAGCGGCATCTTGCCCGGAACGCGGATCGCGACCAACCTTGGGTGGCGGCCTGTGGAGGCCGTTACCGCAGGGGATTTCGTCGCGACGTTCGATAGCGGGTGGCAGCCGGTTATGGCGGTATCAAGAGAATACATTCCGCCGGCCTATTTCGATTCTGTCCTGACCTTTGCGCAGGGTGTGCTTGGGAATACCCGGCCCATGGCGGCGCTTCCCAGTCAACCGGTTCTGATCGAGAGCGACATTGCCGAGGTGCTCTTCGGTGATCCTTTCGCACTGGTTCCAGCACAAGCGCTGGCCGATATCGAGGGTGTTTCCTTGCATGAGCAGACCGCGCCGACAGAGAGTGTCCGGGTGCATCTTGAGCATGATGAGTTGATTTTCGCGGAGGGCGGCGCCTTGATGCTTGCGTTTTCGCAGGTGCCGGGCGCAGTCACGCATGGGTTCCTGAACCCTGCATCCGTCGCGCGCTATCGTGTCATGCGTGGCCCGCTGCTGACCTATCTGACGGATGCGTTCACAGGGAAAGTGCCGTCGAGACGCGCCGGTGCGCTGACTTTCTGAGAGATGGGTCGGGATGGCAGGCGGGTGGTTCACGAGGCTTGAGCCGCCCGCAAAGCTATCCCATTGCTGCCCCATCCTTGCCGCTTTTCCCTGTTTTTCTGGATGGCGACCGAAACATAACGGAGCCATTTGATGTCGATGCAGGCCGAGTATGTGCGAAGCTCTTCTTGGGGCTGGCCGCAATTCCTTCTCAAGAATCGTCTTTTGATCGGGTGTGTTCTGGTGACCGTGGCGGCGGCCATTTATGTGAGCGAATTGCTTGGCGTGCCCTTTGAAACCGGAACCTTCAGCGCGCTTATGCTCTTGTTCACGGGGATGCTGCCGCCGTTTCTTCTCGTGCTTTTGGTGGGCCGCTTCGTGCATCTGGCCGCCGTGGTGCGCCCGCAACGCCCGATACACCAGATGCTTGCCGATGTGCGCCGGATCTTCTTCGACCTGGAGCGGATCGGCGTCGGGCTGGTCTCATTGGTCGCCTTCATGGTCTTCATGGGTAGTTTTGCTTATCTGAAATTCGCAATCCCCTTCGTGAATCCGTTTTCGTGGGATGTGACCTTTGCCGAATGGGATCGGGCACTTCATTTCGGCGTGGACCCGTACGAGATCGTGCTTGGCCTGATCGGGACGCCGACGGTCGCGACCGGCGTCAACGCGGCCTATCATGGATGGCTTTTCCTGATGTATTTTTCGGTGATCCTGGCGTGTTTCTCGAAAGAAAACAGGGCGACGCATTATCACTATCTGATCGCTTTCGTGATCGTCTGGTTTGTCGGGGGCAACGTGATTGCGACGTTGCTGTCGTCGGCGGGGCCGGTCTACTACGAGCGTCTTGGGTTCGGATCGGATTTCGCCCCGCTGACCGATACACTCAAGGGGTATAACGAGATTGGCCGTATCTGGGCGCTCGATGTGCACGAGATGCTTTGGGAAGGTTATGTGGCCGATGGCCGGGCGCGTGGCATATCCGCGATGCCGAGTATGCATGTGGCGTCGAGCGTGTTGATGATGCTTTACGCCTATACCTATGGTCGCTGGGCCGGGCGGATCATGGCGGTGTTTGCCGGGGTCATCATGGTCGGGTCGGTCATGCTTGCATGGCACTATGCGATTGACGGCTATCTTGGGGCGTTGATCGCGGTTGTGGGCTGGAAACTCGCCAGGTGGATGGTCCGCAAGGACGGGATAGCCTGAGGTGGATCGGGGCGTGGCTCAGGGCAGGGTGAAAAGCCAGAGCCAGATCGTGACGATGGAGAGTGCCGTGCCGATGAGAACGGCAGAAGCGGCGGTGCGCTGGGCGCGGCCATAGAGGGAGGCGAAGAGATAGCCGTTGATGCCCGTGGGCATGGCGGCGGTCAGGACGGCGGAGCGGAATGAGGCGGTGTCGAGCCCGTTCCATGTTCCGAGCGCCCATACAATGGCCGGGTGCAGGGCGAGCGAGATCACGCAGCAATAGGCGATGGTGCGCAGGTCGCCTTCGGGGCGGTAGCGATAGAGCACGCCACCCATGCCGAAAAGTGCCGCCGGAAGTGCCGCGCGGGCCATGAGATCGACGGCGACGGATACCGGCTCGGGGATGGCCATGCCGGAAAGGTTGACGATAAAGCCGAGCGAGATGCCGAGGATCAGGGCATTGCGGAACATCGCCTTGAGCACGGTGGGCAGGATCAGGGCCGGGGATTTGCCCCGTGCGCGCAGGATTTCCATGACGGTGATGCCAAGCCCGTAGCAAAAGGGCGAGTGGATCGAGATGATCGCGTAATTGCCTGCAAGTGCCCCGGCACCGAAGGCGCGTTCGGTGATCGGCAGGCCGAGCAGAAGCGAGTTGGAGAACAGGCAGACAAAGCCGATGGCGACCGCATCTTCCCAGTCGCGGCCAAAGAGGTAATGCGCCCCGAAAAGGCCCGCGAGGAAGCTCAGGAAGGCGCCGGTATAGAAGCTTCCCAAGAGGGCCAGGTCGAATTCGGCCGACAGATCGAGACTGGAGATGGCGCGAAACAGGAGGACGGGAACCGCGAAGTTTGTCGCAAAGCGCATGAGCCCGTCCACATTGGATTCCGAGAACAGGCCGCGCCACGCGGCACCATAGCCAAGGCCGATCACGAGGAAGACGGGCAGGATCACAGAGATCAGCGTTTGCATGGGGCTCAGACCTCGTAGGTGATCTGCATCCCGTCATAGGCGGCGCTGATGTGATCGGGGGTTTCACCTTCGACCGTGGCATGGTCGAGGTCGATATGCATGTTGGTCAGGACCGCGCGGCGCGGCGCGGCGCGGGCGATCCAGTCGAGGGACTTTTCGAAATGCGCATGGGTGGGGTGTGGGGTGCGGCGCAGCGTGTCGAGCACCCAGCAGTCGAGATCCTGCAAATGGTCCCACGCGTCGTCATAGATCTCGGCCACATCGGGCATGTAGCACAGGTCGCCGACGCGAAAGCCGAGGGCGTCGATGCTTCCATGATTGACCTTGACCGGGGTCAGCGTGATGTCGCCGCCCGCGCCGGAAATCGTCACGTCGCCCTTGATCGTATGCATGTCGAGGATGGGCGGGTAGGGCGAGCCTTCGGGCTGCATGAAGGCATAGCCGAAACGGGAATAGAGCGCGTCCTGTGTTGGGCCATCGGCCCAGACGGGGAGGCGTTTCTTCATGTTGAAGACGATCATGCGCAGATCGTCGATGCCGTGCACGTGGTCGGCATGGGAATGGGTATAGACAACGGCGTCAAGCGTGCCGATCCCGGCGTCAAGCAATTGGCTGCGCATGTCGGGGGAGGTGTCGATGAGGACGGTGGTCTTGCCGTCGGAATTTTCGCGCTCGATCAGCATGGAGCAGCGGCGGCGACGGTTCTTGGGGTTTTCAGGGTCGCAATCGCCCCAGTGGCCGCCCAAGCGGGGCACGCCCCCGGAGGAGCCGCAGCCGAGGATGGTGAAGGTCAGTCGGGCGCTCATGCCGCTTGCCTGTAGGCCGCGGCCTTGGAGAAGAGACGGTCGAAATTGGCCTGTGTCTGGGCGGCGAAGGCGGGATAATCCATGCCAAAGACCTCGGCACCGACCTTGGCCGTGTGGGCGGTATAGGCCGGTTCATTGCGCTTGCCGCGATGGGGGGGCGGCGCGAGGTAGGGGGCGTCGGTTTCCACGAGGATGCGTTCGACGGGCGCGGCCGCGAAGATGTCGCGCACCTCTTGCGAGCGCGGGAAGGTCGCGATGCCGGACATGGAGAGGTAGAAGCCAAGGTCCACGGCGGTTTTCGCAAGCTCCGGGCCGGAGCTATAGCAATGCATCACGCAAGGATAGGCGCCCTTGGCGTGTTCGTCCGACAGGATCGCGGCCATGTCCTCGTCCGCGTCGCGGGAATGGATGATGAGGGGCAGCCCGGTTTCGCGTGCGGCGGTGATGTGGATGCGCAGGGACTCTTTTTGAATGTCCTTGCTTTCGGCTGTGTAGTGGTAATCGAGGCCAGTCTCGCCAATGCCGACGAATTTCGGGTGCCGGGCGAGGGCGACGAGTTCCGCGACGCTGGCCAGCGGTTCTTCGGCGGCGCTCATCGGATGGGTGCCTGCGGCGTAGAAGACGGGGGCATGGGCCTCGGCAATGGCGCGCACGGAGGGTTCGTTGCGCAGGCGGGTGCATATCGTGACCATCCGCGTCACCCCGGCGCGCCGGGCGCGGGCGATGATCTCGTCGAGTTGGCCCTCGAAATCCGGGAAATCGAGATGGCAGTGGCTGTCGGTGATCTGGGGAATGTCGGTCATGTCTCAGCGCGATGCGGTTTCAGTGATCTTGAACACCGTATCTAGGACGAGCGCAGCAGGGTCAAGGTTGACCGCCTGACCGTGGCGGGAACGGTCGGAGATCACCTGTGCGATTTCGGCCCATGCGCGGGCTTTGTGGGGATCGGGGGCGAGGCGCAGGAGGAGGTCGGCCTCGCCGGGGGCGGCCTCGGGCAACGGGGGCTGGCCGGTGGCGCCGGTGCGGGCGAGACGAGCGAGGAAGGTGTCGAACATCGTCAGAAGAAGGTCGAACCGCGCCTCGGCACCGCGGGTGGCTGCTGCCTCTGCGAGTTTGAGGGCGCGGGGGCGGTCGGGGCCGCGCTCGCCCGAATAGATGGCGACGATTTCGGCATACATCTCAAGCCCGCCAAGACGCATCAGGCGCATGGCCTCACCGACCGATCCGGCGGAGAGCGCGGCGAGGGCCGGGGTGTCGCTTCCGTCCTGCGCACCGGCCTGGGCAAGGGCGCGCTGCATGTCGTCGGGTGCAAGCGGCGACAGGCGCAATTCGCGGCAGCGCGAGCGGATGGTGGGCAAGAGGCGCGAAGGTTGGTGGGATACGAGGAACATGGTCGTGTTCGCGGGCGGTTCTTCCAGCATCTTCAGCAGGGCGTTGGCGGCGTTCACGTTCATCTCGTCAGCGGCATCGACGATGACCACACGACGCCCGCCATCGGCGGAGGACATGGTCAGGAAGTGCGTCAGGCCGCGAATGTCGTCCACCACGATCATCTCGCGCAGCTTGCCGGTTTTTTCATTCCGGCCACGGGTGATGGAAAACAGGCCCGGATCGGAACGCGCGAGGAGACGGTGTGTGACGGGGTGATCCGGGGGGATGTCGAGCGTGTCATGGGACGGGGGCGCGTCGCCGAAGAGACCATTGCCCGTGTCCATGGGCGTGGCCAGCAGGAAGCGCGCGATGCGCCAGGCCAGCGTTGCCTTGCCTGTGCCGCGCGGCCCGGTCAGAAGCCAAGCGTGATGCAAACGGCCCGAATTGAACGCGTCGAGAAACCCGGCCTCGGCGGCCTCCTGTCCGAAGAGATGTATCGTCTCGCGCGGATGGGGCGCGCCCTCGATGCGATCCGATTCAGGGTGGTCCTCGGCGGTCATGGAAGATCGGCCTCGACAAGGGCGCGGATGTCGGCGGCAACCGTGTCCATGTCGCGCGCACCATCGACGATGCGGAAGCGGTCGGGGAATTCCTTGGCGAGGGAGAGGAAGCCCTTGCGCATCTGTCGTTGCAGGGCTTCTCCGAAATCCTCGAAGCGCTCCTCGGCGGTTGCGCGGGATTTGGCGCGGGAGAGGCCGACGCGCGGGTCCATGTCGATCAGGATGGTGAGGTCGGGTTCGCGCCCGATCATCAGGGCGTGAAGTTGATCCACAACAGCACGCAGATCACCTCGGGAGAGGCCTTGATACATGCGGGTCGAGTCCGCGAAGCGGTCGCATAGCACGATCTGGCCACGGGCCAGTGCGGGCAGGATCGTGCGTTCCAGATGGTCGCGACGCGCGGCGGTAAAGAGCAGGATCTCGGTCTCTGCAGACCAGCGGTCGGGGTCGCCTTCGAGGACGAGGCGGCGGATCTCCTCGGCCCCCGGAGAGCCGCCGGGTTCGCGCGTCAGGACAACATCATGGCCAGAGGCGCGCAGGGAGTCCGCGAGGTGCCTGATCTGGGTCGATTTTCCGGACCCGTCGATCCCCTCGAAGGTGATGAAACGTCCTCCCGCGCTCACAGCGCATCCTCTGCGGCAAGGCCGGTCGCCCCGAGAAGAGAGGAGGCCGCGGCGCGCAGCCGCACGAAGAACCCGCCCTTGCCGATATCCTTGCCCGCGTAAAGCGGCACGCTGACGGGCGGCAATCCTTCGGGAGAGATCACGAGGGTCGCAAGTTCCTGATCCTTGGCAATCGGCGCCTTGATGGGGCCGGCATAAATGACCTCGGAGGGCACCTTCTCGTCAGCGAAGATCGGCAGCAGAAGGTTGACGTCCCGTGCCGGGACGAGCGGCACGGTTTTTGCGTTTCCCATGGTCACCTCCGCGTCAATAACCGGGTCGCCGGAGCGCACCAGGGTCTTGGAAGCGAATTGTCGGAATGCCCAGTTCACGATGGCCTCGGATTCCGCGGCACGGGATTTGGCCGTTGGCATCCCGGTGATCGCAAAGAAAATCCGTCGGTCCCCCTGTTTGGCGGAGCCGACAAGGCCATATCCGGCCTCGGATGTGTGGCCCGTCTTCAGGCCATCTGCACCGATGCCAAGCCCGAGAAGCGGATTGCGATTATAGCGGTTCTGGCTTTCCTTTTCGTCGAAAAGGAACTCTGTCTCGGCAAACATCGGGTAGAAATCGGGAAAATCGCTATGCAGGCGATTGGCCAGAATGGCGAGGTCACGCATCGACATGCGCTGTTCGGGGGCGGGCCAGCCGTTGGAATTAGAGAAGGTGGAATTTTCCATGCCGAGCTGACGGGCGCGTCGCGTCATCAACCGTGCAAAACCGGCCTCGGTGCCGTCTGGCGACAGGGCTTCGGCAATGACGGCGCAGGCATCGTTGCCCGACAAGACGATGATGCCTCGCAGGAGGTCTTCGACGCTGACCCGTTCGCCCGCGCGCAGGAAGAGGGTCGAGCCGCCATAGTTCATCGCGTGTTGCGAGACTGGCAGGTCTTCCTCGAGGCTCAAACGGCCTTCGCGCACGGCCTCGAACGCCATGTAGATCGTCATCAGCTTGGACATGGAGGCGGGCGGCAGCGGTTGATCTGCGTTCTTGGCCAACAGAACCGAGCCTGTTTCCTGGTCGATGACATAGGCCGCGCGAGCGCTCGTGTCGAAGGCGAGCGCCTGCGTCAGGCTCAGGAGGGTCAAGAGGGCGGCGGTCAGGGCGGTGGAGAGAGCCTTGGTCATGCGCTTGTCCTTGGGCTGGCCTAGTTGGAGACGGCGTAGGCGTCGGTAAAGCCGGTGCCATGGATCTTGTTCAGGAGGGTCTTGCGCTCGGCCGAGTTCGAGGCCGGGCCGACGACGACCCGCCAGAAGGTTTTGTCCTTGCTGGTCATTTTCTTCACAAGGGGCACCATGCCGTTGTTGCGCATCGTGCCTGCAGCGTTGTCAGCGTTGTCGCGCACCGAGAAGATGCCGATCTGGATGTAGGGCTTGGAGAGCGACGAGGCCGAAGCCGCGGGCGCGGATTCGGAGGTTACGGTTTGCGCAGGGGGGGAAGCCGGTGTCTCTGTGTCATCAAGGGCCGCCGTGGCCGCAGCGACGGGATCGAGCGCTTGGGTATCCACCTCTTCGGTGTCCATGGCCGCGGTGTTGGCCGGGATATCCTCGGCCACCTCTTCGCGCCGCAGGGCGGTCACGTTCAGTTCGACGGGTTGCCCGGCGAGCATGCCGAGCGCGGCGGCGGCATCTGCGGAAATCTGGATGCGGGGCCCCGGAATTTCGCGTTCGCGGCGGTAGAGCGCGCCGATGACGAATTTGCCATTGGCCTGGTTGCGGATGATGACCCGATCCGGGTCGGCAACGTCCGGATGGGCGGCCCAGATGCCTCCAAGGCTCGGGCGTCCGTCCCAAAGGCCGGCCTCGGTGGCCGAGAAAATCTCGGGCGCTTCGACGTCGCGCTCGACGAGCATCGTCGTGCGGCGGTCGTTTTCTTCCTGCTGCGGCTTGGGTCGGAACATCTCTGAGAAACTCTGCCCGTCCTGACAGCCAGCGAGGGCGGCGGCTGCGATCATGGCCAGGCCAAGCCTGTGTGCCGGGGAAAAAATCGGAAATATCCTGCGTGTCATGCGATGCCCTTTGCCTCGTCTCGGAACCCGTCGTGCCGGGACTTCGGGGCGTGTCTCGTGCCGCCTCTTCTGCCCGGAGCCTTGTATGTTTTTCGCGTTGCGCGGCCTGCCTGCGCCGCACGTCGCGCACAGTGTAGCCGCAAGGGCAGGTCAAGAAAAGTGCGCGCTTGGGCGTCGGCGGAATTTCCCCGCCAATCTCGTGCTCAACAGGGCTTTCAGAATCAAGCGACTGGGCTTAGGGAAGGTGCACCGGAGGAGTGGCAGAGTGGTTGAATGCACCGGTCTTGAAAACCGACGTGGGTTAACGCCCACCGTGGGTTCGAATCCCACCTCCTCCGCCATTTTTCCTCTAAGGTGTTGATATATAATCATCTTGATGTGGCGGCGTTGTATGGTCCCACGTTTGGCCCCCACATGATTCGACTAACGTGAATTCCTCTATGGATCGGCAGGGAACGAGTGGGTTCATTGGGCTTCGATCCGTCCTTATCAGCCGTGCCAGGGCATGGATTCTGTGTTCGACCATCTGTTGAAGACGCTCCTGCAGCGCCGGGACCGGGCGATGGTTGCTTTTGAGTTCGTGTCCGGGTTCAGGGCGGGGGCTCTTTGCACGCTGCGCTTCAGGCATTTGGATTTGGAAAAGCGCACAGTCAAACAATATGCAGCGGATATGCGTGTCAAGAACGGCAAGAGCTGCCGTGCGAAGTGGTTTCCGAGGGCGGCAGAGTTTCAGAAGCTGTTCTTGCGCCGGGGGGAGGCGTTGCAAGGGTGAGATTGGCGCCTCCATTCAGAAAATGATGGGCGCATCACGGAAAGTCGCGCGCGAAAGCAATCTGTATGGGTGCACACTTCGACACCATCGGAAGGGGTTATCGCAAGCCCCCGATAAAGGGGCTTGCTTTGTTTCAGAGCACCTTTACGTGCCTTGTTCAGGCCACCATCTCCAGATCGCCCAGGCCACCAAGTAGGTCTTCCACAAGATCAGTGGTCGTCATTACAACCGTGTCGACCGTTTCGCCAACAGTCTCGAGCAGTCCGCCGACGATCCCCGTCTCGCCGTGCCCAGTCAGGTCATCGACAAGTGAGAGAACTTCGTCAACGACTGGTAGATCAAGCTCGCCGGTCAAGCCGTCGATGAGGCCTTCGACGGG
>NPIE01001724.1_pt1 | contig 107465 bp, 117 predicted proteins | sample 8637661 | NCBI WGS metagenome assembly NPIE01 (sample SAMN07420842, study PRJNA396082) | bioreactor metagenome | isolation source: sample BA12 brine-fed electro-methanogenic bioreactor BA | place: Japan: Kochi | collected 2016-12-09
AAAACATTTTGGACAGGTATGATAAAGACAGAAGCCCAACTTCGGAAGAAATAAACCCGCCTCCCAGAGAAGCCGAGCTTATTGAAATTTTTATGGGTATGCCACAAATCCTAAAATCGTATATGGGAATTTATCTGTCACAATTAAAAATCCCAAATTGTCGAGTTTTGCTATCCCTTCCCAATTTCTGCTGGGTGTATTTGGCGGCAGTTCTAAATAAATGGGCGGTTCATCAACAAGCTTTACGGCATCGCTGGTAATTTTCATTTTTATAAGTCTTTCAACAGAATATTTTTTCTGATGGGTTTTACCGACTCCATATTTTTGTAGGAGTGAATCGGACTGAGGTTTAAGCTGATTAATATCCCCTTCCCATAAATAATTGATTACCCAGAATGTGCTGTCCGGGGCCACGTTTGTCGCATCGGTTATTCTATACTCAATTCGCGGAAAAGAAATCAATTGCTGCCGGTTTAGATCATTAGAAAACTTTGCTGCAACCGGACTTTGATTGACATTCACTCCGTTGATCTCGTGAAAGGTAAAAATTTCACCGTTAAAAATGGTAATTGCTTCTTCTGATAAATTTGGCAGAATATTTTCAATATTTACTTTCTTGAGTGACCCGGCATCGAGTTTAATTTTCTTTTGGTCAAAGTTAATTTTTCCTTTTACGATATATCCTTCCGTTTTACCTTTATAATTTTCCAAGACGAAGTAAACATCCTCGTCATCGAAAATCACTCCTTCGTAGCCACTGCCCCATTTATTAAAATCCTCCAAACCTGTGGCATCAAGGATAAGTTTTTGCGGTTTGAGGGGAAGATGTGATTTTGAATTGATGTACCTTTTGACTTTTTGTTTTAGGAGATAAAAAACAGCACCATTTAAACCATCGCCAAACAAATACGGGAACTGCGGAAGTAAAATCAGATAATCTTTATACCAGGCTAAACCCGAAAGTTCGGCATCACGGAAAGATGCCTCACCTTCGAGTTGAATTTCAATTACTTTTTGTTCACTTATTTCCTTTAATGAAGCTCTGTCTTCAAGCTGGAATTGTTCATTATCCGAACATGAAATGAATAATAAAAAAGAAAATGTAACTAAAAAAAACTTTTTCACTTAGTTCATACCCGGCATACTGAATTTTGAATAATTGCTTGGTATTTCAAACATGCTGTTCGGTACAGATTCCTCTTTTATCTCTACAACTTCCATTCTTCCGTCAAGTGAGCCGTCTCTTTTTTTAGCTTCGACTAACATCGGGAAGAATCCGCCTTCGGAAAGATCGTTATACCAATCGGGCATTTTCTCTTCTGCCATTGGCGCAGACAGCATAACAAATTCACCTAAACCTTTTGCCGCCCATACTTCCGTAATATATTCTTCATCTTCAAAAATCCATTTTTCACAGGAATAACCGAGAATATCCTTGGTCTCACCGGTATTTACAGGCTTGTTATATTCTTCTTCCTCTACGGATTCATCTTCCATCATATCAAACATACCCTCTTCAAATTCCATGTACATATTTTGTGCGGGCATAAGCATATATGTTTTGCCGTCTTTAAATAATATTGCGCCGCCCATTTCCATATCCTTCATTTCGGGTTCCATACGAACGTTTTCACCCTTCTTATAATATTTTAAGAAAGATGTTTCACCCTCTCCTTCAACTTTATACTTTACGAAACCCTCAAAACTTTGTGCTGAGATTACAACTGCTGCTATTAAAACGATTAAGATTAATTTTAACTTACTCATATATCCTCCTTTTAATTTCACACTGACAAATTAAAAAAACTATTTAACAAGAAAAATTAGTTTATTCGTTTTGTATTTTTGAGCACACAAAATACGGAGATATGATGAAAATATTGGTAACCGGCGGTGCGGGATTTTTAGGAATTAATTTAATTCGATTTTTACTCCAAAAAAATTATGAATTAGTTTCACTTGATGTAGCAAAATTCGATTATCCTGATGTAAAAGATAAAATTAAAATTGTAACCGGTGATATTAGAAATGAAAAAGATGTTTTAGATGCAATTGAAGGATGCGATATGGTCATTCATTCTGCGATGGCGCTTCCGCTTTACGAAGAAAATGAAATTATGACGACAGGGATTGACGGTACAAAGCTCTTGCTCGAAATTTCCAAACAAAAAAATGTAAAAAGATTTATTCATATTTCATCCACGGCGGTTTACGGCATTCCCGATCATCATCCGCTTTATGAAACAGATAAACTTGACGGCGTAGGTCCTTACGGAAAAGCAAAAGTTGAAGCAGAAGGAATTTGTGAAGTATTCAGAAAAGAAGGAATGTGCGTTCCTATACTACGTCCAAAATCATTCATCGGTCCCGAAAGACTGGGTGTGTTTGCATTACTTTATGATTGGGCGCTAACGGGACACAACTTCCCGATGATAGGCAAAGGGAATAATCGTTACCAATTACTTGATGTAGAAGACCTGTGTGGAGCAATATACTCAACAATGATATTACCGGAAGAAAAAGTAAACGATACGTTCAATATTGGCGCAAAAGAATTTACCACAATGCGCGAAGATTACCAAGCTGTTCTTGATTATGCGGGACAGGGGAAAAAGATTGTCGGTTTGCCCGAGAAACCGATTATTTGGACACTCAGATTTTTAGAAGCATTAAAACTCTCCCCTCTTTACAAATGGGTTTATGAAACCGCTTCAAAAGATTCGTTTGTTTCAATAGAGAAAGCTGAAAAAGTTTTAGGATTTACTCCGAAGTATTCCAACAAAGATGCTTTAATCAGAAATTACAAATGGTATCTTGATAATTTGGAATCATTTCAAAATCAATCAGGTGTGTCTCACAGAGTTCCGTGGAAACAAGGAATTTTGAAGTTGGCTAAGATGGTTTTTTAATTATTTGCCACTCAAAATTTTTCTTTAAGTAAATTTATATTTTTGATTTGGGCATAAGATAAAGTTCCTAATTCTCATTTATTTATCACTAATGATTGTGTGCCACAAATGTCACACAAAATCGTTTGTGTGCCTTTAAAGACACAGAAGTTTCGTTGTGTATCTTCCGCGATACACAAAGTTGCTTGTATATCATAGACGATACACAAATTCTATATGACTGGTGTATCCGTTATTTAGAGCAATCTACTAAATCTACACACAGTTGCTTTAGTACCTTTAACTCTTTCTAAAGTAAACAAATGATTTAAAATAAAATCATATGGAATTATACACTAAAATTAAATGTCGAAATCATCGATATGTCTTTTGTAATGAATTTCGCATATTGATGCAAAACATTTAGTTATACTTAAGGTACAATATTGCTTATCTTAGCAGGTTAATGAATTAACAATTTGGTTATTCAAATGGAAGAAAAGATTTTAAAAGAAAAGTTAGTTAATGAAGTATCTATCGAGGTTATATCTAAAAGTATCATTAAAGAAGCAAAGGAGATTGGTTTTAAACGGGGTGACTATATCAAGCTTGCCAACTCAATATTGGATTCTGCTTTAGACTCAAGCCCTAACGGCAGCGCTCATTCGAACGGAAATAGTTATCCTTATGATGCCGGACGCAAAACTAAATTTCCCTTAAAGGGCGAAAATATTTTGATAAGAGAATTCGATAAAAAATCCGATGTTCCCAAATTAAAAGAATGGCTGGATGATGAAATAGGCAGATATTTTATTTTAACACGAGCAACTTCTCGAATTTATGATATTAAAAGATTGGTTGAAGATGATAGACAGGTTTTAGGTATAATTACGTTGAATGATAAAACTCCGATAGGGTTGCTTGCGTTTATTGACTATGACAAAGAGCAGAAGAAAGCCGAGTTAAGAAAACTTATTGGCGATCCAAATTATAGAAGTAAAGGGTACGGAAAAGAAGCAACTAAATTATGGATACAATACGGATTGGCTAATTTAGGTCTGCATAAAATTTATCTCAATACTCTTCAAACCAATGTACGGAATATTCGTTTAAATGAAGAACTTGGATTTAAAGTAGAAGGTATTTTACGTAACGAGTGTTTTATCGACGGTAAATACCATGATTTGCTGCGTATGGGCTTAGTAGTTGATGATATCCCAAAATAATCCGGGCTATTATATTTTAATTAATTCCACATCCGTGAAGTCACAAAAATGTTTTAATTGGGGAATTAGATTTCCATAAACTATAACGTGATGATTACCGAACGTTTTGTTCATCCAATCTTCAACATCTCCCTCAATTTTTATAACCGCTTGAGTTCTGCACAAGTTAGCATTCTTCATATCGCTTTGAACAATTTTCCCTCTTACAGCAATCACTTTATCAAACGTACTCGCAAATCTCACAATTGTAACATCACCGGGGTTTAACGGTCCTCTTATTGCCGTACTTTTATTTGATTCCATATGAGTAGTCAAGCCTGAAGATGACACATCCGATAAAAAAGTAGTAGGAACAGTACAATGTGCAAATACAATTTCATTTCTATCTTTGTTTAATGATGACGGATTAGCCATCCACACAGCATCTTCGCTCAAAAGCTGAGCAACCATCATTGTAAAAGTAGTCGGTATATCCCCCTCACAGCCGGAAGTTATTCCCTGGTCATTACACATACTAATTGCCATACAAGCAGTGTAATTATACTTGAGTAAATCGAAACAACGAATTGATAAAAAATCGGCTTTATTTTCTTCTACAATTTCTTTTAACGCTATGTAAACTTTTGCCGAATCGATTAATGAATTTTCGTCGACTAAAATTTCGTTAAACCTTGACTTCCAATTTTCAATTATGCTTTGGCACTTACTTTTGCTTATAGACTCAACTCGTTTTACTAATTCATTAATCTTGAGCTTTTTTAATTTTGTTTTGAATGAACCAAAGTCTTGAAAATTTCTTGAAGTAAGCAGCCAATCCGAAGGTTCACCAATTAAACAGAAAGTTGAGTTATTAATTTTATTAATGGCAGTAATAACGTTGTTGAATGCATTTGCTAATGCTGCTTTTGAATTATCATTTTCAGCGTAAGCAATTTTAATTCGGTGAAAATTTTTGAAATATGCGTATGATTCTAAAGATGAAGCAAGTGAATTACCTTTCGGATCGGCTAAGATCAGAACCGGAGTATTACTATTTATTGTAATAGTTTTTATACAATCTTCTGTTCCGCCTGATGTGTTTACTATGATTGAAGCGCTTGCATTTTCATTTCTATCACTAAAATGATTTTCAAATAATTGTGAAGAGTTAAAATATCCTTGAAACATCAGCGAAATATTTTGATTCACTAATTCCTTTACAAGTTGGAAAGACATTTTTTCCAATTGTTCCAAACTATCCAAACTTGCTCCGACAACATAGAGATTAATCATCAGTTTTATTTCCTCTTACTTATGCCACTTCAAAAATAAACTTTTTTTGATGTAGTAGCATGATCGAAGTGTAAACATTTTAAAAGTGAGTTCTCATATATCATAACAAATTATTCTTTATTATGATACTCCAATTTCATAGATTTGTCCCCAATTATATTTATTAAAGAGTGCTATTTATTATTTAAATAACGTAAAGAAATTTTATTAGACTCAATTCTTAACATATCCATTTTGAAGGATATATGTTCAAGCCAAAATTATTTGTTTTATTTTCCTCATTTAAAAAAGATCAAATTCTTAAAGACATAACTGCCGGAATTTTAGTAGGGATTGTTGCACTTCCACTAGCAATTGCTTTCGGAATTGCATCCGGAGTTTCACCGGAAAAAGGATTGATAACAGCTGTTATTGGTGGCTTCATCGTTTCATTTTTAGGTGGAAGTCGGGTACAAATTGGTGGACCAACCGGAGCATTTATAATCATCGTGTATGGAATCGTCCAGCAGTATGGAATAAACGGTTTAATGATTGCAACAATTATGGCTGGAGTTATCTTGGTAATTATGGGATTTGCTCAATTTGGTTCTATGATCAAGTTTATTCCTTATCCCGTTATTGTGGGTTTTACAAGTGGTATTGCTGTTGTAATTTTTTCGAGTCAAGTAAATGATTTCTTTGGATTGAATATTGAAAATGTTCCGGCTGATTTTACCGAGAAGTGGACAGCATACTTTGGAAATTTTTCAGCGATGAATTATGAAACATTTTTGATCGGTTCACTCGCACTTTTAATCATAATATTTTGGTCAAAGATTTCTAAAAAAATCCCGGGATCAATTGTAGCGATTATCGTAACAACATTTATTGTGCAAATGTTTAATTTGGAAGTAGCCACAATCGAATCAAGATTTGGTTCAATTCCATCATCGATTCCCTCACCTTCAATTCCTGAAATTGATTTAGCTACAATTCGAGCATTAATTCTTCCTGCAACAACAATAGCAATACTTGCAGCAATTGAAGCGCTATTATCTGCAGTAGTCGCCGATGGTATGATCGGCGGTAAACATAAATCAAATATGGAACTTGTTGCAAACGGAGTTGCGAATATTGTATCACCTTTGTTTGGTGGAATTCCGGTTACAGGGGCAATTGCTAGAACAGCAACAAATATTAAAAACGGCGGTCGAACTCCCATCGCCGGAATTGTTCATGCAATTACTTTGTTATTAATTATGGTTTTTCTGGGACATCTTGCGATGTTAATCCCGATGGCAACGCTTGCGGCAATTCTAATTATTGTTGCCTACAATATGAGTGAACATCATATTTTTAGAAAATTATTAAAAAGTCCAAGAAGTGATGTAATAGTATTATTGACAACATTTTTCCTTACAGTAATTTTTGACTTAACAATTGCAATAGAAATTGGAATGATACTCGCAGTAATATTGTTTATGAAAAGGATGTCTACGGTTTCAAATATCGATGTCGTAAAAAGAGAATTAAAAGATGTTGATGAATTTGTCGATACTAACTCAATTCAAAATAAAATAATTCCGGATGGTGTTGAAGTTTATGAAATTAACGGACCATTTTTCTTTGGTGCCGCATCTAAATTTAAGGAAATAATGCAGAGAGTTGAAAATCCACCGAAGGTTATGATATTAAGAATGCGAAATGTTCCTGCAATTGATGCAACCGGACTGAACTTATTGAGCCAAATCCATAGCGATAATAAGAAAGAAGGAATACACCTAATTTTATCAGGCGTTCATGCACAACCTTTATTTGCCTTAACGCAGTACAAGTTAATTGATGAAATTGGTGAAGACAATATATTCGGTAATATTGATGATGCGTTAGATCGTTCTAGAGAATTGTTAGGTCTCCCCAAACAAGGCAGACCGGAGAATTTTGTACCGGATGTAATAAGAGAGAAAACGAATTAATCCGAACTTTTTTGCGGATAATTTTCATTTTTTCTTGAAAGATGATAAAATTATTCTAATATTGATTGACAATAATGATTACAAAAAAGGAGATATAAATGGCAACAAAAAAAGACTATTTAAAAGATGTGATTAAGCACATCGATATAAAAGAACACAATGTTGTAAAGCTGGTTGATTCTATGGGTGATATGGCTTTCAGCGCAAGAGATTTACACCGTGCAGCTAAGATTTATGAAATGATGCTCGAAGATAAAGATAATACTGTGATTTTAACTTTAGCAGGAAGTTTATTCAGTGCAGGCTTGAAGAAAGTTGTCTTTGATATGATAGAAAATAATATGGTTGATGCTATCGTTTCTACCGGTGCAATAATGGTTGATCAGGATTTCTTTGAAGCGCTCGGGTTCAAGCATTATATCGGCACACCTTTCTCAGACGACAATGAATTACGTGATCTTCACATTGATAGAATTTATGATACTTACATTGATGAAGATGAATTAAGAGTCTGTGATGAAACAACAGCAGCAATTTTCGACAGTTTGGAGCCGCGTCCTTATTCATCCCGTGAATTACTTTGGGAATTCGGTAAGTATTTAGAAAATAACGGTGGACCTAAAGTTTATGACAGTGTTGTTTATGCCGCTTACAAGCACAATGTCCCTATTTTCGTTCCGGCATTTTCAGATTGTTCAGCCGGGTTCGGAATTGTTATGCATCAACATAAAAATCCCGATAAACATGTTTCATTCGATTCCGGTAAAGATTTCTTAGAAATCACAAAAATAAAATTAGAAAGCAAAGAAACCGGTATATTTATGATTGGCGGGGGTGTTCCGAAAAACTTTACGCAAGATATAGTTGTTGCAGCGGACATCTTAACTGAAGATGCGCCAATGCATAAATATGCAGTTCAAATTACAGTAGCCGATGTTAGAGACGGTGCTCTTTCAAGTTCTACATTGAAGGAAGCTTCATCATGGGGCAAAGTATCTCAATCCTATGAACAAATGGTTTACAGCGAAGCAACTTTAGCTATGCCGTTAATTACGGGATATGCATATCACAAAGGTGCTTACAAAGGAAGAAGTAAAAAGGAATTGAATAATTTATTCAAGAAAGCAACAGCAACAGTTTAAAAGGAAGGGGCTATGCGCCCCTTTTTATTACCCTCCGGCTATCTGAGCAGTAACAGTTTTCTTGTTTCGGAAAACCGTCCCGCACTTAATCGATAAAAATAAACTCCGCTTGATAAGTGTTCTGCATTAAAATCAACATTATATTTTCCAGCATTTTGAAATTCATTAACTAATGTTTTTACTTGGCTGCCAAGCAAATTATAAATAACTAATGTTACTAAAGAATTAGACGGGATTGAGTATTTTATTTGTGTTGTCGGGTTAAATGGATTTGGAAAATTTTGTTCAACAGCAAATTGATATTGAATATTCTCTTCTACACTTGTTATAGAAGTAAGATCTACTGTTACTACTTTTGAATAGGCAAATGTACCATCGTTGTCAATTTGTTTTAGGCGGTAAGAGACTTGAGTAAGATTAAGATTAGGATTAAGATCATCCGTAAATGAATATTCCTTTGGTGAGTTTGTTGTACCGTTTCCTAAAACGAATCCAATTGACTCCCAGCTTTCTTCTGAATTCTGAGTTCTGTCTTCAGACTTCTGCACTTCAAATCCATAGTTGTTTACTTCGGTTGCGGTTTGCCAGTACAATTCTATTTTGTTGTCAATTGAATGAAAGGCAGTGAATTCCGTTATTTCAACTGGTAGAGGAATTCCGTCACTCAACGCAGATGAATAACCATCACCATAGCCTCCATAGAATTGAGCATTAGAAACTGAAAAGCAGAAAAATATAAAGAAGTGAAAAAATATCTTTTTCATTTTAAACCTCAGTCAATTAATAAAATTAAGGAGCCGTACGTCCACCCCGTCCACCGCGCCATTTATTTCTACTTTGAGGATTTTTTCCACCACATGATAGTCTTGCTGAGACTCTGGAATCTTGTGCAAAGCTAGACCATGATCCACCTCTATATCCGGATCCATACCCAGCAGTTTGAGGCCAAGTATTAACGTCGGCATCACCTGCAGTATTAAGTTCACCATTTCCATGAGAACCATTGAAACCTCTTCCTATTGGTTCACCAATAGCAACAAGAAGTTCGCTCACGTTTCCCGTCAAATCTAAAACACCATAAAACGATCCTCCGGAATATCTTCTCGAGTTTGTATTTGCATTAGCAAATATTCCCACTCTAAATGGTCCAATTTGGTAAGACTCAAGACGCATAGCACAATTATTATTTAGTGATGATGGCGATTCATTATATTGACCACCATAAGTCATACTGAATGGAGGTGAAGGTGTATCGGTTCCCCATGCATATTCATCCTTTTGGTAAATAGCCGTACCTCTGCAGCTTTTTTCATATTCTAATTCTGTAATTGGTCGTAATCCGCACCAATCTAAATAGGCTGCGAAATCTCCCCATGATAAATAATTAGCAGCAATCCAACCACCATCGTCAGATTCGTTCCCTATTCCATTTCCATTGAGATCATTAAAAAAAACAATTGGGTCTGTAGAACTTATAGCAGCAGGACAACTTATCCCATTTCTATAACTAATAGAAGTTGTATTGGTCATAACATATCTATTAGTCACTGAGGTGATCCCTTGACCAAGAGCAGTTTCAGTACGACTGTTTTGTTGAGCACGGGTTAACATATTTAAGAATTCCACGTATTGTCGTTGGCTTATTTCATGCTTCATTAAGTAAATTGCATTGTACCCGTTCGGGAAACCAGATGCGAGTGTTGCAGTTGTAGTAGTTGTCCCTAAATCAAGCGCCGATTTGGCAGATAAATTACTGGGGCTGGAAGAGGAATTTAGTCCTTGAATAGTTGGGGCAGTTGCACTATTGATATAAAAATTATTGTAGGGGGGTGAAGAATTTGAAGCGTTGGCTCTGGCAAACGTGCCGCTAGCATATTGGTCACCCAAATAAAATGAGCCGCTGTTTATATGAACCATTTCAATTCCTATAACCTTTATTGTAACTACTGCGTCATCTGCTACTCCGCTGGAACCATAATTCCATCTTAGCTGAACATTTGAACTTGAAAAAGTTCCGGTCCCAACTGCGTCACGGTAGAAAAAAGCACCGACACTTGGATTAGTAGATACATTATATGCTGAAGATGGATTCAGCAAACCTAAATCAAGAATTGACCCGGATGGTGTAGTATGTCCGGAATTATTTAATTTAGCGTGTTGCCAAACCCCATCATCCACTTTAAACTTTACAAATAACCAAACTGCATCCCAGTTTGATGGAGATGTTGAAATTCTCCAACTGTTCTCCCAGCTTATGTCAAATTGAATAGTTACTAATTGGGTAGTTGGATCAGGTTCAAGTAAAGTAACATTAGAAATGTTTACATTGTTTGAATAAAGTATAGAAGATAAAAAGGACAAGATGATTATAAGAGTTTTAATTTTTTCCATAGCTCCCTCAACTATTTATTACTTAGTTCAATACACAGAATATCTATTCTAACATTTAGCATATCGAACTATTGCTAATTCATTTTGAAGACATACCGGGATCGAGTCAAAATTGTTTTTACACCAATCAATTGCGATCTGACGGAATGCCTTTCTTTTATATTTATACCATTCATCGCCTGCATTATACTTCGTCATAATATCAATCAAAGCCGAAGAACCCCCGTTATTATTTCGCATCGAATTATAAACTTCGTTATGAATTCGTTCATCGGAGATATCCAACAAAAATTTCATCATTATACCGTATTCATTAATTTCGCTTCGTGTTGGTAATTGTATGTAGTTTTTATTTCTAAATATTTTCCGCGGATCGAAACTTTTTTCAAACGGCCATACTTTCTTAAATGTATTGCTCTTTAAGCCGGCTTTAATATGTTCTAATTCTTTGTGGCTTATGTGAAACATCTCGCCTGTTGTTTTATTTAAAAATGAATTCCCTTCATCACTAATAAGTTCTAATTCATTTACAATATCTTCCAGCTTTAATCTTTTCATAGTTGTAACTGAATAAATGGTTTAAAAAAAATTACAACTGAAGATATTGCAACTTGCCATAATTGGATATACCCGTAATCGGGTATTTTGTGCTATGAGGTGATTAAGAAATTAAATCCAGCCTTCACTTATACTTCTTGCAATAAGCTTGACGGAATTTTCACAGCCGGATTTTCGCAGGATGTTTTTTCTATGTGTTTCAGCGGTTGTAGGCGAAATGAAGAGTTTCTTTGCTATACTTTTCGTATTAAATCCTTCAGCTAATAACTTAATAATTTCTATCTCTCTTTTTGTAAAAACATTCTCGGGAAAATCATTTTTTCCTATTCCCGGTTGTATATCATATACACTCAAATTAAGATATGACGGTTCACCTGCCAATCCAATAAGCGAGAATTTGTGATTATTCTTCTTGGTGAGATGACTTATATTGGTATGTATATTCAAAGATTTGATAAACTTATAATTCGCGTCCATCTTAAGAACTAATGCCTGGTGATTAAATAGCCGGTAACTTCCATCAGCGGTTTGCAATCTGAAATTATACGAACCTTTGTATCTTGTAAATTTATCAGCCCCTACCGTTTCTATCATAAACTTGAGAGCTTTTTCTTCGGCATTAGATACATAACCCATATCATCGGGATGAGTTAGACTGAGAATATCATTAATGCTTTTGACAGACTCTGATTTTAATCCGTGTATTTCTTCAAAGCTGCTGCTAAGGTGTGATATTTTGAAATCAACAAAATCAATTACATAGTAATAGAAAGGCCCGGTCGAGAAAATTGAACTAATAATTTCATCAAAGTTGACTCTAGATGCTCGAGTTGCTGAACTGTCCTCTTTTTTAACCAGTTCCCAAACTTCGTGCATATGTTGGATATCAGGTTTCACATTTTCCGAAGTATATTTATTATCGGTTTTTTAAAGTGTCAAAATATTACAGGGAAAGGGGAGTTGGACTCCCCTCCCATTAAAAAGTATTACCGGATTTATTATTTAATCAGCATCATTTTTCTTACTTTTATACTTCCGTTGCTTTCCAATTGGTAAAAGTAAGTTCCGCTTGATAGACCCGAAGCATTGAAATCAACTTTGTAACTGCCGGCACTTTTGTATTCATCAACTAAAGTTGTTATTTCACGTGCTAATATATCATAGATGGTAAGTTTAACTTTACCGCTTTGAGGAATCGTATAACTTAATGAGGTTGAAGGATTAAACGGATTCGGATAATTTTGATGGAGTTCAAATGAAACCGGTTTTTCGATTAGATCATCAACCCCAACAATAAAGTCAATCGGAATTGTAATGCTTCCACCATTGCTGGTTATGTTGACTTCTCCGGTGTAAGTATTATTGCTTAATCCGGTTGCATCGAATGTAATTTGAATGGTTTGTGAACCACCGGGTTGGATTGTTCCGCTTTCAGGTGTTACGGTTATTCTATCAAAGGTTGAGCCTGCAGTCCCTTCTGCTCTGATAAGCCAAGCACCATTTTCGTAACCGCCGAACGTGTTTAAATTAGTCCAATCAACTCCGTCAAAGTAATAACTTTGGTCAATAACCAAACCGTTTTTATCTGCTCCGGCAGGATATTGAATTCCGCTTCCAAGTGTTTCAACTGAGATGTAAAATGTTTCGCCTTGTGAAAAATCTATTGGTGGGTTAAGTGTAGCTCTAAACCAATCACCTTCCGAAGATAATCCGAAATCTATTTCTCCGCTTGCGAGAGTGGTCATAAACTCATCCAAAACTTCAATATAAACTGTATTAGTCGAGGCAGTTTCTGTTCTCATATAAAAATTCAACGCATCGAGGTTAAAGTCGAAGTCGTTTAAAACAAATTCGTTCATCCAATTGAAGTCACTGCCCTCACCCCTGCCAATAAACGCATCCGGTTGATTACCGCCGTCATCTAAAACCAAAAAGTCTTCCCCGGTAATTTGCATTTCGGATTTTGACTTGGATAAATTAGGAGTAGATTTCAGTTCTCCTAACTTAATCTTCGGAACATCTTCCTCACTATTTTGATCTGCTTGAACATTTTTAATTACAAATTGTTCATTTGAACCATTGGCTGCAATTAATGTAAAATCACCATCAACGGTAATATTATAATTTAGAGAGGCGCCGCCAAGATTACTGAGAACAAAACTTGCCGTTCCTATTTGGTTTGAGCCGTTTTGGATTGTTAAGTGAGTAACGTCAACACTTGCTACCGCGGCTGTTCCGCCTGAGGTAACAGCTTCATAAATGTCCAATTTTCCGTATCCCCAAATTTCATTAGGTGTTGAGGGCAGAAAGCTTGTATTTGCATTATCCTTAAATGCATTATAAACTTGACCAGGTGTATAAGAAGGATATTTTTGAAGCAACAGGGCAGCTGCACCCGCTGCATGTGGGCATGCCATACTTGTGCCTTGCATTAGATAGTAGTTGGCATCTCCGCCAGGAACTCCATCATTATCAATCCAAAATTCCGTGGGGCTAGTATAAACATCTGTATCTCTTAGAGATAAAATAACATGCCCGGGCGCTGCGATATCCGGTTTTTTTGCACCGTCAACACGAGGTCCTCTGCTCGAAAAAGGGGCAATACCATTTAAAACATAACTTGGACCATACCACCAATCATCTCCGTTAGAATCAGTCCAAGTTTCTCTTGTTACATATGCAGCAACTGCCATTGCATAATCTGCTGATGCCGGAGAACCAATCGTATAATTTTCATCGGGATTGGCAAATGTAACATAGGAACCCCAGTCATCAAAAATGTGGAAAAACTGACTGTTCGAAGAATTATTAACCACCTTTAAATAGTATGTTCCGGGAGAGGTAATATAATTATTGTAATGTGAATATTTCGATTCAGTACCTCTTGGACTTTCCGTTGGATTTTGGCCTTGTACAATATTTGTAATTTTTGTTTTTGTCTCATCATAATATTCAAGACTTAGATTATTGGTAGTTCCTAATCCGTCATACCAAATTAAGTTAAACCAAAGAGTAACATCGTCGCCACCAGGGTCATCAACATTAACTTCAATAAAATCTGTTGAGCTGTTAGCCGCAACTGTACCCGAATAATGGCGTGCTTCATCGCCGGAATTACCGGCTGAAATGAAGAACGGAACTCCTTGTTGATAAGCCCAATCGACTTTTTGTTCATCTGCAGCGCTGCCATCGTGATAAGTATCCCAGCCGCCGTAACTCATCGAAAGAACATCAACATCATATTGATCAACTGCAGCATCTATTGCGGAGATTGTTCCGAAATCGGTTGAGTTTGAGCTTTCATCACCACCGATTTTCATAAACAATAAATCCGCACCGGGTGCTACTCCTGCAAATGCACCTTGACCGTTATTTACATGTGAGTGACCCTCTGATAAGATACCTCTTCCTAAAACCGTCCCGGTAACGTGAGTACCGTGACCGGTTGTAAGGTTTTCAACATCCGTGTCAATATTCGGGTAATCATAATAATCAAATGCTTCATAAGAACTCGGCAGGTCTGATCCTTTGTAATAAGAATCCAAACCGGAATCGAGCACGCCCACTTTAACACCGGAGCCGTCAAAGCCGGTGTTCCAAACTTCAGGTGCTCTAATGCTTTGGTTTCCTTTATTATTTTGTGGTTGTGCTTCGTACTCCGCAGTATCCATTTTCTTTACAAAATTCTTCGAGAGAGTAACTTCAAATTTTTCAACGGGTAATTCTGCAAGAACAAAACCATAAGGGTGATTTTTCATAGGCGGTGTCCAAGTTTCCCAATAGCAAATCACTCCGTCATCCTCTAAAACTGTTTTTTGAGTTTCTTGAGGTTCATCTTCAAAATATATAACTACCTTGCTTAAACTTTCGCTTTGTGTTATTTCTCCCTTTTTTAGTTGATATTTTTTTGCGCTGATCTTTTCAAGAAGTTTACCGCTTAACACTTTTTGAAAAAGATCATCGGAAAGCTGAACATATTCTTCTTGTTGAAGAATTATTCTTTGCGACGTGTGAACTGAGTTTGAATTTTTGGGGATATTCTGGGAAAAAAGAGACAAGGATAAAATTGAAAAAACGATAGTGTAAAAATGCTTTTTCATCACTGCCCTCCTAAATAAAGTTAATTTACTTTTTTCAATTCACTAAAATTTTATTTACTCAATTTATCGACCTTCTCCAACAAATTCGGCTGCAGCTCTCTTTCACCCGTGTCAATCTTTTCGATAAAATCTAAAGTAATAATTTCCTCGAAATTATTTATAGGAAGTTTTGCGGTTACGAATCCATATGGATGGTTATCGGCAGGCGGTGTCCATAATTCCCAAGAACACTCTACCGACTGATCTTTTAATTGTTTCTTCTGTTCTTCGGTAGGTTCGGATTTAGAATAAAGAATTACTTTCTGTGTTAAATCTTCTTCAGCAATCTCATTATTTTTAAAAAGATAGTTTTTTACACTCATTTGCTCTATAAGTTTAGAGCTCATTATCTTTTGACTGAACTCATCAGGAACCGTTAAATATTCTTCTTGCGGAATTAAGGTTTGAGCTGTTAAATTGTTTTTCTCAACTTCGTGCACCTCTTTTGAGTTACATGAGAAAATACAAAATGACAGCACTATAACAACTATAAATGTTTTCATAAGCACCCCAAATGACTTGAAAATTTTAATCAAAAGCTGCATCAAAAAAGGTGATGCTTGTCAACTTTTCCAGCATAAAATTAATTCAAAATTATTTTTAAGATTCTATTTATATCGATCAATTGCAATTATTAAAATGCATTTGTCAATAAAAAATTAATGAGAGAAAAATGAAAGATCGGATTAGATAATAAAAAAGGGGCATTCGCCCCTTGGTAATAATTTCAATTTGCACAAAAGCATCAACAAAATTTAGTTCAACTACATTTCCTCATTCGCTTGTTTCTGAAGTTCTACCGGGATAATGTTCACCACAGTATTTACAAAATTTAGCGTAAGGATTAGAAATTGGCTCACCACACTTTGGGCATTTATCAATAAGTTTACTTCCGCAGAAAGAGCAATAGTTTCCTGCTTCCTTAACATTGCAAAAAAACGAACACACAGGGCAAATCTTATAATTGTGACGAATATCTGTTTTTACTCTTTCCATAATATCTTCTGGTAATAATTTCCTATAATTGTACTAGTTGTAAACTAACTGAAGCTGTTTGCCCCGCTGCCACAGAAATTGGGCTTAACTGGTAATTAGGCCAAGTTCCGCTTCCATAAACATTGTACAAGTCTCCAAGAGAAATATTACCATCTCCATTTTGATCTTTCCAAGCATCAAGATAATAGCTCCCCGGCGGTAAATTATTAATTGAATAATTTCCATTTGCATCTGCACCAACTGTTTGCAAGGTTCTATCGCTTGCCCAGTCATCATAGTTTGCGTAGACCGCAACTCTAGTATTAGCTGGACTTGCACTGGAGCCCGGAGGTACAGAAATTGTACCGGCAATTGTGCCTGTTGTTGGAGTTGGAGTTGGAGTAGGTGCAGGCGTTACCGGATCATTTGATTCCTCCTTATCGCACCCTATGAACATAAGTGCCAAGAAAAGAATAAAGAGTAGTGATTTTAGTTGTTTCATGAAACTGCCTCCTTTAATGAGTTGACTGTTTTAGGATACTCATGTCAAGTTTTATTCCACTTTCAAATAACAACCGAAGTACGTTTTTTTCATCAAAAAGAGAGATTGCCATCGAATAATCTTTTGTTTGTGTTGTTCATACTCGTTTCACTGTTGTCCGTTATCACAACAATTTCACTTTTTGTGTGCCTTTTAATTGAAGATTAATTATAATGTTTTGTGTAAAATGTCATTGACAGGGTAAATATAATAATTGAGTAAGTGTAAATAAAATAAAGACTTACGCAGTTTTCGGGCAAATCTTTGATTTTGTCAATAATTTCAAAAATTACCACATTTTTACACGCAGTTTGTCATCGCTTTAAATGGTTTTTAATGCCGTGTTATCCGCATATTTATTGGTAATTAAGCAACATTTAACAAATATTTTTTAATGCTGCTGACAGGGCAGATAAATCGAAAGCCTGTCATTTACCCTGTCATTGCTCTCAACCCTGTCACCTCAAATTTAGCGAATTTTCCAATGATTTTTATGATTTGCGGAAATTCGCATATATTCAAACCCTGTCAAAAATAATATCGAATTCGATAATTATATCGAGGATGGGTGAGATCGTTGAACGTGGGCGATTTATAGCGGAATTTTAAGGTTGATTTTAATAAGTGTCGACCGGTTTTGGCTTTCGTTCCCGATGGAATACGAATCTATCGCTTACGCAAATAGAAAACCGGCCGACAAATTTTTATTATCGACCGATTGTCCATCAGGAATTTTAGCCGATGGAAAGATAGTGAATTCGCTAATAATAAAAAACCCCGATTAATCGGGGTTTAAGTTACAAATATTTTTATTCGTTTTATTCTCAATCAAGGAATTTAACAGCCGTACCGTAAACGTTATAATTTTGGTTTGCTGCCATCATGCCGGGTTCTGCTGTGGTATCAATTCGTAAGCCTATTATTCCATCTGCACCGAGCGCTGCAGCTTTTTCTTTTAATTTTTCGATTATCTTTTGTACTAAATCATCGGCTTTCAATTCGCTGCCGAATATTTGTTTTGTGTATTGACCGGCATGATAATGGGTAACAATTCCCAAAGAGGCATAATTACGCTGAAGGTCTGCGGTTGTGATAAACATTCCGTTCATTTTATACTCTCTGATTTTATCTGATTGACTTTTTTTATTAAGCTTTTTGTATATGTATAACCATGCCTAAAACATGGACGCAGCTCTATTTTTTTAATGTTTGAATCAAGCAGCTTGACAGCTAACTCTTTTTGATATGGCATTAATTTGAAGCCGCCTTCATTTGCGGTAATTTCTATAAATTTGGTAAGGGTAGGTCTATCTTTTTTCATATGCTGCCTCGTTTACGGTTCTAAATTATTGATTCTATAATTAAAATTCTACTTAGTTTTACAGATAACTATGCCGATGCACCGGACAAACCGGTGATCGGAATGTTATGGGTGTTGGCGGTTAGCCTTTAGCCCATAAGTTTTTTGGTTTTATTATTCCCCTTTCCATTTTACTAAGATTTGAGGCGTCTATTCCCAAATAACGTGCAGCTTCTCTTAATCCCATTCCCATTTGCCATACTCTATAATCTCGCATTTTTCTTCCTTTAAGTTTCCAATCAATTTTCCCATCTGCAATTAATCCTGTGCCATCACACAACTCGCATTTTATTTCATAGACCTTAACCTCATCATCTTTAAGTATTGGTCGAGTAAAATGCTTACCAAACCCATCACAAAAAGTACAAAGTATCATATCGTTTCCACCGTTAAATTCATAACCAACAAATCAAACCGACCTCGCTCACTCGGTCGGTTCATCAAATATTTTGTTTATAAACCAGTCTATTCCGTGTAGTTGTAAATAAAGAAATACCACCATAAATATTAATACCATCATTCCAACTCCTTCCCGCTCGGCGGGTTATTGCCAACGCCGTTACCAAGATGCGGTTGCTATTATGGTGCAATTCCTTCTTCCCAACCTTCTGTCTCTTTTATTTTTTCATATTCTTCGTTCGTGCAAATTAGTTGCAATATTAGTTCTAAATACCACTGTTTGTGGTGTCCTCCGTCTGTATGTAGTCCGTCAATAATTTGTCGCTTCATAATCTCGGTAACGTCCGCAACCGCACCGCTCGCTTCTGGTTTGCCAAGTGGAGCTTGACCGCTTTCAGCAGTCTGAGTTTCAGAGGTTTCATAAATATCCTTTAATTCTCTCAATGGTATATTATACCGTTTTTGTAATTTTTCTGTCAGTTTCTCTATGTCTAGATTCATTTTAATTCTCCTTCCCGCTCGGCGGGTTATTGCCAACGCCGTTATGTTTACCGGCGGCTAAGTTTTACCAATGTGTCAGATAAATTTAACTTCGGTTTTTTACAGTAACATTTTCGTTTATCTTTGCTTCTTTTACTCATAACAGATTTTTCGTACTTATTTAAGTCATAAGGGTTTGGTAATTCACCATACATATTTTTCATTTAACACTCTCCTTTTTCCGCCGCCGGTCGCTGAAAAACGCTAAACATAACTTGCCCATCAAGGCGATTCGCTAACGGAATCGCCAAATAATTCTATGAAACAAGATTCATGGCAAGGTGCATCGCCGTCATAAACTCGCGGCTCATTCTTTTTTATTATTTTATGGCAAAAGCAACATACTTTTTCATCATTTATGCAAAAGCTACAAACGGTATATTTGCAATCTTCCGGGCATTGATGTTCCCAAATTTCATCTTCATTAATATGTTCGCAAAAGTGCAAGTTATCTTTATTCATTTTATTTCCGCTCACGCCTTATGGGCTACTCCGTTATCTGCTAAAACTTTTCTTCTGGATATTTAAGCCGCGAATATAACGTGCATAGCATCCGCAACTGGTTGTGTGTCCGGATTTCACATCTTGAATCCTCGCAACAAACTCTTTACCGCAAAAGCAAAGATACAAACCTTTTGGGTTTTTGCCAGGAGGAAGGAGCCGTTTGATAAATTTCATTGGTTTGTTCCCCACTTACTCCTCCTTCTGCTTTTCGATTATCTCTACTGTTAAGCCGGTATTTTGGGTTATTATTTCTTCAAGGTTTTGTTTTACGTCCAAGTTGAAAACTTCGGGTGCAAGTCTATCTTCCGGTAAATTAACTACCGCCTGCAGTTGCGGTGTTTCGAACAGTGCAGACGGAACCGAGACTTTCATTTTAATTGAAATCTCGTTTTTCTTTAGCGCCGGTGATCCTTTTGTTATTCTCGCAGTTGGTCTGGCATATTTGCCGGATTTATGTAGTATTAAATAAAATTCTATTTTTTCAGCCATGTTTCCTCTGGGCTAATATTTTTATTATGTGCAGTCTATCATCGATTTTTATTTGTTTTTCCGAAAGTTCGTTTATTATTTTTAATTCCTTATTTGTTACGGAAACTTTAGGGAGATAGTAATGTAATGCCCGTGTTGTTACGCCGAATTTTTTCGCAAGGGTTTTAATATCAGCTCCTTTAAAATAGACGTCAAACAACCCTTTGTAAACCTCACAACTATTTACTTTTTGCACGAATTTCATTCCTCATCCTCAAACAAGTTTAGATTGTCGTCAGTCCCTTCGTTCCAGATGTTGTAAACCCATCGTTCTGATTTATCGAACTCTCTGGCGAGTTCTTTCGGCGATTTTTTCCCCTTCATCTTTCTCACGTATTCACGCAACATAATTGAGAATGGCTCTGTTGAGAAGTACACCGACATTTTCCCAAATTCTTCGTGAAGACCGATTAATACGTCTTCGCCGAAGCGTTCCAAGATTCTTTTCTGATCTTCATTAAGGTATTTTTGGTAGTCTATTTCTTTAATGAAGTTTAAGTCCATTCTATTTCCCTTTTAGTAAGAAATAAATTATGCCTTGCGCTGCATTTAACAGCCGTTTAACTGCGGCATAAACAACTATTAACGCTGTCATTGCCGCGAAAATTCCGAATGTTGCGGAGAAGCTTATGACGATTATCGTAAATATCATTTCGTCTGTTATCATAAGTTTTCTATTGCCTTTATAATTTTGTGAACATCGTTTTTTAATATCATTGATATGTGGGATTTGCCGGAAATTCTATAAATGAAATTGTTCATTGCTGAATCGGATTTATCTTTTACTTTTGGCGAAGTATGCCACATTGCATCAATTCTTCTCATTTGCCCGGGTTCGGCAAATTTACCGTTACGATTTCTAAGCTCATCATATTTTAATGGTTTCCCATTGCTCTTCGGCTGCCAGCCGAGTTCTTTGAATTTGTTAATCAATATATCAGCTTGTTCATAATTAAGTTGTTTGCAAGATGCTGCCGGCTCTCCGGATTGGGTGGTGAATCCGGAGAGTATATCTTTATAATGATCATCCGACAGCTTAAGCTGAGATTTTGCTACGTGAATTCTTTTTATTTGTGATTTATCTATTGGTTGCATGTTTAATGTTCCAGGTTACATGTTGCAAGTTCCATGTTTAAGGTTTCTTTTCGGCTTTTTTAATTTCACGGAAGTTGAGTTGGTAGTAAAACTCATCTTTCTTTTGCTCAACGCTGCAGCCCGCTTCAGCGAGTATTTCTTCGTTTATTTGTTTTTCATTAAAGGCATTTATGATCTCTTGTTTTTTGAGTGATTTTTCTACTTTAATGAATTTAAGTCCGGTTAGTTCTTCGATTTTATCTCGAACAACATCCCATGTAAGTTTGGTTTTCTTTTTGAGTGAATAGTTACCGTCACGGAAGCCGACTATTCCGAAATTAAGCTTTAATGATTTCGTATTATTAAATGAACGGCGATGTTCTTTGCAGAACTTTTCGACTTCGGTTTCTATCATTTTAATTTGTTGTTGTCTGAATTTTATTTTAGGGGAATATTTGTTTTCGATTTGTAATTTTTCTTTATCGCGGTCTGCTTCTAAACCGGCAAGTTCGGTTTGGAGTTTTGCAATTTTAAGAAGTTCTTTGTTCACTTCATCAAAATTATTTAATATTGATTTTGGTTTGTACTGGCGAGCCATTTTATTCATCCTCCTCGTTTGGTGAATTGTTATCAAATAGAGGTCCGTTGCTTATCGGTTCACCGGTAACTCTTTGAACCATGTTGTTCATTGATAGAAGAAATTTTTCTTCTGCATTAAGTTCTTTTATCATTGCCTTCTTTTGCTCAACTAAATCGGTGTACTGATTTACGGTTGGTTTTAATTCATCGATCTTACGATCGATTTGCTGTAGAATCTCTTTTTTAGCTTCGTGAGATTCAGCGTATGTTTTTAGAAATGTCATCTGCGAACTGAACATTTCGTTTACTTCTACTAATGGCATAACTACTCCTCTCGTTTGGTTGTTGATTAAAAATTTTCTCTGATAAATCTGATCGCTTCTCTGATTGTTGTGTAACCCGGATGTTCGATTTGCTGGTAATGGAGAACGTACTGATCGGTGGAATAGTCGTATTCACTTATTTCTTTTGTTATCACAACATTCGGATTTTTGCTTGTGCCTCTTTGGCTAACACAGTAAGTATTGCCGTTAAATCTTAGTTGACGGAAGCCGTTACTAATTACCATGTATTCAACTCGTTTCATGTTATGCCCCATGAATTCTGTTGTAAAGGTTTTTAAAGTTTACATGCCAAATTTTATTAGGCCTGCCGGATTTACCTTTTTTTGTGATGTCCGGGAAGCCGGTAACGAGACCGGCTTCGATAAGATCATTCCGCCTTCCGGTGATGATATTAATGCGCATGCCTGTGTACTTCTCAATTTCGTTATCTGTTAAGTGACCGCCATGCAATATCATTGTCTCGAGAATAATCCAAGCGTCTGAATTTAATTTCTCGGAATTTTTTATTTTGTCCCAAACATCGGCTTTAACAGATGTGCCGGTGCAAAGCCATTTGGGATAATCTTTTCTGCTGCCTGCCGTTTGCGCTTGTTCGAATAAAGGAAGGTCCACGGTCTGCCCGAATCTCTCTATCCTTTCTTCAAGCCTTGGATTTCTTTTTACGGTTGGCATATTGTTACCTTTAATTAAGTGTTACACTAAAATCTTTTAGAAATTTTTCTTCTGTTTCGTTAACGAGCCATTCGAAGAATAATATCTCCGTGGCTGTTAAGTCATAATCGGTTCCTCTTTCGTCATATTTGCATAATAATTCTTTAAGCGTAGCAAGGTGCAGCTTAGCAGCTTCGTAAGCGTTCGGTGCATCGGGGTATGTTTGTTTTAAACGACAAACAATGACTTCAAGGACACAGCTTTTGTTGAGGATATTAGTTTGCCGGACTTTTGGTATTCCCATTTTTATCTCCGTTAACCTTTTTATTGAGTTCATTAATTAATTCTGCTTTTAAGTCACTCCACCGGAACCAGATAAATTTCAGGATCAGTTTAGCTGCAAGGGCTCTAATAATTTCCGATCCGTATTTTCTTTCGATTTCGGTTAACTCATTAAATATTTTGTAAAAACCGGGTGAATAATTTTCGGGATTAAGCATTCTGAATCTCCATCTCTCCGTCACGCCAGCCGGATTCATAATCGGCTTCGCGGGGAGGTTTAATTAATGTTGCAATGTCTCTTATTTGGCTCCACGTGAACTCGCTCCTTATAAGTTTTATTCTTTCTTCGATTGACGCGGGGATGTTATCGTTGTAGTTGGCTTCTTTTAATGCTCTAATTCTGGTACCTTTATAATTCATGTAGCGTACAAGTAGAACTGCATAAGCTAATTTCCATTTCGAACCATCGGGCATGGTTATAATTATGTATTTATTGTCCACTTTACTTTTTCTCCTGTTATTTCTTTTTGTCTTTTTTGTGCTGCCTGGATAAAGAGTGACTATTTTACCGCCGCGAAAGATGAACTTAAGATTGTATTCACGGTTAAGATAAATGTGGCTCTCACCGTGAACTTCAACAAGCTCTGCTGATTCAAAAAGCATAAAGATGTAATTGCGGGTTTTAGTGAGTCTTGTTTCTGCTGTAGTAATACTTGCGAGAGCCGGATTGTAGCGGTTGATGTATCTCTCGCAAGCATGATCTGTAATATGTATTTTTGATTTAGTCATCAGCTCATAATTAAAGTTGTTGCAGCCTCTTCAATTAGGTCTTCCGTAACTTTTCCGCCATCACCGGCTATAATTCTGATTGCATCAAGTAAATTGCCGAGGTGACGAGCATTCTTTTTGCTATGGCTGTAAATGATTCGCCATAGATTACCTACACCGGGCATATTTGCGCTGATAATTTCTTGCGCATCTTTCTCGGTTAGTTTACCGACTTCGTGAGCTAAACCGACACGTGAATAAAGCTGTGCAAATTCACCACGGCGACCGCGTAGGTTTTTAATTAGATGATTTGTTCCAACCAACAGAACTCCAATGTTGCTTAAATCCCAAATTCTTCTAACAAGCTCCAAACACCTTTTGGGAAGATTTTCGGCTTCATCTATAATTAGAAGAATTTTTGTATCTCTAAGCCGCTCTTTTGTTTCCATAAACATCGAATGAATTGTACCTTCACCTGAAAGCTTTAATTCAGAATGGAGTAGTTTGAATAGTTCGGAAGGGGTTATTGTTGGGACTGCTTCGATTAATATTACACCGGAATATTTTTCTGCAAATTCTTTAACAGCAATAGATTTACCTGTCCCGGGTTCGCCAGTTACAACACAGAGTTTTTTCTGATCCTTGGCATATTTACCGACCTTCATAAGCTCGGCAAGAGTTTGCGTCTTTACGATGTGCAATACGTTCGCTGTCCCTACAAGATGTTGCTTTTCCTCGTCAATAAATTTTTGTATTATTGAAGCTATGGCGGCTTCATCTCCGGTGTACTTCCCGGATGCGAATAAACTTATTGAGCTTGCAGAATATTGACTTCGAATTGACTTTGAAATTGAATCGAATGAACGTCCGGTTTGTTTTTTGTATTCGTTAAGTTCTTTGCGAACCTTTTCGATTAATTGTTGATCCATGCTATGCTCCTCTCGTTAAGTGTGTAGTGTGGAAAAAAGCAGTCGGGTAGCTGCGAACTATCCGGCTGCGATTAATATTTAAGTTTCCAATCGATTTCCGATACCGCTTTCTCTCTGAATAATGATGACTCGTGTAACACAAATTGAAAATGAGGATGAGAAGAAACAAGCACTACAGGAATAGAATACTTCTCGTTTAGCTCCTGTAAAAAAGCATAAGCACTTTTTTGAAGCATCTCACAACTGTCAATTACCAATGCTTTGTTTTCCCGATTTACCATATCGGCAAATGATAACAATTTGGTAACGGCATTCCCTTTTAATTCGCCGGTCTGTTTGCCGAAAGCATAATTAATAGAATGCTTAGACGAAGCTTTAACCGCGCTGATTACAGCTTCATTCTCTAATTTGTTAATTAAATTTGTTCGCTCTTCGTCGGTCATACCGTAAATTGCTGCAATACCTTTGTGCCGTTTAATACGTTCGATTGTCTCGAGCGAAAATTGGATTTGTTTTTTTGCTGCCATCATGCCTCCTTAACATTTCTAAAGAATATATTATCTGTTTTTTCTTTTACTTCAATATCATCCATCTTATTGAGGAAACTGCTGCGCTTTTTATTAAGCTTCTTTTCTTTTGATTGACCAGACTGATTGATATGTGTGGGTTCTAAGTTGATAATATTAGCCTGTGCAAGGTGTCTCTTCGTTTCGGGAAGAAGCTCTGTTTTTAAGAATTGCTTTGCTTCAGCAATAACCGTCTTTTTTAAGATACCCTTTGCCTGCAGTGCATCATTAAGCTTTTTAACGTCTTGTTCAGTTCCAAGTATACCTGCAGCAGGATGTACTTTATCGGTTCGTGTTGCTTCGCAAATAAAGCTTCCGTCTTCTGCATCATAAACATAAATTGAATCATTTTCGATAAGATCATACCTGATAGTAGCGTTGAGGCTTTCGAGACCGAATAATTCTTCATGCCAATAATATCTGCCGAGGAATCTTATTCCGTTGTTGTAAATGCGAATATTATCTTCTTGCTTTAACATCAGGAATGTAAGCTCTCTTTTATCAACTCCTTCGCCTCTGCCTTCAAGAAATACTTGGTTAGGTGTTAGTCCTTTTAGATGTCCGTTCTGTTGTTCGCGGTTAGCATATTCGTCAAACCACCAAGCGACTGCTTTGTGAGCCGATTCTAAATCGAATGTAGTGTTTTGATATAATCTATCATGCAAGCTTCTATGTATGCGTTCGCCTCTGTTCATGCGCGGAGGTTGAAGTTGTATACTTGTACCTACATAAGTCGGAAGCATTCGTTCTAATTCACCGAAAGTACGGAAGAACCTTTCAATTGTTTTAGATTGTCCGTGATACGGCCATGCAGTAATTAACTGTGCACCTATTCTTTCAAATATTCCATTAAAGCCGGTTGTTCTGAAATCAACACCTTTGAAAAATTTAGCACCGAATGCTTTGCCGTTATCGAGATAAATTACTTTTGGATATTTCCCCAGACGCAGGATAGATCTACGGAGTGCAACCATAATAGCCTCAGTATCTTCGGTGGGAGATATATGCCACCCGAGCGGATAACTGCTTTTCATATCAAGGAATAAAATCATCATCATCCTTTTGGGTTTACCGGTGTAGGGATTTATGATCTCAAAGTTGAGAACATGACCGTCGGCAACAAGAATATCACCGACATCAATTAAATCATAATCTCTTTCAATGTATGGAAGGCATTTATCGTTTAATCCTTTTTCGCCTTCACGATGGAATACCCAGTATGCATAATTATTTTTCTTCCAATCTTCGAGATAACGGCGATAGGTTGCGGTACTTTTTATGTTGTCGAAATTTCTCATGATGAAAATATCTTTAGCTTTACGAATTACTTCGGAGAACAGCGGTTTGTTAGGATCAAGTGCGAGTTTTATCAATATCTCCGATTGTTCTTTAGGGATGCTGAAACCGGAAGGAGATGTATATCCCGGTGCAAGTGAACGATAGTCTTTATTTGATTCGAGATATGTTTTTTTCCATCGTTCAATAGTGCGGTAACTAACTTCACCTAAAGTGTTGTATAATTCGGGCAATGCATTGAGGTTGTATGTTTCTAAGAAGTGTTTTTTTGCCCTTACTTTATGACGCTTAACATCATCAGCTGCTTTTAAGTAGAGTTTTACAAGATCGGTTCTTGCCAGAGCAACTTTTAATTTATTGCCTGTTAATTCTTCATTAACTACGGATTTATGCTTTGTTAATTCTTCCGTTTTTTCGCTTACCTGAAGCGATTGAATTTTTTTACTCGATAGTTCCTCTCCCCAATATTTGATTTTAATTTTTGCCGGTATTAATTCATCATTAATATGAATATGATTTTTGCTGCCAATTTTTTTAATTAGGGTGTACTTCCCACGGCGAAGACGTGTCCAAATTGCATTATATTCTTTATCAACATCTGCCGGATTAAGCAATGCCGCCAATTCTTTAAGCGAAAGCCACCCATCTTTTTCCGTTGTTTTTTTCATAATTACACCAAGTTGTTTTTCATTGCGAATTGAATACGCTGCGCTTTGCTGCCGATACCGGTTTTAGCTTTTATATTTGCGAAATGATTGTTGACTGTGTTGACACTAATGTTCAATCTGTCGGCGATTTCCTTTGCCGATAGATCATGGGCCTCCCACTTTATCATTTCGATTTCTCTTTTGGTAAGCAACATTAATTTATCTTCATCAACAGCTGTGTCGTTTACATTTCGATTGATTGCCGGCTGTGGGGCATGCAGCTGTTCGGGATGTTTCATTAATATTAAGTAGTTCATCATTTTGTCATTCATCGCTTTTTCGTTTCTCAACGATTGGTTTTCTAACTGCTGTTTCTCTTTATCTCTTTTAATGTTTAGAAAGTGCAGAAATCCGACAGTCAAAAAAATTACGAAGACCGATAAAACCAACACTAACATTATTACATCAACGGTTATTGTGCTCGTCGATAACATATTGCACCTTTTGTAAATAATATGTTTTGTACTACTATTAAAACTGCATGTAAGTTATATGCAAACGTAGGAACGAGTTCGATGAAGCCGAATGCCATTGCATTATTAATTGAATAGATAAGTATCCCGACTACTACATAAATTTTCCACTCGCTTTTTGCATTGCCGAAGAACCTCAATCCGAGAAGAGTGGAGGTTCCGATTAAAGTAAGTACAAGACAATTAATAATTAGCATAGCACATGGAACTTGGCCGAGTTTACCGAATAACATATCTGTTATAATTGGAATCCCGGCCAGGATAAAAATATTGCGGAGTTTAAAACTCTTTCTTCCATTTTGGAAAACGAGCAACATTCCGCCAAGAAGAAGCAGCTCCAACACTAAGTATATTCTTGCAACATTTACATTAGGGATACTCAATAGGCTCAAGGTAGAAATTATAGATTGCAGAATTAATGCAACAACTATATAGATAACAAATAATTTGTAACCGAAATTTAAGCCTGTGTTTTTGTAATAGTTGTATCCGATAACCGCTGCCGGTAATAGCATTGAAGCTGCTCCAATATATTGGAATAAATGATTTATCATTTTAATTGCAGATTGGAGGACATAACATTGATACTTCCAACGTATAAAATCCGTTGGTTACCGTTAGAACATCACCGCGCATTTCTATGTAAGTTGTGGCAGCCCCTCCGGAGGACAAAAGTTCTTTAACTTTTGCTTTAGAAAACATATGATATACATCACCGTCTTTTAGTTCGTATTTTGTTAATAATGCTTGTCGGTGATCTCCAAGAATGTTCAATTTAGAATTCTCAACTCTGAACATCAGGTGTTCTTCGGTCAACGTCATTCTCGAGGTGAGTTCCGATGTTGAAATCTGAACAGATTGATCGACTTTGCCGAATAGTTCATTCGCTTTTTCGGCAGTAAATATTTCCCCTTGTGCAAATAAGGAAGTAACAACCAACGGTAAAACAATGATGAGCATTTTCATTTTAACCTCCGGGGTATAGTTATTATTAATTAGTGATTTACTACTATGATTAATTTTTACTATGTCATGTTGACAATTAATCATTTCTAACTATTTACTAAACTTTGAGATTGTGTTATATTGTCAATGCCGTATATGGGAGCAGAATTCACATTAAATGCATTCTTATAAAGTTCTAAACATGCTTTGTAAATTTTTTTTATTGTTTTGGGACTGCCTTGGGATTTTTTGAAAGCTTTATAAATGGTTGATCTGTTAAGCCCTGTTTCAACAGCGATGAGGTTGAAGTTAACCGTAGCTTCGCTAATTTCGATGTCGTAGATTCTGTAAAACGATTTTCGTTTATTATTTACGACCTTAAAAAATCGGTATATTCTATTTATTTGATCAGCCATTAGTTTTTATTTTGAACGTCAACATTTGTTGCCAAAGTTAGTGATTTCACTAATTCTTGTCAAGTAAAAAATAAGCGTATTCACTAATAAACATAGATAGGATTAACTATGGGCTTTGGGCTTAAATTAAGGCAATTGGGGAAATTATATTTCGGTACACTTAAAAGGTTCGCTGAGGCTTGGGAGGTGCACGAGTCGACCCTGCAGAAATACATTAACGAAGAACAAGAGCCCGGCCGCACTAAACTGGCGAAACTCATTCCACTTGGGTTCGATTTGAATTATCTCCTCGATGATACTGCAGCTCTAAACGGACAAACATTTTTGAAAGAGAAAAAGTATGGGTATGAAACAGACATACTTACATCTATACACGGATTGTGTAATGAAATGGAAAGAGTTTATAGTTTAATTATCACACAGAGTAATTTTGAAAATGTTGTTAAAGAAAATTATGATTTAGTTCTGCTGCTGCGGTTCATGGAGCGAACATGCGAGGTGAGCATGCGCGCACTCAATAAGTCGGTTGAAGACGGCAATAATTCCTTTATCAAAATAGATGATAAAAAAATGCTTCAAGATGTTATTGCAAAGCATAAAAAATTATTGACCGAACTAAAGAGGACTAATTCGGAAATCGAACTGTCCTCGAATTACGAAATGGGTGCTTCGGGGTCTGCGGTATAATATCATATAGAAAATTTTGCGATTGAAATAACAGAGAAAAATAAATTGTATTTTGAAGTTAAGCAGCTTCATAAAATTGCAGAAGCTGTAAATGAATATCGTTCTACAAAAAAGAAACGGGAGGAGAAATGAGAAAATTATTATTAGTAATTTTGTTCACCGTATTGATAACATCAGCACAAAATCCAGATGGCGACAATCTCTCTATTCACTTTTTTCCTTATTTCACCGATGGTAAATACGAGGTTGAAGAAATTAGCGGTAAAGCTGTGGGGGATTTCGGTTTTGATTTTAAGATGAAGATACCTATTGCCTCGAGCTTTACTATAATACCCTACATCTCCTCAGATTACTATAGTTTTAACCTAGAGAACAAAGTAAACAATAAAACAACGATACAAAAAACTTCTATGCGCTTTACGAAATACGGGATAGGCTTCAGCATTTATTTCTAACAAGAGCAATAATTCCTCACCCCGGTGCGCAAAGCTCCGGGTTGGTTCTTTTATTCAATCAAAATTTCAAAGAACAAGTTATCGGGTTAAATCATCGCCAAAAATATGGGCTTGTTCTTTTTTGCGAATAATCCACTTTATTTTGTCCCAATCTTCGGCTCTCGGTTTACAGTTTTTTAGGTGTGATATATGTTTTGCGGAATCAAACTCTTCATCCTCCGGGGGTTTGCCGTTTACCCATTCGGCCGGTAACCAGCTGCCGGTTTTAGTTGGTAGAATTTTGAACTTTGTTTTGCAGTGCTTGCATGGGAAATTACCGTAGCAGCGTATTGAACCTTTCATAAGTTGTCTGTGTGCAACCTTGGAGGACGAAAAGCAAGCGACCCGAAGGTTTAGTTTAAAGTGATTTTGAATTTATTGAATATGGCTTTCGCTTCTTTGTTATAACGTAAGAAACCGTTATAAGCAACTTCGCCGTCAATCTTAAAGATATAACGAGTTTGATTATCCCTCGTTCTTTCTTCTTGAATTGTTACGTTCGCAAACGGCTGTGGTAAATACCAACAGCTTGCTTTAGTGCTCCAGACAAACCCAAAGGCAACCGGGAAAAATTCTTTGTTATCATCCGGCTCAAATAATTTTAACTGGTTCATTTTATTTTCCTGTTACATAGTCTAAAATTCTGTTTTCTATTTTGTTATAATCGCTTTCGTTGAGTTGGAACGGATTACGGACTTTGAACTTGACAGAGTGCGCTCCGTAAGTTGCGCCTTGAGTTATACCTCTTTCTTCAAATGGTCGAAGTTTCTTAAATCTTCCGCTTTTGCTGCGTAGCCGCTTAAAGGTTTCGCTGCGTGCCGGATAGTTTATTGTTAATCCGAATATATGAGTAGCCATATATCTTGCAGTAGCCGGCGGAAAGTAAACGCCGGCAAACTCACCGGAATGAATTCTATTTAATGAACGAAGAGCAGCTCCTGAACTTTGTAAAATATTCAGTGATCGTTTCTTTTTCCTTTTTTGCTCCAGATATTTCGGGTCAAGCTGCGGCCATGGTTTACCGAGACGAGAACCCTCGGTGTCAAAGTTTTTTTCGACAGCATGTAATACATCACCGGAGATAACTTTGTATAAAGGTTCTTTGTTTTTAATCTTATTGAAAATAGATAATATTGCCGGGTCCCAGTTTGGCATTATTCACCAGTCCTTAATTCTTTTTTGAATGCGCGGAAGAGATCTCTATCGTATTCTTTTTTATCGGGAGTAAATTGTTCTTTTGCAGGGTTGTATCTCCAACCTTCACTTATAACTGATTCTGCAAAAACTAAGTAATCTTTTCCGTCACTTACTTTTAATCCTTCAGCTTTAAGATCAGCTTTGGAAAGTGAACGAACATAACAGCCGCAATTAAATCCGTTGGGAGGATAAATTATATCCCATATAGGATCATCTATTCTAAATACTTTTTTACGGAATACAGCATGCTCTTCTCTGGCGCTTTCACGTTCTATTTGAATGTACTGTAAGTATGGGCGGTCGGTTGCGTTATCTAACTGCGAATTATAACGAGAAGCATTATAACCGATATTAGCATTGGTATTGTAAATTGTTTTTAACCTGTGTATCGAACCGAGCTGCACAAGTTTATCCGGGTCGCCAAGTGCTTTACGATCTTCTTCGCTTAAATCCCAATAGCCGGGAACGTCCTGCACTCTTTGTTTACCCCACCAGCCTTCTTCTTTCAATCTTCCTTCAATGCGTCTGCGAAATTCTACAAAGGTTAATCCTTCCTTTTGTGCTTTTATCCAGTTGTCTCTAATCGACTGCAGCAAATCCAACTTTAATATTTTTGCAACGGTAAAAGATTTTGAATGTGCTTCTTGCCAAAGGTCATGCCAATTCCAACTTATGGCATAGCCTTTGTTTTGATACCACTGAATTATTTCAGTTGGCTCAAGACCGAGTAAATAATTTAGGTTTGGTTTTTCCATTGGAATTTATTACTGCCTATTTTCCTCATTAAAATTCATTATGGGGTTATACAAATTTATAACCATCGCTTAATGACGATTCTCGCCGAATCGTCATAAGCACATGTTACCCGGAATTTTTGCCTCTCTTTCTCAAATATTCCATAAACCCCTCAAAAGTAATTACTCTATGGTGTTGCCTTTTCTCAATGCCCTTATAGCCCGGCGAGAATCCTGGATCTAAATCATAGCCAGTCCCAACTCTAACCAAACGTTCTTTGCCAAAATTATTGTAAACGTGGTATTCGATAGAAAATGTATCCGCTTTGCATTCAGCTACATATTCATCATAATATTTTACTAGCTCGTTTATCATAATAATATCTCCTCTATTTTTAGTTGTAATTTCATCTTGTGCTTGTGTGCCCGGCAAAAATCCGGGTAACAAGCACATCAACAAGATTGCTAATGCTAACTTAGTTTTCTTAGACGTTTTCATTTTTATGTTCCTTTTTATTTTTAAGATTTATGGGCAACTTGTTATGTGCGCCCCGTTACTTGGAATTTTGGGCTCGACTTGGTAAATATTTGTCGATATACTCCAAGACTTTTTTATAATTAAATCCAGTAATTACATCGTGATAATCGACCAACCAAATTACCCATCCACCGTCATCCCAGCCTGTACCATTGTATTCTATTTTCTCAATTTCATATCCCTTAGCTTTTATGGCTTGCTTAAATTTATCTCTTATTTTGCTTGTCACAATTTTCTCCCGCCCAAACTCTATAACAAACGCATCAAGGCGACAGCTAAGGCTAATTAAAGATTTCTGTTATTAATTTTATCATTTCTGTTACTTGTTTTTTCATATTTTTTCGGAAAACTTTGCGTCCTTCTCCCTTTGCTTTTATCATTTCAATTAAATATGGTAATGCTATTTGACTGTAATCTTTCATACGCTGCGCCTTATGCTTTCCTCGTTATAGAGAATTAATCACCACTTAATTGCTCATCAAATCTTGATTGAATGCCATTTATAAAAATTAGTTTAGTTAGTGTAGATTGAATATCCGCATCATTCATATCAGGGAATATTTTTACAAGTTTACGCTTCAGAACTTTTTCATCTTTACCTTCTTTAATTAATTTCAATACCGGTGCAAGTAACATTTCCATTTGCTTCTGTAACAATTTATCTTTAATCGTATCCGCATACACTTTATTAACAACCGGCTCGTCTCCTTCTGCAAATTCGGCAGTCGGGTTAAGCTGCTGTTGCTGCTGCGGATTAATTATTTGCTGCGGGTTATGTATAGCCGGTTGTGATTCGGGAAGATCGAACTCGTCCTCTTTCAGGTTATACCTTCTCTCATAATACTTTTGTGTGAATCTCACACCCTGCTGTTTGAGGCTTGTATCTCTTTCCGCTAAATCTTTTTTGACATCTTCTTCTTCATAAGCTCGATAAATTGGATACTTACCTGAGCCAAGGTTAAGATCGATAACTGAAATAAATAATTCATCCATCAATTCTTCCGGCAGATTTCTATCTTCAAAGGAAAGATCAAATTCAAATTCATTGCCCGCGTCTGCGGAGGAATAACCGCCTTTATCATGCTGCTGCATTGATAGTGAGTTCAACAGAATTGCTTTTTGTATAGCTTTGTTTTGTTCTGCAACAAACTCTTTATAGATATTGCTTGTTGACTGCTTACTTCCTTTGTCGAGTATATCTACGGAACTATCATCGGGTATTACTGCGACGGCATCTTGTACCATTGCAATTAACTTACTTAGTAAATCGGAAGTGGCAGGTTCACCAACTCCTCTCGGTTGTTTACCGATTAGATAAGGCATGCCGTACTTTTCCACGAATGTCATATAAAATCTTAATCCGCCTCTCTTAAATGCAACCGGCCAAAAGCACCGGCTTAATGCTTTATCGCCATAGGGATTTTCATACGTCGGATTGTTTTGAAGGATAATAAATCTATGCTTCATAGTCGGGTGTGCTTCGGGACCGGTTATAAAAATTTCTTGTCCAATTGTTTCGGGTCGGAATACTAAATAATTATTTTCGTTAAAGTAAAACCACTCTCTTGGTTTCTCCTGCACCTTAACCGGCAACCAATACTTCCCGATTTTATTCCATACGATTTCGAACACAGAGAAGCCCCAATAAATCGGATTTAATGATTGACTAATTAAATCCTTTGCGCGTGTTTTATGATGAACCGGATTATTTTTTGATTGGAGAGTCTTTAGAGCAAGAGTACAAAGTTCAACTTCTTTGTCCGTTGCTTCTTCTCCTTGTCCAATTCTCCAATCCAAAGATTTAACACCCATATTTCTTCTTGCAATTGCTGCGGATACTTCTTCATCAGCAAGTAGATCTTTGTAAACCTCAGCTGATTGCCCGAGCTTGCGAAGTACAGGATCGGGATCAGGCAGCATGCCGAGCAAACTCCAATAGCCATTAAACAGAGTATTGCGAACCGCAATCTCTTCTGCCATGTTTAGTTCATCAAATTTTTTGAACTGATTTTCATTAATCCAAATTCCGTCTGTCATTTTTGTGATTCCTGTTATATAATTATGAACTCACCCTAAATCCCTCTCTTAAAAAGAGAGGGACTTTGGAGTTACCAATAACCATTAAGTATTGATGTGCTTTCTCGTTTACCGCCGGATGCGATGATAACGGGACCGGCATTGCTTTTGCGTGCGTGTCTGTTTAATGCAAAAGCGAAAAACCTATCGGCATGACCGTGTTCGGTTTCGGTAGCTTCGTAGCGAACATTACCGGCTGCGGTAACCACTGCTTTTACCGAATAGAAATCGTCACGTATTTTTTTATCTCTCGGAATAAGTACTCTCCCGTTTTCAACCTGTACATAAGCATGAGTTGCAAGCTCTTCTTTTATTGCATTCGTGAACGTCACCGGTTCAACTTTAAATTTGCCATAATCTTCTTGAGCTTCTTCCGCCAATTGCATACCAAGACCGGAGGCATCAATACAGCATCTTCTTAAATTCGGATGCGATAAAACCTCATAAAGAATTTTTTTCTGTTCACGGAAAGACATATTCTGCATTTCAATAACTTGACGTGTATAATCAAGCTCGCCAATTGATTCGGTGATCCATATAACAGAAAAGTGTTTTCGACGAGCAACGTCAAAGCCGGCGTAAAGATTGCCGGTTGTATCTTCAAGCGGTCTGAGTATATCGTCTCTCATAATATCATTAATCATTGCATAAGTAAGCAGGTGAGATGATGAAGCAGATCTCGGAACGCAATAATATTCTTCCATTATGGCTTCTTGAGTCATACCCGAGAAAGAATCTTTTTTGAATTCTTCAATCTCTTCCGGAGTAGCAGGTCTATTGAGTTTTTTAACTTTTTCGACTAAGCCCTGTGCAATAGCATCATCAAGAGTTGTTTTGTGGAGACTCCATTTTTCCATATCTCCATCTTTACCTTTGTTTATCTCTTTGATGAGCTGGTTAAAATATGATTCTTCTCCGTTATGAGTAGAAATAATCCTTAACTCTGCTCCCCACATGGTTGAAGGTTTCGCGGCTTGGAATAATTTCTCTGCTTGTTCATGGTGAGCAAATTCATCAAGAATAACACGACCACCTTTTGAACGAAACTTGGTAGGGTTACTGGATATAACATTTATCTCACTCCCGGATGCATACTTAACGGTGTGAACCTTTACATCTCTATCTTTATCAATAATTCGCTCACCCATATCCTCGGCAATTGCACCGATGATTTCATCCCACATCTTAACATAGTCCATGAACTCTTCTGCAGCCGTAAGATCGGCTGAAGAAAACCAAACTTCTTGCACTTTACCGGATGCAGCATCGAGAGCATTGTCGAAAGACTCGACATAGGTCATACCAATACGGCGAGACTTCTCGACTAATTTGAACCGGGACTTGTCATTTAAGTATCTTGCCTGGTACGGCATAAAATACTTTTTGACAATTCTTTTAATAATTTTGTTGTCGATATGTTGAGCCGGATTTGACATCGCTTATTTCGATATTTCTCCGAGTTTTGAGTGTATATTTGTGTTGTAACTGCAAAAACGACCGAGCTATGCCTCAGAACCCCGTTTAATTTTGATTAAACCGTGATTAAAAACGGCGATCTCTTGTGAATGGTAGGTAACTACCCCCGAAACCGGCACAGGCGATTTATGTGCGAAATTCGTGTATTCGCTAATCGGCATTATCGTCCTCATCCTCATCAAGGCTGACGCCGAGTTTTTCTTCAATCAATTTTTTTGTTCTTTCGGAAATTCCTTTCGGTTTATTCTCGTCTTTTTCGGTGTTGTCAATTTCGGAACGAGTGACTCCTAATGATTTATATAAACCAAAAGCTCTCATTGCCGCGAGTAGATTTTTAGGAGACGGATTTTCTTCGGATACATCTAAAGTTTTATCGAGTATATCATAAATTCTTTCTTGAATATTATCGCTTCTCTTAAGATGCCGTTTGCGTAACTCATCCCAGTTCTCTTCTGCTTTCCAATTATAAATCGTCTTCCGGGTTACCTTAGCCGGGAGCAGCCTTACAATTGTATCAACCGAGTAACCTTCCTTAACATAAAAATCCCTTGCGGTTATCCGAACATCGGCAGCTTTCATTGTTACTCCAGGTCTAAGTCGTTAAAATCATATCGCGCTTGAATTGAATCGATTTTTTGTTCTAAAAGCTTCGCCTCTTTCTGAAGCTTCCGTAGTTCTTCAACATTTGTGGCGACGTTGCCAAAGTCCATGTTCATAAAATCCTTTCCTATCACGTCATCAATTTCGAGTCTTGCCGTACCTAATAAGTAAGCAGCTTTATAATGTATTTTTTTAAGCCGATTCTTATGGGTAACTAATTGACCCAGAGCGATATTTCTTTCTCTATCATCAGTCATTATTTATTAACCCTTATTTAATTTGTTGTGCAACGCAGTTAAAACACCCGTCAATTCTTCCTTGTAGGCAAACTCTTTTTCTTGGTTTGTAAATAATCGGTTAATCATCCCGGTAAGTTGCTTTTGATGTTCGGTGTTCTGATCCTCAAGACGCTTGACAATTTTGTCGTTTTGCTCCTGCACTTCTTTTAAAGTTCTCTCATAACGACTTGTGAATGCATCGAGAGTTTTTGCGTAGCTGTCATGCAAGTCTTTGTAATGCTGAATTTGCTGCTTAGTGAAGTGGCGAAAAGTAAACAACCATATAATGAAGATTAAACCGGCGACACCGAGTTGTGTAATTATACCTTCGATTGAGAACCAACTGAAGTTAGTACCCGGGATTGCTTGCGCTATTATCAAACCAATTTGAAAAACCAAATAGCTCCAAAGAAATGATAAGTAAGGCATTCGACTTGACCCCTTGAATAATCGAAAAATTTGATGGACAAGGTAATCAAGGGAGTTCCATTATTCTTTTGAAGTGGTTCAATGAAGCGGTTCAATAGATAAGATAAGCCGGGGCTTTTAGATTTGCTCCATAAATATACGTAACGCCGGTTGAGTTGACAAATTAAATTTTCCGGCTGAATAAACGAGAGGAGAAAATGAAAAAAAAAATTAAACTTGATTTGCTTAGACCCGGCAAATGGAAAGATAGAAGCGGTAAACTGATTGACGTTACCAAGAAAATGATTAAGCAGATCGCAACTGCAACAAAAAACTTTTCTTACCAGAACAACAAGTTCCCGTTTACGATAGGTCATCCCAAAGATGATTCACCGGCTTACGGTTACGGTGACAAAAGTAAGGTAACCGTTGATGAACGCGGGCATCTACAATTAGAAGCAAGTGAAGAAGATATTAGCCCCGAACTATTAAACCTCGTCAAAGAAAAAAAGTTTACTACAATCTCTGTTAAAACTCGCAGAGACGGATCGATTAGACATGTCGCATTCTTAGGAGCGACTCCTCCGGCGGTAACGGGCTTAGACCCCGTAGAATTTAGTGATAAAGACGAAGATGGGATGGTGTTCGAATTTTCCGAAGTCGATGTAAACGATAACGAAGAAGAGTTATCAGTTGAGTTATCCGAGTTTGAGGTAAGCCGTCATCCCTTCAGCAGTATCCAAAATATTTTACGCAACATAAAGAACTGGTTCATAGAAGAATACGGTAAAGACGAGGCAGATAAGATATTCCCCGAACACCTTATAGAAGGCACCGGCGAAACACCGAGAGTTTTTACACCCGCAAAAGAAATGGCATTTAGTGAACAAACTAATGAGGAAGACATGAAGTTATCTCCAGAAGTGCAAGCACAATTGGACGCAGCGAATAATAAAATTGCCGAATTAACCGGCAAGCTTGACGCTGCAACAACTCAACTCTCTGCAGGTGAAAGAGAGAAAAAATTAAACTCTGCTTTAGCTTTTTGTGAAAGCGATGAGATGAAAAATAAAATTCCACCGGCAATCGGAACCAACCAAGTTGCAAATCTTTTGGTTGAACTTGAAGGTGTAGGCGAATTTGAATTCTCGGAAGGTGACGAAACAAAAAAGGTTAATGCTGCAGATACGCTTAAATCGCTATTAAAACTTTTGCCTGAATTTGAGTTCAGCGAAATGGCAACCGGCGGCGCAAGTGATGCAGAATCAAAAGCAGCTAAAACAATCGGTGACGAAATAGCAAACTACGGCAGCGTGAAATCATAACATAAATGTTTACAAAAAATTTGAAAGCGTAATTATTAATCAATCATTAAAAAAAAGGTGATCTAATGGCAGATCAATTAGTACAAGAAGAAAGCCTAAACTCGTTAGCACTTTTCTCTGCAGAGTTCCCGAGAGTAACCAAACCGGTAACGGTTGCATCCGGAGAAGGAGAATTAGCAAAGGGTACTGTGCTTGGTAAAGTAACAGCCACCGGCGAATATAAAGCATACGATAACACTGCAAATGACGGCAGCGAAACCGCTAAGCTTATCCTCGCAGATGCTATTGATGCAACAGACGCAGCCGTATTATGCAGCGCATATATGAGCGGCGTATTCAATCCTGATGCATTAACAGGATTAGATGACAATGCAATCGCTGATTTTGACGGCACTCCGATCATGTTAAAGGATGCTAAGTAAGAAAAAGTTTTTTAAATCATTTAATTGGAGTCTAAAATGACTATTCCAACCTTTGGATATTTGTCGTTGACCGAAGCGGTCAACAAAATGATACGACCAAAAAGATTCATTTTAAGTCGTTTATTCAGTTCGGTAAGAACTCATGCAACTAAAGCTTTTCAGGTTGATATTATTGTCGGGAAGCGTAAGATCGCTCCTTTCGTGCGCAGAGGTAAGGAGGCTCTCGTGATGAATAACCTCGGTAAGAAATCTCAAATTGTTGAGCCTCCAAATATCCGCTTGAAAAAAATATTAACTGCTGATGAGATGTTATTTACCAGGGGAGCCGGTACGTCCGTAATTGTGCCTGGCGGACAAGGTGATCAAATACAATCTGCAAGAAAACAAAAAGTTGCAGAAGAGCAGGCAGATCTACTTGATACAATTAATAGAACAACTGAGTATTTAGCAGCGCAAGCATTAAAAGGCAGTTATGAAATCACCGGTGAAGACGTTGCATTCGGGATCGACTTCCAAATGCCTGCAGCTAATAAACCCGTTCTTGAGGGTGCAGCTAAGTGGGACCAAAAAGACACTGCAACTCCATTAGCTAATATGCGCACATGGAAGCAGGTTGTTGCAAAAGCGTCCGGCAAGGTTATTACAGATGCGGTGTTCACCACTGCAACCTTTAACAATTGGCTTGCAACGGCTGAAGTAAAAGAATATATGGATAAACGCAACATTGATATTGGCGCGGTTATAACTCCTCAAGAATTTCTTGATATGGGTGCAACTAAGGTGGCAAGGATAGACAATGTTGATTACTGGGTATATGACGAATACTACGAAGATGACAACGGCGATCTACAAGCTATGATTCCTGATGGTGTTGTCGCTGCATTCTCTAAAAACGGAGATTACAGGTTGCATCACGGTGCGATCGAGGATCTACAAGCGGGTACAACCATTGGTAAGTACTTCTCGAAAGACTGGGTGACAGAAGACCCAAGTGTTTACAATATACTTGTTGAGTCTCATCCTCTTCCTGTCCCACATGAACCTGAATCAATGATTTATGCAGATGTTTATTAATAGGAACACAATACCAGTGATAGGTTAACGTGATAAAGTGCACAATAGCTCCCGGGACGCCGGGAGCAAATTTTACTAACCAACGAGGTGATGACATGAAAGTAAAAAGTTTTTTGTTCGCAATAATGATGGCTGCTTTAATTTCGTTTGCTTTGGTACAGCCGGTGAAAGCACAGTCGGCTACTTGGGATTCCACTTTTGCAAAAGCAACAACAACCGATAATACGGAAGTACGTTACTCCGGTACGGCAACAATTATTGCAACCGGCACAGCGTACTCGCCGAGCTTTGATCTTGTAGGTACGGATAGAATTATAGAAACATTCCTTGATACCGAAATGGTCAACGATACAGGCGCGGTAACCGTTAAGCTGCAATACCAAAAAAATGGAAGTGATTGGAAGGATTTATCAACAGTCCTCACAATAGCAGAAAAGTTAGACTCAACTTTTACATCAGCGATTGATACGGTCTCTTATGCCAGCAATGATATTTCTTACCGGTATTCATTAACAGGTGGTGCTGCAAATGATACAATAAAAGTCGATTTGCAAGCGACATTGAAAAAGAAAGGTTTCAGATAACATCGGTTATTAACACAATTTAATCAACGGGTTAAACAACATTTAATTGGTAATTAAAATGGCAGATAAAGTAAAAGTAAGCATAACAGGCAGTGTCGATTTTGGGAAAGGTGAAGTAGAAAAAGGTGTGTACGAATTAGACGCAAAAGCGGCTGATAGAATTGTAAGAGCCGGTGCAGGTGTGTTGGTACATGAAGTTAAGCCTAAAAAAATCACCGCCGAAGTAGATGAGCCGGAGAACGATAAGCCCGGTAAAAGTAAAGACGAGAAACCGGAAGACGACAAGCCTGAGGATGATAAATCCGGCAAAGGTAAAAAGAAGTAAATCGTTCTTATAAATTTTGAAATTCCAATAGAGGGAGTTACAGTATTAAGTTACTGCGTACCGGATTGTCGGATATTGTGTCGGTGCCTCTGGCAATATCTAAATTCAAGGTGAGCAACCTTGTCTGAGACAAAAGCACTGTACGGCTCCCACCCACAATAGAACCGGGAGGAGTAGAATGGATTTTCTCTCCTCCCATTTTAAAGTTTCGTTCTTCCTTAAACGGAGACGACTGCTGCCAAAAGCCACGGCTCACGTTTGCCGAACGTGAGTCGCTTTTTAATCGAGAGGAGCATAGTTTTATGAGTACTTATTATAGTTCAATACAAAGTTTGAAAGATGCAATCGGTAAAGCCGATCTTATTCAATACGTAAATGACGAATCACGTCTTGAAGATGAGATCGATCTTGAAGAGAAGCCTAATGAAGAAGATAACGATGTCGTTGTTGAACGTATACTAAGTATTTGTAAAAAAGTTTTTGATGAAATAAACAGTTACCTCGATAACAGATACACTCTGCCTTTCTCAACCGTCCCGGATCGATTAAAAACTATCTCCGATGATATGTGTGTTTACTATCTCGTTAAAAGACGTAACAGAAACGACATGCCTGAGGACGTTGTGAATGATTATAAGATGCGAATTAAAGACCTCGATAAAATTGCAAAAGGAACAATTGATTTAGGCATAGCTGATCAGCCGAGCAGTATGGCTTCTGAAATGAAAACAAACAAAACCAGCAGCAGCAAAATATTTAATGATGAACTTTGGAAAAAATTCTAATGGCTGAGTTTGACATTGCATACAAAAAAGTAATTGAAGGACATGAAGCAGGTTATGTAAATGATCCCGACGATACCGGTGGAGAAACTTGGGATGGTATCTCACGAGTTCATAATCCGGATTGGCCGGGTTGGGAAATTATAGATGCAATGAAAAAGAACCCGGAATTCCCAAAGTGCTTAGGTCGAGACCAGCAATTGCAACAACTAAAGAAAGCTTTATACAGAAATGTTTATTGGAGCCCTTGGTTAACCGATATGAGACATCAGGAAATTGCAGATAAAGTTTTTGATTTAAGAGTTAATCTCGGTGTAACCAACGGAACTAAACTTTTTCAAAAAGCAATTAATCTTACCAACAAAAATGAAGAACTGTATAACGACATTAATGTTGACGGGAACTTGGGTATGGAAACCTTTCACGGTTATGTATATGCCTTTCAAAACGGAATGACTAAAATTCTTCTAAACGTAATCAACGGTTATCAGTTCAAATGGTACATAGAGCTTATGGAAAAGAAACCGGTTTATGAAAAATATATCGGCTGGTTCAAACGAGTGAAGATCTCATGGTAATGTCGAATGATCAATTTTGAATTTTGAATGGGAAGCAAAATGAAAAAGTCAATTAAGAAACATAAAACTGCTGAAAGATACTGCGAGTGTGGCTCTACTCGATTCAAGAAAGTAGAGGATGGAATAATGTGCCGGGGATGTAAAACTGTTAAAGACAAATTCCCTTTAGTTCCCGAAGGCGGACTTCATTTGTTAAAAGTACAACCGAAAAGAAGAGTATCAAGGTTTCATGCGAATATTTATCCTAAAACTTGGTTAGATAAGTTTGTCGATTGGTTGTATAATTTATTCGGTGTCGCTTAGTGAAAAAGAAATACAAAATATTATTAGTGCTTGCCGGGCTACTCGGTGTTTTTGCATTGCTGCCTTCAAGCTTCACGGATCAGCTCGGTAATATGTTCAGCTCTTCGGGACCGGCTGATACAGTAACCGACACTACCTCAACTGTTAATACAATTGATGCTAATTATAAAAACAAATTGCGTGCGCATTTATTAGACTCATTAAAAAACAAATTAACACCGGAACGCTTAATTGTTTTTAAGGAAGCAAATAAAGACAGTCTATTTGAAGAAGCAAAAGAATATTGGGCTGGCAAGATTGCGTCCGATACAAATTTGACAAAGGACACAAGCGACATAAGCGACTATGTTTATTCGAGCGAAATTGACACAACGATTGAAGTCAAAGATTCCGCAGGTGTTGTTACCGATAAATTCACGATTAGATCGACTGTTGTGTCTCCCACCCCCATACATCCTTTAACGGTTCACGATCTTTCCATGAAGCATACACGGTTTGATTTTGAGGACGAGATAAAGCCGGTTGAATTATCTCTGTTGAATAATATAAAAATTGGTACGGTCGTTGGTTATGGCTTTGGTTTGCAAAGTAAAGTTTTTGATACGTTCGTTGGAGTCGGGGCAATATACGAATTCGACTTAACGGATATTTTTTAACAAGGAGGATGTTATGAATTTAATTAGAAGTATTTCCAGGATAATGTTTGTATTAGCAATACTTTCCATGGTTCCTCTCGTAATCATGGCACAGACTGGAGCTGCTGACGAAAGCATTGATGTGGTGGAGTACATCGCATCTATACCGGGTTTAGCAGCTCTTGTTCTTTTGGTAACACAATTCCTTAAGCAATTTCTGAAAACAGACGGGTGGTACTCAGCATACCTAAGTTGGTTTATTGCTTTATCTCTAAGTGTTATCGGTTGGGTTTTACAGTTAGGGATATTTACAGGCGTTGTATGGTGGGTTATGCTGCTATACGCTGCAGCAGCCGGTTTAATTGCAAACGGTTTGTTCGACTGGAAAGTAATTAAGGCAATTTTAGAAATATTAAAACTGCTACCAAAGGGAAGTGTGCAAAGGAGAGGTTTTTAATTGGGCTATGTCAATGTATCAATATCGGAAGCACTAAATTATGTTGAGCAACTACTGAAAGATGCAGTTGCTCAACTTCCGGATAAGGAAAAGGTTGATGTTCACCAGCCGGGAACGATTGAAGGTTTCCGGAGATCGCATCAGAGAGGTCATTTGTTGATTGTCCCGGGAAAAGGTTTGTTGGAAAATCAACCGATGGCAGATGCAATTGTGCAGAACCACGATATTGCGATACATGTTTACCCTGTGATTAACTACATCACCGGAAGGAACCATCCATCGGCATATATAGATTTTATATTGGATACACTCACCGGTGTGGAGATACAACCAGCGAACGGCAGCAAGCGCGGTGATAGAAGAATCTACTGCACTGACTGGGACGTTGTAAAGGAAGAACGCGGTGAATGGTGGCTCTTTACTGCTGCAGTTCTACCGTATACAAGATTTGAAAAAGAATTTATAGAACAACAATAGGAGAATACAATGTCAACTTACGGATTAGGCGAAGTCGGCTTTTGCGATAAAGGGACTTTAAGCACAACCAAAACGGATGCTTTCGTGCTCGGGTACCGGTCAGAAGCAAAGTTAGAGTGCAATGAGGAATCCGTCTCTCTATACAGGGGTATGGAAGGAAGGAATTTAGTCAATCGAAAAATAACGGGATTAAAAACTTTCCAACCATCAATGTTCATGCTCAAAAAAGTCATACAATATGCAAAAGAACAATGCGATATACAGGCTGTAACGGTGCCTCAATCAGCCAGTGCAGACAGCGAAGATGTATTCCAGTTCACGGGGAATAACATTCTCGGTATTGATTTTGAGTACCTGATAAGTCATCAGGAACGGTCGTTAATGATTGCGCCTGAAGGACAAATTGAATACGAGGATCACTTAACCTTTATGGATGCTGCGGATTCTGCTGCCGTTGCGGATCTCGGTTTTACAAACGAAGGCAAAGACGACGATAAATATAAACATCCGTGGTTCCTCTCGATACAGGCTCCAAACGGTACTAACCTTGGTGACAGGTTTAACATCAAAGAACGTAAGCTGAGTATAAAGCCGGTAGTTGAAAGGCTGCAGTACAACATACCTAAATCACATTTTGTCGAATTTCTATTAGAAGTGCTGCTTGAAAACACATCGGTTGCGGAAGTGGTAACGTTGATGGGTAAGGACATGTCTCCGTCAATTCTATTAAAAGAGAAGAACAATGCTGCCGGTACTTACTATGACGGATTCGACATCGATGCCGGATGGTTAAGCCAAAAAATCACAAACCATAGCATAGGTGATAAGCAACGCGATGTTAAGGTACAATACAAAGGACAGATACCTCTTTACAAAGTGCTCGGCGGATTTGCATTCGGCGATACCAATGGCGGATCAGCTGCTGATACCGACGGTAAAGAAGGAACGGGCGGTACTTTAACTATATCATAAATATTTATTAAATGATTGTTATGGCTGATTTAATTGGATTATTAAAAAAGGAAATGGGCTACACAAACAAAGAAGTAAGATGCGGTTTGTGTGATCACTTTATTGAAACTACAAAAGGGCGCGGTGAATTACTTTGCAAATTAAACGGAGCCGTGCCTATTGAAGTTGACCCGGAAGGACGATGTGACTTTTTTAGCGATAGAAGAGAAACATTCAAAAAAATTGCAATAAAAATAAGCGAGGCTACCAATGAACAAAAAGAATGAATCAAAAGCAGAAATTAAAAAAGGTGTTTTAACAATACAACATGCCAATGCTAATAAAGCCGGTGATGTTGCGTTGCGGATTTATAGTAATAGCGGAGCGCAGCTTCATTATGCCTCTACACGTAGTAATACAATGGCTGCAGATTCAAAAGGATTTAACACTCCTTGCCCGGCTGAATTTGACGGACTCAAATTTGAGTTGAAATTGGTCGGCGATAAAAAAGAAGTATTGGCAACCGGTGTGATTACACTTGTTGAAGAACCCGTAGCAGAAGAAAAACCGGTTTTAACCGAGACAGCATCGGCGGATAACAAAACGGATAAAGCCAAGGAGAGTAAATAGATGGCTGCGCAAAAATACGTCATAGATAATGTGACGTTTAATTTAAGAGAGGACGGATTCAACCTTGATGAGTTAGAGGTACTGGATGAATTTGCTGCTAAGTTAAGTTCATCAGACAACACAATTGTGGGTAATTTTTCTTCGACGGATATGAAATTATTTTTACAAACGGTGTTGGAACCGGCAAACGGGAAACCATTACCAGATAATTTTTCATTCGGTAAAGCAAAAGAAGAAACGACAATGGAAGTTTTTAAAGCTTTTTTTTTATCTCGACTCGGTTGGAGAAGTCGTGTTATCAAAAAATCTACTCGCGGCTTGAACAATATTTCTCAAAAATCAAGGCACTCGATGAAAAGACAACAGAAGCATTGAGTAATTATAAATCGTTGTGCTATGACCTCGGTACAGTGCCGGAAGAAGTAAAAGCGGAAGTTGATTTAACATATAAAGATGATATTGCTTTAACAGTAGCCGATTATGATTTAACAAAAGTAGGGATAATTAAATCGCTTCCTGCCGAAGAAGTTTTAAAAAATTACATCATCGTAAGAACAAATTCATTAAATAAATTATATCAGCATATATCACAATTGAAAGATATAATCAAACATCGGGAAGAAGCTAAGCGTGGCAAATAATGACAGAGTTATACTGCTAAAACTTATAATTGACGATAAAGAAGTTGCATCAACTCTTTCCGTCTCGAATGATCAGATTGAACGGCTAAAGGGACAAGCGGCCGGTGTGCAGCAATCCTATGTAAATGCATTCAGAAATATTACCGAAGAGGCCTTCAAGTTTAATCAGGTATCAGAAGAAAATGTCATGTCGCTTGCTCAATGGATGCAAACCCAAAATTATACACAAGATGAAGTAACCCAAACAACGAACACACTCAGAGAATTGAATGCCGTTGTAGATATAAATTCTGCCGAATGGCAGAAAAACGAAATTGCTATAACAAACATTGAGAATGCATACGCCGAATTGATTGCCCGCAAACGTGCTTCGATGGTTGCCAGTCAAGGTGTTAGACAGCAAAATACTTATTTAACAATGGGTATCGGTCAACTTGGATATGCGATTGGTGATGCAGGCATGATGCTTATTAATTTTAGAATGGCATTGATGGGTATCGCAAACAATATACCGTTTATAATCCAGTATTTAGTACAAGCACGGCAGCAAGCTATTGCAATGGGTGTTAGCTTCAAGTCTCAGTTAGCACAATCAATTTTAGGTATGGGCGGTTTAATGATTGCGATCAACGGCTTGATGCTCTTGCTTCAAGTGCTGCCATCACTATTTGACGATACAACTGATGCAGCCGGCAGACAAAAAGAAGAGATTGAACAACTACGTGATGAATACCAAAAATTGACTCGAGCTCAAATAGAAAACCAACTGCAGCAAAAACAATCTCGCTTACGTGAACTTCAAGCAGCTCACCCGGAAACAGAATTGAGAGTTGTGGGAGGATTAAAATCCGACCAGGTGGAAAGAGTTACTTTGAAGGGAAGTGAGCGATACGGTTCCGATACTGACGAAGCTTTGAGATTAGAAGCAGACATTAAACTGCTCAAAGAAGCTAATTATATGCTCGGCGAAAGAGAAGATATTCAAAACCGGATAAATATTAACCAACAAAAATTGAACGACCTTAATGAAGATAACTATAAACAATTGGTTACCACCGCAACGACCTATGAAGAAGCCGAGGCGACTTTACAGAAGTGGATTGCTGCGGATCAAAAAATCTTAAAAGCAAAACAAGAACAAAACGATGAAACAGACAAACAATTTGATAAAGAACGTGACTTACTTGAATTGCGACAAGATTATCAAATGCGTGTTGCAGAAATACAAGGTGCGAGTGATTTAGAGTTACTCCAACTTAAGAGAGTACATCTAAACGAAATGATTAATCTTCATAAGAAGTATAATGAAGATACAACTTCGCTCATGTATGATTTGCAAATAACAATGTTGGAAATCAGTAGAAATACTTCGGATTTGGTTTCACAACCATGGAAAGACATTGTAGCTCAGGTTACCGGAGATATTGAAGACACAAGATTTGATACGGAAGATATAATTCTTGACGATGCAAAGTTCTTAAGTCAGGAAGAACTCGACAAAATGAGAATTGAATCTATTGACGGAGAATTCGAGAGACAGAGAGCTTTAGCAGATTATGAATATCAATTGGGACTAAAAAAATACCAAGACTATGAAAATTTTGAAGAAATAAAATATGCATTATATGCACAAAAGTCTGCGGCGATAAGAAACATTGATCAGGCGGAAGCGGATCACAAAATGCAAGTTACTCAACAAGCTTTATCTGCAATAGGGTCAATGTTCGGGCAGCACACAGCAGCTTACAAAGCCGTTGCAATTGCACAAACAATAATTGAAACATATAAAGCAGCAACCGCAGCACTCGCTCCTCCTCCGGTCGGGTTAGGTCCGGTTTTAGGTCCTATTCTGGCGGGGATAACCGTTATATCGGGTTTCGAAAATGTAGCACAGATTAAAAAGCAAGACACAAAGATGACCGGATTTGCAGAAGGTGGTGTTGCTGTCGGTGAAAACGGAATTGAAATTATATCACCTATGAAGGAATATTCCGAAGGCTGGGGGCAAATAATTGCTTTAACTAACCTCGCCGCCGCTCAAAGGATAAGAGAATTGACTTCGCTTGGTGGAAGTGCAAATAATGCTCAAGCAGCAGCCTTATTTAACGAGATGAAATTATTAAATGAAAATTTTGTGAAGTATGCAGAACTGCAAAGATTAATTGGTGATGAAGAAATAGAGCGTATGAATGAGAGAGCTAAAATAGTATCGAACAGGATTACGGCTTAATGTTAAATCTGAAATTCAAAAATTACCCGGGTGGAAATTGGGAAAGTTGGAACCCAAGAGGCGAACTATCTTCGCTTGGAACCATTAAGCGCGGTGTCGAATCAACCAATCCTGGTGAAGCCGGATTAATTAGATATGATAAAGTAAGCGCAAAGTTTTATTACACACCGGGTACACTTGCTTACAGTAAGTTCAGCGGCAGCCTCGATGCGGTTGAGAGATATTTGTTTGAAGTATACGGTAAGAAAGAAGATGATACCGACGTTAAAGTATTTGAGGGCGTTTGTGATTTCAATAGCATCAGCGAACCGGAGAACGGCCGGTTAATTAGTTTTAATATTATTGACAAGTTGAGCAGTCTTGATATACTTGAAAACGATGCTTATAGATCTGTAGAAACAAGAACATGGCAAACGGCTGTTGGCGATCCGACATACTATATTAAAGTTGTATGCGTAGAAGTAAACGGTGAAAAGCATTTAAGATTTATAGATGTTTTTTCGGACTTCGATGAGCAATCTCAACAATGGGAAGAATATCCTCAGCCCATTGCAAGTAGATATTTAGTCCCAGGTAATATCGTAAAATTGCCTGTCGGCGTGAGCGATTCCGAATATGAAGCCGGAGTAGATAAATTCCGGAATATATTAATTACTCAAAGCCAGATAATAACAGTACCATATCATGCACTTGACTGTAAGATAATCTCAGATGAAATTGAACCGGGACAAACACTTTTAATATCCAACGATGATATTGACACTATAACTTATTACAGCCGCAACTTCGGCGGTATTGATATTGGCAACTATACCGGGAGCGGAAGTTCGGAAGAATTGGTGAGTTATGAAGCGTCATCAATACTTGAAGCAATTGTTGTTGCTGCATGGCCGTCTACACCGGTTTATAAACAAGGCTTTACAAATTTAACGTTACCGCTCAGCTATTATTCACAGCTAATTCAATACAGCCCTTTCGGAAAGCATCCTTATAACGCATTAAAATATCTCGCAGACTCAATGCGCTGCTATGTCTTTTTCAACAGATCAGGTGAGTTAATTCTGCAAAAGCGAAATCAACTCGCAACGGGAGGTACGCTACGCTCTTTTGTAGGTAAAAAGAAAATAAGCGGAACGAAAAAACGGTTTTGGGATAAGCTTTGTGACGGAGTTAAAATCACTGCGGTAAGTACTCTAAAAGATGACACCGGCGATTATATAACCGCAGAAGTAACGGTTACTAAAAATCCGAATATTGAACCGAAAAATTTAATTAGTAAAGAAATTTTTGTAACCGATACCGAAGTAACAACGGAAGCGGAATTAATCACTTATGCGACAAATATTGCAAATGAATATTTTGCTTTTTACGGTAAACGACACGCGGCTTATAACTTAAGTTGTGATCTTGACGACGATATACTCACGTGGGAACTGCTTGACAGAGTCAGCATTGACAGCATTGAATATTTTATCGAGTCGATGGACATAAATCTTGATGCAAGAAGAGTCACTTTCAATTTAGTATCTGTAGCCGGTTATGATTATAAATATTCATCTGCTCACGTATACCAAAGTGAAAATAATAAAATTGCCCAAACAGCAGCCGCAACAATTACGGTGAATGCGGCAACATACGGAATTGATACTTACCGTTGGGACGGCGGTTCTGCCGGGCTCGATCCTGTACTGGCTCGTCAATCAATCGGGATAGATGTTACCGAACCTTTGACTTATGATATTAACACAGGATTAATCGGGCTTGCATACAGCGATAAATTCACAGTTAACGAATCCGGAGAGCTTGATTTAATTGCCGGTGTATATACGTTTAATGCACCGTTAACCGAAATTAATTCTGTCGTTGATTTATTATTCAATACCGACAATCTCGCGCTTGAAGCCGGAACTCATCTCAACACAATACAGGATATACACACGCTTGCATCTCCACAGTTTGCCGGTTTGGGATTGGGTGTTAATGCCGATGCGAATTATGTCTTAAAAGCCGAAGGCGATTCTCAATTCACAGGTGCGTTTGATGTAATTGGGGATTCACAATTTACCGGCGAAGTTGCCGTTGACGGAGATATTATTCATCAAGGCACACACCGTCTCGGTTCGGAGAATTATGTTTCTCAATTAATTGGTTGGAATATACAATCACCTGAAGGACTTGGTGATTTCAGATATATATATGTAGATGAGCTTAGAGCGAAAGCTTTTACTGCTGATATAACACAGTTACTTTTTGGCTCTGATAAATTAACTAAGTCCGGTGCAAGGTTATATTCAGATTTTACAATACCGGCAGCAGTTGACTCAACCGGTAAGTTTGTAGTTGAGGACTTAGAAGGCTTTAACGGAATAAGAGTTTTCCAAGATAATGACTGGGTTCATTTTAGAGTTTTCGATAGAAGCGGTGGCGGATTGATAATCGGTTCGGCTTGGGGAACGGTTGTACTTGATACTACATACGGCAGCAGCGGATTTGATTCTGTTACTAATACACAACGCTATACATTGACTGTTAAATCGCTTGGATATGCCGGTATTGGTGGTTTGAAAGTGCACAAAGGAACGTGGATCGAAGATCTCGGACAAAGTGGAGACGGCTATATTGAGAGAACGGTTGTTGATCAAGCCGGATCACCTTATGAGCAAATAGTTACGTGGGTAACCAATCCCTATAACCCATCTAACTTAACTGTATTGCAGAGACTCGGAGTTTTAACAGGCATCAGTGATCCCGATTTTGGCGGGGCTTTAACCGGTCACGGATTTTATCTAAACGAAAATGCCAACATCTATATCAAGGGTAATTACTTCGTCAAATCCGGGGCAGCAATCCCACTGCAAGATCAATCAATAATGATCGGTAACATCACCGGCACTGCACAAAATGCAATTAAGCTTAGTATTACTGATTCAACATCAACATCGGGTTTCTTCTTATATGATTCTGCAGAAACGGAACTATTAAAATTTGCCGTTGATGGAACACGTCATATTGCTAATTGGAATTTTGATGAAGAAAAATTTTACAAAGTAAGCGGTGTTAATAAATTTGCATTAAACATCTCTTCAACCGCCTTTATAGGAGCTAATGAGCAAGGATTTGAACTTTACGATATTAGCAGTCCGAAAATATTTGTGGGAAGTAAAAATGCAACAGGGGCACCGCTTAGAGGAATTGATTATAATATTACTTCTGCCGGTGAGTTTACAATGCGTGGTGTATTCTCAACAAGAAGCAATATTGATGATGACGATGGTATCTACATAAACGGTTGGTCATTCAACAACCGGCAATTCAGCGATACTTTCGGCTTTGACTGGAATTTGTGGCTATACCCGTATGCAATGGATATTTGGGCTGATGGGGTTACTGTTTTCAGGGCCGGAGATATAAACGGTTTGCTAACTTATGGAATTAAAACCAATGGCTCATTTACATTCGATATAAAAGACGAGATAGTACCTTACCAAAGTTATCTCAATCCAATCGGCACTTACAATAAAAAATTCTTATCACTTCATGTAGCAGAAATTATAGCAGAAACTTTAGTTGCTCAAGAAGTTGCTGCATCTATCGGAGGACGTGTAATTGTCCCACCGGCGTCCAATGTATTAATCCGTGATTGTCATGTCGGTGATACATTTATCGAAGTTAAATACAACAACCTCAAGAACGGTGACATAATTTACTTTGAGGGACTCGGCGTCAGCGGCACTCAAGTTGAATTTATGCAAGTTACAAGCGAGGTCTATCTAATCAACGGAAAATACAGATACAACGTAACAAGGAATTTAGATAATACTTCTGAGAACGGATGGTGGGCTGGGGACAGCTGTATAAGCACCGGCATTCCTGGTGATGGGTTTATAGATATTTATTCGACACGAGGAATTAAGAATTCAAGTCAGTCCGGCCCTACAATTGTTGGCAATGTAAGAACATCTTCAACTTATAACGGCTGGGTTGAACATTGGGCGATAGGTAACTTAAGTAATCTATATGGATTTGGAGCAGATGTTTACGGAGCCGGTTTCGGCAGATTTGCAACCGGATATAATAATATTACAATCACCGATGCAGATGGAATTGTGTTTAAAAATTATACGGATGTTGTTGCTCAATGGAGTGGTGATTCTATCACTCTTGGTAAAGCAGCTTCGCACAGTGTCTATATAACTCCAAGTTTAATGACAATGAGATATGGAGCGATAGAATATATTACTATGGCTCTTGATAGTGGACTGCCTTATATAATGGTTGGTTTCGAAGGTGATAACAATGTATTAGTGGATGCAAACGGTCTCTACATTCGTCAAGGTACTACTAATTTTATTGAATTGCATTCAGACGGCACCGGATACTTTCACGGCAACATTGTAAGTGATGCTACTATCACCGGCGGAGTGATCCGGACAAGCGAATCTCCCAATAATAGAATCGTACTCGAAAACAATCAGCTAAACTTTTACGTTGGTGCAACAAGCAAAGTATCTCTTTACCCTTATCATGATGCGACTTACAGTAAAAACACGTTATACATTGATGATGCATTAAAGGTAGGATCAATTTGGATGTGGTACGGTCAGATTGGTTATGATCATCCTTCCCAAGATGATTATTGGTTGTTGAGTTACAATGGATTTTCTGCTTATCAAGAAGGGACATTCAACATCACAACAAATTTGAGAAACGATGCCTTCAAGGCTCTGATGGGTGTTACCAGCTTATCAGCTTTAATTGAATTTAAAGATGAAGTTACAGGCAATTACGTTCAAATGTATTATTCCGATCCGCAAACGACAACGAATGAAATTGCACTCAAATCTTCAAAAATGTTTGACTGCAACTATGGATACAAGATCACCGGAACAATAATAGTTGATGGAAGCCGTAATGCATTCTTTAATTCTGTCGATATTCTGTCAACCGAAAACTTAATGGGAAGATTTCAACAAAGCACTGTTGATTCAACAAATCATTCAACAACCGACTGGAATAATTATGCAAAGGTAAGCTTAATCAACAACGCTACTGTTGCGGGGGCGGGGGTACAGATTGTTTTAGGCACTGACTCAGCAATGGCAGGTATAGTTGGGTATAGGGCAGGTTCTAACCAACAGGATTTAGTTTTCTGGACTGAGAACACAACGAGAAGCGAAGTCTTTAGAATTACTCACGATAAAAAACTAAAACACCTCAGCAATACAATTGTAGATGAGAACGGCAACATACAGACTTTTGGCACTTTCAAATCTTCGGATGGTTCCTCGGGCATCGAAACGACATTCACTGATGGCGCGGGCAATACCTTAACTGTCAAAGATGGGATAATAACACTTAAACAACTGGCGGCATAAATAAAAGGAGTTAATTATGATTGAATGTAAATTCATTGATTTATTCGAACGAGATAATACTGGCAAGGTAGTAATAGGCAATTATCAACAAGGTTTGCAATCTCTGTTTAATCTTAAGCCGAAAAGCGCCGGATTAAATTATGACATTAACACTCGTTTAAAAAATGCAGTTGATGAAAGATTAACTGAGTTCTACAAAGAGTTAAATGTAATAAATGAAGAATATGCGGTTGAAAAAGAAATTGAAACTGCAATCGGCGAGAAGAAAAAGACCAAACTGAAATTAGTTGATCTGCCACCTCAGAGTAAGCCGGATAAGAAAGCGAAAGAATTCGGTGACCATCCCCGGGAGAATGTTGTTACAATGCTTAACGGGAAAAAAGTTCGCAAAGTTATTATTAATCAATACGATGTTCCTGAAGATAAGATGAAAGAAGTGAACGAAAAGATAAACGATTTATTAAAAACAGATATACAACTTAATTGTAACCCGATTAAGCTCAGTAAGCTTGATGCTGAAGAGGACACATCTTCGGTAGCATTCCAATACCTGGATAAATTTATTGTTGACGATACGGGAAACTAAATAAATGAGAACTCAACACATAAACAAACGGATAATTCGCGGTGATAAGAACACAGTCACTTGGAAGTATGAGGGTCAATTACCTTATAGTGATACTTATTTGACAGTCAAAAAGACTACCAAGGTAACAGATAAGCGTTTAATCGATGTTGTTTGCGAAACGGCTTTTGACGAAGCAGCTAAAATCACAACCATAACCGCTGTAATTTCGGCTGAACAAACGGCTCAATTGGATGCCGATACTTACAAGTATGATATAAGCAATCACGGAACTGATACCGAAGAATATACACCTTTCGTTGGTGATTTGATTTTGTTTGGCGATGTCAGAAGTCCTTTCGATGGCTTCCCTTTGCCAGAAGATTACGAGCGGATAATTCTGCTTGATACGGAAAATTATAATGATAACACATTGCTTATTTTTAAGACGGCGGAGGGATTTGTACCTATAAGTTTAGAAGCATTATCAATGTTGTTGGGTAACGGCAATTATGATTTTCTTACACCCGAATTCGATCCGTACAATCCCGATGCAGTGACTCCGAATGTTGATGGATTAACGGAAAAGGTAGATAATAAAGTCGATAAAATTGAAGGCAAAGGATTATCGACCGAAGATTATACCACCGCTGAAAAAGATAAGCTTGCCGGTGTTGCTGATAATGCGAACAATTATGTACACCCGGCATCACATCCGGCGACAATGATTGATGAAGATACAACTCACAGATTTGTTACCGATACGGAAAAATCAACTTGGAACGGGAAGGCAGATTTGGAAGATGGGAAAGTACCGGCTTCACAACTTCCTTCTTTTGTTGATGATGTTCTCGAGTATGCTGAGTTTGCATCTCTACCAGTTACCGGCGAAACCGGCAAAATTTATGTAACAATCGATGATGGTAAAACATTTCGTTGGAGCGGGAGTGCATACGCTGAAATAAGTTCGTCTCTTGCACTAGGGGAAACATCCTCGACTGCTTATCGTGGTGATAGAGGTAAGACTGCTTATGATCATAGTCAATCGCCACACGCTCCGGCGGATGCGCAAAAAAATTCAGACATTACAAAAGCAGAAATTGAAGCTAAGTTGACCGGCGATATTTCTTCTCACTCTCACGCTAACTTACCAACGGCAGATGAGAAAGCAGCATTACCGGGTACAGCCGGAACGCCGAGCGGTACAAATAAATATGTCACTAATGAAGATACAAGATTAACTAACGAGAGAACTCCGAGTGACGAATCGGTGAGTTACTTAAAATTGACTTCCGATCTCAAATCTTTAATGCTGGCATACGGATTTGTATATCAAGATAACCAAATGATGGAAAGTTCATTGTTGCCAAACAACTATGCAGTAATTGATCAGCACGGCAATCCGCATTGGATGGTAGAAATCCCAAGAAAGAACTGGGATCCCTCGAACATTTTTGCCTCGTCAGACATTCACCCGGCATTCACGGTTAATGATACGCAAAAAAGAATAATGGTAGGCAAAGTGCAGCTCTCTGAATTACCAGACGGCAAATATGTAACGTGGCTTAACCGTGCTGTTAAACACTCGTTGAATTTTGATCAGTCATTAGCTGCAATTAACCAACTCAACGGTGGCGGGATTACCGGCTTCCACATGACAACCAACGCTGAATATGCTTTACTTGCGTTGATAACAAAAGCCGCTAACCAAATGCCGTATGGTAATAACAATTATGGACGTGATGTTGATGACAAATCAATCACCGGCATAATTGAACCGGGTTATGAGGCTAATTTCGGCAGCACATCACCGGCTCGCTGGCTTGCTGGTAGTGGTGGCATTCTCACATCACACGATAGGACACCGGCTGGCATATATGACCTAAACGGCAACGTATGGGAATGGGTTGGTGGTTTTAGACTTGTAGATGGCGAAATACAAATTTTAGCAAACAACAACGCAGCCGATTATACAAAAGATTTAAGTGCAAGCTCTACAGAGTGGAAAGCTATTTTAGAAGATGGCACTTTAGTAGCGCCAGGTACAGCAGACACTCTTAAGTTCGATGCAAGCAGTCCAGGAAGTATTGCCACAACAATAGTTAATCAAGATGTTGATCCTGACTATCAATATAACGACTTCGAGGCTCAGACTACGGCGTTGAGCGGTGCCGGGATAGACTTGCTTAAAAAACTTGCGATACATCCATACACAACCGGTCTTAATAGTGACCGTATTTATTTCCGTAACTATGGTGAGCGGCTCCCGTTCCGCGGCGGTAGTTGGGTCAATTCCACGTATGCCGGGGTGTTCGCTCTGAGCCTGGGTAACCTTCGTTCTCTTGTGAACAACAGCGTCGGGTGCCGTGCCGCTTTTGTTTTGTAGATCTGTAATCTGTTTTCTGTTAATCTGTTTTTGAGGTTCTTACACATGCTGAATGATTTAATAGTAATACAAAAAGCTTATGACTGTTACCTCTATCTGCACCAGGCTTTAAAACATTTTCCCAAAGCGGAAAAGTTTGTTCTGAGTGCAGATATAAAAAATACGTTCTTTGAAATGCTGAAATTATTCTTGATTGCGAACAAAGCGCAATACAAGAAAAAATATTTGTACGAAGCAGATGTACAATTAGACTTGCTTAGATTTAGAATTAAAACGGCTTTTGATCTAAAGTTTTTGTCGCCTAAAAAGTTTGAAATAATTTCTAAGATGCTCTCAGAGATTGGTAGACTTTTAGGCGGGTGGATCAAAAGCTCGAAGTAAAGGGTCTGGTCTGCAAAGCGGCTCCCGATCCGCGGCGGTAATTGGAACAATTCCACGAATGCCGGGGTGTTCAATCTGAACCTGAATAACCTTCGTTCTAATGTGAACAACAACATCGGGTGCCGTGCCGCTCTTATTTACAGCCTAATTCTCAAATTTACGGATTTGAGATCGTGCAAAAACAAAAGGAGATTTAGACCTTACCGAGAAACTACCGGTAAAAATATGTTTCACTTAAATGCGGTTAGTAATCTAAAAAGAATAATATCGTATTGGAGATACTCTATTGAAAACGTTCAACAACCTTTACCCAAAAATTTATGATTTTGAAAATTTGTTAAGCGCTTATAACTCTGCTAAGAAAAACAAAAGATTCAAAAATGAGATAATTGATTTCGGACTTAGAATAGATGAGAACTTGATACAAATACAAAATGAATTGATGCATCATTCTTACCAACCATCGAGATACAGAGAGTTCTTAATTCATGAACCAAAAGAGAGACTAATATTATCATTACCATTTAGAGATCGAGTTGTACATCAAGCGATATGCAAAGTGATAGAGCCAATATTTGACAACACATTCATACACGATACTTACGCTTGCAGAAAAGGCAAAGGAACGCTTGCCGGGGTTAAAAGAATGTGGTATTTCTTAAACAAATTACAGTCCAATAATAAAGAAGTCTTCTGCTTAAAGATGGATATATCAAAATATTTTTATTCTGTCGACCATGGAATATTAAAAAGAGCAATTGAGAAAAAGATTAGATGCAAGCCGACATTAAATTTGTTGAATACAATAATTGACTCGGTTGAAAATCCCGGGATACCGGTCGGTAATTTAACATCGCAATTATTTGCAAATATTTATTTGAGCAGCTTAGACCATTTTATTAAAGAGACACTCAGACAAAAGTATTATATAAGGTATATGGACGACATGATTGTTTTATCACAGAGCAAGAAAGAGCTTTGGGGAATCTTCAGCTTAATAAAAGATTTTGTAGAGTTCGATTTGAGACTAAAATTTAATAAGAAAACACAAGTATTTAACACTAAGCGCGGTATTGATTTTCTCGGCTACCGGCAATTCCCGGACAGATTAATTCTAAGAAAAAGAGTAATGCAAAAGAATTTTCGAAAGTTTAAAAAGCAAAAGAGAATTGGGGATGTAGAAAAAATTAAAAGAAGCCTTGCCAGCTTCGAAGGAATATGCAAGCATTGCAGCTCAAGAAAACTACTAAATGAAGTATATAAAATACTGGGAGAACCGAAATGGGAACAGACATACATCGCATAGTGAACAACCGTCCGGTCTTGGCCGGGTACATCAAATCCGTTGAAGAGATCAACAAAGATGTAGTGGCGAAAATTAGGGAGAAATATTCGGTTGATGAAGAAGAAAAGCTCAAAAGGTTAGCAATCAATTCGCTTGTGAATAATGAAGCGATCCCAAGTGAGTATGATGCTTACAACAACTACGTTGAAGAATGCAGAGCTTGGGGAGACGAGCAGAAAGCGTTAGCACAAACACGTTTAGCCGAGCTGACTGAAGTTGAAATACAAGAGGGAGAAGAAGTAAGAAAAATTTTTGTGAAAAATATTTAGAAGGAGCATAAAATGAGAAGCAAAATCGTAATTCAAAAACCAACCGCAACAAGCATAGGTCTTATTGGGCTTGATTCTTTGCTTGATGTATACGACAACACCCAAGCCGGTGATTTAGTAATTGTTTATCCGGGTACTTATGACATCGGGAACAATTCAATCCAATTGAAGGATGGTGTTAATTGGAAATTTATGCCTGGGGTTACAATTTCGAGTGATTCAACAGACGGAACTTTTAAGGATAACGGTGTTGCGGTTAATATTAAAATAGATGGCATCCCATATATTATCAATACGAATAATGGCGGGATGATCAATTTATCTGGGGCGTCTATTATCAAGGGTCTGATTGCCAAAATAAAACTTATGGTTAGTGAAATGCTCCCAGAAGAAGCATATTTCTATATTGCCTCAACAAACATAGACTCTTCTATGTTACTTCCAATCGTGGTAACAAGACAGTCGGCTGGTGTATTTAGGTTTAGTTTTGCAAATAAATTATTTGGCGGAACGCTTGTTACACAAGGTAAACAGTATTTCGTAAGGGATGGAAACGGATTTTCGTTGAAAGCACAAGCTGTATTCGGTGAAACCGGACAATATTTCGACTTACGTTTTATGAAAATGGATGGCACGATGACAGACCCATACATCAATGATGTTGCATTATTTGACTTAGAGTTAATATTGACAGGCGAAGCACCTGTTAGTACTTTTAGTTGGAGTCTTTAGTGAGAATACTCATAAGTGATTTCATTCTCGACCACGCAAATACAATAAAGGAAGCAGTATTAAGCAATAATCCACTATTAAATATAGAAGATATTTATGTAAAAATTACGTCGGCTGAATCTTATAGTTGGATTGCGGATTTAGAATATGCTGTAACTAATTCCTTCGATGTAATAATCAACAGCACTGGGTTGATTGCTGTCGAAACCGGCGGGATTGGTAATAGTTTTGATTACATTGAGTCAAAATATCCACAGATACAATTCTTCTTAGCTGCGGGAAATGCCGATTATTATTATAGTAGTTGGTTGAGAGATCGGTCGTTTGTTATTGTAAGTTATGGAGTTGATCAACGTGAGGGAGTCTATGGCGAGGGCTTAGAGTTTTGGGATACTTATTTGCCAAGCAATTATTCCAGCTTTACAAACGGAGTGGTTGCCGGAAAAATAAGTTATATCAAGATGTATCTTAATTGCGATTGGTGGACTGCTCGTTACCTTGCGAGATTGACAGCAGATAGAAACGAACCAAACAGAGAAACTGAACCGTGGGATTTGAGAAATGGTTATGGTAAGATAAACGTTCAAGCAGCAATCGAAGCATACGGGACAGAGATACCGGACGACCCTTATATATTTGGTGAAGCCGGTGATAGTTCATTTATAGTCTTTGCGGATAAAATTACTTTTAGTTGGGATGAAGTAGCTAACGCCGAAGGTTACAAAGTCTATCGAAAGTACCGGAACGAAGATGAAGAACTCATTGCAACCACAACAGAATTATTTCATGAGGATGTCCCGACAAGGAATCCTTTCCCAATTCAGTATAGAATAGAAGCCTACTTAAACGATGAAACAACGGAAGTATTTAACCGAGAAATATTATTTTGTGTTGTGGGGAAGGTTATGGTAAAGGGGAATTAAGGCTTGATTAATTGCTCAATAATGCTGAATTTAGAAGTCGTTAAGCGAGATAAAAAGCCTAAAAATGCCGTACAAACTTATGCCAAACCATTTGCAAATCTTTGCCAAACCTCGTGAGCGGTTATATTAATTATATTCTAATTGTGAAAGAGATGCAGTTGTCTTTTATTTACGTTGGTCATAAAAAAAACTGAATACCGAAACTTAACTCGTTTTCTTTTACATTCGTGAGGGCATTTTGAATGAAGGCACAATTACTTGTAATTGATAATGACAGCGATTTTTGCAATGATATTGTTCGTACTTTAAATAAAGATTTCGATTGTCATTATGCAGCAAATCCTAATGAGGGAATAAACCGGCTAAGAAAAAATCATACTGACATTGTTCTTCTTCATCACAATTTGAATGAAGACACAAGTAGTTTAGAAATAATAAATAAAATTAGACAAGAAGCCGAAAATGTTCCTGTAATCATTATTAGCGATAACTCATTTGTTAATGACAATTCCTCACAACCAAGTAATTTAGGTGCTGTTGAATATGTATCGAAATCAACGACTACCGAAAAGCTGCGGTTAATATTGAACAAATCGATATTGAAACAAACCCAAATTGACCAAAAAAGGACTATTCTTGAACAGCCCGATAATCTTTACCACAAAATTGTAGGTAACAGCCCGGCGATTGAAAGACTCAAGGAGCAAATAAAACTCTTCGCACAAAATGATAACACCATTTTAATAACCGGGGAAAGCGGAGTTGGTAAAGAATTGGTAGCAAGGCAAATTCATTCATTCAGCAAAAGAAAAAACGCACCTTTCGTAGCAATCAACTGTGCCGCTCTTCCAAACAATTTAATTGAAAGCGAATTATTCGGCTATGAAAGGGGTGCTTTTACAAACGCCGAAAAAAGCAAGCTTGGAAAATTTGAAATGGCTGAAAACGGTACTATCTTTCTTGATGAAGTATCTGAAATTGATCTTGATACACAGGTGAAACTTTTAAGAGTAATTCAAGAAAGGGAGTTTGAACATCTCGGCGGTACAAAAACGATAAAGATTAACGTCCGTATTATTGCTGCTACAAATTTAGATCTCCAAAAATTAGTCGATGACAGATTATTTAGAGATGATCTCTATTACAGGCTTGATGTTCTGCCAATCGAAGTTCCCCCGCTAAGGGAAAGGAAGGAAGATATTCCTCTTCTTGCCGAACATTTTCTTAGACTTAGTTATAATGATTTAAAAATTCCGTACAATGGAATTTCCGATGAAGCATTGAATCTTCTGATGCAATATGATTGGCCCGGAAATGTGAGAGAACTTCAGAACAATATTATTCGCGCTTCCATTCTTGCATATGGAGGTGAAATTAAAGTAGAACATATTAACCGCAAACTCAATCCTTTGAATTCAACCGAATGCTTTTCCATCCATGTACCTGAAACTCTCGAAGAATTTTATAAAGCAAAAAAAAGTGCGGTAAATGAGGCCGGCAGAGCTGTGGAAAAAGTCTTTTTAGAAAATTTATTAAAAAAACATAACGGAAATATTTCGCAAGCAGCCAAAGCTGTTGGTATAAATAGAACCAATCTTCACAAAATGATCAAAAAATGCGGTCTTAAGAAAGAAGAAATTTTGAATTAATCCTTTCTTTGTTGTAAAGGTTAAGCAATTGTTTTGGTCTCCGCTTAGTTCCCTTCCTTACAAACACAATATTTTCCAATAAAAACACTATTTTATAGAATAAAAAACGGAGATGTTATGTTCAGCACCCAGACCTACATTGAAAGAAGAAGAGTTTTAAAGGAAAAAGTCGGCTCAGGTTTACTTTTAATACCCGGCAACGAAGAAGCACCGATGAATTATCCATCAAACACTTACACCTTCAGGCAAGACAGCACGTTTTTGTATTACTTTGGATTAGATAGAGAGGGTTTATTCGGTGTGATTGATGTTGATAACGATAAGGAAATTATTTTCGGATATGATTACACAATTGATGATATTGTTTGGATGGGTCCTCAACCAAAAATTTCAGAGGGAGCTAAAGAAGTTGGGATTAACGAAACATATCCTTTAGAAAAATTGGAAGAGTATATTGCCAAAGCAAAATCAAAGAATCAACCTATTCACTATTTACCCCAGTACAGGTTTCAAAATAAAATGAGATTTGAAAAACTGCTCGGACTAAAAAGTTTTGATATTGACAACCATCGATCTGAAAAGTTTACAAAGGCAGTTATCGAACAACGCTCAATTAAAAGTGACGATGAGCTTCGCGAAATTGAATATGCTATCGATATAAGTTATGAAATGAACACAACAGCGATGAAACTCACAAATCCCGGCTTAAAAGAACGCGAAATCTACGGTATGCTAAATGGCATCGCTAACTCAATGGGAAGAGGTGTTTCCTTTCCTGTTATTTGCTCTATTCACGGAGAGACACTGCATAATCATCATTATGAAAACACAATGAAAGACGGTGATCTTTTATTAATTGACTCCGGTGCTGAATCGCTCTTACATTATGCAAGTGATATCACAAGAACTTTTCCTGTAAACGGTAAGTTCACATATGAACAAAAAGATATTTACAACATAGTTCTCGCTTCTCAATTAAAAGCAATTGATTCAATTAAACCGGGAGTAAAATTTAAAGAAGTTCATCTTACCGCTGCAGAAGTAATTGCAGAAGGCTTGCGCGATATCGGATTAATGAGAGGAAATCCGAAAGAAGCAGTTAAACAAGGTGCACACGCTCTGTTTTTCCCGCACGGATTGGGGCATGCATTGGGACTTGATGTTCACGACCTCGAAGGGCTTGGCGAAAATTTTGTCGGTTATGATAAAGACACACAAAGGAGCGAACAGTTCGGTTTATCCGCTTTACGATTTGGTAAAGAGTTACAACCCGGCTACGTGTTAACGGTTGAACCGGGTATTTATTTTATTCCCGAATTGATCGAAATGTGGAAAGCAGAAAATAAATTGGCTGATTATATAAATTATGACAAAGTAGAGAAGTATAAAAATTTTGGCGGCATTCGTATCGAAGATGATATCGTGGTTACAGAATCGAGTTGCAGAGTTCTCGGAAACAACCCGATACCGAAACAAGTGGAAGATGTAGAAGCTGCCTGTTTCTCAGATTAGTTGTTCAACTATAATTTTTTAGTTGAAGATTATTAACAAGGCTGTATCAAAAGTAAATATCAAATAAAAAATCTGTGGAAATCAGTTTGAATCTGCGGTATTAGTGCTCCAACTTAATAAAAGACCTTACTTTTGATACAGCCTCTGATTTATATTAATTCTTTCACAAAATAGAATGTCATTAATCCGGATAAGATTAGTTTTACAACAATCATAATTAAACTTGCAACAAATGTTGCAAAGCCTGCTTTCAAGGCTTCGGATTCATTTTTACCGGCAATCAATTCACCAACAACAGCACCAACTAAAACTCCCAATATCATTCCAAAAGGCGGAAAGAAAAACAAACCAATCACCAAACCAATTATTGAACCCCAAATTCCTTTTTTGGAAGCACCGTAAAACTTTGCCCCATATACAGGCAGAACATAATCAAAAACAACAACTGCAATGTTTAATAAGAGATAGGTAATTAAAAATCGATTGGAGAACTCGGTCAAACCGGTAAAATGTATTAAAAGAATAGCAACATAATTAAGCGGTGGACCGGGTAATGCTGGAATAATACATCCAATTAGACCTGTAACCGAAAGCAAACCACCGATTATGATAACTACTACTTCCCAAAATTCCAAATTATCTTCTCCGCTTTTGATGTAATAATTTTAGTAAATTAATCAATGTAAAGTAAAACTATTTCTATGAAGATTAATACCAACAAATATGAACTTGCTTCCGTAATGTACAACTACGAGAAATATAAAGAAACTTCCATTATTGGTAGAAGTGTTCGCTATGATAACTTACAAGGATTTATAAAAAAGTTAGAACAGAAGTCTCTTTTTAAAATAGAGAAAGCAGGTTTATCTTTTAATGAAAGAAATATTTATTTAATAAAATTAGGCAGCGGAAAGACAAAAGTTTTTATGTGGTCGCAAATGCACGGTGATGAATCAACATCTACCCGGGCTATTTGTGATTTGCTGAATTTTTTATCTGCAAAAGATGATTGCCGAAGAGCTCGAGATAAAATTTTTAATTCTGTTACTTTATTTATAGTTCCAATGTTAAATCCCGATGGCGCAGAAAATTATACGAGAGAAAACGCACAGTTGATCGATATCAACAGAGATGCAGTTGCACAGCAGACACCTGAGGGAAAACTTTTGTACAAACTAAAAAATGAAATCCAGCCGGATTTTGGATTTAACCTACACGACCAAAGTTCAGGTTATTCCGCCGGATTAAATTACAAACCTTCAACAATCTCTTTGCTTGCACCACCCTTTAACGAAGAAGTTGAAATAAATGAGACAAGAATTCGAGCAATGAAATTGATTGTTTCACTCTACAAAGAATTAAGTGAAATTATTCCCGGGCATATTGCACGTTATGACGATGAGTTTGAACCACGTGCCTTTGGTGATAATTTTACGAATGACGGTGTATCGACAATTTTAATTGAAGCAGGCGGCTGGGCAACAGACCCCGACCGCGAGTATGTTCGTAAAATTTATTTTTCTGCACTTGTAAAATCTCTTTTAACAATTGCCGATAAAAGTTATGAAATTGAAAATGAATCCGACTATTTTGACATCCCCGAAAACAAAGATCGATTGTTTGATTTAATTCTACGCAGCATAAGTGTTTCACGAAATAAAAAAACTTATAAAGTGGATATTGCTATTAAGCGGGAAGAATTTTTTGACGAAACATCGAAGCGTATTTATTTTAAAGGAACAATTGCAGACATCGGGGACCTTTCAACTTTTTTTGGTTATGATGAATACGATATGGATGGGCATTATTTAGAATTACCTCAAATTACTACCGCTGAGAATATGCCTGTTGAAAATTTGCTCAAAAGAAAAATTGCTTTTATTAAAAGCAGTCAATCAAAACAAAATTGGGTTGATAAACCTATTAATATTTTTGATTTGATTGAACCAAATCTTCAATTAGAACTGGAAGGGATAGCTAATTTCTTCCTTACCAAAAACCGTCAAGCTAAATTTGCAGTGATAAACGGGTTCCTTATCGACTTATCCAAGAATTTGCACTTCTCCGGAAACGGCTTGGTACTACCGTGAGTTAGCGGTTAATTTCAATGATACAAGTCTTTCCTCAGAAAATTTTATCAGATTTTAAATTTGATTTCGCTCCAAATTACTAATATATTTGAAGTCTGTAATTAAAATAAACCAAATAAGGCAGGTGATATAAGTGGTAGGTATTAACGTTTCTGAAAACGAAAATATCGACAGAGCTCTAAAACGCTTTAAGAAAAAATATGAACGTTCGGGTATTTTGAAAGAATACAAGAAGAGAACATTTTTTGTAAAGCCGTCCATCGAAAAACGAATGGAAAAAATTAAGGCTAAGCGTAGAGCACACAAAGAACGTATGAAAGATAATTTCTAAAAGAAACCCGTCATTTGACGGGTTTTTTTATACCGTTATTTGCATGATTGTTAAGATAATATTTTGAAAGGTGTTTTGTAATTACCGCATAAGCTTCATCAACAGTATTACAAAAAGTAAACAACTTCAAATCATCTTTACTTATTGTTCCCATATCAACCAACGTTTGGAAGTTAATAACATTCTTCCAAAACTCTTCATCGTAAACAACCACTTCCAATTTCTTCTGGAGCTTATCGGTTTGAATAAGAGTCAAAACTTCCATCAACTCATCCAATGTACCGAAACCGCCGGGGAAAATAATTAACGCTTTGGCAGGATAAATAAGCCAGAACTTCCTCATAAAAAAGTAATGGAACTCAAAACCTAACTCGGGTTGAACGTACTTATTAATAAATTGCTCAAACGGTAGACTAATATTCATACCAATTGTAGGTCCGCCCGCTTGATGTGCCCCTTTGTTTGCTGCTTCCATTATTCCGGGACCACCGCCGCTTGTAATTATAAACCTGTGTTCGTTGGTAGGCAGGTTCATCGACCATTCTGTTAATCTCTTCGATAACTCAACTGCATCTTCATAGTAACGCGACATTTTAACAACTTTTTCTGCGTGTTCAATTTTGTTTTTGTAAACCTTGGATGTTTTATTTTTTGCGGCTTGTTTAATCAATCGAAGCTCTTTCTTCGCTTCTTTCGCTGATTTGATTCTTGCCGAACCAAAAAACACAATTGTATCTGCTATATTGTTTCTTCGCAATCTTGAATGCGGTTCATAATATTCCGCTAAAATTCTTACCGTGCGTGCATCGGCAGAATTTAGAAAATCCATGTTCTTGTAAGCTTTTTCAACAACTTGTTTTTTTGCCATAACTGTACCTGCATTTTGAAAAGAGTTACAAAAATAAGGTTAATAATGTATTTTTCCACCTATAAATTTTAATAGGTTGTTTTTGATATGATTAAAAATATTGTTCTCCTTGTCATTTTTTCATTACAAACAGTATTTGCACAAGATGTAAAAACATACATAGATCAGCTTCTTTCTAACGATGCCTCTGAACAAATTTCCGTGTTTGTTTATGATCCTGTATCGATGGATACAATTTATAACCGGAATATATACGAAAATTTGATTCCTGCATCCAATATTAAATTGTACACCACTGCCGCAGCCTTAAATTTACTTGCAAATCAAACCTACTTGGTTACTAAAGTTTTCACCGATGATATTAATTTTGAGGACAGCACAATTGATGGAAATCTTTACATCAAAGGTTACGGTGATGCACTGCTTGAGGAGAAAGATTTAGATAGTCTGATAACAAGTCTCAAAGAATTGGGAATAAAGAAAATAGACGGACAAATAATTGCAGATGAATCATACTTCGACAAAATTTATACTCGGGATGATTGGATAACAAATGAGCGAGCTAATGTTCCCCTTCCTCCTATTTCGGGACTAAGTCTGGACAGAAATAGAGTAATAGTAAAGTTCATCACTTCAAAATCCTTAGGAGAAAAACCGGATTATGAGATTTTACCTTTTGGTAATTTTTACAACATTGAAATGAATGCTAAGATTACGAATTTCAACTCACGCCCGCGAATAAATTTCCGCACTGAAGAAGGTAATATTAATATAAGAATTGACGGAGGAATTCGTAAAAGAAAATATCCTTATAGTTATTATGTTCATACCGATTCTCCTGCGGTTTTTATTGCTTCATTGTTTAGAGATAAATTAACGCGGAACGGAATTGAAATAACCGGGAATGCCGTCTCGAGAACTATGCCGATGAGTACTTTTGAGCTTGCCGCGGTTAGACATAAATTTCTTGAATTGGTAAATAGGGTTAATAAAGAAAGCGACAACTATCTGGCTGAAAACCTTTTTAAAATATTAGGTGCAGAATACAGTCAAAAGCAAGGTAATTCATTTTATGCAACTCAAGCTGTTATAACATTTCTCGAAGGGCAGGATATTTTCAACAAAGACATTACAATTGTGGATGGATCAGGAATTTCACGTTACAACAAAACCAGTACAGCATCGATTGTAAGTTTGCTCGAATATATTTATCTCGACATCGAACACTTTGATTTCTTTTATAACTCGCTTTCAATTGCAGGAAGAGACGGTACTCTTGAGGACAGAATGTACGAATCCGCAGCTTACGAAAATTTCCGTGGGAAGACGGGAACTTTGAATGGAGTATCATCAATTTCAGGTTATTTGACAACGAAAAGCAACAAAGACTTAATTGTAAGTATATTGATGAATTTTAGTTCGAAAGGACAAAACTATTATAGAAGTATCCAGGATAAAATTATTTCTTACTTAGCCGAAAACTTATAAAAAAACCCGTCGATCGACGGGTTAATTTTTTACTCATTCTCCGGTAATTGCTGCTGTGGTTGTTCGCCTTCGGATTGTGTTTGTGCCGGAGGCAATGAAGGAGTTGTAGGTACTGCCTGCTGTTGAGAACTTTGAATAATACTTTCTCTCTGCTGATCAACCGAAGTAGGCAAAAAGAACAAGTTTATTAAAATAGCAAGTACCAGCATTGAACCACCCAACCACCAGGTTGCTTTACTTAAAAAGTCGGCTGTTCTTCTTGTACCGAACATTTGACCCATATTACCAACACCACCACCAATTGCACCGGATAACCCTTCACCCTTACCGGATTGAAGTAATACAATAATAATTAACAGTAATGCAATTATTACCGATAAAATTACTAATAAAGTATACATTTTTTCTCCTAATCGTTTCTGTAGCGGGGGAGGGATTCGAACCCCCGACACGTGGATTATGATTCCACTGCTCTAACCAACTGAGCTACCCCGCCTCAAAAAACACAGACTGTAAATATATTACTCTGTTTTTGAAACTTCAAGTAAGCCGGAGTACTTAAATCTTGCTTTTTATGTACTTTTCGTACTCTTCTCTAAAAATATCGGTTCTTTCAACATCGGTATAACTTCTAATTTCAATACCGCGCTCTTTTAATCTTTGCTCAGTCGTGCTTATTCTATCAATTGGATCCGGGTGGGTTGAAAGAAAAGTTGCAATTCCCTTTCCACCCGATGATACTTTCCCATCATCTCTCAATCTTTCAAAAAAGAATTTCACAGCACCGGGATAATACCTTGTTCCGCTTAAATAAATTACTGCATATTTATCCGATTCATCTTCTGCAGATCGGCTGTTTGCGAGCAGTGTTAGTCCTGAGAATAAATTTGCAACCATTACGCTTACTTGCGAGGGATTGTTTCCTAATGCAAGACTCGCCAGAATTTGTAATCCGTATGCGTTTGTAATTCTTTGCGTAGCGTGCCGTTTTTCAACGTGTGCAATTTCATGGGCAATTACACCGGCTAAAGCAGCTTCGGAACCGAGATATTTTATTAAACCTGTGTAGAGATAAACATATCCGCCCGGAACAGCAAAAGCATTTAAAGTAGAATCGTTATCGATTATTTCCAATTGATAATTATAAACGGTTTCGTTTTTTACTTCGGGTGATTCGAGAATGTGATTAAATATTCTTTCACGGATATATTCTTTAACAGCCGGGTTATCATCATAAATTGGATATTCTTCCGGGTTCGCTTTTATCTCCTTGTCAAACTGCATCCCGAGTTTTACTTCGTCCTGTTCGGAAAATAAATTGATTCCCGTACCGCAGGCAGCGGCAAAAAGAAGTAGTGAAATAACTATGTATTTTTTTATAAAATATTTTCTCATCGGTTTTCCTATCTAAATAATTTAAATCGCTTTCTAAGCAAATATATAAAAACCGGCGCACCGAGAAGTGCCGTAATAGCACCTACCGGAATTTCTGCCGGTGAAATTACGCTGCGTGCTATTGTATCTGCAGCTATCAAATAAATTGCCCCCAGTAAAAACGATGAAGGTATAACCAAACGATTATCAACACCGAATAACATTCTTGCAACGTGAGGGATTAAAAGTCCAACAAAACCAATAATGCCGCTTACGGAAACGACAGCACCTACGATTAAACTGGCAACAACATAAGTAACATTTTTGACAAAACCGGCATTAACACCAAGTTGATTTGCAGTCGAAGAGCCAAGAGTTAGCACATTGAATTTTTGTGAAAAGAAGTATAAAATCAGTGAGCCGAGAATAACTATTGGAAGTATGACTAAAACATTTTCCAAACTTGCAAAACTTAGGTTACCAATCAACCAAAAAACTGCCGTACGAACCGAGTCTTCCATTATTGTTAACATCAATAAGATTAAAGCGGAAAAAAATGCACCGATCATTACACCGGTAAGCAAAAGCACATTCGGTTCGAGTTCGCCGAATCTTTGTCCCAGATAAAACACCAAAAAAACGACAGTAACAGCACCCGCAAAAGCAAAAAGTTGAGTATATATAAACGAGAGTCCGAATAAAAAAGAAAGAATAGCCCCGAAAGTCCCTCCGCTTGAAATACCAAGAATATAAGGTTCAGCAAGCGGATTCATCAAAAGAGCTTGAAAAACAGCACCGGCAATTGAAAGCCCGCCCCCGACTGCAATTGCGAGCAAAACGCGGGGTAAACGTATATCAATAATGATTCTAGAAATTGATGAGTCTATATTTCCGCCTGTTACCACAGCGGCCAACTCACTGACACTAATATCAACCGAACCGATCAACAATCCCGCTGCAATAGAAACGAACAAAAAAATTGTTAGTAACCCTGTAACAATGAAAAATTTTGCCGGTGTTAGTTGTTTATCTGCTGCCATAGGTAATCCAATAATTTTGGAATGCCTTTACCTGAAACCGACGAAATAAAGAAAACTTTTTTGTCAGCTTCGGGAAATTTTAAGTGAGCCAATTCTTTTAATTCCTCGTTGCCGAGCAAATCGCATTTTGATATTGCAACAATTTTCTTTTTACCACTCAAGATTTCGGAATATTGATTCAGTTCGTTCAAAATTATTTCATATTCTTTCAGGTAATCATCTGCGGCAATATCAATTAAGATCAATAAAATTTTTGTTCGTTCGATGTGCCGGAGAAATTTATGTCCCAAACCTTTCCCTTCGTGCGCACCTTCAATTATACCCGGAATGTCTGCAACAACAAATGTATTGAAATCTTTGTATTTAACAATTCCGAGATTTGGCTCAAGTGTAGTGAAAGGATAATCTGCAATTTTAGGTTTAGCTGCAGATACGGCGGAAATAAAAGTAGATTTGCCTGCGTTAGGGAAACCGACCAACCCGACATCAGCTATGAGTTTTAATTCAAGCAGAACATATTTTTCTTCGCCCGGTTTACCGTTTTCAGCATAACGGGGAGCTTGGTTTGTTGCAGTGGCAAAATTGCTGTTTCCCTTACCTCCTCTGCCGCCTTTGGCTACAACGAAACTTTGTTCATCATTAATTAAATCAACAAGAACTTCACCGGTATTAAAATCTTTGATAACTGTACCTACGGGAACTTTGATAAAAATATCTTTCCCGTTTTTTCCGTCTTTTAAAGCAGAAGCACCCGGGGCACCGTCTTCAGCAATATATTTTTTTTGATATGTGAAGTCCAACAAGGTATGGAGATTTCTATCCGCCACAATAATTACATCTCCTCCTTTGCCGCCGTTGCCACCGGAGGGACCACCTTTAGGGACATATTTTTCACGACGGAAAGTTACTGCACCGTTTCCGCCTTTGCCGGATTTAACAAATATTTTAGCGCTGTCTATAAACATTGGTTATTCTTGTTCGAAGTATTCTGAAATGATTTCTCTGAATGCCTGCGCCTCTTTTGAGGAAGGATTGACTTGGTTTATTTCAAATATTTCCTGAAGTGTGGCAAAAGCTTCTTGGCTTGTTTGTGACTCACAAATTTTTTCAATTGCGTTAGCAAATTCTTCCATATCATAATCAAAAACAACAGCAATTATCCGGGTCATATTTTTGTTCTCAAGTAGATCGGCAATATCAATTTTTTTAGCGTGATTTTGAGATCCGAATTTTTCGATAAAATCGTCTTCCGGTTCAGAATCTTCCGACAATTCTTTATTATAAATATTCCCGAATAAAGTTTCCTGCGGAGTTTCTTCCTCTTTTTCAGTTTTTTTTACTTCGTCTTCAATTTCTTCATTAATTTCTTCACTCTCATATTCAATATCTTCATCTAAGTTGCTCTCCATTCTATTATCTTCTTCATTTTCATCTTCATCTAATTTTAAATTTTCATCATTGCTTGAATCGTCAAGCTCTTCATCTTCAACAACCTCAAAATCATTTTCTCTTATCTCGTCATCATTATCTGCTTCTAAAATTGGATAGCTGTAATCTTCCTCCGTGAAGGGCTGGAGCTCGCTTAAAATATGTATTTCTTCTTCGTTTTCATCCATTGTTTTTTCGTTAAGCTCTTCTTCTTTTATCACCTCTGTTTCATCATCTGTTTGACGAGTGTATTCTTCATCCGCTATTTCATCTTTTTCAATCTCTTTCAATTTTTCTTCGTCATTTTCAAAAGTAAGTTTTTCTTCATCATCAACCGTTAAAATAATATCGGAAGTATTATCGGTTTGGTCAACTAAGTATTCGGAAGCTTCATTTATTTCTTCATCTTCTAATTGTGCTTCACCATCAGTAATTTCTTTCTGAGTTTCATCTGAATCTATTAGTTCGTTGCCTGATTCATTTTCCTCAATTGGTTCTTCGTCAACACTTTTTTCCGTTTCAGCAACTTCTTTTTCTTTATTTTCCCGCAGCTTAATTTCTACTTCATCTTCAACTTGTTCTTCTTTATTTTCTTCTTTCTCAAGTTCTTGTTCAATTTCAACATTCGCCTTTGTCTCTTCATCTTGAATTACCGGAACGTCTTCAAGTTTTTCTTCTTCATCTTCTTCTTTTTCCGGTTTAATATTGTCGCTTTCAAATTGTATTTTCTGGTCATCAGGCTCTTCATGTAGATCAATCACTTCCGTTTTAGTCATCGGAACATCTAAAAGAATACTTTGTAAATCATTTATTTCAATTTTCCCTTTAATCTCACCTTCAATATTTTTCTGTAAGCGCTCAATATGCCCGAGTAATTTCTTCTCTTGAAGAAAGACCGCAATACCTTGAAGCGGAACAGTATTCTGTTTCACAGAACCAATATTAAAAAAAGACGACATAGATTTAATTGCGGATGCTAAAATATCGTTGCCGTAAGCATCAAGACTAACACGATCAAATTTTTCCAACAACTTCCCGAATTCTTGTCTATCGAGTGTGATTAATTTTTTCTTCTGTAAATAATTACGAATTACTTTCAGTATGTGTTTGTAAAAATATGCGTAGTTCAAAATCTGCAATATCTCGGCAACATTGTTTGATTCGCTTGTATCGAAAATTAATTTCATCAGTGACCAATTAGGGCGGATCAAATAGTTAACGTTGAAAGAAGTCGCATGTAAAATCACCTTACAAATAAAATCAGTAGAAAATCTTTTTTCTTTTTTTATTTCATCTGTAATTTTATTGAAGTGCTGAGTGATTACCGGTCCGGAGTAATCAAACATGGAATGTTTCAGCAGAGTCTGCCTGTCTTCAAAAACACGGAACTCAATTTCTGCGGAAATATATTGTAGAATTGCCGGATGTATTCCGAGCGGTAAAAGTTCGGTAAATGTAGCAGAAGGACCGAGTTTTTTTACTTTATTGGAATTAAAATCGTAAATAAATTTTACTTCGCGTTCAAACATAATAATTTACGTTTATTGAGCAGATTTGAAACATATTATACCAAAACATAAAGAAAAAATCTCAATAAATTAACCTATGATTTAGATCATTACGGTGATGCCTATAATTGCCGACAAAATAATTTGTTATCGATAATAAAATAAATACGCAAAAAGTAATTCATATCCTTACTAATCTCATCCAGTCCTCTATCCAACAACATTATTATAGTTTGACACAACAGTCGGCAACATTAATAATATTGCCCAACTACTCCTTTAATTTTTGGTTTATTCAGACTCAAGTTATATAGCCCATAGCCGTCTAAAATGTTTATCAAAATTATACAAAGAGCTTGGTAGAGACCAAAAAGCCAATAAAGTTAACATAATAAAAAGAATCCCTCATTCTGCAAATTGTTCGGTTGTATCGATACATCCTGACAAAGAGCATCAAGACACTCGATAACTTATTATTTTTAGGTGGCTGAGTCATTCAGACGATTTATGCCCGTATATTACTTGTGCTGAGCTAACCGAAGCATCGAAGCCGCCAAATATTTGAATAATCTATTTTGGACAGATATGATTTAGATAAAGGGGAAGAATAATAAAATATTTTTATAAAGAAGAAAAAGAATTAATGGAATCTTATAAAAAAGCGAATGGAAACCCGTAAAAAAGAAAGACAAGAAAAAATATGAACAAGCCGCAAAAGAAAGTCTCTCTAAAAACAAAAGAATTAATATTCGTTTGACAACAAAAAATTATAATGATATTTAACTAAGAGCGATTAAAGAAGGAATTCCATACCAAACATTAATTGCCAGTATAATTCATAAATACAACAAGGGCGAACTAAAAGCTACCAAATAAAGCTGCACAAAAATAACTTTAATAAAAAAACCCGGTCAACTTGACCGGGTTTTTAATTATTCAATATGTATTGATTTGCCTATACTTCTACTTTTCTCGCTGTAAATTTTGCTTTAATATAATCTTTATTCAGCTGTGCAATATTTACGACTGAAATACCTTTCGGGCATTCTGCTTCGCAAGCATAAGTATTTGTGCAAGAACCGAAACCGGCTTCGTCCATAGCGGCTACCATATTTTGAACACGCTGATATCTTTCGGCTTGTCCTTGCGGCAGGAGTGCAAATTGAGTGACCTTTGCACCGACAAACAGCATAGCCGAAGCATTTTTGCAAGCAGCAACGCATGCACCACAGCCAATACATTCGGCTGCATCCAAAGCCCGATTTGCAATATCCTTCGAAATTGGAATCGCATTTGCATCGGGAGCACTTCCCGTATTGAAAGTTATGTATCCGCCAGCCTGTTGAATTTTGTCAAATCCGGAACGGTCTACAATCAAGTCTTTAATAATTGGGAATGCTTTTGCCCGGAACGGTTCAATATAGATTGTTTCACCGTCTTTGAAATTTCTCATATGTAATTGGCAAGTCGCAGTTTTAGGTAATGGCCCATGCGGATGTCCGTTGATAACCAATCCGCAAGTACCGCAAATACCTTCCCGGCAGTCGCTTTCAAATGCAATCGGAATCTTCCCTTCCTTTTCCAATCTGTTGTTCAAATCATCAAGCATCTCAAGAATAGATGCGTGCGGAGAAACAGAAACTTGAAATTTTTCAAAATACCCTTTAGCCTCAGGAGATTCCTGCCGCCATATATGTAATGTCAAATTAATGTGTTTATCGCTCATTACTTATAACTCCTCGTAGCTAATTCAACATATTCAAAATTCAGGTCTTCTTTGTGAAGATTCCATTTACCCGGTTCAACATACTCCCAGGCTGCAACGTAAGAAAATTCTTCATCGTTACGAACGGCTTCACCGTCTTCGGTTTGATGTTCTTCTCTGAAATGTGCACCGCATGATTCATCTCTATTGAGTGCATCAACAGCCATCAGTTCACCGAGTTCAAGGAAGTCAGCTACTCTGCCCGCACGTTCGAGATTTTGATTAAGTTCTTCTGCTTTCCCGGTAACTTTAACATCTTTCCAGAATTCTTCCCGTAAATTTCTGATATCTTCAATTACTTTCTTTAAACCGGCTTCATTGCGGGACATACCGACTTTATCAATCAACAACTCACCGAGTTTTCTATGAATTTCATCTACAGTTTGTGACCCGTTAATTGAAAGAAGCTTATTCGTCATATCTTTCACATTCTTTTCGGCTTCTTTAAATTCCTTGCGATTTACATCAACCTTTTCAGGTTTTTCACTTCCGAAATAATTACCGATTGTGTAAGGAATAACAAAGTAACCGTCAGCTAAGCCTTGCATAAGAGCGCTTGCCCCAAGTCTATTTGCACCGTGATCGGAGAAATTGGCTTCACCGGCAACGAATAATCCGGGTATGTTGCTCATCAAATTATAATCAACCCATAAACCGCCCATAGTGTAGTGAGGTGCGGGATAAATTTTCATCGGAACTTTGTAAGGATTTTCGCCGGTTATGTTTTCATACATTGCAAATAAGTTGCCGTACTTATCACGAACAGCATCTTCACCAATTCTGTTTATTGCGTCGGCAAAATCGAGATAAACCGCTCTTCCGCCGCCAACTCCTTTTCCTTCATCGCAAACATATTTGGCGCTTCTTGACGAAATATCTCTCGGAGCCAAATTACCAAACGTAGGATATCTTCTTTCGAGATAATAATCTCTTTCCTCTTCGGGAATTTGATCAGGCGGTCTGTGGTCTCCGGGTTTAGCCGGTACCCAAATTCTACCGTCGTTTCTTAAACTTTCACTCATAAGTACTAATTTAGATTGACCTTCACCGTGAACCGGCAGACAAGTGGGATGAATTTGCGTGAAACAAGGATTGGCAAACACGGCTCCTTTTTTATGCGCACGCCAAATTGCAGTTGCATTGCAATTCATTGCACTCGTTGATAGGAAAAAAACATTTGAGTAACCGCCGGTAGCAAGTATAACCGCTTGAGCAGAAAAGCTTTCAACTTTTCCGGTAACTAAATCACGTACTGTAATGCCTACTGCTCTTCCATCTGCAATTACAACATCGAGCATTTCTTTTCTATGATAGACTTGTACGTTACCGCGTTTAATCTCTTTATTGAGCGAACTGTAAGCACCGAGCAATAATTGCTGTCCCGTTTCACCCCGTGCATAAAATGTACGTGAAACTTGAGCACCACCAAATGAACGGTTCGCTAATGTTCCTCCATATTCTCTTGCAAACGGAACACCTTGAGCAACACATTGATCAATGATGTTATTACTTACTTCGGCTAATCTATAAACATTGGCTTCGCGCGATCGGAAATCACCGCCCTTTACTGTATCAAAAAATAATCTATAAACAGAGTCGCCGTCGTTTTGATAATTTTTTGCAGCGTTAATTCCGCCTTGTGCCGCAATTGAGTGAGCTCTTCGGCTTGAATCGTGATAAGTAAACGCTTTAACTTTGTAGCCAAGCTCACCTAAAGTAGCTGCTGCTGAAGCTCCCGCCAAACCTGTACCAACGACAATCACATCAAACTTTCTTTTGTTAGTGGGGTTAACCAATTTCATATTGAACTTATGGTTAGTCCACTTTTCGGAAATATTTCCATCCGGTATTTTTGAATTGAGCTTAACCATTAGTTACCTCCGTAGAAAAATAAAAAATAAATCGGGAGCGATGCGAAACCTAATGCCATAATTAAGGCATAAGCAGTTCCGAACTTTTTAATAAAAGGGAAATACTTATTGTGATTCCAGCCGAATGTTTGAAACGCACTTTGAAAACCGTGATTTAAATGAAATCCCAACAAAATTACGGCAATAACATAAAAGATTGCGTACCACGGTATTTGGAACCATTCTACAACTATATTATAATAACCGTTAGGATTTTCGTGACCTTCTCCGGTAAAATTGAAAGACCACCAAAAAGTAGCCAAGTGAAGAACCAAAAAGATAAAAACAATACTCCCGGTTTGAACCATTGTTCTGGAAAAAAATGAAGAATTTTCTGCTTTAGCCGAAATCTTATTGGTTACCGGTTTTACTTTTCTATTTTCCAACCAAAGCCTAATACCATTAAAAATGTGAAATACGAAGACAAGACCTAAACCAACCTCAATTACTCTTATTAATGGTTTGATAATATCCAAAGTCTCAACATAGCCGTTAAAGGCTTCGGGGCCTCCATACAAAGTCAGGTTACCGACTAGATGGATAATCAAAAAGAGAATAAGGCCGATACCGGTGAAAGCCATAACAAACTTTTTACCGATAGACGTGCCAAGCGCTTCTGAGAGCCAGCCCATTAATCTCCTCCTTATAAACTGCTGTTAATGGATTTATTAAATTATTTGATGTTCTGAACGAAACTAATTTTAGCCTATATGTAATACTTTGGTAAGTCACAAAATTCCGATTGTTGGAGTCAAATATCTAATTGCAAAATAATGCTAATCGAAATTAAATTCAAAGAAAAGTTGTTCCTGACATAATATCCTATATAAAATTAATTAGTAGATTGATGTTGTGGTAGCTAAATAAATTATTACATAAAAAACCTTGCTCACAATAAATTTCTTTCATAAGTTACGAACAGTTCTTAATTAATTCTTACGGTGTTAGGGAAACCGGTTAAAAGCCGGTGCTGCCCCGCAACTGTGAAGGACAAAAAGTCTTCAGCAATATGCCACTGTCCGTCAGCTGACGGATGGGAAGGCGCTGAAAGATGTCCTAAGCCAGGAGACCTGCCGTAAGCATCCAATAACTAATTAACCTTCGCGGGTGAGGTTATGAACGTAAAATTACAATCCAACGTTTCTGCACGCCCACGAAGTTACATCTCATAAGGAGGTAACTTCAATGAAATATTTACATTCTTTTTTCTTCGTTTTACTTTTTTCGGTTTCACTTTTTGCGCAGACCGATACACTAAAAGTACAGCTTGATGATGTTTTGGTAACAGCCACAAAATATCCGACCGATGTTCAAAACATATCCAGTTCTTATACCATAATCGGTAAACAACAAATTCAGATGATAAATGCCCCTTCTGTTTTGCAGTTGTTAAGGGATGTTGAAGGAATATCAATCGCCCAGCAAGGCGGCATAGGCACACTCAACAGTCTTTTTATGCGAGGGGCAAACGCCAACCATACTCTTGTTCTTATTGACGGCGTTGAAGTAAACGATCCCAGTTCTCCGCGAAATGCGTTTGATCTTTCGCATTTACAAACCGAAAATGTAGATAGAATAGAAATCGTACGCGGTGCACAAAGTACACTTTACGGCTCAGACGCACTGGCGGGAATAATAAATATTTTTACTCAACCCGGAAGCGATGTAAACAAATTGCAGCTTCGTACCGAAGGCGGTTCAAACAGCTATTATAAAGGAAGCGGTCACTTTACCGGCAGTTATGATTTTCTTAATTATTCAATTAACTTTTCACGGCTCTCAACAGAAGGAATCTCGGCAGCAAATGAAAAATACGGCAACACCGAAGCCGATGGTTACACAAATAACTCTTTTTCGTCTCTGCTTGGTGTTGAGATTCTGCAAAACCTAAAATTGAATTTAAATTACAGGTTTACCGATGCATCAACCGATCTTGACCAAGGGAGTAAACTCGGCGATGACCCGAATTATACATACGATATCGAAGAAAATATTTTTAATTCTTCTTTGAACTGGAATTTGTTCAATGACAAATGGCAACAGAAATTCAGCGGCTCTGTATTGAGAAGAATAAGTAAGTCTAAAAACGAACCGGATAAAATAAACTCTGGCTCCTCAACGAACTTTACCAATGCAACACGAACAAAATTTGAATGGCTAAATAACCTGAAATTTATCCCATACAACATTGTAACAATTGGTTTTGAAACCGAATTAGAAAAGGCAAATACCGAGTACAAATCGGAAAGTGAATTCGGTCCGTTTGAAAGCGTGTTCCCTTCCCAGCAAATGAGAACAAACTCAGCCTTTGCTCAAAATCAATTAATTCTTGACGGTGGTTTTTCTGCCGTTGCCGGCTTAAGATATGATGATAATGAAAAGTACGGCGGTCACTCAACTTTTAAATTTGGTGTAAGTTATTTTTATGATAAAACCGGCACAAAATTAAAAGCGAATTACGGAACAGGATTCAAAGCGCCGACTCTTTACTATTTGTTTGACCCGGCGTTTGGTAATCCAAACTTAAAACCGGAAGAAAGCAAAGGTTGGGATGCCGGTTTTGAACAGTATTTCTTCGGGAGTAATTTTTCATTCGGTGCCACTTACTTCACAAATGAATTTAAAAATCTTTTCGGTTTTGATGAAAACTTTGTAACGATAAATATTGATAAAGCTGAAACAAAAGGTGTGGAAACCTTCTTAACATACTATTCTGATAATTTTTACGTTCATCTTACTTATACATATACAGATGCAGTAGATTTAAGCGGTGAAGAAGAGACAAAGCTAATACGCCGCCCTGCTGATAAAGTAACTTTATTCGTTTCATATAACCCGTTTGAAAAATTGAATTTGAATTCGCGTATTAGGTATATAGGTGAAAGAGAAGATGATGATTTTTCAACTTTCCCATCTACCAGAGTGCAGCTAAGTGATTATACAATTGTAGATTTTACCGTGAATTACAAATTGCTTTCCAATCTTAATCTTTTCGGCAGAGTTGAAAATTTATTCGATACGGAATATGAAGAAGTCCTTTATTACGGGACTTTGGGAAGAACTTTTTATGCTGGATTGAGTTTCGATCTTAGCTTTGAGTAATTAATTCAATTCCCCGGGATTTGTTTGTTAAAAAAGTTGTTCCATTATTTCTGTTTTTCTTTCTACTCAAGAAAATCCCGGGGATTGTTTCATGAAATAAACTGTTTGTAATGCTCATAAATTTCAAGTACTTGTCTAACATAAGCAACGGTTTCCGTTCCGCGCGCGTAACCGTATTTAACTACCTCATCATTATAATATTTGGGAGTTGATTTCTTCAGTAAATATTCTGCAACATTTCCTTCCCAGATGTTCGGGTCGGCTCCGTATTTTTCTGCAAGTGCTCGTGCGTCTTCAATGTGCCCGGGACCAATATTATACGAAGCAAGAACAAATTTTACTCGTTCCGTTGAATCGGGGACAAACTCGTACCAATAATCATCCAGCCATTTTAGGTAACGCATACCTGCATCGAGGTTTTGCATTGGGTCGGTTAAATCATCTGCACCAAACTGTTCTGCTGTAGCGGGCATCAACTGCATTAATCCTTTTGCGCCAGCCCAGGATTGCGCCTCAATTTTAAACTGGGATTCTTGATAAATCAACGCCGCCAAAATTCGCCAATCAAAATTAAGTTCATCAGCATATTCTTTTATAATCTCGTCGTACTGAGAAATTCTACCGCCGGTTAAAGAGAAATAATCACTATCGAGACGTTTTCTGAAAGCTAATCTATTCTTGTAATACTTATTATATATCACATAGTAATCGGGTGTTTTACGTATTTCATCAATCCAACTGTTCACCGTATCAAGCAGTGCAGGTGCGTTTTTACGAACAGCCCAGGCAATCTTTTGAGGCAGGGAAATATCGGTTGATATATCTATGTTGGAATAATATGCCTGCTGAAGCAGCGCTATATTTCTATCTGATATTGTATACTCAATTTCACCTTCGGAAACCATACGTATCAAATCTTCAGTAGATAATTCAGGAGCAGCTTCAACAATATTTATGTGCGCGCCCATTTCCTCGGTAAGATTTTCGAGTCTTTCAATATAAGAAGACCCGAATCTGACGTGTACGGTTTTGTTTTCTAAATCAAGCGGAGTGCGGATTAACTGCCTGTCAATTTCATGCTTTGCGATCTGATACCAATTCTCGGGTCTGCGTTGAACTAAAACCTGTCTGGTAATATTATGGTGATGAGTAAAAGCAACTTGCTCTTTTCTATTTTTGGTTACTGTTAAATTAAAAGCAATAATATCGCCTTCCCCGTTGTTAAGCATTTTAAACATTTGAGGGATTTCTTTTACCACTTTTATTTCGAGTTCAAGGTTGAGATAATCGGCAAGACGTTTGATAAGTTCGTACTCATAACCCATCGGTTGACCGCGGTAGATAAAATAACTGTATGCATTGTATCCGGTTATTGCAATTAGTTTTCCGCGCTCGGTTATTTTATCTAATCCGAAATCAACTACATTAGACTTATCCTTTTCTTCATTAGAGCAAGAGAAAAAGAGGATAAGAAACAAAGCCGTTATGATAAATTTTACCTTAATCAAAATATTTTATGAATTATTATCGGTTGTGCACTGTAAAGAAGTGATTCAACTTCAAAGTAAGGAAATGAAAAATTAAAGACAAGGTTGGATTTTGCATATAAAAATCCCCGGGATTTTCCGAAATAAAAAGTATAACAATAATTTTTGAATATACTTCTTTTAACAGATAAATCCCGGGGATTTCATAAAGTTATTTGATAGTCCCGTTCTTAAACCTGCCGCCGGTTTTCATTGGGTCTTCGGAATAACCCAATGCCTTCAAATCGAGACGCTTACCTTCTTTTACACCGTGACATTCAATACATTTGACCGCTTGATCGGCAGGGGGGATCATATGGTTCAACGGCCAGTACATTTCTGTTTCGATAAAACCTACTTGACCGGAAAATTCCAACCCCGCATGTTCCATTCCAATCTCGGAGGCTCTTACCCAATCATAAGTTGTCCAATAACCTTCTTTACCAAACAGGTGAGGTGTAATTAAATATTTCTTTACTTCATCGTAAGGTTGTTTGCCTCTCATAAGTTTAAATGGATAAATTTTTGAGTTGGGGTCCTTTATATCACCGTTTATTTTATTCAACTGAACTTTATCACCGGTAATTTTATCACCTACCATATAATAGTCGGCGGTTCCGTTATACCAAGCATAAACAGGTGTTACATTCTTTTCCCAAATAAATTCGCCTTTCTTTTTATTATATGTTTCTTTACCGTACTGATCAACTTCGGCTTTTCTGTCTTCCCCCGCTTTTGACCAATCCCACCAGGTTTTTGTAGGTTCTTCTCGTGCAAATTCGGGGATATGGCATGTTTCACAAGCTACGGTATTCAAGTGCCTGTTTAGAATTTCTTTTTCGTGAACTTCTCCTTTGTGGCAAGATTCACAAGTAAAATGATTTTCGCCGGCAGCCATTGAAGAATGAGAAGCACCTAAAATATTGTGGTCTCCTTTACTATGGCAATCTTCACATTGAAATCCCAATCCTCCCATATGCACATCTAATTCAGGTGAAGGGTCGTAAAGACTATCATCAAGATCACCGTGTTTAACACCTGCACCGCCGCCGCCGTCAAAGTGACAGATTCCACAATTTTTTCTTGTTGGATTACCGACACTCTGTGCAGCAGCTAATAAATCAACTGATTCAGCAGGCATGCCGGCAGCTGTGGGTACTTTTATATAATTACCAGTCTGCTCGTGACAAACTAAACAGTCAATATTTTCAGCATTTGTAAAATCAAACGATTCGTCTTTCCATCCATAACCAATGTGACAACTTGTACATCTTGGTTCGTTGGTTGAAACGGTAATACAAAAATTGTTTATCATACCTGTTTTACCAAGAGTTTTACCCTTATATTTTCCTGTTTTAATTACATCACCTCTCCACTTCCAATGGCGGGTTTGCATTATTTCATCTGCAACATCGTGGCATTCCAAACAGCGAAGCGTTACATCCTGCGGCTTTTCAAACGGTCTTTTTATAAATTTTGAATGATCTTGTGCGGTAATAGCGGTTAAAAATAATAGAGCGGCAAAAAATAGTTTTCGTAGCATTTCTTCCTCAACAAATGATAAATCGGATATGATTAACTTAGTTAATCAGGAGATTAAATTCTACATTACCTCTTATATTTTGGTTTAGAAATATAAACTAATCGAAAGTGAGTTTACTGCAATTAAAGCCAATGATTGAATAAAAGGGCGAATGTTTCTTATCTAATTAGCTTTTGTAATAAACTAAAACTCCTAATGCGAACAACAAGTTTTGAATTATCGACAACGTTGCATGTATACCATAAACAAACCGGAGTCCCAAGGAAGTAAATCCAAATATGATAGAATTATTGGCTGAATAAATTACAATTCCCATAATTATATAATAATACCAATCATTCCGTAAACTATCGTCTAATAATTTAACTTTTCTAATTGTAATGACCGATAAAATAGTCAGGAAAAGACAATTAATTACTATTGATTCAAAAGGAATGATCTGTAAATCATTATAATAAAGGTTACATAATACCGGGATTAGGGTAAAAAATGAAATTGTGACAAAATTAACTGCGGCTTTTCCCTTAAATAAGGACAACAAAAATATGGCAAGTAATGGAAGCTCAAAAATTAAATAAATCCTAATAAAAATGAGATTATTTATACCCATACTCCACAATATCCCAAGCGTTATTTGAGTAAGAAAAGCAACTATATAGTAAATAAAAAAGATTACAAGACTAAGAGAAGATGCCCTTTTATATTTAACTTTACCCCAAATAAAAGCAATAGCCGGTAAAGCTATTGATACTGCTGATATGATTTGTAACTCTCTATCCATTTTTAATTACAATAAGGTGGACAGGGCAAGGAAATTTCCATAGTATAGTTTCCATTTGTAACAGATAAAACACACTCCCGTTTTTCTATATATGTTATATCGTTCCCTCCCAAATTAAGCAATTCAAGGGTTGTTGATTTTAGAAAAAGATGATATACCTGAGAACTTTTAACAGCAAATTCTTCCAACAATGGTTTTCTGTTATCACCAAGAATGTTCATTTTTGAATTCTCTACTGTAAACATAATATTGGTTTTTGTACTATCCATCATTTTCATTAAATCGGTAGTTTTTATTTCTACCGAGTCAATTACAGGCCCATAAAGCTCGTCTGCATTTTCTTTAGTAAATATTTTCCCCTGAGCCATAGTTGTACAAAACATTAGCAAAAATAAAAAAATTAAATTCTTCAACATACCTTCCTTTATACGATGTTATTAACTCATTTTACTCAAAGACTTCAAAACACAGCGTCATTTCCGCATGTTTTAAACGGGAACTTTTACAATAGATACCCGATTTTGACAGTAGGGCTTAACAGATGGGTATGATAAGTTATTAATATGCGGCTCCTAATTCTATAGTTATTTGTTCCTCCCATATTTACTATCGTTAATTATTAACTATAGTTTAGGGAAAAGAATATTGTATTGATTTGATAAAGTCTGTTTATATATGTATTTAAATCAAATAGTGATGATTTTTCGGGAGAATCACTTCCTTATCTGATTTAAGTTAGCGAACGTGTTTTATCTCATCAAGTAAAAAGAGTTAGAAATACATATCCAATCGTAATGAAAAATTTCTTAGGGGGCGAATATTACCGAGGAATTCAACATAATTATAATTAAAGATGTTGTAAACATTTGCGGATAGTTTTAGCGGAACATCAAACAAATTGAAATTATAACCTGCGCTTGCATCCCAAACATAAACTTCAACTCGCAGGTCACCTTCAACAATTAACTCTACCGGCGGCTGCACTATTGTTTCATCTATTTCTTCTATTCTGCTCCAATATCTATAATATATTCCTAACTCAAACGGATAGGGTGTGAAATTTGCGGAAGCATAAACTCTGTGACGGGGTCTGTACTTCATTGCTTTTTTTGTATTCAAATCCTGAGACCACAAGTATGTATAACCGATATTAAAATCCAGCAGACCCGGAATGATTTTATAGTCAACCACAATTTCACTTCCTTGAATTCTAGCCTTATCTAAATTGATAAATTTAATTGCCAGCCCGCCTTCATCATTAATAAAATTCGGTTCAATAAAGTTGTTGTAATCGGTCTGAAAAAATGCAGCATCAAAATAAAGGTTTGGCAGTGGTTTATAAATAGCGCCGACTTCAAATGATAAACTCGTTTCATAAGTCAGATCTGTATTCTTTTTAATATCAACACCGCCAATACTGATTGTTGTAAAAACTTCCGCAGGAGTAGGTGCTCTAAATCCGGTACCTATTGATCCGCGTAGAGTAAAATCATTAAAAAGTTTGTAGTTCAAACCAAACCTCGGTGTTACTGCATTCGCTCCGTCTACAGAATCGACCTTAATATAATCATAACGTACTCCCAATGTAGCGGTAAGTTTATCTATACCCTTAAACTCTGTGTGAATATATCCCGACGCACCAAAAAACTTTGGGCTTGAAAATACAGTTGAGGATACTTTTGAATGAGTCTGCTCACTACCGATAATAAAAGTCCAATTTTCATTAGGAGAAAAATTAGTAATTAGCTCATTTCGCCAGAGTGTAGCAGTTGAAGGTGTTAATTCTTTCCCTCGCCCTTCAAAATCCGATGAATACAAACTCGGTTTTAGCTGAAGTGAAAAATTATCGCTGAATTTATGTTTGAAAGTTAATGCACCGAAAAATCTATCCGATACAACTAATTGATCTCTATCGGCATCAGGCGGAACAAGTGCATTGCGTGAATCTTTCCAAAAATTAAATTGTCCCCTGTTCATAGATAAATAATTACCGAGAAATGTCAGCGATGTTTTATCGCTGAAATCATAATTTAACTTGCCGTAAACAAGGTGCCTCTTGTTATGATCTCCTTCCCTATAGCCGGTATCGTTTTCTCGTTTGTATGATATAGTGTAACCAAAATTTCCGAATGAATTTGAATGGGTTAATGAATACCCGTAGTATGACCTAAGTCTGTCAGTCCATCGCCATTGATCAATTGAAGGTTTATCGTAAACTCCGCCATGGGAGCTTAGATGAAATAAAGGTTTCTTAGGAGCTTTCTTTGTAATGATATTTACAACGCCACCGATTGCAGTTGAGCCGTATAATGAACTTGCCGGACCTTTGATAACTTCAATCTGTTCTACATCTGTAATCGGAACAAATTCCCAAACAATCTCACCGGTATCTCCGGTGTAAAGAGGAACACCGTCAATTGCAACCAAAACTCGTGAACCGGCACCCATACTGTAACCGCTTGAACCGCGGATACTCATTTGTTCTTCCGCCATACTGATTCCGGAAACGTACCGCAAAAGATTATCTACTTGTGTGATGTTCCGGCTCTCGATAAGTTCGGGTGGAATTACAGCCGTGCTTACGGTTAAATCCTCAATATTCTGTTCATACTTTCCGGCTGAAACTATTATCTGTCGCGTTTCAATTGACGTCTCATTTAAAATAACTCGTATAGGTCTGTACTCTTTATTAAAAATAATATCCACAGATTTCTTTTGATAACCAACCGAGCTTACCTCCAACTTATAGCTGCCGTACTCAACATTTTTAATTTCGAAAAATCCGTTTTCATCGGTTGCGGCTCCGGTGGTTGAACCGGAGATAATAACGTTAGCCCCGATTAACGGCTGTCTTGTTTGATCAAAAACATAGCCCGTTAAATTACCGCTTTGGGCGAGAGATAAAATTGTTAAAAGTAATATGGAAAAAATAAATTTCATTTTGATAATTTTTATATCAAATGGGACTAAAGTCCACATAGTTTATTGCAATTTTCCCCGTCCACTGAAGAGTCTGTTGCATACTAATCATTTGCCCCGACTTTTAAGTCGGGGATTAAGATTATTAATTTTACTATGGGCTTTAGCCCCATTTTTCACATTTAATGGGACTAAAGTCCCTTTAGTTTTAAGATTTTCACATCCCGTGGCTGAAGAGTATGTTGCATAACAATTAAATTCGTAAGAACTCATCCCCCGGCCCCTTCTCTTAAAAAGAGAAGGAGCGAATTCGCTCCGTTTTTCAAGTCCCTCTCTTTTTAAGACCTGCCCTTCCGGCTGGCGGTGAGGGATTTTCCCGAAGGGATGCCTTCGGCAAGGGTGAGTTCGTGTTCATAAAATGTAAGAACTCGAGTTGTGCAACATACTCTTCAGCCACGGGCAATTAAAACTTATGCCACACACTCTAAAGGTCTAGGCAATTCTTAGAACTGCATCATATTCTAAAGTACACTTCGGCAACTAACTTAATAACCAATAACCCAATAACTATCCCCCAGGCGGCTGCGGAGGCGGATTATCAAAATCGCAAATTATATCTACTCCCTCGGTTACTCTTCCTTCGTTTACGATTATACTGCCTGGTTTTGTTTTATCATTGCCGGCATAAAAAACTCCAACAACAAACCAATCTTTTCTTTCAAGAGATAATGCTTCTTTTGTAGATTGTGCAACGACAATATATTTATACGTCCCGGGTGCAATTTTTACATCGAGTAAATTGTTTTCGCGGGAGTCATATTCAAGCATCACTGTACCGCTGTCAATTTCATTGCTTACATAACTTAAATTGGGCGGGAAAAAATCTGCTTCGGTTTCAATTAAATTTTTGAACATGACTATGTGTGTACGCGCAATACCGGAAGGCCATTCCCCAATAAAAGTTACTGTTCCTGCAATTGCCGTATTTTCAGGATCAATAGGCTCGGGATACGGCTCAATTCCTTTGTCACAGCTAATGACAATGAATGCAATTAACGTTATTGCAAATAGTTTCTTCATTAAAATTGAAGTGTCATTAATAATTGTGCGTAACTTAAATTATCAGTATAACCTTCCGAAACATTGTCGCTGGAAATATAATTATAAGAAATATCAAAAATAATATCCCGGAAAGGTTCAACACGCAAATAAAAAATTAATTCTGTTGTGTTGACTCTATTTCCATCCAAAAAAGTTGCATTATCCGAATCAACACCGCTACGCCAAGGCTGGAATACATCACTTCCGACATTCCTAATCAATGTACCATCATCATCTACTATATTTTCACCCTTTCTCGTATAGCTGTATGATAATGCCGGTCTTACCCAGGGACTTAAATTATACGCAGCTTTCACAAAAATTTCATCTGCGTTTGGGCCAATTTTATGACCGACTAATTGTTCGTATGATGTGTAAGTATTTTTAGGATTATCGTGAGTATAAACATAAGGACGAATTTTTGTGTACTCTGCCATCAATGAAAGATCACTTATCCCGAGAGCCTCATACCACATTCCACTAACTTGATAAGCAGTTTTATTTGAGTAGCGAGACAAGTTTTGAAGATGCCCGATTAGATTTTCATCTAAAAAGAATGTGCCTTGGAACTCTATGTTTTTTAAAAAGTTAGTCTTAACATCAAGGAAGAATAATCCGTTGTCTCTATCCTGCAAGGACATTTCGGCAAATTTATAAAAAAGAAGAGGATTAAGATAAGCTATATCCATACCACGGCCAGAGTAAACAATTACTTCTCCCAGACCAAAATCTGCAACCTCCTCAAAGCTGAGTTTTAACCGGTTCATTGCAAAGTATTTAGTATATCTATCGGTTTCAAGTTCCATAAATTTGCCTACAGTGGAAGCATGAATAGATGTAAATGTTATTATTCCGTATTCAATATTGAATTTAATGAAATCCATCATCGGGTGATCGCCGGACATAACAAGTTTGCTGTTATAACCATAACCCCACGTCATTTTTTCACGACCGATTTGAGCTGTTAAATCCATTCCTTCGGTTGGCGAAGTATAATACTGAAGATAGCCTTCAACAAAATCATAGTTACTTATATTTTCGATATTTTCCTGGAATTTAAAATTGTAATTAAGTCTCGGATCGATTATTGGGGCAAAGTTTCTGCTGCCGCTTGCCCCTCCTTTAATAACGGTTAAATTATATCCAAGATGATCTGCGATCGTTCCTCTAAAACGAAAACCAATATCATATAACTCGGAATTTGTTACTGAAGGTTCAATGCGGTGACCGTAATTGAAATGACCTATCATCTCGGCAAAAAGAGTGTTGCCGTTTTTTTCATAATGGTAAAGGTATTTTTTCTTACTACTGAAAACATCAAACGGTGATGTGAAAATGTTGGGAGATTCTCCGAACATCTTCCAGGTATTGTCATCTGTAATTTGATCTTGATAAAATTCTACTTTGAATTTTTCCAAAAGAGCTTTTTCGGTAGTACTCAATTCATTTTGCTTCGATTCAATTTCTTCCAAAAATTTTCTAATCTTTGCACGACTCAAATTCGGTATGTCTTCATCAATTCCAAAAATAACTTTCTTAACTTCCATTTCTTTTAAAAACGTATACACACTGTGATCAATCGGAACGTTTTCTACCTGTGCGGAAATAAAACCTGTGATAATTAATAAAAGGAATATTTTTTTCATTAGATGATCTGCCCGGAATGAATTTTTTGATTTATTATCTCTAATAATATCAAAATAAGATAACATAATAAACGTGAAATGTTCATTACAAAATTTTGTTTAGCTGCCGTACTGTAACTGCTCATAAGAAAGTTTTTCAAAAGTTTGTCGTGGAATTATCAATCGAAGTAAGGTCTTTTGAAATTCACCACATCCGGAAATTCTTTGATGATATCTTTTTTCAATTCAGCAAGATAAGCGAGAATTTCTAAAATCTTATCCTCGTCTTCCGAAAGATGCTCGTATATTGTCTGCCAAGCCATTAACGATTTTTCACAACCTATAAGCGCAATTTTTGCAGAAGTGTTTACCTGTTCGTACTTAAATTCATCATCATTGTATGTATTTTCGAATTTTGTGTGAAGGGCTCGAATTGTTTTCACATTTATTAAAGTAAAATACCATCGAACAACTTCGAGTGCATCTTGAATTTCTTTTGCATTATTTTCAATCTTTTCTTCATTGAGACCAATTTCCACAAATTTTAAGAACTCTTCGGCTTTCTTTGTTAAAATTTCTTTTCTTGATTTCAGCCAATCATTTACAATTTTAAAATAATCCCAAGTTTTTTTAGCAAGCGGGTGAACTTGAGCTTTATGCATAGCATTTTCTTCTTCGCTCATATCAATTTCTTCATCAAGATCAATTCCTCTTTTTTCCGCTTCTTCTTTAAGAAAAGAAATTAAGTCTGCAAACATTTCGGAAATTCCTTCGAGTGTTTTATCGATTGAACCCCCGGTGCTTTCGTCATCAAGTCCATATTCTGCCCTCGAAGCATAATTTAGACAGCGATCAGTAAAAGCACAACGTTCACACCAGCCGTCACAGTAATTATAAATACCCGACAAAAAATTATTAGGTTCATTCAGTTTTTGAATCATTCCCCTAATGCCTTTTTGTTTCATAGTATTATTCCCTTTTGAGTATCAATCCTTTTAAATATAATGATTCCGGAAAATTAGTTGAAACCCGGTGGTCTGGTGACTGCCACAATCTCTCAACTACACTTGCGTTAATTTTTGCATCAACCGCAGCATCGGCAATAATTTTATTAAATAATTCGGGTGTCATTAAACCCGAGCATGAAAAAGTAAACAGCACTCCATCATTTTTCAGCAGCTGCATAGCAAGCATATTAATATCTTTGTAACCGCGTGCGGCTTTGTTCAAACTACTCTTGCCTTCAACAAATTTTGGCGGGTCAAGAATTATCAAATCAAATTTTATATTATCATTTTTTAAGCTGCGCAATTCTTTGAATACATCCGTCTTTTTGTTTGTAAATTTTTCCGGTCCAATATTATTTAACTCGAAGTTACGTGATGCAATTTGAAGCGCTTCTTCGGAAGTATCCAAATTAGTTACATGCACAGCGCCTGCTGCAGCAGCCGAAACTCCGAAACCTCCTGTATAAGAGAAACAATTTAAGACATTTTTATTTTTAGAATACTTTTGAAGGATTTTTCTGTTTATTCTTTGATCAAGATAAAAGCCTGTCTTATGCCCGGTTTGTATATTCACATAAAATGAAATATTGTTTTCCATAATCTTGATTTCAAATTCATCAAGTTTACCGAAGAGTAGTCCGCTTGCAGGTTTTAAACCTTCTTTATTTCTTACTTCTGCATCGGAGCGTTCATAAATTGCACGTGGGTCTAATTCATCTATTAAAATCTCAGTAATCTTTTGTTTCCATCTCTCTGAGCCGGCAGAAACAAATTGACAAACTAAAATATCATCATATTTATCTACAATTAACCCGGGGATACTGTCTGATTCTGAATTAATAATACGGTAGGAATTGTACTTCGTTTCATCAATAATTGATTTACGAAAACTAACTGCACCCTCTATTTTGGTTTTAAAAAAGTTTTCATCGATAACTGATTTATCAAATGACCAAACTCTTAATCGTATTTGGGAATGAGGTGAATAAGCCCCAATGCCTAATAATTTTTTATGGTTTGAATATATTTCTATTGTTTCTCCAATTTCAATGTCATCATCCATATGCTCAACCGCACCGGAGAAAACCCAAGGATGAAAACGGAGCAGCGATTTTTCTCTACCTTTTTTTAAAAATACCTTTTTCATTCTTGCCCATTAATATCAGGTAAAGATAAGCAAAGCGAGATGATTTATAAAACCACAAAAAAACTTCAGCTAAGAAATATTGATGTAAATTAATTAATTTTATTTTTCCGTTAGTATATTATGTAAAACAGATTACAGAAAATAACATTATGAAAATTGAAAAATATAAAACGGCAACATTCGGCTCAGGCTGCTTTTGGTGTACGGAAGCAGTTTTCCAAAGATTGAAAGGTGTTGAAAAAGTAGTCCCGGGTTATTCCGGTGGAAGCAGGGAAAACCCAAGTTATGAACAAGTTTGTTCCGGTGCAACAGGTCATGCTGAGGTTGTACAAATTACATATGATCCAAACATAATATCATTTGATGAATTACTGGAGGTATTTTGGCAAACACATGACCCGACAACTTTAAATAGGCAGGGTAACGATATTGGAACTCAATACAGATCGGTAATTTTTTATCACGATGATGAACAAAGAAGACTTGCCGAAGAATACAAAAAGAAATTAGATGCAGCAGGAATTTTTAATAACCCGATTGTTACGGAAATTAGTCCTTTGAAAAATTTTTACAAAGCCGAAGACTATCATCAAAATTATTACAACAATAATTCATCTCAACCTTATTGCAGTTTTGTAATTACACCGAAAGTAGAAAAATTAAAAAACGCTTTCAAAAGCAGACTCAAAGATTAAAAAAATAAAAAGGGAAGTTGGTTTTATTGACTTCCCTTTTTTGTAATCCATTAAGTATTTTTTGATAGGTTGGATTATAATTTTATATCGAAACCTACTCCAATCAACATACCGGAAAGATTCAGATCTATCTCCTCGCCATTTAACTCTATTTTAGATTTATCGCCATTAACGTCAAATTCTATAAATAAAGGTGTATAAATGCAACTCAAATTAACTTTAACTTTCATCTTAATTTTTGCAGCCTCACTTTTTGCTCAACCGCAAAGACCGAGATATGGACTTGAACAGTTTGATTCAAATGAAATGTTAAAACATTTGTCGGTCGAATTAGAATTAACCGATGCGCAAGTTGAAAAAATCGAACCGATACTTCTGAAAACGCGAGCGAAATTAAATGAACTTAAAAACAAAAGTTACGGAAGCAATCAAGAAATGATTGAAGAACATCGAACTGTGATGGATGAAAATGCCGAACTAATTGAAGAACATTTAACAAAAGAACAAATCGAAAAGTTCAGAGAAATGAGAGACCAAAAACCTCGGATAAATAAAGGGGAGCGACCAAGAAGGGGTAGAAACCTCAGGTAATTAATTGACCGGTATGCCGTGGATAAATAAACCGGCTCCCCTCCGTGTTTCAATCTGCGGTATTAACGGTCACCTATTTCGTCTTTCTAAATCATAATCCTACAGAAACTTTTGAAAAATTGACAATTGACGTAGGACAATCGTCAACCGACGGACTGTCTGTTAAAATTAGATGGATTAAAAACTAAAACCACAGACAAGAATGTCTGTGCTACATGATTAAACTCTTAATCTTAATCACTTTTCGGTTATACGGCAAAAAGAGTAAGATTATGATTAAGATTAAGAGTAAGATTAAGAATTATTATTCATCCACTTATTTAAAACTTGGGCAAACATATCCGGAGATTTTGAATCCATATTAAAATATAAAGAGGGTTCAATCAACTCCAATTCCATTAGAGCAAAATCATTTTTATCGGTTCGTACAAAATCGATTCGTGCATATAACAAATCTTGTTCAATAACATTTAAAATCTTCTCGGCTTCTTTTTTCATTTCTTCTTCGGGCTGAATAAGTTGTAATTTACCGCCGTGTTCTTCCTGAACTCTAAAATCATTTTGTTTCGGTGTTTTAAGAATTGTATGACTGTATTCCCCGCCGAAATAAAACAGAGAATATTCACCTTCGGTTATTATATTTTTTATAAAAGGTTGTACAACAAACCGACCGTTTTTGAAGGTAGTATCAAGTATCGAGATGTAAGAATCAAGATTAATTTTATTTATGCGAAATGTGTTATCTGCATTTGCGCTTATGGTTGGCTTTATAATTATTTCGTTTGTTTTTAATGCATCAAAAAAAGATGAGACTTCGTAACTATTAAATTTATCTCTCCAAATTGATGGAACAATTTTAATCCCCTTAATTTCAAGATCACGGAGATAAGTTTTATCCATATTCCATTTGATGATTTCTAATTTGTTTTCGAGTTGAGTTTGAGAATTAATTTCCTCCAAAACTTGTAAAAATTCTTTGGGCGATTTTTGATAATCCCAAGTTGAACGGACTATTACAACTTCGTAATCTCTCCAATTAATATTTTTATTTTTCCATGAAACGGTTTCAACTTCCCATCCGAACTTTTTTAGTGGCTCAATTAATAAATCATCGTAGGTAAAAAATCCTTCCATTTTCTCCATTGAAAGGAAAGCGAGTTTTCTCATTTTGTAATTTCACCGGTTAATAGTGCTTTCAACTCATCGTATGATTTTACTTCATAGGTGGGATTAATATCTGATAAATTTTCTTTCTGCTGCAAGTTAAACCAACATGTATCAATTCCATAATTATGTCCGCCTCTAATATCAGATTCGATATTGTCACCAACAATAAGAGTAGCTTCATTAACAAAACCAATTTTCTTCTTAGCGAAATCAAAGTATTCAACTTTTGGTTTTGCGTGCCCAACTTCTTCAGAAATAATTAATGCTTCAAAGTATTTATCTAATCCGGATAATTTAACGCGGGATAATTGATTGCGTTGGATTCCATTTGTGATTGCCGAAATCTTAAAATTATGTTGAAGAAGAAAATCTAAGAAATCCTTTGCTCCGTCAAGCATAAAAATAGATTCGCTCAGAAAATCTACAAAACGTTCACTTAGTTTTTTCGGATCAATTTTAACGGTTGGGAAATTTACTGCGGAAAAATCTTTGAAGCGCCCGGTTTTTACATCGTCAATATTTATTTTACCTGTTTGGAAATCATTCCAATAACCGCGATTAATAGCGGAATAACTTTTGTGTAAATCATCGTTGAATTTTCCGAAGAATTCTTCACATAAAAGTTTTAATGAATGATATTCGGTTTGAGCGTAATCGAACAGCGTGTCGTCTAAATCGAGAAGTATCCAAGTATATTTCTTAAAAGCCATAGTTAAAGATAAAAACTAAATTCAATTTTTTCTTTTTCTTCTAAACGGTTTATTGCTTCTTTCTGTTCTATCAAATCTTTTTTTCTTTCTGTCCCCACCGCTAAAAGATTTTGCACGTCGGTCAGATTTCTTACGTTCGGCAACTTCAACATTAATCTCTCTTCCTTTCACCACTTGTTTATTGAAACCGGAAAGTATTTCATTTGTGTAATTTCCGTCAGCTTCAAAGAAGGAGAAGTTCTTCATTATTTCTATTTCGCCTATATCAATTGATTTGACTTGTGAATAATCTTTAATCATACCGATTACAGTGGTAGGCTGAAGCCCGTCTCTTGAACCGAGATTAATAAAGAATCTTGTGTATCCGCTTGCCTTTCTTATTGAATCTCTTCCGCCTCTTTCGTTTTTTCCTGAAGGAGCATTCAGTTCAGGTAAATTTTTGTAGTAGTCCAAAAATCTATTAAACTCAATCGAAACAAACCTCTGAATCAACTCGGTTCTGTCCATCCATTCTAATTTCTTAATAATCTGCGGAAGAAATGCTTCTACATTTGTTTGGTCTACTTCTACTTTTTCTACCCTGTCAATTAAATGGAATAATTGTTTTTCGCATATTTCTTTTCCCGAAGGAATAGGCAGATTTTGAAATTTTTTATTCAGCTTATTTTCGATCAATCTAATTTTATTTTTCTCTTTAAGATTGGCAATAATAATTGATGTGCCGTGTTTACCGGCTCTACCGGTTCGTCCGCTTCGGTGTGTATAAATTTCAAGTTCATCAGGTAAATTATAATTTATAATGTGTGATAGATTATCAACATCAAGTCCGCGTGCTGCAACATCGGTTGCAACAAGTAAAGTTGTGTGTCTAATTCTAAATTTGTTCATCACGACTTCTCTCTGCTGCTGAGAAAGGTCACCGTGAAGAGCTTCGGCATTATATCCGTCCTGCAACAATTTTTCAGCGACTTCTTTTGTTTCCTGACGTGTTCGGCAAAAAATTATTCCGTAAATATCAGGGTGATAATCAACTATTCTTTTTAATGCCAAGTAGCGGTCTCTCGCTTGAACGAAGTAACTAATGTGTTTAACATTTTCGGCACCGGTGTTTTTCTTACCGACTGTTATTTCAATCGGTTTATGCATATACTTATTAGCAATTTTTAATAACTGGTCCGGCATCGTTGCAGAAAACATATAAGTGTTTCTTTGCTTAGGTGTTGCTTCAAGAATTGCTTCGAGGTCTTCTTTAAATCCCATATTCAGCATTTCATCGGCTTCATCGAGAATCACAGCTTTTACATCCGTAAGGTCGATAACATTACGTCGAATTAAATCATATAATCTACCCGGAGTTGCAGAGACAATCTGTGCACCTCGTTTTAGCTTGTCTATTTGTCTTTCCATACTAGAGCCGCCAAAGACTGCGGCAATACTTATATTCTTACTTTTAACTGAATAGTCTCTTAAATCATCAGCAATTTGTAAACATAGTTCTCTTGTGGGACTAATTATCAAATACTGAACATTCTTTTTTCTTGCATCTGTTTTATGAATAATCGGCAAACCAAATGCAGCAGTTTTACCTGTGCCTGTTTGCGCCAAAGCGATTATATCCTGCGGTTGATCTTTCAACATAACCGGAATAACTTCAGTTTGAACCGGCATTGGATTTACAAATCCCAATTCTTCAACGGCTTTAATAAGATTATCATCGATTCCGAGGTCTTTAAATGAAACCATTTTTTTTCCTTCTAAATAATTTTTAAACTGAATGCACAAAATTTCGGGTGATTTTAATTTAGTAAGATTCAACAGGCTGGGATAAATCGGTGAAGTCAGGCAAGTCTAACATTTACTAACAGCAAAATAGTTAAAAAATCATCCGGCTAATAAGAGCATTTTTTAACGGTGTAAAGATACGTAAAATAATACGATTAATTACATTATTTATTTTTCTTTATACATACGTTTCATCAAAATAATTTGACCGGTATGATAAACATTATGTTTTACTGCGCCCATCAGCAAATCAGCAAAAGTATATTTACTACTTTTGGGCACTCGTTTATCCAACTTCTTCGGAACGAAATTTTTTACGGCTTCAACAAGTAAATTATGTTCATCGCTTACCAACTTTTTATCTTCCTGCCATTACTTCTCACCGACTTTAGGATCAACTTTTGCCCAGTTAGAGGGAGTTCGTGGAAACTTTCCCGAGTTGCCATCTATTAATTTATTACGAACGGCATAATCCCGGTAAGCAATGTGCAGAGCTAATTCCCCAATAGAGTGATGATTCTTTGCGGGTTTCCAGAGAGCTTGTTTTGCGGATACTCCTCTTAAACTTCCAACCGCGGTTGGTCCGCCGTATCATAATTTTTTGTCTTTCGGCGGTTCTAAAGTTTCGAGTATATAATTTATTCGTGGGTCCTTCATCTTTCCCCCATCTCTTTGTTGATGATTTCGCAAAGATAAACCTAATTTTAACAAAATATCAATTATTATTAAATGTTGATTCCTGTTTCGGGAAAGACAAAATGGATAAAAATAATAATACGTCTACTCCCTTTGATAATATGCTGAAACTTAAGATTGTATATTTATATATGAACGTTATAGTATCATAAGAAGAGTATAAGTATTAAAAGTAGAGATCTTAGTCAATATGATATTAATTACTTTTGACTTAGGTCTGTAAATTATAGATCTATAGTCTTATTTACTATTAAATATTTTTATTTTCTTATTGACACAAATTCTCTTTTTTTTTACATTCATCTTAAAATTAAATCAATTAGAGTCTTGATGAACTCTCTATTATTAAATCAATTATTGATAGAATTCAAGAAAGGTTTCTACCTTTTTAATTTTTACCTCATTTCACTTGTTCTTCTTTTCTCTGGAATCACTAAAATAATTGATCCCCAACCACTAATAGAAACAATACAAAGCACAAGATTAGTTGATAATGATTTCGTAATTGCTCTATCAACTATTCTATCAGTGATAGAGATTACCCTTGCAGCGGTGCTTCTACTAAAAATGAATGTTAAGATTACTCTTCGATTGGCGTCATCATTATTTGTTCTCTTTTTCCTCTTCAACATTTACGGATTTGCAATCGGATTGGAAACTGATTGCGGTTGTTTGGGAATATTATAAATCAGAGTTTGGATGAGGAATGATTGTTAAAAATTTTCTTCTGTTTTTGCTTGTGATTTATTTTACAAAAATAGAAAGAATAATCCTGGCGACGGGGAAAGAAAATAATAAAACAGGAGGTTTTATGAAAACCAAAATTATACCTTTGAGTCTTATACTCTTCTTACTTACATTTTGCACTGACTCAGTAAATGATCCAGTCCAATCATCAGCTACACTTGATGGGACTTCACAGCAATCTACAGCAAAAGTTGGCGCTGATATCTCTGATACTGATCTTGATTTGCTAGCAAAAAGTATATCTATTTGGATGACAGATGATGCTGCTCGCCAATATGTTAAAGATCAAATACAGAGTTCAAAAAAGGTTGAAAGTATTTTGGAAGCAACTGAGTTTCTAAACTCCTCGTTTAAGGCAAAGCCAGTGATTGAAACACTAGAGGATATTGGTACTGAAGTTGAAAAAAAACATCTTAAAGAACTGATAAAAAAGTTAAAATTTGGTGTTGTTGATATTTATCTGCCCGTTAAGGAGCACCGAAATAATCTGAGCACCCAAAGTAATATTTGTGTTGTCCCATATTCTTCAACAAAAGAGGATCAAAGTACCGTATTAGGATATGAAATAGGTGGTAGTAAGGTCACACTTCAAACAAATGAAGCTCCACAAACACCAGTACTTGTTGTAACTTTAAGCGAAAAAAATTCCAATTACGACCCAATGAATGCTAATAAGTTAGTTTCTGAGCCTACTAATCAAACTCAATCGTTAACAAATAATTACTATGATATTTTTTGGAAAGCTATTTATATTAAAAAGGACTATGAGAGTTGGCTAGGTGGTGATATGGAGATTTATATTCGATATAGATATAAAACAAGCTCATCAAGCTGGTCCACATGGAGAAACTGCCAAGTTCTTAATGATATTGAGGCTAATGTGAGAAAAGATGCCAATATACAATTAGTGAACAATATACATAGTTCATTTAGTATGGAATTTGAAATTTGGGAATTTGATGGTGGATTGAACGGTGGAGATGATTTTGTAGCACCCAATTCTGGTGATCCTTATTGGGATAGACATAGAATTGGAATTGATTGGGGCACATGGAGTCCATGGATTTGGGCGAGTGTTCAAACTATTACCACATATGTATGGAGGGAAGGCAGTCAGTATGAGGATATTCAGTTACAAGACGGTCCTGTTAATGACACTGATTATGATGTTTTGACATTACATAAAGAATTAGAACTACCCTATTAATATTATTGGATCATCGATGAGATTAAAATTGTTTGTAGTTCTTTTACTAGCTTTAACAATATACTCCCAAACGACTAGGGTACTTGAGGGCTTCATCTCTGACGAATTGAGTGGTGAAAGAATTGAATCCGCAATTATCGAGACTGACGGGATTGGTATAGCTATTACCGATTCCGTTGGTTTTTTTACATCATTTCTTAAAAGTTCAAAGTTAAATCTAACTGTGAAAGCATTAGGATATCTAGCAACTAATCAAACTATTACATTTGATTATGATGAATTTTCCAAGACTATATTTATTTCATTAAGACCTTCTCCTATCGAGATAGATGAGATAACTATTACCGGCACTCAATTTAGCGAGAAAGATAACTATAAAACTTTTGAACTGCAGCAAGGTGAAATTAAATCTATTCCAGTATTGCTTGAATCAGATGTTACTAAAGCGATCCAAGCTTTACCTGGTGTAACATTTTCACACGATTTCTCAAACAATATTTTCCTAAGAGGTGGGAATTTTGACGAGACATTAATTTTATACGATGGAGTTCCATTATATAACTCGTCACATCTCATTGGCATTTTCAGTAATTTTAATACAGATTTTATAAAACGCGCCATACTCTATCCCTCAAATTATCCTGTACAATTTGGTGGTGTACTTTCAGGTGTACTCGATATTGAAAGTATCAGTGGAAACCGAGAAATTACGGAGATAAAAGGAGGAGTAAGTTTAGTTTCTTCAAGAATTTACGCCTCAGTACCAGTTGCGGATTTAACTATACAAGTATCTGGTAGAAGGACCTATTTAGATTTGATTACAAAACTGATAGGTGACCTTGATTATTACTTTTATGATTTACATACTAAAATAACCTATCCTATAAATCAACATCACCTCCTATCATTGTACGGGTTTTATTCTAGAGATATATATAATATATTCAGCGGTAAAAATATTTTATACAAAAATGAGGATTTAAACTGGGGTAATTCTTTTCTGAAAGGTACATACATCTATTCCGATAATAACTTTTCAATTGATATTCAGGGTTATTACTCAAATTCCTCTTCAAGGGGGGACGGCGCAGTTCAAGATTACTATTTAGTTCCCACTCCTGGAGGCGATGATGAAAAGGTGTTTTTAGATCCTGAGCACCTAAAGATAGATAATTCTATAGCATCATATTCTATTCAAGCAAATTCAAATTTAACCTTTCAAGGGCAGGAAATAAAGTTAGGTATTGGCTTTAATAAAACTCGTACAAATTACTATTGGGATATTGATGAAAAAGACATTTCTTCAACAATAGATGGTAATATTGAAAACATGTTTTTTGATTTTGCACCTTCAATATTTTCTATGAAAGACCAACAAAATGAAGAGGTTTATTTTTACCTTTCTGATAAGTTAATTCTAACACCCAGATTATCAACAATTCTTGGATACAGAGGTACTATGTACTCTGAATTCAAAGGGATTGTTCACTCGCCATATTTTAAAATCAATTATAAAGTTACTCCCAATACTGAGCTAACATTTAGCATTGGGAAGTATTATCAGAATTTCTTCACGAAACGTGATTTACTAAACTCAACTTTATTCTCTCCATATAGTATTTACTTTTTTTCAAAATCAAAGGAAGAACTAGCAACATCATATCATTATTCTTTAGGATTAAACTTAGAAGATATTTTAGGAATGTTTAGACTTGAAAGTGAAGTTTACTATAAATCACGACTTAATACTCCAGTTACAAATATCCATAAAAAAACGACTGAATTTGTCCCTGGAAATACAATTGGATTAGATATTTTACTAAAAAAAGATTTTGGACCAATTAATGGTTGGATATCATATTCTTATCTGAGAGGTGTAAATAATGAAGCTGAATATGATTCTTACATCAACACAGATAGAACACATACTGTTAAGTTTGTGACAAATTTTAAATTTTGGGAATCATGGAGGTTTAGTGCTTTTTGGACTTACTCAACCGGTTTACCATATACCCCCGCCATTGGTCGATATTTAGTTGGTGTTGATTCACAAAGAATGAAATGGGAATTAGCTTATGGGAAAAAAAACTCGGTTAGATATGCTGACTACCATAGGCTTGATATTGGAGTCTCTAAAATGTTTAAATGGGGCTCACTAATTACACAATTGTATGTGCAGGTATTTAACATTTACAATAGTAAGAATCCATTCGATTATAATCCCAATGCCTCAGATACATCGTATGAAGATGGCGGGGATAAAACTTCATTCCCGATACCGACTTTTGGAATAACTGTGGAATTTTAATGATGATCAAAGAATTATTTATTTATATTATTTTAGCAACACTTATATTTTCTGGTTGCGAATCACTTAACGAACCTGGTTCGTTTAAAGATGATTATAGTATTGTTTTTATATTGAAAGCCGGTGTAGATAATCAAAAACTATACATTTTTAGAACATTAGAATTATCAGAACCTATTGAAGATTACCCTTTCGGTCAATTCGATAAATATTTTATAAAAAACGCACAAATACAATTAACTGACCACGCAAATAATCATCTATACAGCAACTTCAAAATTGATACTCTTAAGTTAAGTTATGTATCAATTGAAGGGACTTCATATCACTTTTATACTAATAGTTCTCAACTCTCAATTGCTCCAATGACAAAATATGAATTGTTTATTACTATTGGAGCAGATGAATTATCCGGATCAACTACATTACCAGGTACCTTCGAAATAACGAATCACAATAAAAAAGAAATAGTCTATGCTCCTGATATGAGACCAATTAATTTTCATCTTGATTGGTCTACAAGTAAAAATGCTTCTTACTACGAAATTGAATTTAGAATGGCTTATTCAGATACTTTAGAATATTATGATCAGAAATATTTCATCTATTATGATTTTGATACTCCCGGGAAAAGCTTTGGTCCTTTTTTCCATGAAAGAAATTTTGACTTAGTTGTACCAACCGATATTGATAGTGCCCAGATAAGTGTAACTGCTTATAATGAAGATGCGTATAATCATTTCTATTTAGATCATGATGGCAGTGGGCTCTCAAATACCCATGGCGTGTTTGGAGCTGGAGTTACAAAGCAAGTAACCTTAATATTTAAAAGGCAAAAATGACTATTACACGATATCCCATTCAATTTATTCAAAACTAGATTTTCTTGTAGAACTCTATTTTTTAAAAGAATACGAATGTTTAATAGCTTGCTAGATATTATGTATACAGACCCAGAACAATTTGAAGAAACCCTATATATGGGGTTTTAAGAAGGGTAAAGAAAAACCGCCTGTCTCAACTTTTAACTTCGATTTACAATATAATCAACTTCCAAGATCTACAAATTGTTAAATTCTACTTTAATTTATATACTTAAATAAAAAGGTAGCGTCACAATCTCAATTAACCAACTTCCAGTAAACGCAAGCACTCTTAAATGACCCACGAAGAAATTAGAACCCTACCTGGGGGTTCAAGGGGTAAAATGCGAAATATAATCTTGCTTGGTCTTTCAAAAATTTATTAACATTTTCAACAGCGCTTCTTCCTTCGTTAATTGCCCAAACAACAAGAGATTGCCCGCGGTGCATATCACCGGCTGAAAATATTCCATGAACATTAGTCATTTTATCTTCACCGCTTTTTACATTTCCGCTTTCGTCTAATTCTATACCGAGATTATCATACATTTCATTTTTCATCAGGATTTTGTTACTTGGTGAATGGATAACAAAAGTTGTGATTGAAAATGGCAAATAAAATTCCATTTAGATTTTGGTTAGGATTAACACTCATTGTTGTATTCTGGTATTTCAACTGGGCACTGAGCGGTTTGAGAACGCATTGGGCATTTTTCCCGCTATGGCTTGGTTTTGCTTTAACTGCAGATGCACTTGTTTTTCTGCGCAATGGTTCTTCTTTATTTTCGAGAAACAAATTAGCCTACATTGGTTTGTTTTTTCTTTCCATTCCTGTCTGGTGGTTGTTCGAAATTTTCAACTCATTAACTCAAAACTGGCAATACTGGGGAAGAGAAAATTTTACGGATTTTGAATTCTTTCTTTATGCTTCGTTAAATTTTTCCACCGTTATCCCCGTTGTTTTCGGTATGTCTGAATTGATTTCTACTTTTTTGAAAAAGCAAAACAACGGTTTGGTAATAAAAGACGAGCCGAAAACCGGTTACATTTTTATCTTAATCGGAATTTTAATGTTGGCTTTATTAATAATCTTCCCAAAAATATTTTATCCTTTTATTTGGATGATAGTCTTCTTTATCGTTGAGGGAATTAATGTTCTTCTGAAAAATGAAAGCATAACAGCAAGCTTGAGTAAGGGGAATTGGAAACCTGTATTTTCTCTTTGGATCGGTTGTTTAATTTGCGGTTTCTTTTGGGAGATGTGGAATTATTTTTCTTATCCAAAGTGGATTTACGATGTACCCGGAGTAAATTTTTTACATGTTTTTGAAATGCCGGTATTAGGTTATCTCGGTTACCTTCCTTTTTCGCTTGAGTTATATTCAATTTACAAATTAGTTGCCGGTACAATAAACAAAAAAGCTTCTTCAAATTATTTCGAATTATAAAGCCGTTTCATCAAAATAATTTGACCGGTATGATAAACAATATGTGTTACGGCGCCCATCAGCAAATCAGCAAATGTCCACTTTGAACTCTTTGGAACTCTCTTATCTAATTTTTTCTCATCGAAGTTCCGGATAGCTTCGATTAATAAAGTGTGTTCATCAGCGACTAATTTTTTATCCTCGCTCCATTGTTTTTCACCGGCATTGTCGTCAACTTTCGGCCAGTTTGAAGGAGAACGCGGAAAACTTCCTGCATTGCCGTCAATTAATTTCATCCTGATTGCATAATTCCAATAAGCAATATGAAGAGCTAATTCCCAAATCGAATGTCTATTTTTTGCCGGTTTCCAAAGTGCCTGCTTAGCTGAAACACCTCTCAAACTTCCCACGGTTGTTGGTCCGCCGTACCACAATCCTTTCCCTTTTGGTGGTTCGAGTGTGTGAAGTATGTAATTGATTCTTTCGTCTTTCATATTTCCCCCCTTTAATATGGTCTATTTCCGAAACCGAGTTCTCTTAAAAATTTATCAATTTCTGAGTATGCTTCGTTTTTAATTTTTTGATCCGGGTTCGGCCATCCCTTATCAGATTCAGTTGAAGGAGTAAACATATGACCAACATCATTATAAACATAAAGCTCGCATTTATTTCCTGCGTCTAACATTTTCTTGTGGAAAAGTTCAACACCATCTAAAGGAGTAACCGTATCGTTTCTTCCGTGCACAATTATCATTGGCGGTAAATTCGGTTTAATATGATCAGCCGGAGAAATATCAACCGGCTGCGCTTTACCAAGCATCAATTGGTTTAACCAGCTATCATTAGTTAATTCAAGCGCAGGTGAAACAAGTAATATTGCATTTGGTATTGAACTGATTTTATTTGTATCATCATTAAAGATAGCAGTCGATGCAGCTAAATGCCCGCCTGCAGACCAGCCGTAAGCGGCAACAAAAGCTGTATCGATTCCAAATTCATCAGCTTTTGAACGAAGCCAGCGAACCGCATCACGCGTATCTTCCATAGCTTCGAGAGGTGTAATGCTTTTTTTATCCGACAACCTGTATTGAATTGCGGCGGAAACCATTCCCTGTTGAACAAAATGTCTTCCTCTGCTGAAAGCCCATTCAGGTGTTCCTTCGCTCCATCCTCCTCCATGAAAGACTAAGACTGCTGAACGTAATTCATTTTTGTTTTCTCTTTCGGGGAAAAAGACGTAGGCTTTTAATGCGGTTGTGTCGGCAAATTTATAGACATATTCAACAGGTGTTAATATATCTTTTGATTGCTGCGCAAAAAGATTTAAAAGCAAAAGTGCAAGCAATTCTAAAAGAAAACTTATTTTTTTCATCGTTTCTCTAATTAATTTTCAAAAAAGAAGTAACGTGTAAACATTTTAGAAGTGTCGTTTACACAATCAAGCCAAACGGAGATATCAAAATCGTATGGTATAAACCCGGAGCTTGTTATATGATCGTCAGGACCTTTCAGTTTTACAACAAGATCGGATTTGTCTTCAACCAACAACGCACCGCATTTATGCTGAAAAAATTTATACCAGAGAGAATCAACATTAAAATCATTTCGAATTAAGCTGATAGATATCGAATCAAGCTTTCTGTGTATTTTCTCTACTAAAAAGTGAGAATCGTTGTAAGCAATTGCCCAGCTACGATCATTAGTAAAAATATCCGGGTCCAAACTGTAATAAGATCCGTTTCCTTTCGGTTCTGTCGGAAATTCTTCAACCGAGAAATATTCGTACGGATATCGATTTCGGTCTAATTCGATTGGTTCGGATAAACGAAGTGTATCTTCGACGTTTAGTAAAATTGTTTTCGGTTTATACCCCTTTGTACAGAATTGTAAATAATATTCTTGTTCATACAAATTGAGTACTGAAAATTCTCCTGCATTATTTGTTATTGTTGAATCCAAAAAAGCCGAACCTGCCATTATATCTTCGATTAAAATTTTCACATTAGAAAGACTTTCTCCGGAAGAAGAATCCACAACTTTTCCGGTAATCACGCCCGATTTGGTTCTATCAGAATCGCCGACATATTTACTGGGATTTTCTCCGCAACTTATTAAGCTAAAAAGAATTGATACTATTATAAAACGATAAATTGATTTGTACATTTTATATCTGTTATTTGCACAGCTGTCCAAAAGAAATCGCATTTATTCTAAATACTGTGAATTTAATTG
>NPIE01000162.1_pt1 | contig 107367 bp, 87 predicted proteins | sample 8637661 | NCBI WGS metagenome assembly NPIE01 (sample SAMN07420842, study PRJNA396082) | bioreactor metagenome | isolation source: sample BA12 brine-fed electro-methanogenic bioreactor BA | place: Japan: Kochi | collected 2016-12-09
ATTTTTTCTTGATCGGCCACAGCAGACGCCGCGCCTTGTCCAGGTTCACGTTGTCGGGCCAACTGTTCAGCGGCGCAAACCGCTGCGACCCCGATCCTCCGCCCCCGCGCCCGTCCGCCGTACGGTACGTGCCGGCGCTGTGCCACGCCATCNNTTGTTGCCGTATTTCTTCTTGATCGGCCAGAGCAGGCGACGGGCTTTGTCGAGGTTGGCATTGTCCGGCCAGCTGTTCAAAGGCGCCAGACGCTGGGTGCCGGATCCCGCGCCGCCGCGGCCGTCGCCCAGGCGATAGGTGCCGGCGCTGTGCCACGCCATCCGGATAAAGAGCGGCCCATAATGCCCCCAATCCGCCGGCCACCACTTCTGCGAGTCCGTCATCAGGGCATAGAGGTCCTTCTTCACCGCCTTGAGATCCAGCTTCTGGAATTCCTTGGCATAATCAAAATCGGCGCCCATCGGATTGCCCGCAGGCGAATGCTGATGCAGGATCTTCAGGTTCAACTGATTCGGCCACCAGTCCCGGTTCGACCGGCCGCCGCCCGCCATGCGCTGGCCGGCTTTGCCTGTCACCGGACATTTGCTCTCGGTACCCATACCATCGTCTCCTTTGTAGATACAATCCTAATTCGTAACTGTTCTTATGTGTAGACCACACAGACCCTGCATGCTGACGAGGGTCTCTCTATCGTTTGCGTTTCGCGCAGGCGGCACACAGGCCACGCACCTGCACGTGCGTCGATTCGACGTGACCCAGCGACGCCACGGACCTCGGAATCGGCAACTGGTCCAACGCGTCGCTGTAGAAATCCTGCACCGAACCGCATTCGGTGCACACGAAGTGATGGTGGTGGTCCACATTGGCGTCATAGCGGCCTCGCCCCGACAGGATCTCCGCCTTCCGCACCAGACCCTGTTCCTCCAGCGTCGCCAGCGTACGATACACCGTGTCGCGCGACATGGTCGGAACCCGCCCGCGGACGCTCTGGTAGATCGTCTCCGCATCCGGGTGCGACTCCGTACCCGCCACCTCCCGGAAGACCTCCATCCGCTGGTGCGTCAACTTCAGCCCGCCCGTCCGACACCGCTCGGCAAACCGCTGCATCCGCCGTTCAACCTCTGCCTTCGACACCGCCATTCCTTGTCCTTCGAGATAAGAATCATTCCGATCAAGGAAGAATACGCAGGTGTCGCATCTCCAGCCACAAGGAAATTCCTTACCCCCCAACGCGGGGTTTCCCCGATGCCCGCATCGCAAACTCAATACCCCGACGCGATCGCCTCGAGCTCTTCCCACCGCGCAAACGCCCGGGCGTGCCGGGCCTCCACCGCCGCCAGACGCTGCTTGGCCGCGACCACCCGCTCCTGATCGCGGTAAAACGCCGGATCGGCCAGTTGGTTGTGCAGCTCGTCCAATTCCCCCTCCAGCGATTCGATCAAGCCCGGCAGCGATTCCAGCTCCTTGTTCTCCTTGAACGTCAGCCGCCTGGGTCGGCTCGCCTTCCGCGCCTCCCTGTACAGCTTCTTCTTGTCGACCTTGGGCCTCTCGGGTTCAGGCTCTTCGCTGCTCTTCTGTTCGAGCCAGTCGTGGTACCCGCCGACGTACTCCTCGATTGCACCGTCACCCGTAAAAACCAGTGTACTCGTGACCACGTTGTCGAGAAACGCCCGGTCGTGGCAGATCAGCAGCACCGTCCCCTTGAAGTTGACCAGCAGCTCTTCCAGCAGTTCGAGCGTCTCGCTGTCGAGATCGTTCGTCGGCTCATCCAGCACGAGCAGGTTGGCGGGCTTCGTGAAGAGCTGCGCCAGCAGCAGCCGGTTCCGTTCCCCGCCCGAAAGAAAACGAACGCGCGTCTTCGCCCGCTCCGGCGTGAACAGAAAGTCCTCCAGATACCCGATGATGTGCTTGCTCTTGCCGTCGATCGTCACCGTGCTTCCGTTGGGCAGCACGTTCTCCCACACCGTCTTGTCCTCGTCGAGCTGCCGCCGCAACTGATCGAAATACGTGATCGACAACTGTGTCCCCTGGCGAAGCGTCCCCGCCTGCGGCGTCAGTTCCCCCAGCAGCAGGCGCACCAGCGTCGTCTTGCCGCACCCGTTCGGACCGATGATCCCGATCTTGTCCCCGCGCGTGATCAACGCGTCGAAATCCCGAATCAGAGGCTCGCCGTCGTAACCATAGCCCACCCCCTTCGCCTCCAGCACCATCGTCCCCGAACCCTGCGCCTCCCCCAGCTTCAGCGTCGCCGTCCCCAGCTTCTCCCGCCGCGCCCGACGCTCCGCCCGCATCTTCAACAGCGCCCGCACCCGCCCCTCGTTCCGATGCCGCCGTGCCTTGATCCCCTGCCGAATCCACACCTCCTCCTGCGCCAGCTTCTTGTCGAACCGATCCCACTCCTTCTCCTCCGCCTCCAGCGCCGCCTCCTTCCGCTCCAGAAACGTATCGTAGTCGCACGACCAGTCGAACAACTGCCCCCGGTCGATCTCGATAATCCGCGTCGCCAGCCTCCGCAGCAGCATGCGATCGTGCGTCACGAACAGCAGCGTCTTACCCTGACCCAGCAGAAAATTCTCCAACCACGCAATGGTATCGATATCCAAATGGTTCGTTGGCTCGTCCAGCAGCAGCAGGTCCGGCTCACATGCCAGCGCCGCCGCCAGCAGCACGCGCCGCTTCTGCCCCCCCGAGAGCCCCTCGTAATCCCAATCCGGATCGAGCGACATCCGCGTCGTGATCGCCGCGATCTCCTCCAGCACCGACCACGCCCGATGCGCGTCCAGTCGCTCGTGCAACTGGTGCAATCGGCTGTGATCCGGATCCGGATGCTCCGCCAGCCGCGCCTCTTCCCGATGATACCGCAGCAGCAACTCGCCCCGCGTGCCCAGCCCCTTCGCGATCACCTCGAAAACCGACCCGCCCAGATCGCGCGGAATCGTCTGCGAAAAATACGCGATCTTCAGCCCCGGTTCAGCCACCACGCTCCCCTCATCCGCCGGCACCTGCCCCGCCAGGATTTTCATCAGCGTCGATTTGCCCGCTCCGTTGCGCCCCAGCAGACCGATCCGCTGGTGCTTGTCGATTTGCAGGCGCACCCCCTCCAGCAGCGGGGGACCGCCAAACGCGATACGAATGTCTTGCAGCGATACCAAAGCCATAGTTCCGTGAATCCCGTCCTCATTCCAGTGCTACCATCATTCCATACATCCTACGAACCCCCCATCCTAATGATCGCACCGCCCAAACTCAACAACCCTGCCGCCAGGGGGATGGCTCGCACGAAGTCCACCCGCCATCGTAGGGGCGAGGCATGCCTCGCCCTCACCACCAACCGTAGCCTGCCGGCCGCCTCGAGACTTGCCCTGAGCGAAGTCGAACGGACCGCAGCCCAGCGGAGGTTGGATGCCGGGATGGACGGTCGGGTACTCACCCGTCCCACCCTGTAACCTTGAACTGCGTCCAACGATGAAGTATGATCGCCAATGGAAGATTTGCCATATTCTCTTGGCTGACATCACACAGTCGACTCGATGACCAGGGAGGTTGATCCGTTGCTTACGACGTTATTCTTCTCCGTGCTATCCATTGTGCCTGCAACGTCTGTACCGACGGTCTCACTGACTGCTGACGATCTTAACATCACCCAATCGTGCACGATCGCCATCTCGCCGGGAACAACCATCGAAGACACGAACGGCAATGGCGTCATCCAGATCGCTGCCTCCGACATCGAGGTCCGCTTCGCCCCCGATGCCGTCCTGCGCGGCGCGCCCGCCGGTCGCCTGCCCGACGCATACGAAGGCTATGGCATCCGCCTCAACGGCCGTGCCAACGTCACAATCCGCAACGCCCGCATCAGCGGTTTCCGCGCCGCGCTATGGGCCACGGACGCGGATGGCCTTACCGTCGATTCCGTCGACGCCTCCGACAATCGTCGCGTCCGTCTCAAGTCCACCCCCGCCGCGGAGGACGCGAGCGACTGGCTCTTCCCGCACAATAACGACGCGAACGAGTGGCTCACAAACTACGCCGCTGCCTTCTACATCGAAGATTCGAACGATATCACGGTCAAGAACTGCCGCGTCCGCCATGGCCAGAACGCTCTCTGCCTCGACCGCGTCAACGACTCGAAGATCTGCGACAACGACTTCTCCTTCAACTCCGGCTGGGGCATCGCCCTCTGGCGAAGCAACCGCAATGCCATCACGCGCAACGCCTGCGACTTCTGCATCCGAGGATACAGCCATGGTGTCTACAATCGAGGCCAGGACTCCGCCGGCATCCTCATGTTCGAACAGAACAGCGACAACCTCATCGCCGAGAACTCCGCCACCCACAGTGGTGATGGCTTCTTCGGCTTCGCCGGTCGCGAAGCCCTTGGCGAAACCGCCACCCATTCCGTCGCCACTCCCGCCGACAAGCACCGCCGGTGCGGCAACAACCGCAACCTTCTCATCGCCAACGATTTCTCCTACGCCGCCGCGCACGGCATCGAGATGACCTTCTCCTTCGCCAATGTCTTCTACGCCAACCGTCTCGTCGAAAACGCCATCTGTGGCGTCTGGGCCGGATACTCCCAGGACACCCTCATCGCCCGCAACGATCTGCGCGGCAATGGCGAAATGGCCTATGGTCTCGAACGGGGAGGCATCAACATCGAACACGGACGCGGCAACCGCATCCTTGAGAACCAGTTCCGCGCCAACAAATGCGCCGTCCACCTCTGGTGGGACCCCGAAGGCGACCTCGCCCAGACCCCTTGGGCCCGCGCCAACGGCACCGCCTCCACCGACAACCTCGTCGCCGCCAACCGCTTCACGCAGGATGCACTGGCCCTGCACTTCCGAGGCCCCAGCGATGTCGCCCTCGCCGCCAACACATTCGACGAAGTGGGCCAGCAACTGGACAAGGACCCCGAAGCAACCATCCACGAACTCTCTGCCGCCGACATCCCACGCGTCGAACGACCCTCCTACACTGTCCATGGCACGACCCGTCCCGTCGGCGCCCGCGTCCATCTGCGTGGTCGCCACAACATCATCATGACCGAATGGGGACCCTGGGACCACGAAGCCCCACTGGTCCGTCTCGTCGCCGACGAAGGCGACTCCGTCCGCTACGACCTCCACAAGCTCCCGCCGGACGCCCGCGTCTCCCTCGATGGCGCAGCCGTCACAGGCGAATGGTCCAAACCCGCCGACGCCTCCGACCCGAGCGTCTACACCGTCCAGGCCGCCCGCCCCGGCGTCCATCCCTACGTTCTGCACCTCGTCGCAGGCGACTGGAACCAGGACCTGCCGGGCACCCTGATCGCTGCCACCTGGGACGTCACCTTCTTCCCCTGGACCCCGGATGTAGACCCGCGCGAAAAGCTCCAGCCCTGGCGCGACCTCGCCCGCACCGCATCCGCCGTGCGCGCCAGCCTCAACCGCCTCCGCTTCCCCTATGGCTACGCGGGTCCCAGCGAGCTGAGCCTTTCGGAGCCTGTCACCGCCGCCAAACTTGGTGGCGACCACTTCGGCATGATCGCCACCACCGAACTGCCGCTGACTGCCGGCGCCTGGCAGTTCCAGACGCTCAGCGACGATGGCGTCCGCGTCACCGTCGACGGCAAACCCCTCATCGACAACTGGACCTGGCATGGCCCCACCCGCAACACCGCCACCCTCGAACTGCCCCAAGACCAAACCGTCCGCATCACCGTCGAACACTTCGAAATCGACGGCTACGCCACCCTCCAACTAACCCTCACCCCCCCGTAGGGTGTGCACCGCACACCAACCCCATCCCAACACCGTAGACACCACCCAACGCCTCCGCTACAATCTGCCCCGTGTCGTGTCCCAGCGGGACACAGGAACACGGTACAAGGATGCCCGCCAGAGGCGATCTCATGCGCAAAACACTACGGTCCAGCATCGTTTGCCTGCCTGCGTACGATCCGTCGCGCGTCACAGGACAAGAGCATTGCTGCAATACCATGATGCAGACCGTCAACTACCGATGCGCTGAACATCCCGACCCCTTCGATTGTCCCGACTGCCTGATCTACTACGAGCCTCGCTTCGATGAATACGGCATCATCATCCACGACGGAGGTAGGTGCTATGATTTGTTGCGCTACTGCCCATTCTGTGGTGCCAAACTGCCCGAGTCCAAACGCAGTCTTTGGCTCCAGACACTCACCGACCTCGGCGTCCAGGACCCGTGGACAGATGTCATCCCGCGGGAATACCAGACCGGCCAATGGTATCGATGAACCAACCGTTGGCTGTCTCTGCGGAAGCCCGTGACATGTAAGGCCCCTACCATGACTGAGAAGAATGACCTTCGCAGCTTGCTGCACTATCGTGGAGCGATCGACTTGGGCGATAAGGTGCTGACCTCGCAGTTACCCACCCATCTGGCCGCATGCCTTCGCGACGCCGGGGCGTGGGGCGCTGTGGTCCAAGGTGACCGCGTCGTGTTCACCGGCAGCGGTATGGGACCGGTCTTCAGCCTTAGGTGGCCGGCCCTCGCACCATTTGGCTGTGGGCAATTGCAGGTCGATCCCGCTTCTCGACAGCTTCGATATTCCCTGCGACTTGGCCATCGGATCGCTCTTGGCTTCGCCGTTGTCGGCGCGATGGCTGCTTTCGGTTTCGCTACCGGAATGCCCAAGTTCATGATGATCGTGTTCCTGCCGATCGCCTGGATGTGGATCGTTTGCGCTCCCGTATGGATCGGTTCTCGTGTCTTCAGGCGTTTCCTACACCACGCGATCTCCCAAGCACCCCGCGTGCCGCACGAACCCGCGCCGAACCCGCCCTCGGACGATACACCACGCACCGCCCACCGCTCGTAGTGTGCTCGTAAGAGCATACCACGACGAAGTCGTGCCCGTCTGCCCCGCACACCAACCCCATGTCCGGTTCCCGTCGGCTGGTACCCCAAACTTTGCCACAGCGCGACGCAAGATAGTGAAAACCCCGAACCGATCACCGCCGTATAGCCCGGATGGGAATGCGGCCCCAGGCCGCCGTGGTAGGCACAGCAGGGCGGTTGGAGTCTGTCTTCGAGATACGCTTCCCGCCGGGCGTCCGCATGCCGCCGAAGGAACGGAACGATCACCCCTGTCGGCAACGAGCTGGCAGACCAGGGAGGGTCCGGCGCCATGCGTCGATGGAACAACGTAATACGCATCCTCAGCGCGATCGGCAGCTTTCTGTTCTACTCCGGCTGCCGCACCTACCGCTGCCCCGTCATGCCCGACGAATGCTTCACCCCCCAGCCGGACGAGCCCGCCGTCGTCAAGTTCATGACCTACAACATCCTCAAATTCGACACCGAAGAGAAATGGCAGCAGCGCAAGGCCGGCGTCATCGAAACGATTGAACGAGCCGACCCGGATGTGCTGGCCGTCCAGGAGTTGAGAACGCCCCAGGAGGTCGACTTCGAACGCGTCTTCACCGACTACCACCACATCTCCGCCAGCAACCAGGACCCCGAAGAACGCAGTTTCTCCAACGCCATCTTCATCAGGAAGGACCGCTTCCGCTTCCTCGACTACGGCCACTTCTGGTTCTCCTCGACCCCCGAGACCCCCTCGAACCAGTGGCACAACAAGATCCCGCGCCTCTGCCTGTGGAGCCGTATCGAAGACCTCCGCACCGCCCGCACCTTCTACTTCTACAACGTCCACCTCGACCACCGCAACGGCAAAGCCCGCATCCGCAGTGTCCATCTCCTGATGGATCGCATCCGGAATCGAGAGCACCGCGACCCGTACGTCGTCGCCGGCGATTTCAACGTCAACAGCGGCAACGTTGTGATCCGCTGTATGCAGGCGGGCCCCGATTCACGCCGACCGGATTGCCGCGAGGTGCGCCTCGTCGACAGCTTCGCCACGCCCTGGGGCGAGCAGATCTCCGCCGACACCTTCAACAAACTCCCCAAGTCCCTCCTCCTCGAACGCATCGACTACATCTTCGTCCCCAGCTTCGTCCACGTCCTAGCTGGCCAAATCATCCCCGACCGAGGCGCCTCCGACCACAACCCCGTCACCGCCACCCTCCGCTTTCCCCCCGGAACCCTCTCTCCCTCCACCCCATGACCACCAGTCACTGGTCACAAATAATCAATCATCACTAATCAATCATCAATCCTACCCCTCCCGTCACGCGCTCTCCATCTCCCTCAGGTACGCCTTCATCTTGCGCCGCCGCGCCTGAAACGCGCCGTAGAGCGCCTCGGAAGTCTCGCGCAGCGTCCGCTGCGAATTCGTGTGCGGATTGACCGACGTCGCATGGTCCACCTGCCGCACGATCTCGACAGGGATCGAACCGCCTCCCGTCAGTGCCCCCGAAATGCCTGCCGCCACCGCCGCCAGGCAATCCGTATCGCGCCCCATGTTCACCCCCGCCTGGATCGCCTCCCACGTATTGCCCCCGGTCATCCGGAACACGCAGATCGCCTTCGTCACAATCTCGTTGGCGTAGCTGTGCGCGTATGGCACCCCGCTGCCGCTGTACATCGAATCGAACTTCCTGCGCATCGCGCGAACGTCCCCGCAGTCGGCCGTCAGCTTCAGCCCCCGCTCCAGCTCGCCTTGAATCCCCGCCGGGCGGAAGAAGCGCGTATCGACTCGGTCGCAGTGATCGAACACCGCCCCCAGCACGCTGTCCACCGTCGCCCCGGGCTTGGTTCCCGCCGCAATGGCCACCGCCGTCACCTCCGCCCACAGGATCCCCCGGCTGTTGGCCGTGTTGTACACCTGGCCCACCTCGCGGATATCCTCGATCGCCCCCTGAACGTCGCCCGCGTTGATCAACCCGATCGGATGGCACGAGCGGGACAGCGAAACGAGCCCCGAATAATCGCAGTACTTGCCGATGTCCGCCGCCGGGATATGGCTCCGCGCGATCGCCAGCAGCTTGCCCTCGAACGGCTCCGACACCAGGCCGCCCGCGTTCGGGTTCATGTGGTCCACCCACGCCCGACGCAGGTCCTCCGCGTGGATCCGATCCTGCTTCTCCACGATCGCCGTGATCATCAGCTTCTGTCGTTCGACCCCGTCTTCCGTCGTCCCTGGCTCACGCACCCACTCCTTCCGCCCGTAGTGTACGTAAGGCAGCAGCTTGTCCAGCAGCCCGTGCTCCCGCTCGATCCGTTCGTACGACCAGCCCTCCACCGCCGCCCCCATCGCCGAGCCGATGTGACAGCCCGCAATGCACCCGAAGAACTTCTCCCGAAGCTCCACTCCCGCTCGACTCCCGCCTTCACTCTCGGCCTCCGCCCCCCATCCCGGACCGCCGCCCACCAGCGCCGCCCCCAATGCCGCCCCCAAAAAAGACCGCCGTTCGATACTGTGAATCTCTGCCGCCATGTCGCACCCCATCAAGCCAGAACAAACCAATCTCCATACCATCACCCCCACCAGTCTGACCGTCCCACCCCCTCGCGTCAACCCCGTTGCGTGGTCATCCCCCTGAACATCAGGGCGCCCTGGGACATTCGGGTTTTGTGCTTTGAATCCATTCGGCTACGCTCAGGACAAGCTTCGGATTTGTATTCGGGCCTGTTTTTTGATAGACTTTGTCTTTCTTACGTTCCTCGTTGGCATGGTTGATAATCCGACGCCACGTGTGAACGCTGATGCAAGACCGGAGCGGGACGAATTCCGCCGTGGAACGAAGGAATCGATATGAAGAGCATCGATCGATCGAAGGTTGCCCTATTCCTGCCGTTGTGTGCAGGCCTGCTTCTGTTGCTCGCCGTGGGCTGCGCTCAACCTCAGCCGCAATGGATGGAAAGCCCGCGCGCCACCGCCGATGATGCCATCCAGGCGAACAATGTTCGCTCCGTGCGGGTTCTCGAGGATCGGCAACTCCTGGAGGAGGTCGCTGCCAAAGCCAAGTATTGGAGAGTCCGTCGCGAAGCGCTCCTGAAGCTGGATGACCAGGCCCTTTATGCCCGCTACGCGCACCAAGGGTCCTCGGAACTGAGTGCGTTTTGCATCGAACACTTGCAGGACCAGACGGCTTTGGGCGAGGTGGCGAAACGGCAGAGCCGTGACGGCAGGAGGTTGCTAGCGATCGAAAGGCTGACCGACCAGACCATACTGACCGAGTTGGCGGAGCGTCAGGACGACCGCGTGATCCAGTATCCCGCCATCGCGCGCCTGAAGGACGAAGCCGTTCTACAGGGGATCCACCAGCTATCGGCGAATCCGTCGGCCAGTCGCCTGGCTCTTCTCATCTTGGCGCTGCACGACCCTTCGCTGGGAGAGGTAGCAGGGACATTCGACGTGTCCTGCCGGTATGCTCCGACCATTCAGGGGTACAATGTGACGCCCGGTTTCGGTGACCCGCAGTGGTTCTTGGGAGGGGAGAGGCTCACTATTGATGTTCATCGCGCCGGCAGAGCACTGAGCCACACGACAACAGCGACGGAATTCCCCGTACAGGTCACGATACCGCAGACGCAGACGGACCCCGCCGATGGTGGCGGCAACTTCCTGGGACGCCGCTACGCCGAGGTGAACATCGAGGAAATCCTGGGACGGACGTTTGCCGATGCCAACCTCCCGGTGGACTGGGCCCAGGTGGCGGCACAGGGACGATATGAATCGCTGCAAACGATCGGCCTGCTCATGCACGCAGAGCAGGACGATTTGCGGAGATTGGCCTGTGAGTCGCCCTGCGAGTATGTCCGCAGCACGGCGGTGCTCGCGATCGACGACCAGGCGACTCTCGACGATGTGGCCAGGCACGCCGCCGTCGGTGGCACCCGGGTCCAGGCGGCCCGACGCCTGACAGATGAAGACAGGTTGCTTGCTCTGGTTGAGGAGTCCAGCGACGAGCGCGTCCGCTTGGCTGCCGCCCTGGCGCTGGACCGCCCGGACGTCTATGTGCGCATGGCCCTGAACGATGCGTCGCAAGAGATTCGAACCGAAGCCACGAAGAGGACAACCGACCAGGAGGTGCTGGCTCAGATTGCGCTGAGCGATGAGAGCGAAACCATGCGCCTGACCGCCGTCGCAAACGTCCAGGATCAGCAATGCCTAAGACGCATAGTTGGCCACGACGATTACACTGATGTAAGGGGCTTTGATTTCCGGCGGCACAATCGCGATATGGAGCGTGCTGGCCGAGAGGCTTTGGACTTGAACGAGAGGCTCCAGAGGGGAGATTCCGCCGCGCTGGCAACCCTGGCTGAGGTCGCTCAGAACGCGCAAGACGACAGCGAGCAGGCGAAGAGAGCTGCCGCGATGAATCGCAACGACCGCGTTCGTGCGGCCGCCGTCAGGAAACTCGATGATACGATCCTGCTCTCCACGTTGTCCCATTCGGATCCGAGCGAGCAGGTACGCGAAGCGGCGCGCAAACGCCTCGAAGCGTTGCCGAAACCTGACGATCGGAAGTGACCGCCAGAGGCGATCTTCGTCCTTTCTGCCCGCCAGTCGGTCGTGCCGGGTCGGCCCCGCCCGGTCGAGAACCACGGAGTCGGGCGTGTGACCGGGTGTGGTCGCAAAGCGGTGGCGGGGCGATTGCCCCATAGTAGGGCGAGCGTCCCCGCTCGCCTAATCCAAAGTCGTGGCCCGAGCCGCGTCGACCTTACCGGCCGGGTGCCCCATGTCCTCTTTCAGCCCGCGCGGCCGACTCCTGCTCAATGGTGCGCCATGCCTCTTGACGTACGTATTTGTACGTATTTCGCTTCCCCCACGGCGGGCCTTGCGTGCTGGCGCGTGGTCTTGTGTCCTCTCTCCAGCCTCCAGCCTGCCCGGGCGAATTTCCGGGGAAATCGGAGGCGATGGGGGTTGACTTGGGAAGGTGGGGGGGCTACAGTACATGATTCTTCTTTATGGGAATCGAAGGAGTCATCAGGTGCAAGAAGCTATCGCCAAAGCCGCCGCCCTCGTCGAAGGCATGGAATACATCCGAGCCTTTCGCGGGCGGATTGTCGTCGTCAAGCTCGGCGGCAGTGTCCTGGACGACCCCGCCGCCCAGCGCAACCTGCTGACCGACGTCGCCTTCATGGCCACCGTCGGCATGCGCCCGATCATCGTCCACGGCGGGGGCAAGGCCATCACCCGCGCCATGAACGAGGCGGGCCTGGAGCCCGTCTGGGTTCAGGGCCGCCGGTACACCGACCAGCGCACCCTCAACATCGCCGAGCACACCCTGGTCTACAAAACCAACGTCCCGATCTGCCAGACCCTCGAAGACCTGGGTTGCAACGCCATGGGCCTGCACTCGCTCAGCAGTTGCGTACTGCTGGCCGAAACGCTCCGCCTGCCTGGCCCCGAAGGACGCAAGCTCGACCTCGGACTCGTCGGCAAGGTCATCGACGTCAACGGCAAGCTCCTCAAAACCCTCTGCGCCGACGGCACCATCCCCGTCATCGCCTCCGTCGCCATGGACAAGGCCGGCGGCAAGCTCAACGTCAACGCCGACAGCGCCGCCGGAAAGGTCGCCGCCGCCGTCGCCGCCGAGAAGCTCGTCATGGTCAGCGACACCCACGGCATCCGCCGCGATATCAACGACCCCGAAAGCTGGATCAGCAGCCTCAACGAAGCCCAGATCAAAGAGATGATCGACGCCGGCGTCATCACCGATGCGATGTTCCCCAAGGTCGAAGCGTGCCTGACCGCACTCGAAGCCGGCGTCGGCAAGGCCCATATCATCGACGGCCGTATCGCCCACTCCCTGCTGCTCGAAATCTACACGGACAAGGGCATCGGCACCGAAATCATTCGAGGCGCCTAGGTCCCCGCGACCCGCGCCCGCGACCCAGGAGAAACCACTCACGAAAGCACAGCCATGACGACTCAAGAGACCATCGCACTGTTCGACAAATACGTGATTGCCAACTACGGCCGCCTCCCCCGCGTCATGGTCAAAGGCGAAGGCGCCTACCTCCATGACGCCGACGGAAACAAAATCCTCGACATGTTCCCCGGTTGGGCCGTCAGCGGCATCGGCCACTGCCACCCCAAAGTCGTCGAAGCCGTCGCCCGACAGGTCGCCGAGCTGATCCACATCGACAACACCTTCTACTCCGAGCCCCAGGGCAAGCTCGCCCAACTGCTCAGCGAACGCGCCTTCGGTGGCAAGTGCTTCTTCTGCAACAGCGGCGCCGAGGCCAACGAAGCCGCCCTCAAGCTCGCCCGCCTCCACACCGCCAAGGAAAAATACAAATTCATCACCGCCGAAGGCAGCTTCCACGGACGCACCTTCGCCACCGTCACCGCCACCGCCCAGCCCAAATACCACGAAGGCTTCCTCCCCCTCGTCCCCGGCTTCGCCTACATCCCCTTCAACGACGTCGCCGCACTCGAGGCCGCCTTCACCGACGAAGTCGCCGCCGTCCTCATCGAACCCATCCAGGGCGAAGGTGGCATCAACGTCGCCACCCCCGAATTCCTCGCCGCCATCCGCGAACTCTGCGACGCCAAAGGCGCCCTCATGATCCTCGACGAGGTCCAGACCGGCATCGGCCGCACCGGAAAATGGTTCGGCTACCAGCACTACGACCTCGAACCCGACATCATCACCATGGCCAAGGCCCTCGGCGGAGGCGTCGCCATCGGCGCCATGATGGCCAAACCCGAAATCGCCGCCTCCCTCGTCCCCGGAAAGCACGCCTCCACCTTTGGCGGCAACTGCCTCGCCTGCGCCGCCGGCGTTGCCACCATCGAAGTCATCGAGGAAGAAGGCCTCCTCCAGAACGCCGTTGAACTCGGGGTATACACCCAGGACCAGATCCGCACCCTTCAGGACAAACACTCCGTGATCGACCACGTCCGCGGCATCGGCCTGATGATCGGCATCCAACTCACCCGCCCCGGTGCCGAGATCGTCGCCCGCTGCCTGGAGAAAGGCCTCCGGATCAACTGCACCCACGACACCGTCATCCGCTTCATGCCTCCCATGACGGTCACGCGCGAGCAGATTGACGAAGCCATCCGCATTTTCGACAGCGTTCTATCCGAGAGTTGACCATGCAAGACTTCCTGGCCATAAGCGATTTCTCCTCCGACGAACTGAAGAACCTCCTCGAAGAGAGCCGCTCCCTCAAAGCCCTCTACAAATCGGGCCGTCGCGACCTCTGCCTCGCAGGCAAGACCCTCGCCATGCTCTTCGAGAAGCCCAGCCTGCGCACCCGCATCAGTTTCCAGGTCGCGATGACCGACCTGGGCGGAAGCCCCATTTACGTCAAGCCCGAAGACATCGGCGGCATCGGCAAGCGCGAACCCATCAAGGACATCGCCCGCGTCCTGAGCCGCTACGTCGACGGCATTATGGCCCGCACCTTCGAGCACAGCACCGTCATCGACCTCGCCAAATACGCCGACGTCCCCGTCATCAATGCGCTCACCGACTGGTCGCATCCGTGCCAGGCCATGGCCGACGTGCTCACCATCGCCGAACACTTCGACCGCATCGAAGGCATCACCATCGCCTTCATCGGAGACGGCAACAACGTCGCCCGCTCGCTGGCCTTCGCCGCCGCCAAGCTCGGAATGAAGCTCATCGTCGCCTCGCCCGCCGGCTACGAACTCGACCAGCCCTCGATCGACCAGGTCAATCAACTGGCCCCTGGCTGTGTCACCCAGCGTGACGATCCGCGTGCCGCCGTCGCTGAAGCGGACGTAATCTACACCGACACCTGGGTCAGCATGGGCCAGGAGAGCGAAAAGGAAAAGCGCCGCAAGGAGTTCGCTGGCTTCGAGGTCAACGCTGCCCTCGTCGCCGCCGCGCCGAAGCACGTCAAAGTCATGCACTGCCTGCCCGCCTACCGCGGGTTCGAGATCAGCGACGAAGTCACCGAGTCGCCCCACTCGATCATCTTCGACGAAGCCGAGAACCGACTCCACTTCCAGCGCGCTCTCCTCCGCAAACTCATGAGCTGACCGCGTTCTGATGGTGTCTGCACCGGTAGGGACGCGGCATGCCCTTCCCATGGATGGTGCGTCAATTCACCCATGCTGGCAACACCCACACGACGCCTGCCTTCAAGCGCCGAACGCACCCGGGGATCATCTCACCCCCGCTGATCCCGCCGGCGCAAATACCGCAGCACCTCCCCCCGTCCCGCCAAGTCCCCCTGCGCCGTATACCGCTCGATCCGCTGCCGTTCCGGCTCCAGCAGTTCCGCCCGCGTCCCCACCAGGGTGCCCTGAGAGTGCGTCACCTTCTCATCCCACCCCTGCGCCTTGCCCGCCACGCTGTAGATCTTCAACTCCGGATACTCCCGTAGCGCCGCCGTCGCCGCCGCCATGAACGCCCGCTCCTGGTGAAACGGCGCCGTCGTCACCAGCAGCTTCGTACAGCCCCGCTCCTTGGCGAACCGCACGATCGAATATCCCTCGATCTGCGTGTGCAGGATCTTCGTCGGCTCCATCGGGACCTCTTCGATCGCCTCGTCCGCAATACCCGCGCGAACCATCGCTTCGCGATACGCCGCCGCGCCGATATAGCCGCTCTTCGGGGCGCAATCCGAAATCCAGACTCGCTCCACCGCCTTGCGATGCAGCAATCCACGCGCCGCCGCAAACACGCTCTCCTGATTCGGCTCCGTCTGGGCGAAAAGATACACCGCATCGGCCTTTGCCGGCACGGTGTCGCACAGGATCCTCAACAGCAGTTCGATGCGCTCGTTCACGCTCATCCGGCTCCTTCAGAACAGACCATAAGCCCGGCAAATGTAGGTCACACCGTGAAAAGGGTCAAGAGAATTGCAGAAGGAGTCCTGCGGGTCCCAGAGGACCCGCAGGACTCCTTCTTGGTCCCTGCAACGAAGGTTATCTACGCGTCGGGCCGTAGGGCCCCGCGCCGCCCATCATGTCGTACGGCGAACCGTACGCCCCGCCGGCACCGCCCGCGCCGCCGCGACCCAGGTGTCCGCCTTTCTGGAATCCGCGGAACGATTGAGGTTCTCTGCGCTTCTCCGTCGAGATGAACTGATACGTCGCCAGCAGGTCCTTCGACCAGTTCCGCGTCCCCACTGGCATGTGCTCGATGTTCGTGCCGTCACGGGTATACAGCATGTCATAATACATCCGAGGTTGCAGACTCGGCTGCGTGCCCCAGTCGCTGACCTGGGCCAGATCCACGAGGAGGGTCTCCGTGCTGAAATCCACGCTCTCCAGGTTGATCGCCGCATCCGCCGGATCGGAAGGCGCCTCATACATCGGTACGCCCATCGCGCCGCCGTAGCCGCCCGCTCCATAGGGACCCATCGCCCCCATGTCCCGCGCCATCGGCCCCCCCGTAATGCGACCGCCCGGACCCGCCAGCCGGTCTGCCCGTCGGGGTTCCTCTTTCTCCAGCTCCACTTCCTTGCCGATCAGGTCCCCCGGACGAACCTGGAAATCTTCCGTGCGCCAGTAACCCAACTCGTAACGAGCCACCTCCACCGTCGCCGTCATCTGCCGATCCTGAACGTCCTTCGCGAAAAAGTACATCCGCTTCGGAATCGCCACTGGGTCCGTCACCCGAGAGAAATCACTCCACAGAATCACCTGGTTCTTCTTATCCTGATGCTCCGGAACCAGTTGATCCGTCCCCGCCACCGGATTGAATACCCCCAGACGGATGCGATACCGGTACGTGTGACCCGGGTCCATCGTGTCATCGAACGCCCAGAACAGCAGAGGGTCCTTCATCTTCGACAGGTCCGTCGCATAGTTCATTGCGTCCTGCGCGAACTCGTAATACACCTCGTCCGTCGTTGGTTCCATCCGCAGGTTGCCGTCCATCGGATACCCGCCATAGGCGCCCATCCCCATATCGTATGCCGCATCCGCGCCCGTGCCGCGCCGACCCGGACGAGCCCCCCGCCCCCGCGCGTTCGGCATCGTCGGGTCCATGCCCATGCCCGGAGTTGCGCCACGCGTGCGCGTCCCTCGCATGCGGGTGTTGCCGCCCGCGGCGCCTCCGTACGGACCGCCCATTCCGCCGCCCGTCGTGGTGTCGCGCCGTCGCCCGCCGCCGGCACCCGTCAGGCCGCCGCCGGTACGTGCCGTCTCCCGACGCCCGCCGCCCGTCTGCGCTTCCATGCGATCGCGCTGCTCTTCACGCTCCTGACGCTTCTCCTCCGCCTCCATCTTCCGCTGGAGGTCTTTGAACTTGCCGTAATAGCTCGGCGGGAACCACTCTTCCTCCGCCGAGGCGATCTGGTAGGCAGTGGGCTGCAACAGAGCCATCGTCACCGGTTTGCTCGAAAAGTGCATCATACGGATACCGAGTCCGCCCGGTGGCAGATCCTTGACCTCTTCGATGATCTGGAACAGGTTCCGGTTCGCTTCGACCCGGCTCCGCGGTACGTCCACCCACTCGCTCCACGTGCCGTCTTCTCGAAGCCTCTGCCGCTGGAGCTGCACCGCCGCAAACTTCGGGACCGCCAGACACGGATCCCGCCATGCCTGCCTGGCCACTTCCGTTCCCGCGAAATACGCGTTGAACTGACGATACAGTTCCGCCACGTCGAACTTGGCCTCCACCGTCACCAGATCGATGTCGCCCGGTTCGGTTTCCACACTGTCGTACGGTTTCTGCGGAGTCACCTCTTCCAGCGGCAGATACGCCGCCGCACGAAGATACTCGATATCCACGTCCGTTACCGGTCCGACTTGCGGCAACGCATACTTCGGGCGACTGCCGTCCGTGTCCGCCACCGCCGACGTTGTCGGCTCCATCTCCGAACGCATGAAGCGCAGCGGAGACTGGAGCAGATCCGTGAAGCTCCGCGGCGCCGGTCGCCCCGGGAATACCTGCGTGATCACCGGGTCGTTGGGATCGATCGGCCCCGTCAGCCGCGGGATATACGCCGTCTTCGTCTGCCCCGTGCTGCCGCCGCTCTCGAGCTGAAGCGCCAGATCTTCCGCCTTCTCCTGGATCACCGCGTCGATCTGACCCGGACTGTACGTCTTGCCGTCATACGGCACGCTGTTGGGACTGAAGATCACACGCGTGAAGAACAACCACGCGCAGAACACGCCGATCACGACGAGCACGATCTTCTCCACATGATTCTCGCAGAACCGTCCAATTTTGCCCAAGATCTCTCGCATAGCCTATCCTGCTATCAGATTCCACCGTAGTTCGGTCGTTGGATTACATCTCGTCTTCATCTTCGCCGCGCAGCGCTTCCTTGACCTGCCGCGGTTTGATCTCTTCGAAAGCCGGAGTCCGCTCGAAAAGGTACTCGCCGATCAGATCCAGCTCCACCACCGGCTGCTCCCCGTAGCGATAGAGAAAGTGCTCATAGCTCTGGTCCTCGACCGGCCCGAGGCTGGTCTCCAGGATGGTGATTTGATTGTGCTCGTACGTCTGCGGAGGCTGGTCGCCATAGAACCCCCGGAACGTGTGTGACTTCGCCGTACACAACTCCTCCATGAACGGCTTCACCTGCGTCGCGTCGATGATCACCCGCACGTTGAAGTGCACCACGTCGATCCCCGGCACCTCATCCACCGGACTCGTGTACCGACCCGTGCACGGAGTGGTCAGCGCATCCGACGCCCCCGTCGCGTAGGTGGGGTTCACCGTGTCCTTCGAACGCCGCATCCGCGCACCTCGCCCGCCTCGCATCGAGCGGTTTCGCTTCAGCGTAAAGTCCACGCTCATCACCCGCTTCACCGGAGCGTTCAGCACGCTGTCCGCTCGCTGGTTGATGTTGTGCACCGAAGCCAGCACGTCTTCGATGATCCAGTAGCCCACTTGCCAGTACCAGCAGTCCTGGTAGGCCTTGTCTTTCTCCTCAAACGTCCAATCGGTCCAGAAGGCGTACCCGCCCACATCTGCCGGGCTTGTATACACCAGGAAACTCCGCGCCCGGTCCTGACAGATCTGGTCGACCATCTTCTTGTCCGTCTCGGTCACGATGCCCAGCGACTGGCCGCGGCCCATGCCGCCCATCCCGCCGTACGGATCCATCCCGCCGCCGTACCCGCCGCCATAGCCGCCGCCGTACGCGGCGCCTGTCTGGTAGGCCGGACGAGGCACGCTCTTCAGTGCCGTCTGAATCTCTTCCCGCGTCGGACAAAGCCCCGAGTTGACGCTCTCCAGAAGCTGGTCGATCGCCGATCGGTAGGCCGCCCCGAACCGCTCGAACAGGACCCGCGATGTCTCGTTCGTGTCCGGCCCGAAAATGTCATAACGCAGCAGTTCCCGCTCTACCGTCCGCGCCATCACCGCTTCCATTGCGTTCACGTCCGCCGCGCGAGCGTCGATTTCCGCCTGCATCGCCTCCGCTTCCGCCACGGAATTGACGTCCCGGATCAGGCTCGAGATCCGATTGCCCGACCGAACGCTCTGTTCCTCGACCGTCGACCGAAGCTTGCTGCCCAGAATCCGCGTCGGGATCAGCAGCAGCAGCGCCACGATGACGATGATGATCGGGACCAGCAGCGCCAGGTTGTTCTTGAGGAAGCTCAGCTTCTTGAGAAGATCCTTGATGTTGATGTTCGGTGTATTCATTCTGACCTCACCTGTCTTTTCTTAGTACGGCACGGCGCTGCCGCCGGTACCGCTCGTCTCACTACGGGCCGATTCAGGGGCGTGGTCCCACTTGAGCTTGAAGTCGAGTTGGAACCACGAATCGTGCGTGACCAACTGGGGGTTGCCCAACAGATCCACGCGCGGTTTGCCCTCGGCGTCCAGCACCGGTTCCGCGTCGATCCGCTCTCGCGTCACCGGGTCCACCAGGATCTCCGTCCCCGGGACCGGGCCCAGCCCCATGGTCGCCATCGACGGCGTCCGACCCGTCGTCCGGACCTCGTCGGGAATGAACTCCACTTCGCCGATGCCCACCGGGGTGGTGTCCCACTCGATCACGCTGTGCTCGAATCGGAAGTGGCCCGCGTCCTGACTGAACAGCTCGAACGGAGAGTTGGAATCCATCACCTCGTCCAGATGCGCCATGCGCGTCACGAAGCCCCATCGCGATGGATCGCCCGCCACATTGGGCGGGTCCACCAGGGCTCCGATGTTCTGATAGGGACTGTACCCGACGAGGCTCACCACGAAGCCCGGCGTCTTCTCCTCTTCGCTCGACGCGCCGCCCATCCCGCCAAACTGGGCGTATCGATCGCCATAGATGGCGTACAGTTCCGCCATCACGCTGTCGGGCGTCCCGCCTCCGCTCTCGTCTTCCATCGCCATCTGGCTCTCCCGCATCATCGCGTCTTTCCGCATCGTGGCGCTCTGCCCGAACTGCGCTGTCGCCAGATCGTCGCTGTAGTACACCGAGAAGTTCGTGATGATGAGCTGTTTGCGCCGCGGTCTGGCGATGCGCATCACCGTTTCGGCGTCGCCCCGGTCGTAGGCCAGGAACAGTTCCCGCTGATCCGGCGTGTTCTCCGCGTTCGGCAGCGCCGCCAGAATCGTGTTGTACAGATCCGGGACCACCTCGCGGTACTTGAACCGGTTGAACAACTGCTCCATCTTGCCGTTGTACTCCGCCTTCTGCGTCTCGAAGTCGCTCTTGATGTCCTGCGCTTCCTCCGCCTGGGCGATCACCCGCCGGTTCATCGCACGCGTCGACTCGTTCCGCGCGTAGCTGACCCGGTCCAGCCCCACCCGACCCAGGCACATCAGCGAGACGATCAGCAGCATCACCGCCGCCCCGATGAAATATTTCGTCTTGTTCGCCCACGCCATCGACCGCGCCACGCTCGTCGGCAGAAGGTTGCTTTCGATCCGCGCCATCCCCAGACCCTGGAGACCCAGGCCGTACACCACGCCGAAGTCCGCCACGCTCTCGTGGAACTTGGCGCTGCTCAGCCCCTGCGCGATCACCGCCTTCTTGAACGACTCGGGCTTCTCCACCGGGATTTGCAGCGTCTGGCCCAGGTACTTCAGCAGACCCCGCAGCCGTGTCCCGCCGCCCATCGCGATCACCCGCGTCAGCTTCACATCCGGATTGGAACTCGTATAGAACCCCAGCGACCGCTGCACTTCCGCCGCCCAGTCCGTGAACACCGGACGCATCGCCTGGAAGATCTGCCGCGCGTACCGGCTCACCGGAGCCGTCCGCTTCAGCTTCTCCGCCTTCTCCGGGCTCAACCGGAACGTCTCCGCGATCGCCTGCGTGAACGCGTTGCCCCCCATCAGGATGCATCGCTGCCACACCCCGCTCTTCGTGCACACCACTAGATCCGTGCTGTCGGCGCCCACGTTCACGATCACCGTCGCCTGGCTGTCCGAACGAACCAGCTCCGGACGGTCGAACAACAGGTAGTTGTACAACGCCATCGGAGCCATCTGAACGTAGCTCACCAGAAGATCTTCGCGCTCGAAGTGCTCCATTTCCGCTTCCACGATCTCGTTCTTGATCGCGAAAATCCCCACCTTCTGCTCCGCCGCATCCGGGTCGCTCATCATCATGTAGTCCCATTGGACTTCGCTCATGTCGAACGGGATCTGCTGGGCGGCTTCGAATTTGACGATTTCGGGCAGGCGTTTCTGCTCGACGGGGGGGAGCGTGACGAATCGGGCGAAGCTGTTCTGGCTGGGGACCGAGACGATGATGGGGTCGTAGCCGACGTCGTTTCGCTGGACGAACTGCCTCAGGGAGATGGCGATGAGCTCGTCGCGTTCGGCGGCGCTGACGCCGCTGCTGGAAAGAATTTTGCCGTGGGGGATGTGGTCGAAACCGATGACCTGGACCACGTCGCCCACCGCCATGAGATGCAGGGCCTTGAGGGACGTGTTGCCCAGATCCAGCGCCCAAATCGCATCCGATGCTGCTGCCATAACGAACCTCCCGCTTATCGGCCTGCGTACCGTCAGTTAATCTTGTAAACAGCTCTCTATAGGCCTACATTATACCAGATGCTACGAACTTTTTCTATCTTCACACTCGGGTGCAAGGTAAACCAGTACGAAAGCCAGCAGATTCGCGAGCTTCTCGAACGGTCGGGCCTTGTCCCGGTCGAGGTCACGTCGTTACCGGACCTGGTTGTCATCAACACGTGCTGCGTGACACACACCGCATCGGCGAAGAGCCGGCAGTTGCTGCACAGCGCCCTGCGTCACCATCCGTCGGCGGTCGTCGTCTGCGGCTGCCTTCCGGCGGCGCCGTACGACGAACTGCCACTGCCTGAGAACAACGTCCATGTTGTGAAGGACCGATCAGACCTGCCTGATGTATTGCGGCGACTGATCGACGTCTTTCGAACCACCCCAGATGCAGAAAACCTCGGGCCATCCTCCAGAACCGGTCCCATTAGAGCACAAAACGACCCCAAAGTCAAGTCTAAAAACGACTTATGTCCGCCTCCGGAATGGCTGCCCCTCGATCGCTTCGCCGGCCAGACGCGTGCCTTTCTCAAGGTTCAGGACGGCTGCGACGGGTTCTGCACTTACTGCATAATACCGAAAACCCGGCCAAATGTTCGCAGCAATCCGCCCGATACGGTGGTGTCGGAGGCGGCGGCTCTCGTGGCGGCCGGACATAAGGAAATCGTCGTAACCGGCGTCCATCTCGGAGCTTACGGACAGGGCACCATCCGGAGGCGTCACTGGGCGACGCCGGAGAACGAGCAGTTGCCGTTGCTGCTGGAGCGTCTGGCGCGGGTCGAGGGGCTGGCGCGGATCCGGCTCAGCTCGCTCGACCCCGCTGACGTGACGGATCGGCTGCTGGACGTGATGGCCCGGCACGACAACCTCATGCCTCACCTGCACTTATCGCTCCAGTCGGGTTCGGATGCGGTGCTGCGTCGCATGGGGCGGCCTTACCGGGCCCAGGATTTCCGCGCCAAGGTCGAGCTGGCGAAGGCCTTCCTGGACCGTCCAGCGATCACGACCGATATCATCGTCGGTTTTCCCGGTGAGACGGAGGCCGATTTTCGCCAGACGGTCGAGCTGGCGGAATGGGCGGGGTTTGCGAAGATGCACGTCTTCGCGTTTTCCGTCCGGCGGGGCACCGCGGCGGCCCGCATGCCCGAGAGGGTGGCTTCTGAAGTTAAAAAAGAGCGGTCCAGGATGCTTCGCGATCTCGATCGAAGGCTCCAGAGCTGGTTTCGTCGCCAGTTCCTCGGCCAGAGCGCCCAGGTTCTCATCGAGAGCGTCAACGGCCAAGCCAGCGGCAGAGCGGAGCGCTACTTCACCGTCCGCCTGGCGGGCGGGGGCGGGACGACCGATAAGAACAACCTCGTCACTGCCACGCTCATCGACGACACCGACGACGCCGTCCTCGGCACTCCGATCTAGCGGTCGCGTTGCACCTGCAACCATCTATTCAGATGCGCTTTCGGCACGCCTGTTTCACAAGTCCCAGGCGCATTCGACCTCGAAAATCGAAAAAACTGGCAGTCTCTTGCCCCGAGATCCGACCTTGCCTTCTGCTGTTGACGCCAGGCGCTTCTTCCTTTCAAAGGAGATGGTGGGGTGCGGTAGGTGCCAATGAGACCTAGCGCCGTGGGACTTGCCGGGGAGTGGGTGAGTGCGGGACGGACTCCATTCTTGGAAGGGGGGGCGGTCGGACGCGGACGGTAGGTGGTAATGAGACCTAGCGCAGGTGGGGTTTGCTGGGAACGGAGGGCCCGGCATGCCACCGCGCGGGGTGGGGGATTGACGGGGTGCGGACGGAGGCTCGGGAATTGAAAGCGGCGGTCGGGGGCGGGCTGCGTTCGAATCGCGGGTAGCGGGACTTCACGGTCCGCCTGGCGGGCGGGGCCCAAACGACCGATAAGAACGACCTCGTCACTGCCAGGCTCGTCGAGGACACCGACGACGCCGTCATCGGCACCCCGATCTAGCCAGTCGCTCTACACCTGCAACCACCTATTCAGATGCGCTCTGGGCACGCCTGTTTCACACGTCCCGCGTGCATTCGACCTCAATAATGAAAAAGCCGACACCGTCTCCCGCCACGACGATTTCCGCCCGAGCAGGCCGAGCGTCCCCGCCCGCCCCAGCGGTGGCGTGGCACACGACCCACACGCGTTCGCAAACTCGCAGGATGGCCCGCGCCCACCGCCGCCCCAGGGAAGTCCATGCCCCTATCCGGCCCACACCTCTCCAACCCCTTCCAGTAAACTCGCTACCTGCGAATCGCAGGTAGCCCACCAAAGGCAATCTCCCCGCGCGTGCCAAGAACATCGCTGCGACACAGCATCCAACGAGCATCCTACCCCCAGAGTCTCTCAAAAATGTACCTGACACCGTTTCGCTCCCCCGTTTCGCTCCCTGGCTTATCTTCATGCCATTCGTACCTGACACCGTTTCGCTCCCCCAATGAAGAGACGCTTGTTGTGGGCCCGTCCGCCTTGTTCTTCGGCCTGGGTGCAAGGAATCCACCATTGAACCAGCGTTGCCATATCGAGAACCACCAAACCGGCACGTACCAGCGATGAGTCATGATTCATAGGTCTTCTCCGAGTCACAACAGTGGATGCGGAGGTTTACGGTTCAGAGGACTTCAGGGCAGTCGAAACTGATTCCGGGTAGAGACAAGTGCTGGGCACGTGTTCGATGGCTTGGCTGGCGCTCTCCCAGTTCAGATGGAACTCGCCTCCCCGACTCGGATCGCCTTCCCATTCGATCCGGAGCGGGACCTCGTATCCCGCCTGCAGGGCAACAGGATGCGAGAATTCCTTCCATCGTCCCTCAGCCACCCGCTCCCGCTCGCGCGCCGTACCGGTCAACCGGGCATTATCAATGATCAGTCGGTCACCGATCCAGACACGCGCCCGGCCGTGCTGTGAGTAGACCGAGAACGTGTACTCCTCCGTGAAGCGAGGCTCGATCCGACCGGTCCAGCGTACCGAGCAGGGCGCCCGGGTGACCGCATGGTCCGGCCACCGCATCTCCATCGTCTCCGAGGGCCGTTCGGGATGCCGCAGGCCACGCCCGCCGAACCAGAGTTGCGAATCGGTCCGCCGCAACGCCGGCTCACCTTTCCATTGCGAGTTGCCGAAGTAGGCGGCACTCAGGCCGGTCCCGTGAGCCTCGGCTCCCTTGGCGCGCGATGGTAGTGAAACGTGGCCCTCGCCGCGCCGGAGCGATTCCCAACCGCGGATACGATAGACAGGGACGTTGTTCCAGCCGGCGCCAAACCAGATCACGGTGCCATCCTTCAACTCGAATAACCGCCCGCCGAGGATCATATCATACTGGTGGAGTGCGAGGTTGTCGAAGCGATCCCCACGATCACGGTCCGCCCGCCACCACGCGTAGACACGATCAGGCAAGCCGTCTGCCGCGCGTCGATCCAGCACGCCGCCAACGTACAGGCCGTCCTCGGTCCAGACCGAGCACGGATTAACGACCTTGTCGGCCACGCCGAGACAGCCTTTGACAAAGCCCGTAATGCCGACGGGGTACTGGAGCCGGCCTGAGGGCGCCATGAACCGCGAGGCGTGGTGTCCCACGCGCCAAAGCAGGCTGCCGTCGGGACCATATTTTTCGAGCGCCGTCGCTGCGCTTTGGGTCGAGGGCCAATCCTCGCCGTGGCCGTTCCAGCTTTCCACTTCACCGGTCGAATAGCGGTCGCCACCTTCGCGGGCCAGCCGGTAAAGACACCCTGTTGCGTCTCGGCTCAGAGCAACGCTGTTGTCAAACGTGTTGACCGCCGGGAACGGCTCGCGCGGTTCGGCCCAGTCCCAGAGGGGTGCGCCCGCCGGAGTGTAGCCCCGGGCCCGCATGACGCTTGCCACCGGCTTACCCAAGCCGCCCCAGCCAGACCCAAACCAGAGATTCAACCGCGCGTCCAGGAGCAACGCCCCGCCCGCCGGTTTGGGATCCTCCGATCCGCCGCCGCCGAAACCATGGCCGCCCACGGTAACCAATCGCATACCGTCAGACGTTACCACACCGTTTCCCATCGGATCCGCCCAAGTGAAACCGGTCAGTGCCCGTCGCGACTCGAGTTGAGCGGGGTCTTCGCCAAGCTTTCTGATTGCTTCGAGCCAGGCCAGCGGCAGTTCGTCCACTGGAATCCAGTTCGGATAACCGCGATCGATGCGAACCTCTCCGGCCAAGGCCAGTGGACGTAGCGATCCTGATTCCTCGTCCAGGTACAGCAAGGTGCCGGGCGCGCCTTCGAGCCAAACCAGACGCTCGGTGCGGCCGTCGCCGTCCAGGTCGTGCCGGACTAGGTGATGGCGCATAGCCATCTTGAAGTCTCCGACCAATCGTTGGTCCCAGTCGCCACCCCACGAGTAGCACGCCTGCACCTTCCAGGTTCGTTGGCCGTAGTCGGCCTCGACTTCCATCACCGAGCCCCACTGCGAATCCATCAGCACGCGGGTTGGATCCTCTGGATCCGGGCTGGCAAAGGTGTAGAACTGTTGGCCACCATACCACTCGTTGAGAAGCTTTCCCATGCGATTGAAATGCGCCACCCGGCGTGGTGCAATCCACCATTCGGCTACGGTGAAACCGCCTTGGCCGTCGCTGGCAATGTCATTGATACCAGCAAAGTCTTCGGGAATGTAAAGGCCCAAACGACGGCCTTCCGGTCGGCCCAGGACCGCGCGGCGTGTCCAGTCCTTCGCGAAGGATTCGACCCGCTGGCCTTGGGTCTGTGGATGCTCGGCGGTAACGACAAAGGCGCCGCCGTCAGGCCGATTCGCTGCGATCAACATCGCGTTGTCCAACCCGGTGACGACCGTCCTGAGGTCGCCTTCACGCGGAATGAACACCAGCCGGTCGCCGCACGCGCCGATCGCCTCGGTCGTCGACAGCAAGGAGGCATCGCGGATCCCCGGCACGGTCTGCCGAGTGAGGAGTTGCCCGGAAACAGGTTCCACCCAAGCCAGCAACTCGGCGCCGGGAAACACGGCGATCATCGCGCCGTTGCGAACGTCAATCCGCTGCGCCGGCGCGATCAACTCGAGCTGGTCCACTGCCCACGTCGCCTCCGGATTCTCGTCCTTGAACTGAAACCGAATTTCGAGCTTCCCTCCGGCGATCTCGAAACACTCCGGAGTGCCCGCCGCCAACGGTCCCACCACTTCCGCGGCCTGTCCGCTCCGGAGCCCTTTGATGTCAAACGTCTTCGCGTCAGTCTTGCCCTTCACCCAGCAGTTCAAGGCGCCAGTTGCATTTCCACCGAACCGCGCCTTGACGCGCAGCAGGTACCGGCCGTCGCTCAGGCCGTCCAACTGGAGATCGAGATGGCGTGCGCGGTGGTCATCATCCTTATCCTGATCCTTGGTCTCGGCGATGGGATCGAGCTGTCTGGCCGGCACCCGGAGCGGATAGGTGAGGGATTGGCCCTGGGTCTCCACATCCTTCCCCGTGCCCGCATCCACAACGTCCACATGCGCACTTTCTTGCAGGATGTAGAGACGCCCACCGTCGAGCGCGAGGTCCCCCGGGCCTTCCCAGGCTCGCTTCTGGCCCAATTGCCAGCGCATGCGGCCGTCGAAGCCCAGCTTGGCGAGCATGGGCGAACCTTCGGGGGAACCGCCGACGATGACCGCATCGCCATCCACCAGGGCACAAGATGGGCCGCCATGCTGGCTGGGCCAATGCTCAATGCCCGTACTGGTGCCGAGGCTCATCAACCATTCAGCCTCCAATCCCGGCGACTCCAAGAGACGCCAGGTGTAGTCGCCTGGGGGCACAGGCCGCCCGACAGAATCCAAACCATCCCATGCGACCTTGTGTGCCCCCTGGCGGTGTGACTCGGCGATGAGCAACGTCCGTACTTGAACGCCGGCGCGGTCGTAGATCGCCAGGGAGACGCGTCCATCGTGCTCGACCGTGAAGGGGATCGAGACTCGGGCGTCCGCGCGGAGGGCAAGAAGAGCAAGCGCTGCGATGATCCAGCTTGGGGCCAGAACGCCAAAACGCAATGGTAGTTTCATAAGCGAATTGTCCTCAATGGAAGACCGCCCTTCCCCAGGTGGCCGCGCGTTCCCACGTATGAATGCGGAGCGGTTCGGCCGCGTTGCGCAGTTCCACCAGCTGACCACGCCAGAGGCGACCAGACGCGTCGCTCCAATGCGCCGTCCATGACATCGCCAGGGTATCGTCGGGCCGGGGGGCACGCGGCGCATTCAGCAGACGCCAGGGGATCGCGTATTCCAGCGTGTAACCGCGGCCGGCTGCATCCGGGCGCATGGCCGCTCGAAAGCCGGGAGGGTTCACCACGGCGCCGTGAAGATCCATGCCGTAAGCGATATGCAGGCAGTTTTGCGCGGTCGGCGCATAATGCCAGAGCGTCAGGTGCGCGAGCGCGGGGTTCGTGGCCCGCGCGAGTTGGACCGCATCCACCGTGAGCTCGCGCATCTGATAATATGCTGCCGCGTTGGCGTTCACCGGCCAGCCGAGCGCGGGATCGGCGGCGATACGGATCTGCAGTCCGCCACCCCGCCAGCCAAACTCGGCGTCGGTGGCCGGATCCACCATGTTCCGCAGCGGCGTGGGATCGCCAATGTGCGCGGCAACAAAGAGAAACTCCGCGTCGTATCGCATCCGACCTTCGAGGAAACGTCCATTGCCTCGCTCGCCGCGGAAGAGCCCGTCGCGACTCCACTCCGAGAAATCGCCATCCACAACAACGGGTTGCGTGGCCGCAAAGATGGAAATCTCCTCGACGCTCGGCTGGTTGAAGGGAAAGTCGTGATCTTCGATTTCGATTCCGCGATCTGGCGGCAACCGCCGCACAAACCGCTCCGGGCGAAAGGCGATCGATGTTGGCAACGACTGATCGGGCGAGAACCGCGTCGCTTGCCCCGCCGCGAGCTCCTGGGGAAAGCCCGCGCCGCCAGAGGCTGAGGATGCCATGACCTTGCCCTGAAACACCTGAACATCGGTCACGGCCGCCGGGCCGCATTTCACCCCAAACTCAGTGCCGAGATCCACGACCTGCGCGCCGGCCGTTTCCAGGCGAAATCCCCTCGCCGCCCGGGGCACGCGAACCACCGCCTGGCCCGAATGCAGCAGGACACGCATGGGCGTCAGCAGTTCCATCTGCCCGGGCCCCTCGAACACCAAGGTCACCCCATTTGTCAGGACGATTTCCATGGCGCCGGCAATAAGGGTGAGGCGTCCCGGCCCCAGGGCCTGTCCGGTGCGAAGGGAATCGACCGGCCCCGAGACTTGGGCGCTGCGGATACGGGTAATCCGTGCCAGCTCGCGATCCTGTGCAGGGGGATAGGCCACCCAGACTGAAATCCCGGTCGCGATCAGCAGCAGTGCCGCCGCACCCACGGCGACCAGACGAGGCCATCGACGGGGAAGCCACGGCTTCACGCCTGGGCCGTCGGAATCCGCCGCCTGCCGAATGCGAACCCGGCCGGATTCGGGCCATTCCCCCGTCGCCTCGCGTCGGACCTGGCCTGTCACCACCGTACGAAGGTGCTGCTCAAAGAGATTGGCATCGACGAACGCGCGGAGATTGTCGGGGTGCCCTTTGAGCAAAGAGGTCAGTTGATCACGGTCGGCGTCCGTCAGCCCGTCATCAAGATAGGCAGCGATGAGTTCCCGGAGGTCGCTCATGAGGATCCCCCGTCCGTCTTCAGCTGCCATTCGATACAGGCACGAAGTTGCTCCCGGATGCGTTGCAGCGCGACGCGCACGGCGGCGCTCTTTGTGCCCAGCCGCCGGGCGATCTGCTCCGAGTTCAACTCCTCGAAGTAACGCAGCCGGATCATCTGGCGGGGACGGGCCGGCAGGCGGTCGAGGCAGACTTCCAGAGCGGATGAGCGGATGCCCGACGCGGGAGCGGCTTCGGCCCATACTTCCGTGAACTGGTCCAGCAGCATCGTGTCAAATGTGATGAAGCGGCGTGCGTTGTCACGATGGAAAGCCAGCACCTGGAATTTGGCCACGCCCAGCGCCCAGTTCAGAAAGGGGCGGCCCTCATCGTACTCACGGAACCGACGCAACAGAACCAAGGCGGTTTCCTGCACGAGGTCCCTGGCCACGGCAGAATCGCGCACCAGGGCGTGGATGTAGTGATCCACGGCGAGTTGGACCTCCGTCCACAGGCGTACGAACCGTTCTTGTTCCTGTTGATTGAGCATCGTCATCAAGTATTTCCATCGCTGCGGGCAAGTGTAACAGGAATATCGAAAAAATGTTGGGGCCGCCCCGGTAAAGCCGTTCGTCGGATCCCGGCTGCGCTAGGAGGACGAATGGGGTCAACCCTTAAAATAGAAGTTAGCGGTTGCGGGTTGGATTGGCGCATTGGCGGAAATCCGGGGACGGTATACGCATTCTGGCGGGTTCGGTGACAGGCGGGGCGCGGCGGGGCTCGTAGGGGCATGTGCGCCCGTGAGAAGAGCGTCTTACGACGGCACTACGAGCACCGCTGGGTGCGGCGAGATAGCGCCAAAGGCGTATTCTGTCGGCGGGTTTCCAGGCGCGCGGGGGTCAGGGGCTGTTGCTGCGGACGTGGTCAGGTTTCGATCGCATCGGGGCGGCCATCGTGCCTTCGCTTCGTCCTGGGGGGGAAATCCGGGGACGGTATACGCATTTCGCCGGATTCGGTGACAGGCGGGGGCGTCGGGGTTTCCGGGTGGTCAGCTTGCGGGCCGAAGGGCTTTTTGGGCTTGGTGCCCGGCAGACGCGTGGGTTGAGAACCCGCCCTACGGGGGCTTTCGCGCGCGATGGGTCTGTGTGTTGGAGTGCTGTGCCATCGGCGCGCTTCCGCGGCGGTGGCCTTTGAGAGCGCTACACGGCCTTTTTCTTCGGGATGCGTTTGGGGGGCAGGGAGACGGCGGGGCAGGCGGCGGCCTTCTCGCGTTTGCGAAGGTCTTCGCAGATGGCGTCCAGGTCGTACTTGAACTGCCTGGCGTGGGCGTCGCGTGCCCGGCGAACCTCTTCGACGATCGGATCTTTCATGGCAACTCTCCGAACAGTTCTTCAGGCGAGCACACCAAAGGTGGCTCGTAGCCCTGGCCTTCGAGGAAATTCTCTATTCTGACTTTGGTCTGTACGTTATTGATGTGGCGGAAGTTCCACGTCAGCACGTAATCCATGCCGTTCGCGGCGGCGATGGCAATGTGCAGCGCGTCTTCGGCAAACCGGGACGGCATCAGCCCACTCCGGATCATCGCCTTGGCCAAGTCGCGGGCCTCATCCGAGGCAGTCAGTGGCGTTATGTCTGCCAGAGCAGCGAGTCGGCTGCTCGCCGCATCCGGATCACCACGTTCGACCTCTTCTCGCACCAAAGCGGAAACATAGCAGTCGAACCGGGCCGTCAAAAGGGGCCAGATTTCGCGAGTGATCTCCTGTCGGCCCGCAATGATGACATCGCGCGAGGGCCTTGCCGACAGGTAGCTCACGACGCTGGTTTCGATGTACACTCTCTGCTTCATAGCGGCACGTTCTTTCGGCTGATCGCTGACCTTCCATAATTGTACGAATTCTGAGCGGCGCGCCAACAGCATAGCAGAGTCCGGATCGTTCCTGGATCTGGCCATCTGGAAGTCGCCGGACAAAATGAGCAGAGCGGTGCGGCACGCAGGGTCGGTTGTCTGCGGAAATCCGGGGACGGTATAGGCATTCTGGCGGGTTCGGTGACGGGTGGGGCTCGTCGTGTGCTCGTAGGGGCATATACGCTCGTCGGAAGAGCGTCTTACGACGATTCATCCCGAGCTGTGACTTTATGGAAGTGCGATTCGGGGCCACCACGGTTGCTCTGTGTGGCGGCAACAGGTAAGATCAACGTTCGTAAGGACGTTGGAGTATGGATCGCTTTGCCGTAAAACCTGAGATCCTGCGCTGGGCAAGAGAGCGCGCCGACCGCAGCGCCGAGAGTCTGCGCGGTCGCTTTCCGAAGTATGCCCTGTGGGAGAGCGGGGAGGCAGCGCCGACGCTCAAGCAGTTGGAGGACTTCGCCAAGGCGACCTATGTGCCCTTCGGGTACTTGTTTCTGCCCGAGCCGCCGGAAGAGCAGATTCCGATTCCCGACCTGCGAACGATTCGTAATCAGGACATCCGCCATCCGAGCCCCGATCTACTGGACACGCTCCATGCCATGCAGCGGCGGCAGGGGTGGCTTCGCGAGGAATTGCTCGAATGCGAGGCCGACCCGCTGACTTTCGTGGGAAGCGCCCGTCTCGCGGACGATCCGCAAGGGGTGGGACGCGAAATGCGGCGAATAGTCGGCCTGGACGACGATTGGGCTGCGGACGTTCGCACCTGGCGCGAGGCGGTCGGAGAACTGCGACGGGCCATTGAAGAGTTGGGCGTGATGGCGGTCATCAACGGCGTCGTCGGGAACAACACGCATCGAAAGCTGGATGTCGAAGAGTTTCGAGGGTTCGCGCTGAGTGACGAATACGCCCCTCTCGTCTTCGTCAATGGAGCCGATGCAAAATCGGCGCAGATGTTCACGCTGGTTCACGAACTGGCGCACCTCTGGCTTGGCGAAAGCGCCTTGACGGATAGCAGCCTAGCATCCCAGTCCTCGCGAGAGATCGAGTCGTGGTGCGATCGGGCTGCGGCGGAGTTTCTCCTGCCGGCGCAGGCACTGAAAGCGTGCTGGCGCGAAATTCGGCATGAGGAGGCGCCGTTCGAGGTGCTGGCCCGACGCTTCAAGATCAGCCCCATCGTGGCCGGCCGTCGCGCGATGGACCTGCGCCTCGTGGGACGGGAGACGTTCTTTGCCTTCTATGATGAGTACATTGCCAGAGAACGCGGAGGACGGTCTGCTTCGGGTGGAGGCGATTTTTATAACAACCAGAATACGCGCGTGGGCGAGATGTTTGCCACGCGAGTCATTCTTGCCGCGAAGGGTGGCCGGCTGAGCTTCAAGGAGGCGTATGACCTCACGGGGCTCCGTGGGGGCGCTTTTCAGGAATATGCCAGTCGCCTGGGGGTGAATCTGCCATGAGCGCGAATCGCCCCTATCTCTTGGACTCGGACGTGTTTATCGCGGCCAAGAACAGCTATTACGCTTTCGCGATATGCCCGGGGTTCTGGGACAGCCTGGTCCATCATTATGGCGTGGGGAATGTTTGCAGTATTGATCGGGTCAGAAGCGAACTGCTTGCCGGGCGAAAGACTGAGGACCTTGTGCAGTGGGTCAAGGGACAATTGCCGTCCGCATTCTTCATGGATACCGGTGAGGAAGCGGTGGCGACCGCGTATGGGGAAGTCATGCTTTGGGTGCAGCGCAACCCGCAATATTTCGATCAGGCCAAGGCAAAGTTCGCAACCGAAGCAGATGGCTGGCTGGTGGCGTACGCGATGGTTCATGGTGTCACAGTGATCACGAATGAGCAACCTCGCCCACAATCACGAAACCGGGTTCTGCTGCCCGATGTGTGCGTACAGTTCGATGTGCTGTACAGGGACACGTTTGCGATGCTCAACGAACTTGCTGTTCGATATGAGTGGAGAGGATCGACCTGATGGGGAAATCCGGGGACGGTATACGGATTCTGGCGGGTTCGGTGACGGGCGGGGCTCGGCGGTGCTCGTCGTGTGCTCGTAGGGGCATATAGGCCCGTCGGAAGAGCGTCTTACGACGCCACTACGAGCACCGCTGGGTGCGACGAGATAGCGCCAAAGGCGTATTCTGTCGGCGGGTTTCCAGGCGCGCAGGGGTCGGGGGCTGTTTGCTGCGGACGTTGTCAGGTTTCGGGCGCATCGGGGCGGGCATCGTGCTTGGGCTTCGTCGTGGAGGGGGGGGCGACTCTCTTTGCTGGTCGGGGCTTCGCTCGGCTCGGGGGGGCGGTCGGCTTCTTCGGGGAAGTTGAGCCAGGCGAAGTCGCCGTGCAGTTCGCGGGCGATGCGATCGCGGACGCGGGCGGCTTCGATTTCGTCGTCGAAGGGGCCGAGTTTGGTCGCCTGGCCGTCGCGGGTGACCCGCACGTGGCACTTGCCGGGGGCTCTCTTGTCGCGAAAGACGCCGATGAACTGCGAGCTGGCGTTCTCGGGCTTGCGGCGGCCATGGTTCCAGGCGTTCTCGCGTCGGGTGCAGATGCGGAGGTTGACCCGGCGGTTGTCCAGGCCATTGCCATTGATGTGGTCGACGATCATCCCGTCCGGCGGATTCATGAGCACCTGGTGCATGCGGATGGTCTTGCGGCGGCGCTTGCGGTAGGCGTACCAGCAATTGCCGCTGCGGACGGCGCACCATTTCCATTGGCTGAGCCATTTGTAGTCGGCAGCGTCGACGATGGCGTATTTGCCCTGGGTCAAGGGGATGTAGCGGATCTCGTCGTCGGGCGGCTCCGGCGGCACGGTTCGTATCTCGTATCTCGTATCTCGTGTCTTGTGTGGGCTCGCTATGAACTTGTCGAAGAGCCATGTTGCGGAGGGGCCAAAAAAACCAATGCCCCTCTACCCTTGGACGGTGTTGCACGTTTGGACCGAAATTTGCGCCTGTTTGCGGAGGCCCGGCCTCCGTAAGTATTTGCCTGGGAAGGAATAAAAAAAATCTTCATGTCACGCGCGATTCTGCAATTGCCTGTTGCACGTTTGGACCAATCGGGATGTGAGGATTGGGGTGCAATCTGGGACGCGTTTCGTTGGACTTGGCGGAGAGGGAGGCGCGGGACGGGAGGCTCTGCTCGCCCGGTCGCGTGCGCGGACAAAGGACCCGCGGGCGCTCGTAGTGTGCTCGTAAGGGCATACACGCCCGTCGGAAGAGCGTCTTACGACGCCACTACGAGCGGTGGCGTTTGAGGAGGATGGCGGCGGTGGTGCCGAGGGTGACGAGGAGGGCGAGGAGGAGGGCGGCGACGATGGTGCCGGGCGTCCAGACGTCTTTGACGGATTCGATGGCGAGGAGTCGGCTTCCGGCGTAGCTGAAGATGGCGGCACCGGGGAGGGAACCGGCGATGGTGGTCCATCCGAAGGTGGCGAATCGAGTACGGGTCAGCCCGGCGACCAGATTGATCGCGACGAAGGGCATCAGGGGGACCATGCGGACGACGACCAGGTAGATCGAGCCTCGCGATTCGATCTCCGCGTTGAACGCCTGCAATCGATCGCGATAGTGGTGCTGGACCCAGTTTCCGGCCAGGTAACGGCTAATGGCAAAGCCCGCGAAGGCGGAGACCGTCATGGCGCCGATGGCGAAGAGGGTCGCGAGCAGGGGGCCGAAAAGGAAGCCTGCCAGCAGGGTCAGCAGGGCGGCGGCGGGCAGGGCGAGCGTCAGCGTGATGAAGAGCGCGACGAAGACCGACGAGGAGATCACGGGGGCATCGTGTACCCGCTGGCGGAGAGAAGACGCCTGCGTCTGGACCGTCTCGAGCGTCAGCAGGCCGGTCGAATAGGCCCACAACGCCGCCAGGGCAAGCGCAAGCACGAGTACCGCGAACAAGATGAGCCTATGCCGGTGCTGCACAGTCAACCTCCATGAGCGACGATCCGGTGCGACGGGCGTCATCTTACCGGGGCTGTGCTCGGTACACAACGGCCAGCCGTGGGGAAGGCATGAGACGGACGCAACGCCTTGAGCACAAAGCTGACGATCAGACGGCGAGGGGGGAAATCTACGGCATTTCCTGAATTTGCCTGATTGCCGAGTCCGTGCGCGTTAGAATCGACCGTGGTCGTTATGGTAGCCTTTTTGGAAGGGAGTTGCCATGCGGACGAGACTGTTGTGTTTGCTTCTGGGTCTGACGCTGGTGTCCGGCTGTAGTTCATCCCAGCGATTCCTGGCATCCAGCTATGGCTCGGTGAAGGAGTTCCTGTTCCCGATGGTTGAGGCGGACCCGTCTCCGGTAGACCAGTGGCATTTGCGGAGGCACGAATCTCGCGTGCAGACCAACACGGCCATCAGAGAGCGTATGCGTCGAGACTGAGCTTCTACCAACGGATTGAAGTTGTGAGTGTTCTTGGCGCTCTCGGATGATGTGCGAGTGGAACATCTCAGCGAGTTCTCCTCTCGGGCAAACCATCACCTCGTTCAGGATGACAAAACGGAGCGCGCGTCAATCGTAATCGGTATTCCGGCCCAGGTTGCCCCTAATCTGGACCCCTCGGGGCGATCGGTTTTGCTGAGAAGATGGCGGTTGAAGTCACTGAATTCAAAATGCGAGCCTGGCCCGGATCTCTCAAGTGCTTTTCCGAAAACCGGTTATGTCGCACGTCGGCTTGGCAGCACCACGGATTTGTTCAGGACGCGCATGTTTCAGAGTCTCTCTCGGAGGGCGGGTGGCATTGATTATTGATGATTGAATATTGATGATTGGGGGTGGGGAGGGGGTGGAGGAATTTTTGCGGGAAGCTGTAACGGGGGGGTGAAACGGCCGTCCATGTAGACGGGATCACGGCGGGTGTGATCCGCCGCGTGGCGGAGCCTGGCCGTGATCCCCAGCGGCGAATCGGTCTGACGCCCGCCAGGGGGCGGGCCTGAGAGTGGCTAAGGCTGTATGAAAACGAACGGGATGCAACTGGATTTGAACCTCATCCGCCGGGCCCAGAGCGGCTGTCAGGACAGCGTCTCCCGTCTGTCCCGCGTGGCCCAGAAGCGGATACAGACGTATATCTACCGCATGACGCTGGATTTTCACCTCAGCCAGGACCTGTGCCAGGACACGCTGCTGGAGATGGTCAAGCACCTGGGGGAGTTGAGAATCGAGAGTACGCCGGCCTTTTGGGCCTGGCTTCACAAAACGGCCCTGAACAAGATCAGGCACCACATCCGCCAGACGCGCCATACGAAGGTGCGGCAATCCATCGAGTCGCTGGACGACGCGGCGCTGGCTGAACGGCTCTCCGAGGCCGATGCCTCGGCCTCCGACAAACTGATCCACCAGGAGGTTGTCCAGGCGGTCGTTCGGGCGATGGCGTCGCTGAAGCTGAACTACCGGAGTGTTTTGACCCTGCGGTGTTTCAACGATCTGTCTTACGTGGAGATCGCAGAGGTCATGGGGGGCACTCAGCTTCGGGCCCGACTGTTGTTCTTCCGGGCCAAGAAGTCGCTTCGTCACCAGCTCGCTCGGAATGGATTCGGGCGCATGCACCTCGTATCGGGCCTGACCGTGTTCGGGGCCATTACTGCCTACAGTGGCCGATCCGCAGCGGCGGGGGTGCTCATCGGCCAAGACGCGATGAAGACCGGCCTTGGCGCCGCCATTTTGGGGATGGCCGGCTCCAAGGCTGGTCTGAGCGCGGCGGCCGTCGTGCTGGCGGTGCCGGTGCTCGTCGCGATTGGGGGATTGTCACCTGGTCTGCCTCGGTCGGAGGCTGTGATGGAAAGGACCGTGCCAATCGCCGAGGAAACCGATGAGTTTGCGTACCCGTCGCGGGTGGGCGACAGCAGCGATCCGGATGGGAACGGGTGGGCGTGTATCGATTTGAAGAAGCCGGAGACGCTTCCGGTACCCGCCGATCCGCCGACGTTGCTGGTTGATCGGACGCACAGCGACACCGTGGCACTGATTCTACCGGAAGATCACTGGGTCCAGTTGCAGTTTGCCACGGCGCTGAGGGATGCGGCTGGACCCGATCTGCTCGTGGCGGGTGCCGACGTGACCGACCTGCCCGAGGTGGCGGCGGTCAGCGACAGCAACGACCTGTTCATTCTCGTACCCGGGCCGACGAGGCGGCAGCCTTCGGGGGTGACGCTGGTCGGCTACGATTTTGCCCAAGTACCTGCCAGTGTCCGGCTTGCGGGCGTCCGCGTCCGGGGGCTGGCCAACACCGGAGCCCAAGGGGGGTTCCAACTGGTTCGCGTGCAGGCACGGACCACACCCGTGCGGCAACCACAGACGGCGAACCTGATGCGGTAACCCCTGTGCTCACCGTCCTCCTTCCTTGCCATCCCTTCGGTTCCGACGGCCATCGGAACCGAAGGGGCCATGGCTCGTCCTTTTGGGGCGCATCTTGTATCTCGTATCTGGTATCTCGTGGGCGGGGGCTCGGGGTGACGAACGGCGGTCTTGAGGGGGAGGGGGATCTCTACGGAGTGTCCAAAGGAGCCGGGGCGAGGGCCCGCTCGGAGGGGGCGGAAAAGAAACGCCACCCTCCACCCTTGGACGCTGCTGCGTGTTCTGACCCACGCGGATTTGTAAATTCGGGGCGAATTGCTGTGTGTGTGGGTGGGGGAAACGCCGGAAGGCGCATGGCGACAAGGTTGGCAGACGTGATTTCGAGGCCGATCACGACGGATTTTCTGTTTTTGCATCCACATCTGGGGTTGAGATTCGCCGATGAAGAAGCAGCGCTGCGCGCCGGTGCGGTTCGGAGGGCGTGCGCGGAGACTTGGGACTTGGATTGCGGAGACAGCGGGCAAGGGGAGAGCAACATGAAGCGATGGTCAAAAAGGATGGGGTTGAGCGTCCTGACGGCGGTTTTGTGCTGGCTTGGACCGCGTGCGGGGCTCGGGCGGGGCGCTGATGACGAATCTGACGGGTCCGGGGCGAGCGGCCGGGCCTTTGAAGTCGCAGACGGTCGTCACGGACGGAGACTGGCACCACGTCGGGTACGTGTGGGACGGATCGCGGCGATATCTCTACGTCGACGGTGTGGAAGTGGCTGCGGACGCCAAGGCGGTGGCGAGTCCGCCGAGTGCGGCGGGGGCGATGTATATCGGCGCCGGCAGTGAGCTGGCTTCCGACACGTTCTGGTCGGGTCGCATCGACGAGGTGTGCATCTACAGCCAGGCGGTGCAGCCGTAGCGGTGGCGGTCGCGAGGGTCTTCGGCCGTGGCTTGAGCGGTCTCGGTGGGTCTTGTAGGATGCTGGAACTGGAGTGATATGACGCATCAGGCCTGCACACGCATGGCGAGAGGCGACATGTACCTGCGATTGGCCATTGACCAGACAGATGAGAATTCCCGTGAGCCACTGGGCTTGTTTCAGGCGGTGCACGACCTTCTGCACGACGGTCGGTTGTCGAGAGAGGAACGGAGGCGGGCGAAGGAGGTGCTGGATTGGTTCGATGAGAATCTCCCGGAGCCGAAGCGATTCTCTCGTTCGAGCAAGCGCAGCGCCCAGGCGGTCGCGATCAGTTGGTTCAAGCCATCCGCGCATGAATGCATTGAGCGGATGCAGGAGCTGGCGGGCATTCTCTACGCGCACGATCTGCCGACGAGGGTCGTCAAGACGCGGCGACCCGGCTATATCGTGTACGAGGACGATCTTCAGGTGGTGGCTCAGGCGTTTTCCAAGAACAGATGACTGTAATGGTGCTGCCTGCGGTCGAGGCTTCGATTTGACGGGGGCCTCTCAGCAAGGTAAACTGACTGGCATGACGAAGCACGAGATGATGCATGTGTTGCGGGAGGCGATCCGGCGGGTTCCGCACTTTGCCGACATCCGCTCGGTGGCTCTTTTCGGCTCGTACGCGTCTGATTGGGCCACGGATCAGAGCGATGTGGATGTCCTCATCGATTTCGATCCCGGCGCGACCATCGGCTTCTTCACTCTGTCCGATATCAAGGCCAGTCTGCAAGCGGCGCTTGGGAGGCCCGTCGATCTCTTGACCCCGCAGGCGATCAGTCCGTGCTTCCGAGATCAGGTCCTGGCGCAGGCCGAGTACGTCTACAGATAGATGCCAAGCATTGACCGACCACACAATGCGAAGGTACCAAGAGAGTGGCGTTGAGGGTCAGAGGTGCAGGATTTCGATGGCGCCTAACTTGTCCCGAAGATACTCTGCGACCAAACGTCGATGGCATTTATCTGCGGTCGGTTCACTGCAAAGCAAACACGTTTGATCGAGGGCCAATAGATCGAGGCGTTCCTCAGGTTTGCGCTGCGCCAGGAGCAGACCGAATTGCCTCTCGTAATCGGCCCAGTCTATGACCTTCTTCTTGTAAGCGTTGAGAATTGCCTCGTTGGGCGCAAGACCTGGCTCGTGTCGGTAATCACAGTCGCAGATCTCGCGCAAGAAGAAGGCCAAATCATCACGTTTTGCGAAGCCGGCAAGTTGGGATACATTGTTGAGCCTGACATCGACCAATTGCCTGATGCGAGCCTCTCGCAGCGTAGTGAAGAACTCTTCGGCGGTCTTCTTTGTGAATCCGATCGTGCACAGTCTGATGTTATGCATGGCGCACCCGAATCGTCTGGTCCCCGTCTTCCTCTGCGTGGTGGGCGATTCGCTCGCCCTGGCGTTTATACGCTTCGTCCAGTCTTTCTTCGTATGACCTCCCAAGACCAGGAAGTTCCTCTGACGCCAAGTCATAGAGTTTCAGGAGTCTGGCTTCAGCCTGGCGGTGCTCTTCACGCGTTCCGTCGCTGAGTATATGGTAGATATCGAGTTGTGAGGAACGCGCGAGGTGGCGTGAGACCAACACCATACGGTGACACATGATGGGATCCTTCTCCGCACACATCAAAGTCAATCTGAACTGGCTCAATCCTCGATGCAAACGTTCGATGCCACGTTGAAATGCGGGAGAACCGGCAAGAATGTCAAAGCTGATGGTTCCATCGATGTAGCAGGTTGGCATGCTTGGCCTCGCGCCGCATTGGTCTCCGAGAAAGACGTACGCAATGCCGATCTTGCGCAGAGCCGCTGTCAAGTTCGTGCGGTTGAACTCCGGTTTGAACCTGCTGTGCGGGTTCGAGCGCACGTCGGCCACGGCTGTTATCGCATGCCGCTTCAGCACAGCACAGAAGGATTCCAGCGTGTGAGATGCATACCCGATTGTGAAGATCTGACGCATACAAGCATCAACCTCTACGGTAACACCTTATTCCTTCGGGACATTCCGGGAAGGTGTAAATCCCATTTGCCTGTATCCAGAAGCCGTCCCTCCCGTCGGGGACTTTGTAGCGTCGTCCCAGTCCTATACGGACGAAGATTTCCTCCTGGGAATGGAGGAAATCGTTCAATCTATTGAGCGCACCGTACCGGGACTCGTCATTGATTGCATATTCGTAAAATCCCAGATCGGTTATTGGTATGTACCGGAACTCCCGGCCGGAGTTCTCCCGAATATGGACCTTGAGTTTCGCTTCATTATAGCGATCCTGAACGATTTGCATACCCTGTGGTGTGACGGATAAGGTGATGATCGAAACACCGGGTGGGGTATCTGCCGGAATGTGCTTTTCTCCGTCGGGGATGTCGATGCCGAAGCCGGCTTCAACGGAGTCTGTGGCACTTTCGCTCAGAATGCAGCGGAATGTCGCGGACGAGCAAGGTGCACGGAACGTCAGCGTGGTGTAGGCGTGATCTTCGACATGCGGGGCGATCCCTGCTGTGGCGTAAAGTGCCCGCTGAGGATTGCGCCAGGTAGGATGTTCAACTCTCGGCACTGGTCTTTGGAGAGATAGGGCAAAGGGCGGATACAGACGCCAGTTTCGGGGCAAATGCCCGCCACGCAGACGCTCTCCTGGCTCCTGAACCTCGTGAGGTCCGTAATGATGATATCCACAGCCACGCCTTTCTCATGGGACTATGGTTGCGCGCCTCGTCTCCTGACGTTTCCCGTACAATGATGCAGAGTCTCTGGTGAGTGGGATCAAGATTGCTTTCATCCTATCAGTGCATCGGCTATTGCAGGGCGGGAGATAACAGGAGATGGCGAGAATGAGCAGAAATCAACTGCCTGTTGGCGGCTTCGGCTGATGCGAGGCGCGGCGGAACGAGTTTAACGGAGAATTTACGGGGTGCTTATGGGGAGCTAACGGGGGTGGGGGAGAGTGGAGGGGTGCTGTCGCGGGGACGGCGGATTCGGAAACTGAGTCTTGTGGGGTGCAGGATGGATGAGCGATGTGTGGGTTGTCCGTGGTTCGATCCGGAGGAGGAAGTGTGTTATCGCAGGCCCCCACGGTTTTGCGAGGTGGACGAGTGGGCGCTGGGGGTGGGCTCGGGGATCGGGCTATCGGGCATCGTCGACCTTCAGTTCGCGATTGGTCTGACGGACGCACGGGCGTGAGCAGCGTCAGGTCTCGTCGGGGTCTTCGAGCGGGGCGCCGCACTGGGGGCAGTTGGTGTACCTGGGGCGGCGTTCAAGTTGCTCGACGAAGCCGGCGCCGAGGATGCCGGTGGGCAGGGCGAACATGCCGATGCCCAGGATGGCCATGACGGCGGCCATGATCTTGCCGAGGGTGGTGACGGGGTAGACGTCGCCGGAGCCGAGGGTGGTCAGGGTGGTTGCGGCCCACCACATGGCGGCGGGGATGCTGGAGAAGGCTTCGGGCTGGGCGGCGTTTTCGGCGAAATACATCATGGAGGCGGCCATGATGAGGAAGATCAGCAGCAGGACCATGGTGGAGAACAACTGCTCTTTCCTGGCGACGGCTACCGCCTTGAGCACGCGGATGGATTGGGAGTAGCGTCCGAGCTTGGCGACGCGGGAGACTCGCATGACGCGAACCATACGGAGGAAGCGGAGATCCAGTCCGGTGAAGGGAAGGTAGAACGGCAGGATGGCCATGAGATCGATGAGGGCCAGAGGGGTCAGGGCGAAGCGCAGGCGGCCTGTTACGGGTGAGCGGTAAGAAGGGTCTTCCACGCAGGACCAGAGTCGCAGGATGTACTCGACGGTGAAGACGACCACGGAGAAGATCTCGAAGCCGAGGAAGAAGCGGGGGCTTCGTTGTCGGATGCTCTGGACGGTTCCGAGGCTCAGAGCGATGACGTTGAGCCCGATGAGCATGAGAATGGCGGCATCAAAGACCCGACTGGGGGTATCTCCGTACCTGGTTACGGTGAGTATCTCGTAGACCCGTTTTCGCAGTCTCACGCAACTGCCCCCAAGAATTTCCGGAGCCAGGAGTGAACCCTTCGGCGCCGCGGGCGAGGGGTCAATCCGTTCGGGTGGCCGGACTCCGGAGGGCTATACGCGATCCGCCTCGCAGGGTTTTGCGGGGGAGGGCCGGGGGCGTCGTCGTCGACGCCGCGTTCGGCTTCGGCCTGGCTGAGGGCAGGGGCGGGTGGTCTATCCGTAGGTGTTTCCGGCGTCGTCGACGAAGAGTTCGCCTTTGGCCTGGGCGAGGACGGCGGTGGCTTCGGGGACTTCGGTGAGGTCGGGGACGCGGAGCAGTCGGAAGCATTTGCGGCATCGCAGGCGTCGGTCGGCGGCGGAGGCGTCGAGCCACCAGCGGTATCGGCAACGCGGGCATTGGGCGATGATATACATCCGATAACCTCAACTGCAATCAGGCGTTAGAGTAAGGGTGCCTCTATATAGTCGTCCGGCGGGGCGGAATATTTTGAGCCGGATTTGGATTTTCCCGAATTGTCTTGAGAGAGCCGGTCTTATAATCAAGAGGCTCCCAGGGGCGTCGCGGTCACACGGGATTTTCGGAAAAACTTCTCGGACCTGGCGGGCGTAGTAGAGGCTTGAACGAACCCCATAATCGTGGTACTATAGGTACTATTGGGGGCAGAAAAGAATGAACCGTTGGATTCGACGAAGATCTTTGGACATCATCGACCTGGCGGCAGGGGTGCGGACTTTTTCGCAGCCTCTGTTGGCGGGGGCGTGCGAGGCGAGCGAGCCGGTGCGGGTGGATGTCCACGTCCGATCCTACGATGATTCACCATCTCTGGCGGTGCCGGCGCCAAAGCCCAAGCGGGGGCCCCTGCCGGTCGGAACCTTCCTTGATTGCTACGTCTGACGACGTAAGCACTTGCATTGAAAGCGTTTATCGTGTTCTGGCTCAGGGTCTGTGCGTGGGGATCGGCGGGTGGGGTATGGCGTGGGCGCAAAAAAACGGGGGCCTTTGCGCCGTCCCTGGCAGGCCCCACGACTCGATCGGGTTGTGATGTAAGGTCTTTAGATTCCGGTCTTCAGCATGTTCTCCGCCGTGGCCTGGATGTTTTCCGAGGTGAGGAGTCGGCCGGAGAGCACAAGCTGGCGAGCTTCTTCTACCGCAGCGGCATCCGCCTGGGCGGAATCCTTGGCCTGGCTGACCAAATCGCCAAAGCTGACATGCAGTGAAGCGTCGACCTGGTCGCTCTGGCGGCTATGAACGGGGTCGGGAGTAGGGAGAGGGGCCTGTCCCATGAGGTGTCCGACTCGATTGGCGTCTATGTTATGGATCATTTTCGGCGTCCTTTATATCCGTGTTCCTGTCTTTCTTTTCGTATGGTTGGGCCGAATCTTTAGGCTTTTTGCGAGAAAAAAAGCGGCCGATAATCGGGGCGTCGCCATCGGTGGCGGGCAGGAAGGCTAGTTTTCCTCGCGGTCGAGCGTCGCGGCCACCTCATACGCGACGAACTTGCCGAATTTCAACGGGCTGACGACCACCATCTCCTCGCGGAGGGAGGCGAAGCCTGTGCGGAGATCGTCCTTGAAATAGTGTTTGATTCGTTTCTGGATGTCGCGATCAGAGCTGTCCCAGACCTGTTCGAGGCCCCAGAGCAGTTGTCCGTCGGTCAGATCGAGCAGTTTGAGGCGGATGCCGATAGACATGTGCGGATAGGGGGTGTATTCGGTGACGGTTCCGACGAGCAGGCCGTTGCACTTGAGGGCTTCGCGCATGGCGAGGAGCTGGCGCAGGGCCTGGAGCGAATCGAGATTCTCCTGAAGGCCTCTCCAAGCGGGATTATCGTGGTCCACGATGGTCAGGCCGAAGATCTGCTTCTTCTGGAGGGCGACGAAAAGAGCCTCGGTGAGGTCGGCGGAGATCTGCGGATAGGCGGAGCTGTTGTCCAGTTCCACGAGGGCGACCCGGCCGAGAGTGCTGAGGTCCTTGTAGGGGTTGAGGTAGAAGGCATCGGCCATGCCGTTTTCCTGGGCGGAATCGCAGCCTCCCTGGAGGCCGGCGAGGAACAGTGCGGCGGTCAGCAGCAGAACTCGGCCGATCCGACGCAGGGGCAAGAGGCGCCCGGAAAAACCCGTGGTGCGGAGATCGGGTTGGAGCGGACTAGGGTGCATTGGGTTCGCCTCCCGGCGTGGTGTTCGGTTGGTTGGGGCTCCGGCTGCCAGCGGTGGCGGGATTCAGGGTGGCGGCGTGCCGGCGTTCGAGGCTGGCGGCGTCGGCTTCGCCTCCGAGGATTTCCAACACCTTGAGCAAGGCCTCCAACTGGGCCCGGGCGGCGTCGCGCATCTCGCCGCGGAAGCCGAGGATGTTGGTTTTCCAGTTGTTGAGCTCGGTAAGCATCTCGATCAGCAGCTCGTTGGCTTCGCCCAGTTCCTTCTGCGTTTGCATGAGCTTGGCTTCGAGGGTGGCGATCTGCTGGAGGAGGGCTTCGTTGTCGGTGGTGAGTCGCTGGTTTTCCTCGCGGAGGGCGATGGTCTGGTCGGAGAGTCGGGCGTATTTTTCCGACAGTTCGATGGCGGACTCGACGGCGGTTCGTCCTTCGAGGGGGGTATCCTGAAACCGCTTGGCGCTGGAGGCACCGGCGGCACGGGAGGGGGCGTCGGTCTGGGCCTCGGTGGCCATGGGGTGGACAGGCCGTTGCGGGGGGTTGCATCCGCAGAAGGCCAGAGGCAGGCCCGAGACGGCGGCGAGGGTCATGATTTGTCCGATCCGGTTCATTCGACTTTCCTTGTCAACCGCCGGCGGGTGCCGACGCGCCATCCTGAGAGGCATATTCACACCGTACGACGGTGGTTTTTCCGCACGAGCAGGTCACCTCGACCAGGGCGAACTGGGGATGGTTCTCGGCGATGCGAATCCGGGCGGGCGCGGCGCCCCGAGACGAGGCTCCGGGGTCGGGCGCTGCCTGGGGATTCAGTTCCAGCCGGAACGAACCGGCCCACTGCACCTCGCTGGCCTTGAGAACCCGCCGTGTCATCTTGGGCATTTTGTGTTTCTCTTTCGCACGTTTATTTCATATGGGACGAATTTCGTCAAGCGCAATAGTCGATCGAATGCGGGTCGTCGTCATTGGACGGCTTGGTTTGCGGCTCCTGTGGCTCGGCGGCGGCTTCGGGATCGGTCTCGGGCTCGGAGTGGCCTTCAGGCTGGCCCTCCTCGCGGCGCCGGCGTTCCTGGCGTCCCTGGACCGAGCTGAGGCCCTGGATCGTTTGCAGGCTCTCGACAGGCCTGATCGCATTGTAGTCACTGTCCGTCATCGCTGAATTCTCCTAATTGTGCGGAGAGCATGCCCAGCGCACTGGCATGCAACTGGCTGACGCGGGACTCGGTGATCTCGAGCACATCGGCGATCTGTTTCATGGTCAGGTGCTTCTGGTAATACAGCACGACGATCTGGAGCCGCCGTGGGTCCAGTCGCTGCATGGCAGCGGTCAGTTGGGTGAGCATCTCGGCCTTTTCCAACCGGGCGTCGGGCGCGGCGGTGTCGGCGGAGGCGAGGATCTCGCCCAAGGCGGGCTGCTCTTCGCCAAAGCCGTCCATGGAGACGAAGTGCTGGGCCCGGGCGCTTTCGAAGAGGGCGGTCACCTCTTCGACGGAGATGCCGAGCTCGGCGGCCAGTTGCTCGTCGGTCGGGGGCGTGCCGGTTTGCTGGGCAATGCTCTGGCTGACGCGCAACGCATGGCGAACCTGCCGATTGACGTTGGATGGCAGCGGCGAGGCCCTTCGCAGCTCGTCGAGGACGGCGCCCTTGATGCGGATGTAGGCGTAGGTCTTGAATTCGGCCTGATGGGAGGCGTCGAAATCGCGGGCGGCCTTGAGCAGGCCGACGGTTCCGGCGGAGACGAGATCGTCGAAGGACAGCGGGGGTTTGAGGTAGCTGGCGGCCCGGCGCGCGATGGTTCGAACCAGGGGCAGCAGTTCGACGATGTCGTGCTCTTCGATCACATGTCGTTTGTGGCCGGAGTAAGTGCGCAGGGCCACCGCCTTGAGATGGTGCTCACCTCGCTCGGCGGTCGGCTCGATCGTCGCTTCGTCGGTCGTTTCGAGAAGATCGTCAGTTCTTGCTGTCACTGGTTTGATCCTTGCTCATCTGGCTGGAAATCATCGCCTGGGTCAGAATGGCATTGACCGCGCGCATGGCGACCAAGGCGACCACATAGGCTGCCATCGCACCCAGCAGGGCGCGTTTGCAGCACGTATATGGGGTCAGGCTCACCACGCTGCCGACGATGCCGAGGAGGAAGAAGGCGATGACGGCGGTGGTGAACGCGATAGGTCGAATCTGTAGCAGCATAGGTCCGTCGGTTCCTTCCAATGCCGGTCGGTCAGGCCTGCGCGTAGGCGGGCGTCGCCTTTTCCTGCGCGGCGATGGTTTCGACCGATTCCACTTCGGTTCCCAGAACGATTTCATCGTAGGCGACCACGGCCAACATCGGCAGGGATCGCGTTAACATTCGCGCCAAGGGGGCCCGCAGGCGTGCATCGCAGAGCAGGACGAGCTTTTCGTGGCCCTGATCCATGGCGGCGCGCCAGGCGTCGGCGGTCTTTCGGTTCAGTTCCATGGCGACATCGGTGGGCAGGTTCAGGGTGAGTTCGCCGCCTTCCTGTCCCAGGTAGCTGGTGAGTTGGTGCTCATAGGCGGGCTCGAAGGTGATGGCGACGATTTTGCCCATCTCGTTCTTGTATTGCTCGGTGATCGTCCGGCTGAGCGATTTGCGGACGACCTCGGTGAGCGTATTGGGGTTCTTGGTCTTGGCGGCGTTTTCCGCGAGAGATTCGAGGATGGCGGTCAGCTCGCGGACGGAGATGTTGCTGCGGAGGAGGTTCTTGAGGACGCGCTGGAGCAGGGCGATGGAGACCTCGCTGTCACTTCCGATGACTTCTCCGACGAGGGAAGGCTGGTTCTTGCGGAGTCGATCGACAAGCAGTTGGACGTCCTCTCGGGTGAGGAGTTCATCGGCGTGCCGTCGAAGGGTCTCGGAGAGGTGGGTGATGAAGACCGATTCGGGATCGATGACGGTGTAGCCGTTGAGCTCGGCGAATTCTTTTTTGGAGGCGGTGATCCAGGTGGCGGGCAGTCCGTAGACCGGCTCGGTGGTGCGGATGCCGTCGACCTTCTCGCGGACCTGTCCGGGGTCCATGGCGAGGAACATCTCCGGTTGGAGGCTGCCCTTGGCCACGGGGATTTCGGAGAGGCGGATCTCGTAGACGTTGGGGTCGAGGTTGAGATCGTCCCGCAGGCGAACGAGGGGAATGACGATGCCGAGGTGCTGGGCGAACTGGCGGCGCAAGGCGCCGATGCGCTCGAAGACGGTGTTGCTCTTGCGCGGATCGACCAGGGTGATCAGGCGGACGCCCACATGGACGCTGATGCGATCGACGTCGAGCAGGTCTTCGACGGGTTCCTTCTCGGTCTTCTTGGCGGGGGTGGTCTCGGGGGCGGCCATGGCTTTCTTCTCGCCCTTGAGCGACATGCGCCCGACGAGGCCGACGGCGGCGCCGAGGACGAGGAACTGGATCTTGGGCATGCCGGGGACGAAGGCCATGGCGCCGATGACGCAGGCGGCGGCCATCAGGGGCTGACCCGCCTTGAGGAACTGCTTGGAGATATCCTGCCCAACGCTGTGGGTGGAGGAGATCTTGGTGACGAGGAAGCCCGAGCTGACGGAGATGATCAGCGAGGGGATCTGGCTGACGAGACCGTCGCCGATGGAGAGGATCGAGTAGGTTTTGAGGGCGTCGAGGATGGACATGCCGTGGGAGTAGCCCATGGCGATACCGCCGACGATGTTGACCCCGGTGATGATGAGGCCGGCTTTGGCATCGCCACGGATGAACTTGCTGGCCCCGTCCATGGCGCCGTAGAATTCGCTTTCCTTGACGATCTTGGCGCGGCGTTCGTTGGCCTGGGTTTCGGTGATGGCGCCGGCGTTGAGATCGGCGTCGATGGCCATCTGCTTGCCGGGCATGGCGTCGAGGGTGAATCGGGCGGAGACTTCGCTGATGCGCTCGGCGCCCTTGGTGATGACGATGAACTGGATGATGACGAGGATGAGGAAGATGACCAGACCGACGACGAAGCTGCCGCCGGCGACGAAGCCGCCGAAGGTCTGGATGATCTTGCCGGCGTCGCCCTGGAGCAGAATCAGACGGGTGGAGGCGACGTTGAGTGAGAGTCGGAAGAGGGTGACGAAGAGCAGCAGGGACGGGAAGGTCGAAAGTTCCAGGGGCTCGCGGGACGAGAGCGTGACGATGAGGACCGCGATGGCCAGGCTGATGCTACAGGCCAGCAGCATGTCGAGCACCGTGGTGGGCAGGGGGATGATGAGGGTGCCCAGCACGGCGACGAGGCCCACGGCCATGATGATGTTGCTATGTGCGGCCAGAGGGGTCGTGAGCAGGGTGTCGTCTGCGTTAGAATGATGTCCGGTTCTGGAACGATCGGATGCCATAGCGAGGGTTTCGGTTCCTTGCGGTTAGCCTTCGGTTGCGGCGCCCACGGCGGCTCCGGTGATCTTCTTGATGCGGACGGCGAAGCGGTTGTCGACGACGACGACCTCGGCCTCGGCGAACTTCGAGTCTTTGAGGTAGAGATCGACGGGCGCTTCGATGGGTTTTTCGAGTCTGAGCACGGCGCCGGGTCCGAGTTGGAGGAGCCGTCGGACGGGAACCTGGGTGGCGCCGAGGGCGACGGTGACGGGCACTTCCATGTCGAGCAGGATGTCGAGCTGTCCGCCAGCAGCGGAGGCCAGGCCGTCGGGGGCCTGGGGGAACTCCACAGGCTGGGCCTGGGTCTGCTGGTCGTTCTGAGGCGGTGCTTCAGCAATATCGGGCATAGCCGGTTTTCCTTTCCTGGGGGTCAGGTCGCGTTCTCGTCGTCGGGTTCCGTGGCCGACTCGGTGATATAGACTGCGTACTGCCCGTCCGATTGGGCGGGGCGGCCACGGAAGACGGTTCGGTGGTTGATGATCAGCTCGACCGGCTCATCGAGGGGCTTGTCCATCAGGAGGACGTCGCCGGGGGCCAGGTCGAGGATCTCTTCGAAACTGAAACGGGTCGAAGCCAATCGGGCGGTGATCGCCACCGGCATCTGGTGCAGGTGTTCGGTCAGGAGAGCAGCCAACTCATCGGCAGCGATGGCAGGCGGGGTCTGGACGGTCTTGCCCAGACTCGGGGCCAGCGTGGCGCTGTCGAGGATGAAGGCGATCTCGGAACGGGCATCGTCGGCGCCTTCGGGTTGGCTGATCCGGAAGACGATCCGGCAGACGGGATCGGTTGGTTCGAAGGGGAGGACCAGCGGGCCTCGGGTGGGCTGGGCGGCCGGTTGCAGCGGCTGCGCCAACGGCAAGGGGGCCAGGAAGGCCTCGGTGAGGGCGCCGACGAGATCGGCCAGGAGCGATTCCTCCAAAGGCGAAAGGACGCGGTCGGCGCTCTGGCTGGCTTCGGAATCCCCGAGCAAACGGGTAACCCAGTCGAGTGCCGTCGTGGCAGAGACCATGAAGAAGCCGCACGTGGGCTTCAGATCCGATCCGAAGGGCAGGAAGACGCCTTGCTCGAGGTCCACATGACGGGCGAGGTCGGCGGCAAAATGCTGGGTGATGGAGGCCGGGACGACGTTGAATTCGCTGTTGAAGAAGTGGGCGAAGCGTTCGGAGACGGTCGCGGCTACCTGGCTCATGATCGCAGCCAGACGATTGCGCTGCTCGTCGTTGAAATAGTGCGGATCGCGCCAATCGTAGACGACGGCCTCGGGGACCGCATCGGCGCCGGCGGGCGTCGAACCGACGGCTGCCAGGAGCTGGTGCAGTCTGGAGCGATTCAGGTTGGTTGCCGCCGGGTCGGTCATTGGATCGACATCTCCTTGAACAGGACCCGTCTGATGCAGGGTTTGGCGTTGGGGAACAACCCCTGATTGAACATGTCGGCAATCTGGCTCTGCACGTGGCGCAGATTTCGCTCGCCGCGGATGTCTTCGAGGGTCAGGTTGGCCATGAAGAGCGTCAGCCAGTTCTTCAGCAGGGGCTTTCTCTGTTCGAAGAAAGGCAATCCGTCTTTTTCGGTCAGGTTGCCGTCGATCTCGAGGGTGAGAGTCAGCCTGGCATAGCGGGTTACGCCGGGTTCGTTGAGGTTGGCCACGACGGGTTCCATGTCGTAGTACCACGTGGGTCCATTCGCTGATTCCTGGATGGGTGGCAGCGGTGGTGAAAGTTCGGGGGTCGATTCAGCGGCGGAGACGTTCTGGGTCGCGCCGCGCGCTCCGAAGAGTCGGCCGACGAGGAAGCCGCCGGCGGCACAGAGCGCCACGGCGACCGTCGGCACCAGCAGAGCGACGACCTTCGACGATTTGCCCTTGGCGGCCTTGGCCCTGTCCTCGCGAGAGTCGTTCTTTTCGGTTTTTTCCGGTTCAGCCATGTGATGCGCGTCCTTCTTCGAATTACGGTTGCCTCAGGAATCGGTCAGGAGACCGGCTGGAGACATTCCTGTTGGCGATAGCGTCGTACTTTCTCGCGCAGGGTGCGGTCGCTGATGCCGAGCACCTTGGCGGCTTTGGTCTGGTTGCCTGCGGTCTGGCGGAGGGTTTCGAGGATCGCCTGTCGTTCGAGGTCGGCCAGCGGGATGCCGCCGACGCCGGCGACCGATTCGGTGGCATCCGGCGTTGCGGCTGCCACGGTGACGGCGCCGGGGGCGTGCACGGGCGCCGGCTGCGTCAGAGGCTGGAGCTCGTCGAACAGCCAGGAGACGTCGGCCAGCGAGAGAGTGGAGCCGGTGCCGAGGATCAGGCTGGTGAGCACCACGTTGCGGAGCTGACGGATATTTCCGGGCCAGGAATACTCGGCGAAGATGTCCATCATCGCGGGGTCGAGGCGGCTGATGCGGCGCTGGGCCTCGCGGGCGTAGAGATTGACGAAGTGCCAGACCAGTTCGGGCAGGTCGTCGGGGCGTTCACGCAAGGGCGGCACGACGATTCGCGCGGCACTGAGTCGATAGTACAGGTCCCGGCGGAAGCGACCGGTCTGCACTTCGTGCTGGAGGTCGCGATTGCTCGTGCTGATGATGCGGACGTTGATCTTGATGTTCTCGGTGCCGCCGACGCGTTCGAATTCCTGCTGTTCGAGGATTCGGAGGAGCTTGGCCTGGAATTGCGGCGGGGTCTCGGTGATCTCGTCGAGCAGGAGGGTGCCGCCGTGGGCACGTTCGAAACGGCCCTTGCGCTGGCTGTAGGCGCCGGTGAAGGCGCCTTTTTCGTGTCCGAAGAGCTCGCTCTCGAGCAGGGTGTCGCTGAGAGCGGCACAGTTGACGTGCACGAAGGGCCCGAGAGCGCGTTTGCTCTTGTGGTGGATCAGCATGCTGACGAGCTCTTTGCCGGTTCCGCTTTCGCCATTGATGAGGACGGGGACGGAGGTCGGGGCGATTCGCTCGGCGAGCGTGACGGTCTGAACGAGTCTGGCGCTCCTGCCGACGATGTGGTAGAGGCAGCGATCGCCCTCGTGGGCGGAAGCGGCTGCGGCTACACGACGGTTGGGCAGGATGGTTTCGAGGAGGTCTTCGACGGCCTGAGCGCGGAGCGGCTTGAGCAGGAAATCGCGACAGCCGGCCTGGATGGCCTTGACGGCGGTTTCCGTACCGAGGCGGAGCAGGTAGTTTGCGCTGTCGAGGCCGGCATGGTGCGCCTCGGATGCGACCGACGGGTCCGTTCCGGCGAGCATGACGATCGGCAGTTCGGGCGAACCGGCGTGGATGGTCTTGAGCAGTTCGAAGCCATGGGCGCGGTGCGCGGGATGGCCGAGCTGGGTGCCGATAAAGACCAGATCGCATCGATTCTTGTCGAGTGCGGTCAGGGCGGCCCGGGCGGTGGAGGCCAACTGGGCGCTGATCCCCTTTCGGGCAAGGATGGCGAGCATGAGACGCGCGGTCTCGGGCTCGTCTTCGACGATCAGCACGTTGACGTTGTCGTACCGAGTCTGGATCCTGTTGTTGTCGCTGCCGATGTTGCTCACTCTCACAGTCTCCCGTCAGTTGGCGGAAACATTGGGTCCGTTCGATTCCTGGGTTTCCAGGAACTGCTGAGGCCTGGCGTTCTGGTACCAGGTGATGAGTCGGCCATGGGCCTTGGCCAGTTCGGTCCAGGGCGAGGCGGGGTATTCGGAAACGAGCTTCATATACATGTCGCGGGCGCGGGTCATGTCCGTTTGTCGCAGGCAGTTACCGAGTTGGAACAGGATCCACGCGCGGTCGCCTTCGGCGGAGTCGTTAGGGACGGTGCGGGCAAGGGCCTTCTCGTAGAAGACGGCGGCCTCGGTCTGGCGGCCGCTGAGGAAGAGCAGCTCGGCCATTTCCAGGGGGTCCTGGATCTGATTGGGATCGTTCAGCACGCCCTCGAGTTTCCGGAAGGTGTCCGGCGCCAGATTGGGGTCCGGTTCGCTGGGAGCGGTCGGGGTCCGCATGGGTTCGCTGGGAGCTGGCTGCGGGGTCTGCTGCGGCCAGGGGACGGGCATCGGATCGGCACCGGTCGCGGGCTCTGCGGCGACCGAGAAGGTCGGACCGGTGTCGTCTTCTTCGAATCGCACGGAACGGACCTGGCGGATGAGGCTATTGAGGGCGGCCCGGCTCTCGGCGTCCTCGTTCGGGTCGGGGGCGGTCATGCGATTCTGCCAAAGGCGTCGCGTCAGTCCGGCGCCCCAGGGGATATTGGCGTCGATTCCGTCGGTCTCGGTGCTGGTCCGGCTCAGGAGACCGGTGACGGCATAGTCGGCGTCGGGCGCGGAGTACTCGGGTGCCACGGAGCCTGCCGAGGTGGACTGCGAATCGCGATCGCTGGAGGCTGTGGCCGGTCGGCGGGTCGAAGACCGCTGGGATCTGGTCTGCGCGTATACGACGGATCCCATCGTCAGGCAGAGCGCCGAGACGAGCAGCGTGCGGGGCCAAGCCCGGTGGGCTGTCGAGATGATGATGCTTCGGTTCATCGAGATTGTGTCCTGATCGATTCTCGGTTCATTCTCACTTGCCTGCCGCCGGATCGGGAGACGGGCTGTTGGTTCCGCTGCCGGCGGGCGGATCCTGCAGCAGGATCGCCACCGCCCGGTCGTACTGGCCTTGCTGGCGGTAGGCTTCAGCCAGCAGGGTGCGTACCTGCTTTTTCTCGGCAGGACTCTCCGCGTACTCGAGCAACTGCGAGCAGACGGAAACGACCTGCTCCGGCTGGCCGACATTCAGACAGATTCTCGCCAGCTTGGTGCCGATCTGGTGGGCGAGGGGCCCGGGATCGACGAGCGTCAACGTGTCGCTAAGGATCTTGCGGGCCCGTTCGGCGTCGCCGGTTTCGTCGAAGCTGGCGGCTAGTTCGAGGGCGACGCGACCCTTGAGCTCAGGGCTGGGCAGAAACTGACTTTTTTCTTCGAGGATGGCGACCGCCTTGTTTTGCAGTCCGATGGCCCGGAGGATGCGGGCGCGGATGAGCAGCATCTCGACAGCTTCCTGCTGGGAAAGCTGCCAGGCGTCGGCGCTTTCGAGGATGTTGAGGGCCTCGACGTAGAGTTCCTGCTGCATGTAGGCGCGGACGAGGGTGGTGATGGTCTCGACGTGCTGCTGTCGGGACAAGTCGCCCCTGAGGGCGAGCTTCAATGCGGCGTGTGCCGGCTGGGGCTTCTCGAGGGCCAGATAGGTCTTGCCAAGGAGCAGACAGGCGGCGTGGAACTCTTTGCGATCCTGATCTCGGGCGAGGGCGACGTAGCGACTGAGCCAGGTGGCGGCGTCTTCATAGCGAGCGGTCTCGTAGAAGCAGCGACCGGCGCCCAGCGATGATTCAGTCTGCGAGTCGCGGCTGAGGCCCAGGTTGTAGACCTTGCGGTAGAGGTTGGTGGCTTCTTCATAGAGTCCGGCCTTCATGGTCGCGTCGGCCAGGTGGAGGCAGGCGCGATCGGCCAGTTCGGTGTCGGGATAGAGGTCGACGAGCTGCCTGAGATCGCTCTGGGCGCCGGCGTAGTCACGGAGGGCGACCTTGAGCCGGCCGGAATGCAGCAGGGCGTACGGCGCCAGGGCATCTTTCGGGAAACGGTTGGCGATCAGTTTGTATTCGGCGATCGCCTCGTTCGTCCGATCCCTGGCGGTGTAGAGAAGACCCAGGGCGAAATGGCTGCTGGGCACACGCTGGTCGTCTTCGGCGGTCAGCAGGAAGCGCTGCCAGAGCGAGACGGACTCGTCGGCCAGCAGGTCGGTATGATCGGCCAGGGAGATATAAGAGGATGGATCGATGATGCGCACGTTTCCATCCGTCTCCATGCGAGCCAGGAGGCCCACGCTGCCGGCAGCGATGGTCATCACCTGCTGGGTATTCGCGGAGGTCAGGTACAGATAGGTAGGCCGACGGCGGAGGGTCTCTTCGTCGGGGGCGGCCTTGCCGTTGCCGGGCCATTGAATGTTGTAGCCGGTATTGGTGGCGAATCGTGACAGCAGTTCCTCGATGGGCGCGCCGTTGCAGATGACGGACCAGTGGCCCTGTTCGTTGGCGGGACGGATCTGGGGTCCCAGCAGTGCCTCGTCGAGTTTTTCGGACCCAGAGGCCAGGAAGACGCGCAACTGGGATTCGTCGAGATTGACGAAGGGGTCGATGTCGGGATGGCGACTCCAGAGTTCGCCGGGGATATCGCCATCGGCGTCGCGAAGGGACAGAAGGCTGCGGGTCAGGGCCTCAGCGGCCAGGAAGGCACACTGGCGTTCGACCGCGCGGACCCAGTTGTCGTCGTAGTCGACGACTTCGACGAGTCCAAGGGTCTGATAGGCTCGGGTGGCGGCTTCGAGGTAGCGCCGGCGTTCCATCAGGGTGGTGCTCTGGTGGTAACGGGCGAGGGCTCGGAGCATGGGCAGGCGGCTTAACGACACGGCGCGGAGCATGTTATCGGCCTGTTGGGTGTGGCCGGTGTTTCGGCTGCACAGGGCCATGCGCAACAGCAGGAAGTCGCGCAGGGGCTGCTGCTGTTCGGTGGGAGGCAGTCGGCGATAGAGTTTGTCGTAGGTGGTCAGGGCGCTCTCGTGGTCGCCGCTGAGGTAGAGCTTGTCGGCGATCTGGAGCGAGAGGGGTTCGAGGGCGGGCAGTGTGGGGTCGGTTCGCGGATAAGCGGGCGCCGGTTCGGGTGTCGTGGCGGTCGGCGGAGCAGACTGAAGGGGCGAGGGCACCGCGGAATCCGTGTAGGATGGCTGAAAACTGGTCACCTGATTCTGGGTGGCCTCCGGCGCGGCGGGAGCGGCGGTGGATTCTGCGGGCAGGGTGCGGAGCAGGGCGTAGGCGACGAGGGCGACGACGAAGACGATCCCGGCGAGGAGGCCCTTCTGCACGTGGGAGAATCGTGAAGCGGTCAGCGGGACGGGCGAGGTCAGCGGGACGTCGAGCGGGTCGCCGAACTCGGGTAGTCCGGTGTCGGAGGTATAATCGAGCATGGAGGAGAAGACGTCGCTGTACTCCGGCTGGCTCATCGGGGTCGCGAAGAGCTCTTCCTGGCGCGGGCCCGAGGTCTCCTGCGAGGCGTCGATCTTCTTCCTGCGACTGGGTTGTGGCCGGTTCATTGCCATACCATCCTGCTCTTTCGGTTCATCCGTGGGTCCGGATCTGCTCGGCGTTCGCAGAGCATGGCCCAGGGGCCTGCCTGGAAGGTAGCAAGGGGCGTGCCAGGGGACGGTTTGCAGGTAGGCTCGGTGCGTCATCGGGGTTTGTGGACTGCCAGGGGGTGGTGGAGGGCCCTTCTTCTATGGCGCAGCGCGTGGTGGATGTCAGGATTCTATACGGCCCGGTGGATTTTCTGACAACGGGTGCGGCGGCGTGTGTGGGAGGTGAGACCCGCGCTCTCTCGGATGAAGGGCGGGCGGAGGAGTTCAGGACGCTACGTCTCGGCAAGACCGCCCGGGGTCCCGGCGCGGACTTGGAGCGAGGCGGTCGTGGAGACGAGGAGGTCGCGTGCGTGAGGCGGGCAATCAGCCGACGACGACGGCTTCGGCCTCGGCGGGCTCGGAATCGGGCAGGTGCACGTCGCTCTGTCTGGGGGGCTGCTTCTGGATATTGTACTGCTTGACCTTGGCGTAGAGGGTGGCGCGGGTGATGCCGAGCAGGGAAGCGGCCTGGGTCTTCTGCCAGCCGGTTTCGTGCAGGGCGCGGGCGATCAGCTCGCGTTCGGCCTTCTCCAAGGAGAAGTCCCGGATGCGATCGTTGAAGAGGGCGGGCGCGGGGTCGTCGCTCTCGGCAGAGTCGATCATAATACTGTTAAGGCCGATCTTGTCGGTTCGTTCGAGAAGGACGGCGCGTTCGATGACGTTGCGCAACTCGCGGACGTTGCCGGGCCAGTCGTGTTGATGCAGCGATTCGAGGGCGAGGCGGGTGATGGCCCTGGCCTTGTCGGGGCGGGCGCCGTGGATGTTCGAGTGGGCCAGGAAGTACTGTGCCAGCAGTCCGATGTCTTCGCGGCGCTCCGCGGAGCGCAGCGGGGCCATCACGATCGGGCAGATGTTGAGGCGATAGTAGAGGTCCTGACGAAAACGATTTTCTCGGACCTCTTTTTTGAGATTGCGATTGCTCGAGGCGACGATGGTGGCCTTGCAGAAGAGATCCTTGACGCCTCCGACCTTGCGGAACGTTCGTTCCTGGAGGACACGGAGCAGCTTGGCCTGGAGCTCGAGGGGCATCTCGCTGATTTCGTCGAGGAAGAGGGTGCCGGAACCGGCCTGTTCGAGCAGACCCGTCTTGTCGCGGTCGGCGCTGGTGAAGGCGCCCTTGACGTGACCGAAGAGTTCGCTTTCGAGCAGGGTAGCGGTGAGGGCGGCGCAGTTGACCGCGACGAACGGTTCGTGCGGATGCCTGAGCTGGTGGACGGCTTTGGCGGCAACTTCCTTTCCCGTTCCCGTTTCGCCGAGGATGAGGACGGGGTTGCACTGGCTCTCGGCGACGAGCTTGATCATCTCCAACGTATTCTGCACGGCGCGGCTCTTGCCGACCATGGTGATGGCGGCGGCGTCGTCGTCGAGGAAGTACTCCTCGGGGGCGGTGTGCGCGCTGCCCTGGCTGTCGTGGGCCGCCTGGCGGATCCGGGCGGCGATGTCGTGCAACTGGCGGACGTCGCTTTCGCCCACGAGGCAATGCGCAACGCCGGCGCGTTCATACTCGCGATGAGAGAATGGCGGCGGCTCCAGGGCGGCTACCACGGTGACCGGAGAGGAATTCGTACGCAGGTCCATTCGATCGAGGAAGCTGCGGATGTGTTTCGGAGGGACCGTTCCGTCGAAGAGCGTCAGCTCGGGGCCGACCGTTCGGACCATGTCACGCGCCTCGGCCAGATCGTCGGCGACGAAGACCTCGTGCGCCACTTCCTGGGCGAGTTCGTGGATCTGTGTATCTTTGCTGACGACGGCAATTCTTCGAAGTCGATTCATACCACCCCAATGTCACTGAGTATCGCCTCGTTCGGCATCCTTTGACTTACGATACCGGACCCATCGACCGTGTATTTGAAGCAACTTTAATTTTTATTGGACGGGTGGAGATGTCACGCCGTGAGGCGATGCGCCGTGCCAGAAGTGCTGTCCGCCTTTTATAGGACATATCGGGAGGCGGGCGACGGCGCGGTTTGCCGGCGCGAAGATATAGGACTCATCGACGGTTTCTTATGGGACGCGCAGGGCGGGATCGAATGTGGGCTTGGTCCTGACAAATTTCCATTTTTTCTTCGGGGAGAGCGGCAGGCAGGATTCTCTGGATCACAGGAAGATTTGTCCAGTCCTGCGACGCAGCGCCACGCGGCGGCAGACGCGCAGAAAAAACATTCATGCGTTCTAAGTGGCGGTGGGTCCGTGAGGTTAAAGCCATGGCGTCTCGTTCTGCGGCACGCTCGGATCGGGCGTGGCACGTCGATTGCAAGGAGGACCACGTGACCGTCGGCGTGCGTGCGTATGGTGTTTGACGCAGCCGGTGGCGAAGAGCGATTTCTATAGGGAAAATGAACATGAGTGCCACCAGCGCAACTTCGTCGGCCAGTCAGCTTCAGACGGATTTCATGACGCTGCTCGTGACGCAGCTTCAAAATCAGAATCCGCTGGAGCCGATGGACAACCAGGACATGGCGGCGCAACTGGCGCAGTTCTCGCAGCTGCAGCAGTTGGAGAGCATGAACCACTCGTTCAGCGACGTGCTGAATTCGATCCAGAAGGAATATGCCAGCAGTCTGATCGGCAAAGACGTTTCGTTTACGACGACGGCGGAAGACGGAACCGAGCAGACCGCGACGGGCGCGGTGGAAGAGGTGGTCCTCGACGACGGCGCGGTCGAATTGATCGTGGGCGACCACAGCATCGGTCTGGCGGATGTGCTTTCGGTTCGGGAATAAGGCGCCCCATCGGCGTTTTGAGTAATAGGAGAGAAGTGCCATGAGTTATGCGTTGTCATCGGGAGTGACGGGACTTCAGGCGCATCAGAAGATGCTGGACGTGGCGGGCAACAACTTGGCGAACGTCAACACGACGGCCTTCAAGGCGAGCCAGGTCACGTTCTCGGAGCTTCTGGGCGAGACGCTGCAACAAGCTTCGCAGCCCACCGATCAGATCGGCGGCACGAATCCGCAACAGATGGGCAGCGGCGTGGGGATTTCGGGCATCTCGCCGAACATGGGGCAGGGCAACATCGTCAGCACGGGCAACGAGCTGGATGTGGCGCTGGAGGGCGCGGGATATTTCGTGGTCAGCGACGGGGAACGTTCGCTGTACACGCGCGCCGGCTCGTTCGGTGTGGACGAGGCGGGCTACATGGTCGATCCGTCGACGGGCTATCGCGTGCAGCGTCTGGGCCTGGTGGGCGAATCGGACGGTTTCCAGATCCCGGGCAGCAGCCATATCCGGGTCCCGTACGACGTTGCGTTGGCGGCCAACCAGACAACGGAGATCACGGTCAGCGGCAATCTCAGTTCGGATGCAACGAACACCCCGGTGGCGCAGGTGCTGATGTCGGCGACGAAGTTCACCTCGGGAGACGGCGATGCGATCGACACCACGATCATCGGTCACCTCGATCAGTTCTCGGGGGGCTCGGGGACGGGCGGGCAAATGGGGGCGGCGGAGACCGGAACGATCAGCTTCAGCGGCTATCATCCGGACGGCACCGCGTTCAGCGGTGCGGCCCTGGATTTCGCGGTGACCGCCACGAGCACGCTGGACGATCTGATCACGCACATGAACGACAACGTGCTCAGCGGGGCGACGGCTTCGCTGGTGAACGGGCAGATTCGCATCACCGACGACGCGACCGGCTACAGCAAGTCCGACATCCTGCTGTCGTACAGCGGCGCGGGGGAACTGGAACTGCCGGGGTATTTTGACGTCCAGACTGTGGGCGGGGACGAGGTCAAAGGAGTCAACATCGCGGTGTACGATTCGCAGGGCGGCAAGCACGTGCTGTCGGCGGCGTTCGTTCGCGCCGAAACGGTCAACACCTGGGACATGATCCTGACCTCGGTCAGCGGCAACGTCGAGTCGATCGCCATGGACGCACGGCGGATCGAGGGCATCACGTTCGATGCGCGGACCGGCGCGTATGACGGGCTGCCCGACGGGACCCTGGCGCAGTTCACTATGACGTTCGGGCACGACACGGGCCATCCGCAGACGATCGAACTGGATCTGGGCACCACGGGATCGTTCGACGGACTGACGCAGTTTGCGGGCAATTCGACGGCGGTGGCGCGGGAGCAGGACGGCTACGAGGCGGGAAGTCTCTCGGCGGTGTCGATCAATAACGAAGGGGTGCTGATCGGCAGCTTCAGCAACGGCATCAAGAAGGACATGGCGGTGCTGGCGGTGGGCCTGTTCAAGAATCCCGCGGGTCTGGAGGGCGCCGGGAACGGGTATTACGTTCCGTCGGCCAATTCGGGCTCTCCGGTGGTTACGCAGGCGATGACGGCGGGCGCCGGATCGATTCACGGCAACTCGCTGGAGAAATCCAACGCGGACGTGGCCACCGAATTCGTGACGCTGATCCAGGCGCAGAACGGATTCCAGGCGAACGCGCGCACGATCACGGTAGCCAACGACATTCTCCGTGAATTGACCAATCTGATTCGATAACGGGGGCCTCCGGGTGGCGTCACGCTCGATGAGGAATTGACATGACGGCCAGTGACTTGCTAGGGGACATGAGCCAGGCGGCGCTGCTGGCGCTGACGCCGGTCCAGCGGTGGTCGGCTGCGCGCCGGATGAGCAGCGGCGGGTCTGCGCAGACGTCGCAGTTTGTGTTCATCCTGGTGGCGACCGCGATCCTGGTGGTACTGATCTCGCTGCTGTGGTGGATCAGCCAGCGTCGGCGGTCGCAAAGCCAGCACCTGCGTCGGGAGTTGTTTGCGGAGAATGCGCTGCGGCGGGGTCTGAGCGGCCGCGAGCGTCAGATTCTGCTGGCGATTGCGATGCGGAGCGGTCTGGGGCAGAGTCACGAGATCTTCACGGCGGTGCGCGGGTTCGATCGCGGGGCGGCGAAGCTCCTGGCGGAGTGCATTCGCACGCGTACGGCTGAGGAGAATGAACGATTGAAGACGGAAGTGGCCTATCTGCGCGAGAAGCTGGGCTTCCGTGCGTCGCGGACTCCGGTGGGGGGGGCGTCACGGCGCCCGAGCAGCCGGGATATTCCGGTAGGCAAGACCGTGGAAATGACACGTCGGCGGCGGCATGCGAGTGTGCCGATTCAGGCGGAGGTGGTGCGGAACGACGATCTGGAACTGGCGGCCGAACTGGCGGAATCGGTCGAGGCCCGCGCCGGGGATCTCTGGTGCGTGCGATACGCATTCGGCGTGTACGTCTGGGAGTTCGACGCGACGGCGGTGACGTGTACGGACACCCGGCTGGTACTCAATCATACCGATGTGGTGCGTTTCGTGAATCGCAGGCGCTTCCCTCGCGTGGCAGTGACGATGCCGGCGCTGGTGGCGCGTTTTCCTTTTGCGCGCCGGGGCGTTTCGAGTCTCCAGGCGATTGGAGGGGGCGACGAGGGGGCGGCGGCGCTGGGCATCGGGGCCGAGGCGCCGGTGTTTGTGGAGGGGACGATCCGGGAACTGGCGGGGCCGGGCTTGCGGATCGATCTGCCCACGCAGATTCCTCCGGGGGAAAGGGTTCTGGTGGTGTTCCGACCGAGCGAGAATCCCGCAGGCGACGCGTCGACGGACTTCTCCGGAGAAGGCCGGTGTATCGTAGAGGATATCGGACAGGTCCGGCACAGTCGCGTGACCAGCACCGGCGTCTCGGTGGCGGTCGAATTGGTCGGATTGAACGAAGCGGAAGTGGACGAACTGGTGCGCATCACGAACGCCATGGCCTCGCGTCTGACCACGCAGGCGGCGGCGGAAGCGGCCGACGTGCCAGAGCCCAGCATGACGGCGGAGCAGCCGGTGGTGCAGGAGGTGTAGCATGGCTGACGTCACAACCCAAGTCAGTGCAAGCCTCAAGGCGTTGACGCGAGAATTCGACATCATCGCGCACAATCTGGCCAATGTGAGCACGACGGGATACAAGCGGCGGTGCAGCACGTTTTCGAGCGTCCTGGCCGATCAAGGGGGTGGCGAGGAGACCGGCGGTGCAGCCAGTTCGTTGGATTTCGCGCAGGGCAATCTGGTGGAGACGGGGCGGACGCTGGACGTGGCGCTGTACGGGAAGGGATTCTTCGTTTTGGAGACGCCCGACGGGCCGCTGTACACGCGGCACGGGGTGTTTCGCGCCAATCAGAACGGGCAGATCGTGGATTCGGAAGGGCGGTCCGTGGCGGGGGCGGGCGGGCCACTCGTGGTTCCCAACGGGATCGACGTTTCACGGGTCACCGTGAGCCAGGATGGGCGGGTCATCGCGGACGGCAACCTGGTGGGACAATTCCGGATCGTGCAGTTCGGGGACAAGGAGAACACCCTCGAAGCGGCCGGGTTCAGTTGCTTCCGGGCCCCGGAAGACGCGCCGCCCACCGAAGCTGAGGACGTGGTGGTCAAGCAGGGCTATCAGGAGGCGTCCAACGTGGAGATGGTGGACGAACTGGTCAGCATGATCATGGTCTCGCGGATGTACGAGGCGAACATGAAATTAGTGAATATCAAGAAGGACACGACCAACAGCGTGATCGGCGTGGCCATGGGGTAAGAGATCCATGATTCGTGATTTGGGATCGGCCATTTGTCCCTGTCTGGATGCCGGTTTGGTCCGGGGGGCGCTTGGCGTGGGTCCCCATCACGAGTCATTTGCCGTGAATCGCAAGTCCGCAAAGGAGTGTGACATATGCTAAGAGCTTTCTCGACGGCCTCGACCGGCATGATGGCCCAACAGATGCTGGTGGACGTCATCGCGAACAACCTGGCGAACGTCAACACGACGGGTTTCAAGCAGAGCCAGATCGAGTTTCAGGATCTGCTGTACGCGCGTCAGAAGGAGGCAGGTACGGAAGTGGCTCCGGGGATCAACGCGCCGACGGGTCTGGAGATCGGCAGCGGGGTGCGCGTGGCGTCGACGCTGAAGATTTTCAGTCTGGGCGAGTTCCGCAACACGGGACGGAACATGGACATCGCCATCCGAGGCGACGGCTTTCTGCAGGTGGTGATGCCCAATGGCGACATCCGCTATACGCGGGACGGCTCGCTCCAGGTGAACGCGAACGGGCAGGTGGTCAGCATGACGGGGTATACGCTGGAACCAGCTCTGACGATTCCGACGGAGGCGGCGTCGGTGGACATCGGTCCGGACGGGGGAATCAACGTGACGGATCAGGCGGGGGTTCGGTCGGTCGTCGGTCAGATCCAACTGGTTCGGTTTCCCAACCCCTCCGGTCTGCACAGCCAGGGCGACAATCTATATGCGCCGACGGACGCCAGCGGCGAGGCGATCATCGGGATTCCCGCGCAGGACGGGTTCGGATCGATCCAGTCGGGCTTCCTGGAGAAATCGAACGTGCACATGGTCAACGAGTTGGTGAATCTGATCACGGCACAGCGGGCGTACGAAATCAACTCGCGGGCGATCAAGGCCGGCGACGAGATGCTGCGGAACACAAACAACATCTTCTAAGGGACGGGCGCGATGAATCCCAGCTTTTCCTACCTTCTGGTGGCTTTGACTCTTACGCTTGGCGGGTCGGCGGGCGCCGCGGGCGTGGCAGTGGACGACTCGTCGGGCGAGACCGCCCTACAGGTCCACTTGCCGCGTGAGGTGATGATCGAGGGCCATCAACTGAGCCTCGGGCAGGTCAGCGTGATCCGGGGCAGCGGGCCGATGGTGGAGAAGGCCAGTCAGGTGCGTCTGGGTCGGTTCTCGGCGCCGGGGCAACGGGTGGTACTGGATCGGCCCACGATCCTGAGCCGGCTGGCGTCCAGCGGCATTGCCTCCGGTCAGGTGCGTCTGACGGGCGCCGAGGAGGTGACGGTGCGGCGCCAGCAGCAGATCATCGAGGTCGAGGATTTCGTCGAGATGGGGCAGCAGTTCCTCGGCGAGCTGGCTTCGGCGCACGACGTATGCGAGATCATCGCGGTGACGCGGCCCAAGGCGCTGGTGCTGTCGCGGCAACCCGAAGAGGTGCAGTTGCGGCCCCAGTTGGTGCGCGGCACGACGCGGGGGCACGTGACGGTGCGAGTGAACGTGGTGGCCGACGGCGAGGAAGCGGGGACGCGGGACATCTCGTTCCGTCTGAAGTACCGCGCGCATCGGGTCGTGGCGTCGCAGCAGATTGCGGAAGGGTCGGCGCTGACGCCGGAGAACGTGCGCATCGAGACGGTGGTTTCGGATCAAGCGGAGCCGCAGGGGTGGAAACCGCCCTATGGGCTGGTCGCCACTCGAACGGTGGCGGCGGGGGCCGAGATTCGCGAGACCATGCTCAGCGCGGCGCGGAGTTCGGTGAAGGTCAATCGCAACGAAACCGTTCTGATCCGGATCGAGCGGCCGGGCATTCTGGTGACGGCCATGGGCACCGCGCTGCAGGACGGGCTGACGGGAGAGTACATCAAGGTGCGGAATGCCGATTCGTATCGGGTGATCGTTTGCAGGATCGCGCCGGACGGGTCGGTGGAGCCGGCGCTGTAAGGGGCCGGTGAACGACGAACGCATGCTGCCGATCCGAAGCGACTGGAAGGAAAAAAAATGAATAAGACGACGACACTGTTGATCATGGCTTTGCTGGTGGGGATCGGAGAACCGCTGGAGGCCGGGTCGATCTGGGCGCGGCGCGACACCAACATGAAAACCGTCTACGCCGACGACGTGGCCCGCAATATCGGCGACGTGCTGACGATTGTGATTGTCGAAGACAGCAAGGTCGACAACAAGGCCAAGCGGGACCTTCAGAAGGAGACGGAACGCTCCAGTGCCTTCAACGGCGATCTGAACATCGACCACGTGCTGCCCAGCATCCCGGGTTTCACCATGAATGCCGAATCGGCGAACGAGATGAAGAGCAAGGCGGACTTCAAGGACGAGCGGAGTTTTGAAGACCGGGTGAGCGTGGTGGTCGTGGACATTCTGCCCAACGGGAACCTGGTAGTGATTGGGACGCGGGATCGCAACATCGCCGGCGACACGCAGACGATCGAGGTCAGCGGCATCGTGCGGCCCAGCGACATTACTTTCACGAATACGGTCCGAAGCGAGCAGGTGGCGAATTTCCGGATCATCAGTCAGAACGGGGGCATTTCGGCTCCTTATACGCGGACGGGGTGGCTCGGTCGGGTTTTTGACGTTCTGTGGCCCTGGTAGTCCGGCGGGACGGATTCGACATGCACGGTTTCTTCTGGAGAACGACGACGATGAGATTGCGAAGCGGACAGAGCCCGGTGTCGGGGGGCGGCAGGGCCGGGCGAAGCATGGTCGCCTTGGCTGTTCTGCTGGTGACGGTCTGCGGTTCGGCTCGTGGCGAGAGGATCAAGGACATCGTCGAGATTCAGGGCGTGCGCAGCAACCCGCTGACGGGCGTGGGTCTGGTGATCGGTCTGGCGGGAACGGGCGACACAGGATTGCTGTCGCGTCAGATGCTCACGAACATCCTGCGAGAGTCGGGCCTGGTGCTGTCGCCTACGGATCTATCCGGGGGCAACATCGCGGTAGTGATGGTGACAACCGAACTGGGACCCTTCGATCGCGAAGGCATGCGGCTCGACGTGGACGTCTCGGCCTTGGGTGACGCCAAGAGCCTGCAAGGGGCCATGTTGCTGCCGACGCCGTTGAAAGGTCTCGACGGCCAGGTCTACGCGGTAGCGCAGGGGGGCATTTCCCTGGGCGGCTGGTCGGCGGGCGGCAAGCAGGCGACGATGTCGAAAAACCATCAGACGGTCGGGCGGATTGCCGGCGGGGCGATCGTCGAGAAGGCGGAACTCGCTGATTTCATCGAGCTGGCGGCGGGCCAGCGGTTCATCACGTTCAGCCTGCGCAACAGCGATTTCTCCACCGCTCAGCGGATCAGCGACATCATCAATCAATCGTATCCGGACAGCTCGGTCGTCCTCGACGCGGTGAGCGTCAAGGTGCTGGTGCCCGAGGAGATCACGCAGCGAAACGTCATCGCGTTTCTCGACGAGATCACGCAGATGGATGTGACGGTGGACACCCCGGCGACGGTGGTGATCAACGAGCGGACCGGCACGATTGTCGTCGGAGAGAACGTGGGCATCTCGTCGGTGGCGATCTCGCAGGGCAGCCTCGTGGTGAAGGTCAAGGAGACGGCGCAGGTCTCACAGCCGACGGCGCCCTTCTCCGAGGCGGGCTCGACGGAGGTGATTCCGGAGACGATGGTAGGCGTGGAAGAGCAGAACGCGTACCTGATCCCGGTGGAGCGTGCGGTGACGGTATCGGAACTGGCGAAGGCGCTCAACGCGATCGGCGCATCGCCGCGGGATTTGATCGCGATCTTCAACGCACTGAAGGAAGCGGGCGCGTTGCAGGCCAAGCTCGTGATTATGTAAGGGAACCGGGATGGACGGAATCGAATCGATCTCTCTGCCGCTGGGGGTGCCCCAGGCTGGCGTTCGGCAACTGGGCGGCGCCACATCGGGTCCGCTGCAAGCGCCGGATGTGGACACGATTCGAAGTGCCTCGGACGAGAAGAAGAAACAACTGGCGAAAGACTTCGAGTCGGTCTTCCTGACCAAGGTGTTCGAAGAGGTGCGCAAGTCCATCGAGGACTCGGGCTTCGACGACGATGTGGCTGCCGATCAGGTGCATTCGATGTTCTGGTCGTATCTGGCCCAGGATGTGGCAAACAAAGGAGGCTTCGGGCTCTGGCAAGACCTGTATCAGCAATTCAAGGCGCTGGAAGGGCCCGGCGAAGGCGGCGGATCGGTGAACGAGGAACTGTGATTATGGTATCGAGCTGGATCGAAACGAAGGTAGACGCTTTGCTGGAGGTGTTGGACGAAGACATCCGACACACGGAGGCGACGCTGTCGCAACTGGATCTGTTGCGGACGCTGCTGATCAAGCGGGACGACGCCGGCCTGGAGCGGCTGCTGTGCGATCTGCGGCAGAGTACGGAGTCGCGGGAGGCGGGGCTCCAGCGGCGCGACGCGCTTCGCGCCGAACTCGCGGCGGAACTGGGGTGTGACCCGACCACCATGACGCTGTCGGCGCTGAAGGGGATTCTGTCGGGCTCCCGTCGGCAGGCGGTGGTGGAGCGGCAGGCGCGTCTGAAGACGCTGGTGGCCCAGTTGAAGCGGGAGTATGCCTTGACGACGGCCTTGCTGGCGGACTGCACGCGTTTCAACCGCTCGCTGATGGACGTGTTCTTCGGGTCCGAGGCCCGGAGCAAGCCGACGTACAATGCTCGGGGGGCGATGAAACCCTCGTCGAATACGAGCCTGATGAATCTCCATTACTGAATTGCAGATGCGAATGCGGCGGGGCGTCGTGAGCCCACGGCGCAGCCGGCGTTCAGGACGAACCTATGCAGAACTTCTCGATTGGACTTACGGGACTCCAGGCGGCATACAAGGCGATGGACGTGATCGGCAACAACATCGCCAACGCGGCGACGGAAGGCTATCATCGGCAGCGCATCGATCTGAGGCCGTCCGATTCGGCGCAGTCGGGACCCGGGGCTGTCGGTGCCGGCGTGGACGTGGCCGGGGCCACGCGACTGATCAACGGCCTGCTCGAGCGTGAGATTGTCAGTCAGGGTTCGTCGTACGGGCAAGTCTCGCAGGAGCTGGCCACGTTGTCCACGGTCGAGACCAACTTCGGCGAGTTCGGCAGCAGCGGGGGTCTGAATGAGACGATCGACAAGTTCTTCGATGCCCTGCGGGGGCTGGCGGCCAACCCGTTGGAACAGACCTATCGCAATGAAGTGATCACGACGGCCAATCTGATGTCGACGGAATTCCAGCGGCTGGGCGATTCACTGGCCGGCCTGAAGGACCAGATCGTGGTCGAAGCGCAGAACATTGCCCAGTCCATCACGTTGATGGTAGCGCAGATTGCGGAATTGAACGGCAAGATCCAGGCGGTGGAGATCAACCAGGGGCAAGCGAACAACCTTCGTGACAGTCGCGACCAGTTGATTGCCGAACTGGCCCAGTTGACGGGCATCGAGACGCAGACGCGGGAGTACGGATGTGTCGATATCTCCATCGGGGGGCTTCCGGTCGTTACCGGCGCGATTCCGTTGGGAGTCTCGGTGAGCCTCCAGAGCAACGGATTGCTGGGCCTGCATGCCACGGGCAGCGAAGGCTATGGCCTGGATGTCACAGGCGGCGAACTCGGGGGATTGCTGTCGCTGCGGAACGAACTGCTGCCGGATCTCGAAGCCGAGCTGGACACGCTGGCGAAGGGGATCATCTCGCAGGTCAACTCGTACCATGTCCAGGGCGTCGGTCTCGGGGGGTCGTTTGCGGAGATGGACGGATGGATCATGAGCAGCGACGATCTCAGTGCGATCGAGCCACCGATCACGGACGGGACATTCTACATCCGGGTCACGAACACGGACACGGGAGAGATCGAGCGACACGCGATCGACGTATCCGTGTCGGGGTCGCCTCCGGATACGCTCACCTCGATCGCGAGCAAGATCAACGCCGTGACCGGTCTCAACGCCTCGGTGGGGTTCTCCAAGCTGCGGGTCGTCTCGGATCTCGGGTACGAATTCGACTTCATTCCCGCGCCGCTGCCGGAACCGACGGCGAGCACTCTGACGGGGAGCACGCCCCCGTCGATTTCGGTCTCGGGCATCTACGAGGGCGATGCGAACGATACGCTGACGTTCACCGTCAGCGGCAGCGGCAGCGTCGGCAACGGGGTCCTGCGGCTGATGGTCACGAACGGCGTCGGGGACGTGGTTAGTACGCTGAACGTCGGCTCGGGCTATGCGGCGGGGGACACGATCGAGATGACCAACGGCCTCAAGCTGGCCATCAGTCTGGGCGAGTTCAACGCGGGCGACCGCTTCGAGATCGACGTCTTTCAGACGAGCGACACGGCCGGCTTTCTGGCGGCGGCGGGCATGAATACCTTCTTCTCCGGCGCCAGCGCCTCGGAGATGCAGGTCTGCACGTGCGTCGCGGAAGACCCGAATCGGATTGCCACTGCGCTGGGGGGCGACCTGAGCGACAACGTGGCGGCCCTGCGTCTGGTGGACGTGCATGGCCAGCCGATCGAGAGTCTCAACGGACTGACGGCGAACGAATACTATCAGCGAACGCTGGCGAATCTCGGTCAGGCGGTGTCGCTGAGGCAGGACCGGCAAGACAATATCGAGGCGGTGATTCAGGATCTGGAAAAGCAGCAGAGTGAGATCAGCGGGGTCAACGTCAATGACGAGGCGGCGCAGTTGATCATCTTCGAGAAGATGTTCCAGGCGGTGGCGAAGTATATGACCACTCTACAAACGATGATCACGACGCTGATGGACGTGGTCTGACGAAAAGCGGCGCGGGTTCTTGAAACTCGCGCGTGGCAGGCACGCGGAAATCCATGAAGAGGCGACTATGAGCGGTTCGTTGGCCAGTATTTACGACAGTGTGGGTTATGCGTTGGGTCTCCATTCCAGGGCGATCATCGAATTGCAGGAGCAGGCGGGCACGGGCAACCGGGTGAATCGGGCGTCCGACAGCCCCTCGGATGCCTATCGGATTCTCGGGCTGAACACGCAGAACCGCTCTCTGGCCGGGTACGTCGAGAACACCAAAGACCTGGTCGGTACGCTGGAGATCTCCTCGACCATCATCGAGGACATGGCGTCGGAGCTCGCGAACAGTCGGACGATTCTGACGGAGATCGTCGGCGGCGTCTACGACGACGACGGCCAGGAGCGGATCGCCGAGAAGATCAACAGCACGCTCGAACAACTGGTTTCTCTGGCCAACACCAAGCATGCCAACCAGTATCTATTCTCGGGCTCCAAGACGAGCGTACCGCCTTATGCGGTGGAATACTCCAGGGGCAAGATCGTCGGCGTAACCTACCAGGGCAGCCATCAGGCCCGCAACGTCGATGTGGCCTCGTCGGTGGAGGTTCAGGCATATGCCGTGGGGGACGACATCTTCCGAGCCGACGAGCGTGGGGACCCGGAGTTCCTCGGCGAGACGGGCGCCCGAAACGGAACGGGGACGTCGAACGTGCGCGGAGACATCTGGTTGACGGTCGAGCACGATGGGAGCAACTACCGGATCTCGATCGACGAAGGGGCGACGTATGTAACGGTACCGGTGGGGGGCGATACGAATCAGGCGGTGACGGATTCGCGGACGGGCCGGGTACTCTATGTGGATACCACCCAGATTGCCGGCACAGGAGTGGAACTGGTTCGCGTTCCCGGCACCTACGACGTTTTCAACACGCTGATCAGCCTGCGGGACACCCTGATCAATGACCGGAACCTGCCGCTTCAGGAACTGCTCAACTATGTCGACGAGTGCGTCGCAGCGGTCGAGGAGGTGCGAAGCATGCTGATCCAGGCCGATGTTTCGACCGGGTCGAAGATCGGCTTTCTGACGACTCTGAACGAGACGCTGGAGAACATGCAGTTCGATACGGAGGATGAGACGACCCGGCTTCAGGAGGCGGATGTGGCGCAGATTTCCATCGACCTGACGCGGCGCGAGATCCTGTATCAGATGTCGCTTTCGGTCGCGGGCAAGCTGATGAGCATGTCATTATTGGACTATCTGCGCTGATCGGACGGTGGGGTGAGGGGGTGCGCGGGCGGCTGTTTTGCAGACGTCCGTGTCTGATTTCTATCCAGGCGACCGTGAGGAGGCGGTCCTGGGCCCAATAAGCCGCCCTGACGCGGGTCGGCACGCCATTTGCAGAGATCCGGAGGAGTGCCAGTTTAATCGGAAGTCAGTAGGAGCCACAGACATGAGCGCACAACCGGGCACGAACACATACGAGCGGGGGCTGGAACTGGCCGAGGCGGGCAAGTACGAAGCCGCGCTGACCTGCATGCGAGAGCATTTGCGGATGGCGCCGGAGGATGCCCAGGCGCTGAACGACGCCGGCGCGATTCTGCACTGCCTGGGGCGCTCGGACGATGCGGTCGAACACCTGGTGCGGGCACACCGACTGCAAGGCGATAGCGGGGAGATCGTCTGGAACCTGGTGGAGGCGTACCTGGGGGCGGGCATGGCACGTGAGGCGGCTTGCCTGTTCGAGAAGATGGAGCGGATGAACCTGCTCAACGTGGAGGTGCTCAACCGGGTGGCCACGATGCTGCTCGATCAGGGGCACAAAGGCGAAGCGGTCGAGGTGCTGCTGCGTTCCCAAAGTTTATGGCCGGAACAGCAGGTGCTCGATCCCATTCTCGAGGTGATCCGGAGCAAGCGATCCAAGGTGGCGCTGGTGCGTCTGGCGGACGATGCCGGGGGCACGCTGAGCGAGGCATGGCGGTTCGTTCAAGACCGGTTCCAGACCGGGTTTTATACATCTCGCACACCCGAGGAGTTGTCGCACCTGATGGAATGGTGTGATATCGCGTGGTTTGACGGCGGGGGCCCCGTCTTGATCGAGGCGTCTCATCGGCCCGGGGCGCGGAAGACCATTGTCAGTCTGCGTTGCTCGGACGTCCGCGACGACTGGGTGCGGCAGGTACGATGGGAGAGCGTGGACATCCTCGTTCAGATCGGCAGCTCTGCGGTCGAGGAGGCGCTGCTGAAGTGGGTTCCCGACATTCGGAACCGGACCCGCCTGGTGGTGGTGCCGAACGGGATCGATACCGAACGATGCCTTTTCCCGCAGCGGCCGCGTGGCAAGAACCTGGCGTGCATGGGCCGGCTGTCGATGGAATCGAATCCGGCGTTCCTGCTCCAATGCATGCAGAAGCTGCACTACATCGACCCCGGCTACCGGCTGTTTTTCGCGGGGGACTTCGAGAGTCCCGTGCTCGAGCAGTACACGATGCACATGGTGCAAACGCTGGGACTGGGCGCGGTGGTATCGTTCGAGCGCCATCCGGGCCACCTGAACGGGTGGCTGGGTGACAAGCACTTTATCGTGAGCAGCGGTCTGGGCGAAGGGCAGGTCGACTCGCTGCTGACGGGGATGGCGTGCGGTCTCAAGCCGGTGGTGCACAATTTTGCGGGGGCGGAGCGGCGGTTCCCGGCCGGCTGCCTGTACAACATCGCCGAGGAATTCTGCCAGCGCGTCCAGAGTCCGGAATACGATCCGGCGGGGTATCGTCGGTTCGTGGAGCAGCGCTATCCGATCCGCGAGCAGTTGCGCCTGGTGGGCGGCATTCTGAACCAGCTCGAGACGGAGATCGATGCGCAGTGTCCCGAGGCGGGGCGGAATCATCCCGGCATCGGTATTGCCGGTATCCCTTCGGGGCAAGGCGATCGATTCGGCGCCCGCAGTTCTGTGAGCACGCCCGGTTTGTGATGACCGTATCTGACGCGAAATCGAATACCTGCCTGACGCCTGGAGAATCCCGGGGCGCCGGGATTGATTGGCGCGCCACGGAGCGCCGCGAGCGGCGGGGCCCTTTGGTTACGATCCTGCTGCCGACGTACAACCGGCGGGGCTATCTGCCTTTCGCGCTGGCCAGTGTCGTCCAGCAGCGCTACCGGAATCTGGAGATCTTCGTGATCAACGACGGGGGCGAGGACGTTCGCGACATCGTGCATTCGTTCAAGGACCCGCGGATTACGTTTATCGACCGGCGCGAAAATCGGGGCAAGCCCTATTCGCTGAATGAGGCGCTGGCCCGGGCCCGGGGCAAGTACGTGGCCTATCTGGATGACGACGACGTCCATTACCCCCATCACGTGCAGACCCTGGTCGAGGCACTGGAGGGCCCGACGGACTGCCAGGTGGCCTATAGCGATCTTTATAAGACCTACTGCCGGGTTCGGCCCGACGGGTCGCGGGAGATCTTGAGCAAACACGTCGAGATCAGCCGGGATTTCGATCGATACCTGATGCTCCATTTCAACCACGTGCTGCACGTTTCGCTGATGCACCGGCGGGACCTGCTGGAGCGGACGGGCCTCTACAACGAGGACCTGAACATTCTCATCGACTGGGACATGACGCGTCGCCTGGCGTTCTTCTCCGACTTTCTCCACGTACCGACGATTACCGGCGAATTCTACAGCCCGGTCGAAGAATGCGACCGCATCAGCATCCAGCGGCGCAAGGATACGCGCGAGTACATGCGGAACGTGCTGGCCATCCGCACGACGCACCCTACGAAGCCATGGGACAAAGTGCGAGAGCTGTCGGTGATCCTGCTGGTGGACCGTCTCGATCAGAGTCTGGCGGAGGTCTGCGGACGCATTTGGCGGTACACGTTCTACCCGTATCGATTGTATCTTCCGCTGCTGCCCGAGGAGATCGGCCGGCTGAACAGCGAGATGCCCAACGTGACACTCGTGCCGGTCGATTCGCTCAGTTCGCCGGCGGAGCGGGTAGACGTGGCTCTGCAGCGATCCGAAGGGGCGTACGTGGCGGTGGTACCAGGGACGCAGCCGATCGAAGAGATGTGGGTGGAAAATCCGCTCTACGCGCTGATTCACAACTCGGCACGCGAGGGGTTCCTGCTGGAGGGCGCCGACCGGGAACGGTGGGGCGCGGTGCTCCGGCGGGGCGATCTTCAAGTGGCGCGGAAACTGCACCCTCATCTAGGCGTGGACGCTTCCCTGACTGCGTGCGGCATCCGCGTGCGGCACCCGAAGACGGAGGAACTGCCGTTTCAGTTCGATGAGATTCTGCGGCAGGCGTGGGAGGCGGAAGCCGACGGCGACTGGGGGCTGGCGGCGCGGGGGTTCGAATATCTCGCATTACATTACCGCAATGAGCTATGGATGAAGGCGATGGCGGCCGGGGCGCACTTCCGGGCGCGGCACTATGCCGAGGCGAAGCGGCTGAGCCGGGAGGTCAACGAGACTCGACCGACCGTGGAAACCCTGCTGCTGGAGGCGAAGGTGCATCGTCGCCATCGAGGTGTCAGCCGGGCGATCGGCCTGTTGGAGGCGGCACTGAAGGAACTTGAAGAACAACTTCCGACCCCTGCCCGGGTGCCCACGACGTGAGCGCAAGGTTGGCAGAACACGAGGAACATTCAACTATGGATACAGCGCACATGAGCGAGGTTGAAAAGCGCAAGCGAACGCAGCATTACGAGGTGTTGCGGGAGCTCGGTGACTGCTACACGACGGTGGGCAATTACATCCAGGCGCAACGATGTTATGAGAAGGCGGCTTCGATCGGGCCGGACGAGCCTGGGCCCTACGTGGGGCTGGGGGCGGCGGCGTTGCAGACGGGTAAGTGCGAGGATGCGGAGATCGCGTTCCGCGTGGCCTGCCGTCTGGACCCGAAGTGCGCCAAGGCTTATACCGGGCTGGCGATGGTGGCGCAGCAACGGGGAGAGTATCCGGCGGCCTTCGACCTCTATATGAAGTCGCTCGAACTGGACCGCGACAACATCACGGCGCTGCTCGGATTGTTCCAGGTCTCGTGCGAGATGGGCTCGTTCGCGAAGGTGATTTATTACCTTCAGGTCTATCTGCAAATGCATCCGGGCGACACCTCGGTGATGTTTGCGCTGGCGGCGCTGTATCTCAAGGACGGCCAACTGGATGAGTCTCGCGAGATGCTGCTGAACCTGCTGGCGCTGGAACCGACGAACGAAGACGCGACGAATCTGCTCGAAGAAGTGGATCACAGTCTGGCGCATGCGGGGTAAGTCATGACGTCCACGCCTGAGCAAAGCAGGGTCTCCGCGCGGGACCCGGAGGAGATGGCCGATGAGCTGAGCGACCTGCTCGTGCAGCAGATTGCCGGCGCCAGGGAAGGCCGTCTGGCGCGAGTGGAGCGGCTGGCGATCCGCGCCAACGCGCTGGTGGCCGAGCTGGTGCGGCACGGGGAAGCGGCGCCCGCGCTGACGGACGCGCAGCGGACGAACGTGCGTCGTCTGTACGGCGAGTTGACCCTGGCGCTGGAGGCGGAGCGAAGCGAAACGCAGGCGGAACTGAAGCAGTTGAGACAGGTCAAGAGAGCGGTCGGCGCCTATGGGCGAAAGGCTTCAGGGTGATCCCGGTCGCATCGAACGGCTCTCGGCGACGAGAGCATGGACCTGATTGAAGAAGAGAAGGAGTGTATCCGATGAACCTGTCTTCCATTGGTCTGGGAAAGCTGGGGCTGTGCTCGGCGGCGTGCTTTGCGGACAAGGGACATCACGTCCTTGGTGTGGATTCGGACGAGGAGCACATTGCGGCGTTGCGAAACGGACAGTGCCCGATCGATGAGACCGGTCTGTCGGCGCTTCTGGACCGCTGCCGCGGGCACATGGAATTCACCGTCGACTACGGCTATGCGGTTCGGAACAGCGAGATCACGTTGATCACGGTGCCGACGCCCAGCGATGCGAACGGACGATTCGACAATGCCTACGTGGAAGCGGTGCTCGACCGGATCGCGCCGGCGCTGAAGGCCAAGAAGACGTTCCACGTGGTGGGGGTGGTCTCGACGGTGATGCCGACGACGTGCCAGTGCGTATTCGTGCCGATGCTGGAAAAGCTGACGGGCAAGATGTGCGGGCGGGACTTCGGGTTCGTGTACAATCCGGAGTTTATCGCGCTGGGGTCGGTGATTCACGATTTTCTGCATCCGGACCTGCTGCTCGTCGGCGCTTCCGACGCGCGTTCGGCGCAGCTCTGCCGGCAGTTGTACGAATGCGTGGTGGAGAGCGATCCGTATTATGCGGTGATGAATCTGACGAATGCGGAGATCACCAAGCTCAGTCTGAACTGCTACGTGACGATGAAGATCAGTTTCGCGAACGAGCTGGCGGCGCTGTGCGAGCGGATTCCGGGGGCAGACGTGGACGTGGTGACGTCGGCGGTCGGGGCGGACACGCGTGTGGGGCGTCGCTATCTGCGGGGGGGGCTGGGATTCGGGGGCCCCTGTTTTCCTCGGGACAACCTGGCGTTTCAGCGGTGTGCCGAGGACGCCGGAGCGCAGGCGCGTCTGAGTCCGCGTGTGGTGGAGGTGAACGACGACGTGGTGCACCGTCTATTCGACATGATCGGCGAGCACAGCGGACCCGGATCGACGGTGACGCTGCTGGGGCTTTCCTATAAACCGGGGACGCACATCATCGAAGAGTCGCAATCGGTCACACTGGCGACCCGACTGCTCGATGCAGGCTACAAAGTTCGCATGCACGATCCCAGAGCGCTGGGCAGTGCGCGTGAGGCGCTGGGCGGGCGCGGGACCTGCTGCGACGATCCATATGATGCCGTTTCGGGCGCATCGGTGGCGGTCGTTCTGACGAACTGGCCCGAATACGGCGACCTGGACATGGGGCGTCTGGAGGATGCCGCCGGTCCGTCGCCTTTGCTGATCGACTGCTGGCGGATCTACCGGGACGTTCCGCTGAAGAAATTCACCTACCGGGCGTTTGGGACGATGGCCCAGCCCTCGGGGAGTATCGGACATGACCGTCGCGCAGACATTCTCTACCAGGACCGTCGAGGACGTGCGCCAGTACTGGAACGCACGTCCGTGCAACATCCGGCATTCACCTAAGCCGGTTGGGACGCGCGCCTATTTCGACGAAGTGGAGGCCCGCAAGTACTTTGTGGAGCCGCACATCCCGAGGTTTGCCCAGTTCGATCGCTGGGCGGGCAAGCGGGTGCTGGAGATCGGTTGCGGCATCGGCACGGACACGATCCGCTTTGCGCGGGCGGGCGCTCGGGTGACCGCGGTCGATCTCTCGGACGCTTCGCTGGACGTGGCCCGAGAGCGGGCGAAGGTCTTCGGCCTGGAGGATCGCATTACGTTCTATCAGGCGGACGTCGAGCGGTTGAGTGAGGCGGTACCCGTCGAGGAGTACGATCTGGTCTACTCCTTTGGCGTGATTCACCATACGCCTCATCCGCAGGAGGCGGTGCGGGCGATCCGGCGGTATATGGGAGCGCAGAGCGTGCTCAAGGTGATGGTGTATCACCGGTATTCGTATAAGGTGGGCTGGATCCTGGCGCGGTTCGGCAAGGGAGCGTTCTGGAAGCTCGACGACCTGATCGCCCGCTATTCGGAGGCACAGACGGGCTGCCCGGTGACCTATAGCTATTCCCGACAGACAGTGCGGGAGTTGCTGGAAGGCTTCAGGGTGCAGGATGCCTTTGTGGATCACATTTTTGCGTACCGCATCCCCGAATACAAGCGGCACGAGTACCGCCAGGCCGGGCTCTTCCGCTGGATGCCCCAGCCGTTGTTTCGGGCGCTGGAGAAGCGGTGGGGGTGGCACCTGTGCGTGACTGCCTGCAAGGACTCACCAGCGACTCCGGGAAGACCGCCGGAGGTCGAGGATCGATCATGAAGAAAGTGCTGCTGATCAAGCCCCCGTTCCAGTTCATCCCCATCGGCATGGGTTACGTGCTGTCGTGTCTGGAGCGGGCGGGAATCGAGGTGGATTTTCTCGATATGCACCGTCCGGCTCTGCCGGCGGACCACTACATGGACCAGGTCGCGGCAGGGGAGTATCTGGCGGTGGGGACCGGGGGGTTCGTCTACGGGATCAACTGGTTCCGCGAGATGCTGGCGCAAGTGCGATCGCTGTCGCCTGAGACGCCCCTGATCCTGGGCGGCAATATCACGAAGAACACGCCGATGGAGATCCTGCTGAACAAGCTTCCGCTGGACTTTGCGGTCGTGGGCGAGGCGGAATCGAGCTTTCCCGATCTACTGCGAGCGTTGGATTCCGGAGGCGGCTATGAATCCATCCCCGGCGTGGCGTTCAAGGGCGCCGACGGGACCATCGTCAAGAATGCCTACAAGCGCGTGGAGCTGGCCAAAGACGACTTCCTGCCGGCGTACGAAGGGATGGACCTTCAGTACTATATCGACATCTATCGCCATCACGTGACGCCGGGGTTGGGGCGCATGATGCCGGTGCTGACGGGACGCGGCTGCAAGGGCGGGTGCAGTTTCTGCTCGCCGACCGTGGGGCGTTTCATGCCGCGAAGGATCGGGCCCATCCTGGAGGAGATCGAGCACTGGCATCGTCGCTACGACTGGGAATGGATCAGCTTCGCGACGGAGATTTTCTTTCAGTCGGATGAGGACATCGTCGAGTTCTGCCGCGAGTACCAGAAGATGGGTCTGCGGAAGCCCTGGGGCTGCTGCTATCGTATGGATCAGTCGCTCGAGTTGCTGCCGCTGATGAAGGAGGCGGGCTGCGCGATCATCACGGCGGGACTGGAGAGCGGCTCGGAGAATATACTGCCCAAGCTCAAACGGGGCTGCACGGTGGATCAGTTCGAGCGGACGCTGGAGGCGGCGCGGAAGATCGGGCTGGTGGTCGATTCGCCCTTTATGATGACCAATGAGGATGAGACGGAAGAAGACCTGAAGAGGACGATCGATTTCGTAATCGATCACAAGATGGACGCCAATTTCGGGCTGGTGGCCACCTATCCGGGGGTTCCGATCTACGTGCGGGCCCGCCGGAAGGGGATGATCGAAGACGAATGGGATTACATGACCAATCGGATGAAGGAGTGGCCCTGGCGCTCGTCGGCGGTGGCGGAGATGGACTACTTCAACATCAGCGCGATGCCCGATGCGCGGGTCTTCGGCATGGTCTATCGCCAGGTCCGGCGGTATCTGACGTTCCAATACAACGAATTCGTCGCACGGGATGTGTCGCTGGTTCCGACAGCCGCCGACGGAAACGACCAGGAGGTCGCCATTGCGGGGCGCTGTTTCGAGTGCGGGACGTCGCTGGCGCTGCCGCTGCGCGTATACGACACCGTCAGCGTGATCGAGTATCACCTGCGCTGTCCGCGGTGTCATCGGAAGAACTACCTGCATTTCATGGATTTACCCGAGCCCAGGAAGTACTACGAGATGCTGGGGGCGAAGCTTCGCGACGCGGATCGCATCCTCGTGCTGGGGACCGGCAAGAACGCGATGGATCTGTACTTTTACGACGTGTTCGGCCTGGAGCTGGATCGGTTCGTCGGGTTTGTGGAGCCGTGCGGCGCTGCGAAGGGCAGGAAGTTCTACCATCTGCCTCGTTACCGGCTGGCTGACCTGGAGCACGTGGATTTCGACGCGATTCTGGTGGCGGACCTGAAGCGCGACGTGGGCAAGGTGCTGCTGTATACGAGCACGGCGGCCCAGGGCAAGCCGTCGTATTTCCTGGCGCCGTCCAGCGTGAACGTGTCGCCGGCGCAGGGACATGCGAGCCGCAATCTCGTGGGAGCGGCCAGGTAGCATGACGCAGAATCCCAAGATTCATCGTTTGAACGACCTGGCGCAGGTGCTTGAGAATCACCGTGCCAAGGGTCGTAAGATCGTCCACTGCCACGGGGTGTTCGACCTGCTGCATATCGGGCATATTCGCTATTTCGAGCAGGCACGGAACTTCGGGGACTTCCTGGTGGTGACGCTGACGCCCGATCGGTACGTGGACAAGGGAGACAAGCGTCCGGCCTTTACCGAGCATCTGCGCGCCGAGGCGATCGCGTCGCTGAGTGTGGTGGATTATGTGGCGGTCAACGAGTGGCCGACTGCCGAAGAGACGCTGCGGCTTCTGCGGCCCGACGTGTACGTCAAGGGCTCCGATTTCAAGTCGGTCGACGCCGATCGCACGGGCAAGCTGGCCCTGGAGGAGAAGGTCTGTCAGGAGGTGGGGACCGAGCTTCAATTCACGCAGGACATCGTATTCAGCTCGACGAACCTGATCAACCGGTTCTTCTCCTCGTTCTCGCGGGAGTTGCAGGATTACCTGGAACTATTCCGGCGGCGCTATTCGCTGGATCGGGTGTTGGAAGTGGTGGATGGGATGGCCCGTCTCAAGGTGGCGCTCGTGGGCGATGTGATCATGGACGAGTACTGCTATTGCAGTCCGCTGGGGGCGTCGTCGAAGTCCCCGGTGCTGGCGGTGCTGCGGAACAGCGTGGACTGCTTTGCGGGCGGGGTGCTGGCGGTGGCGAATCACCTGGCGAATTTCGCCGACGAGGTTCGCCTGCTGACGATGATCGGCGAGCGTGACGATTATCGCGATCTGATCGAGTCGGCGCTGCACTCGCGGGTTCGTCCAAGGTTCTGGGTCCAGGACGGCGCGCCCACGCTGGTCAAGCGGCGCTATCTCGACGGGTACACGCTTCATAAGCTGCTGGAAGTCTACAGCATGGATGCGTCGGGACTTTCGGCGGAGAAGGACCAGGAGATGTGTTCGGCACTGGGCACCGAGGCGCCGCAGCACGATATGGTGGTCTCGGCGGATTTCGGGCATGGCGCGGTGAGTCCCGCGCTGTCGCAATCGCTGGTACAGCACGCGCCGTTCCTGGCGGTCAACACGCAGGTCAACGCGGGCAACGCGGCGATGCACACGATCTCGAAGTACGCTCGTGCCGATTACATCAGCTTGACGGAGCGTGAGTTGCGACTGGACTGCCGGGACCAGAAGACCGACCTTCGCCCGCTGGGCTGCCAGACGGCGGCGCGGTTCGGCAGCCAGGCGTTGGCGGTGACCAAAGGGCGACAGGGGGCGTGCCTGTGCGGAGCGGACGGAGCGTTCGTGGTGGTGCCGGCCTTTGCGAGCAAGGCGGTGGACAGCGTCGGCTCGGGCGATGCCTTCTTCGCGATCAGTTCGCTGGCGGTCAAGCTGGGGGCGCCCTTCGAGATTGCGGGCTTTCTGGGCAATGTGGCCGGGGCGCTGGCGGTGCAGATCATCGGCAACCAGAAGGCGATCGACAAGGTGAGCCTGACGAAGTACATCACTTCGCTGCTCAAGTGAGAGGAGGCGATGGCGAGCAAGTTTGCCCAGTTTGACCGATCGCGTCTTCGGACCAGGCCGCTGGGGCAGCGCCAGCATGATTTCACGGCGCATAAAATCCTTCCACTGGCCCCCGTTGAGGCGAGATTTCGCGAATTGAGCGAGGTGGCGGAGCAGATTTTCCGTGCTCGCGAGCGAGGGGCCCAGGTGATCCTGATGATGGGGGCCCATGTGCTGCGGTCGGGCGTGCAGCGGTATCTGATCGATTTGATGGAGCGGGGGCTGATCACCGCGCTGGCGGGCAACGGGGCCTGCGCGATTCACGACTACGAGCTGGCGCTCGTCGGCGCGACGACCGAGAGCGTGGCGCGTTACATCCGGGAGGGCCAGTTCGGACTGTGGGAAGAGACGGGCCGGCTCAACGACATCATCTCGACCGCTGCGTCCGAGAAGATGGGGCTGGGCGAGGCTGTAGGGCGCGAAATCGAGACGGGCAGCTATCCGCATCGCGACCTGAGTGTGCTGGCGGCGGCATATCGACTGGATATTCCCTTCACCATCCACGTGGGCATCGGCTACGACATCATCGGCGAGCATCCCAACTGTGATGGCGCCGCCCTGGGGGCAGCCAGCTATACCGACTTTCTGATCTTCACGAAGGTGGTCGAGCAGTTGGGGGCGGGTGTGGTGATGAATTTCGGCAGTGCGGTGATGGCTCCGGAGATCTTTCTCAAGACGCTGGCGATGGTTCGCAATGTGGCCTCGCAGGGCGGCGAAAACGGCCCGCCCTTCACGACGCTGGTATGTGATTTGCACGCTCTACCGGCGGGCTATCGTCGTGAAGCCCCGAAAGAGAACCCGGACTATTACTTTCGGCCTTGGAAGACCCTGCTGGTGCGAACCGTGGCCGACGGTGGAGCAAGCTACTATGTTAAAGGAGACCACGCCCGTACGGTCCCCGGGCTCTGGACCGCACTTCGAGACGGTCCTGCCTCGTGAGTCGAAGCAGGCTCCGGAATGGAGCGAGCAGGTGGGCGCGCTGGCGGAATGCCTCAGGGGCATCTCCGTCACCGTCGAGGATGATGTGCAGATCGAAACCGAGCGGGCGTTCAATCTGTGGTGCGACACCACGGAGGTCGTCCGCCAGGCGGAGCGTGTGATCTACCTGATCGGCAACGGGGCGAGCGCTTCGATGGCGAGCCATTTCGCCGCGGATCTGGCGAAGAACGCGGATCTGCACACCCAGGTCTTCACCGACATCTCGCTGATGACGGCGGTGGCGAACGACCTGTCGTACGACATGGTGTTCGTGGCGCCGCTGCGTCGGCGGCTGAAGGTCGGCGACATGCTCGTGGCGATCAGCAGCTCGGGGCATTCTCCCAACGTGCTGAAGGCGGCGGAGTTTGCGGCGTCGCGCAAGGCGACGGTGGTGACGCTCAGCGCGATGCAGCCGGACAATGCGTTGCGGCAGATCGGGGCGCTGAACTTCTGGCTGCCGGCCGATACGTATGGGATGGCGGAAACGGGACACGCCGCGATCCTGCACCACTGGATGGATCGGGTCTCGCTGCAAGGCTGAGCGACGCATGCAACCTGGGATTGAGTGAACCATGGACGACTTACGCATCGATCATCACAAACTCTTCTTTCATGTGGACCGTGTCAGCGAGTGGCTGGATGGGCGGACGATCTATCCGATCTACATGGAGATCTCTCCCGCGGGGTCGTGCAATCACCGCTGCGTCTTCTGTGCGCTGGATTTCATGGGGTACCAGCCGCGATTTCTCGATGCCGACCTGCTCAAGACGCGGCTGACGGAGATGGGCGAGTTGGGACTGCGGAGCGCGATGTTTGCGGGCGAGGGCGAACCGTTTCTGCACCGCAGGATGGCGGAGATCATCGTTCACTGCAAGGAGCAGGCGGGGATCGACGCGGCGGTGACGACGAACGGGGTGCTGATGCGGCCCGAGATCAGCGAACGCATCCTGGGCAGCACCGCATGGATCAAGATCAGCATCAACGCCGGGACGCCCGAGACCTATGCGGCTGTCCACGGCACGCGGCCCGAGGATTTCGGCAAGGCTCTGGCGAACATGGAGCAGGCGGCGGCGATCCGTACGCGGCGAGGGGCGGGTTGCACGCTGGGCGCCCAGATCCTGCTGCTGCCCGAAAACCGTGATGAAGTGACCACGCTGGCGGGGCGGTGCCGGGACATCGGGTTCGATTACCTGGTGGTCAAGCCCTATTCGCAGCATCCGCAGAGCGAGCATCGCGAGTACGAGGACATCTCCTACGAGCAGCATGAGGAACTGGCCGAGCAGCTCGAAGAATACGAGAGCGATCGCTTCCAGGTGATCTTCCGCCTGCGGGCGATGCGCAAGTGGGACGACCAGACGCGACCCTACAATCGCTGTCTGGCCTTGCCGTTCTGGTCGTATCTGGACGCGGGCGGCAACATCTGGGGATGCAGCATGTACCTGGGGGACGACCGTTTCCTGTACGGGAACATCAATGACAACACCTTCGAGGAGATCTGGGAGGGCCCGAAGCGTCTGGAATCGGTGGCGTGGACGACGGCGCACCTGGATGTCTGTTCGTGTCGGGTGGGCTGCCGCATGGATGAGATCAATCGCTACCTGTGGGAGTTGAAGCATCCGCATCCGCACGTCAATTTCGTCTGAGGAAAGTTCGGGGGATGGAATACCGATATCTCGTTTTCGATTTTGATGGAGTGCTGGCCGAGAGCAACGAAATCCGATTTCAGGGCTTCGAGGATCTCTTTGCCGACCTGCCCGGCGACGTGCGGGCGCGATTCATGGAGTTCGTGAAGGTCAACGGCGGGCTCTCGCGATACGGCAAGATTCGGCATTTGTACGAGGACCTCCTCGGACAACCGATATCGGAGGATCGAGTCTACGAACTGGCGGAGGGGTATTCGGAGCTGGTGGCCGGTCGTGTGATCGAAGCCCAGACGGTTCCGGGGTCCCTCGAATTCTTGCGCGAGTACGCGGACCGGTACGAGTTTGCGGTGGTTTCGGGCTCGGACCAGAAGGAATTGCGGCAGGTGTGCCAGGCGCGCGGGATCGACGGATACTTCCGTGCGATTCTGGGCTCGCCCACGGAGAAGACGCAGAACCTGATCGAGTTGGTGACGTCGCAGGGCTGGGATCAGCGGGCGTGTGTCTACGTGGGCGATTCCGTGAACGATTACGACGCGGCGACGGAGGCGGGGATCGGGTTCATCGGTCGCAACTCGGGCCTGGTGGATTGGAACGCTGTGGGCGAGGTCTCGATCGCGGATCTTTTCGAACTGCCGGCGGCGATGGAAGAACTGGCCCGGCGTCGGGATAACGGCGTCCGGCCTTAGGTAAGATACAAGGAGCATGGCATGAAACGAGTCGTCCTCATCGTGGCGCAGAACTTTCAGGACGAGGAATTTGTCTACCCCTACTACCGGATACTGGAAGAGGGATGGCAGGTAGACGTGGCGACGCCGACGGGGCAGGACATGCCAGGCAAGTACGGCGTTCCGGCGCGGGCGACGATGTCGACCGCCGATCTGAAGGCCGCGGACTTCGATGGCGTGATCCTGCCGGGCGGGTTCGAGTCTCCCGACCGGCTGCGTATCCGTCCGGAGGTGCTGCAATTTGTGCGGGACATGGACCAGGCGGGCAAGCTGGTCGCCGCGATTTGTCACGGTCCGTGGATTCTGATCTCGGCAGGTGTGGTGAAGGGTCGAAAGGTGACCGGATACATGTCGATCGCCGACGACCTGAAGAACGCGGGGGCAGCCTACATCGATGAAGAACTGGTGATCGACGGGAACCTGATCTCCGCGCCGCACTATCGCAACAACGGAGAGTTCATGCGAGCGGTGGTCGAGGCATTGAAGGGGTAGCGGATGCGACGCGCCGCACCCTGCAAGGGACCAGGATGATCTATACGGTCAATCGAAAGCCGACGGACGAGCGACACCTGGAGGTGGTTTCCGGGCCCGAAAGAGGTTCGTTCGACTACCAGGACGTGATCGTCAAGAAGCCCTGGGGTTACGAATACCTGGTCTTCGAGAACGAGCACGTGGCGATCTGGATGTTACAGATCGTGCGGAAACGGCGGACCTCGATGCACTGCCACCGGCGCAAGCGCACGGGGCTGGTGCTGCTCTCGGGCGAGGCGCAGTTCCATCACCTGGAAGGCAGTATTGCGCTGAACCGAATGAATGCGGTCAACGTCGACGCCAGCACGTTCCACAGTACCGAAGCCGCGAGTCTGCTGCCGATCCAGCCGGTCTCCGAGGACGGCATCTGGGTGCTGGAGATCGAGACGCCGCCTCTGAAGGAAGACGTGTGTCGCATGAGCGATGCGTACGGGCGGGCGGGCGCGACGTACGAGGGGGTCAATCACATGGTGTTCGAGCCCAGCGAGATCCTCAAACTCGCTGCGCCCGAGGAGGGCGAACGCCTGGTGCGACGAACGTTCCAGAACCTGGTCTTTACGGTGCGCAAGGGTGCGATCGGCCCTCGCGATGCGCCCCGGCCTGAGGCACTGGTCTGCGTGATCGGCCGCGAACCCGGGACGGAATCCAGCAATCCCTTTATGGAGGTGGGGAAGGTCTTCTCGTTCGGGCCGTTCCGCGAAAACACGCCGGAGGAAGACTTCGAGGGTGTCATGACATTGACCATCGAGGAAGAGGAGAAGGTTGTGAAGATATCGGATTATATCGCGTCGACGATCGCGGACATGGGGGTGAGGCATGTCTTTGCCGTCTGCGGGGGCGGGGCGATGCACCTGGTGGATTCGTTCGGCGGGTGCGATCGGCTCGACTATATCGCCACGCACCACGAGCAGGCGGCGGCGATGGCGGCTGAAGGATACGCGCGGATCGCGGGCGGTCCGGGGGCGGCGCTGTTCACCTCCGGCCCGGGCGGAACCAACGCCATCACGGGCGTCTACGGCGCCTGGGTCGATTCGATCCCGACGATCTTCGTCTCGGGGCAGGTGACGCAGGATACGTTGATCGCCGACACGGGGCTTCGCCAGTTCGGCATTCAGGAAGGCAACATCATCGAACTGGTCAAGCCGATCACGAAATATGCCGTGACGGTGACCGATCCCGCCAGCATCCGGTACCACATGGAGAAGGCGTGCCACCTGGCGATCAGCGGAAGGCCCGGACCGGTGTGGATCGATGTGCCGCTCGACGTGCAGAACAAGCTGGTCAATCCCGATGAACTCCAAGGCTACGTGCCGGAAGAGACGGAGTTTTCCTGTCCGCCTCACGTGCTCAACGGGCTCGTGACCGAGTGCGTCGATCTGCTGATCCAGGCGGAGCGTCCGGTCCTGATCTTTGGCTATGGGGTACGTCTGTCCCGGGCGGAGGAAGAGCTTCGCGAGGTGATCCATCGGTTGGGCATTCCCTGCGTTTCCTCGTGGACGACATCGGACATCCTTCCCTATGCCGACGAGAATCACGTGGGGCGCAGCGGCATCATGGGCGACCGCGCGGGCAACTTCGCCGTCCAGAATGCGGACCTCGTGCTGATTGTCGGTTCGCGGATGTCGATCCCGCAGGTGGGGTACAACTACAAGCTCTTCGCCCGGGCGGCGAAGAAGATTATGGTCGATATCGACGGGATCGAGCTGAAGAAACCTTCATTGAAGCCCGATCTGCCGATCTGTGCCGATGCCGGAGAGTTCCTGGCATCGCTGCTGATGAAGATCGAAGCAAGCAATATCACTCTCCTGATCGACCCATGGCGGGACCGGTGCCGGCAGTGGAAAGCAAAGTACCCAGTGTGCCTGCCCGAGTACCGGGACAACGCGGATCGCGTCAATTCGTTCTATTTCGTGGACCGGCTTTCAGAGAGGCTCGGGACCGACGCGGCGGTCGTCACGGACATGGGCACGAGCTTCACGTGCACGATGCAGACCTTCCGACCCCGGCTCGGCCAACGGCTGTTCACCTCCAGCGGGTTTTCGTCGATGGGCTTCGGGCTGCCCGGCGCGATCGGCGCGTGCTTCGCGCGAGGCAAACGGCAGACGATCCTCATCACAGGCGACGGTGGCCTGCAAATGAACATCCAGGAACTCCAGACGGTGGTCGAGAACCGCCTGCCACTCATTATCTTCGTGCTCAACAATGAGGGCTATCTGACGATCAAGCTGATGCAGCAGAACCATTTCGGTCGCTACATCGGCTCCGATCCCTCGAGCGGGCTGAGCTGTCCGGACATCGTCAAGCTGGCCCAGGCGTATGGTATCGGGGCCGAGCGGATCGGCGACCAGGCGACGCTGGATCGCAGGCTGGACGAGGTGCTCGCCCAGCGCGGTCCATACGTGTGTGAGATCCTGATGCCGCCCGAGCAGGCGCTGATTCCGCGCGTCAGCTCGCTCAAGCTGCCCGATGGGCGGATCATCTCCAAGCCGATGGAGGACCTCTTCCCGTTTCTGGATCGGGACGAGTTCGAGGAGAATATGATCGTCGAGCCTGTGGAGATTCTGAACCGATGACGCAGACGATGCGAGAAGTCGATATCGGGTATCCGCACAGCCGTGTTCCGCGCGTGCTGAAGAGGGGGTTTCGGACCATTCGCAATCGGATGATCGCGTTCGGACTGGACGAGGCCTATTACGATGGCGAGCGGGAGAACGGCTATGGCGGTTTCCGCTACGACGGTCGCTGGGCGCAGATCGTGCCGGGACTCATCGAGCGGTATGGGCTGACGTCGGATTCGGCGGTGCTGGACGTGGGGTGCAAGAAAGGTTTCTTCCTGCACGATCTCAAAGAGGCATTGCCAGGGATTCGCGTCCGGGGCGTCGAGAATCATCCGTATCCGCTGGAGCATGCGATGGCGTCGGTGGAGGGCGATCTCGTCCTGGCGCCATACGAGGCGTTGCCGTTCGCCGACGGTGAGTTCGATTTCGTCATGGCGTACGCCGCGATCTACATGCTCAATCTGCGGGGCGTCCTGCAGGCGCTGCGCGAGATCCAGCGGGTGGGCAAGGGGAAGAGCTTCGTCACGCTGGGCGCGTATCACCATCACGAAGAGCGCGAACTGCTGGAGGACTGGACGCTCCTGGGGACGACGATTCTGCATGTGGACGAATGGATGGAGGTCTTCGAGGCGACCGGGTACACGGGCGACTACGCCTTTACGACCGCTTCGTCGCTGAACCTGATTCGAGGATGATACGGCCGATACCAGGCTGAGAAGGATCGAACTGCATGGGTTTGCTCTACACGAAGATGAAGGTATTCCACTACAAGGACAAGGTGGACTCCCTGCCGGCGAGCGTCACGGAGGTGCGGGCGCCGCTGCATGTGCGCGTCAAACCGACGAATGTGTGCAATCACAACTGCTGGTACTGCGCCTATCGCAAGGACAACATCCAGCTCGGCAAGGACATGGCGATCAAAGACCATATTCCGCGCGAAAAGATGCTGGAGATCGTGGGCGATTTCGCGGCGATGGGGGTGCAGGCGGTCACCTTCAGCGGCGGGGGCGAGCCTTTGTGCTATCCGTTCCTGGTCGAAACGCTGCGGGCCCTGGCGGACAGCGGCATTCGCTTCGCGGCTTTGACGAACGGAGCGAGGCTGACCGGCGAGGCGGCGGAGTTGTTTGCGCATAAGGGGACCTGGGTCCGCGTTTCGATGGATGGCTGGGATGGACCGAGCTACGCGAAGTATCGCGGCGTATCCGAGAACGAGTTCGCCAGGGTGATGCGCAATCTGGAGGCGTTTCGCAGCCTGGGGGGCGATTGCTACTTGGGCGTGGTGGTGATCGTGGACGAGACGAACGCGCCGCACGTGTACGAGATGCTGGCGAAGCTCAAGGACACCGGCGCGCACAGCGTCAAGGTTTCGCCCTGCATCCTCAGCAACGACGGCGCCGAGTGCAACGCATACCATCAGCCGTATTATGGGCTGGTGGGCGAGCAGATTGCCAGGGCGACCGCAGACTTTGCCAACGGGCAGTTCGAGATCTCCAACGGCTATGGCGAACAACTGACCACCTTCGCCAAGTCGTACACCTGGTGTCCCTATATCCAGATCAACCCGGTGATCGGAGCGGACCTGAACGTCTACTCGTGCCACGACAAGGCCTACAACCTGGACAACGGGCTGATCTGCTCGATTCGCGAGCAGAGCTTCCGCGAGGCGTGGTTGAAGGATAAGGGGCAGTTCTTCCGGATCAATCCGAAGCGGGACTGCGCCCATCACTGCGTGGTCAACGAAAAGAACAAGATGATTCTCGAGTATCTGGACTCCGATCCGGATCACGTGATGTTTGTATGAGGCTGATGTGACGTTTTCGCTGTCGGGCAAGAAGGTTCTCATCACCGGGGCGTCCCGGGGGCTGGGTGCGGTTTGCGCGCGGGCATTCGCGGAAGACGGCGCGACGCTCGCGCTGATGGCGCGCTCGGCGGAAGGCCTGGAGGAAGTGCGCACCTCGTGTGACCGGGCGAAGGCCCATCTCGCCATCGCAGTCGATCTGACGGAACGTCCGTCTCTCGAAGCAGCGGTCGCTCAGGCGGCCGAGTTCCTGGGCGACATCGATGTCGTGCTGCACGTTGCGGGAGGGGGGCTCGGGCTGCGGGAACCGCTGATCTCCGGTGACGATCTGAGCAGGGTGCTGTCGCTCAATCTTCTGGCGGGTGCGGAAATCAATCGCCTGGTGGCGCCGAAGATGGTCGAGCGAGGCAGAGGCAATCTGGTCCACGTGGGCTCGGTCGCAGGGACGGATGCAGTGGCGTCGGTAGGATACAACACCGCGAAGGCGGCGCTGGGGGCCTACGTGCGGAGCCTGGGCAACGCGCTGGCGAAGTCAGGCGTGGTCATTACCGGCATCCTGCCCGGCGGCTTTCTGGCGCCGGGCAATTCGTGGGCGCGGTTGCAGGCGAACCAGCCCGACGTGGTGGAACGTTTCATCGAGCAGCGGCTTCCTCGTGGCCGGCTGGCAGAGGCCGAGGAACTGGTGCCGTTGCTGACGTTTCTTTGTTCCGATGCGGCGGGGATGATGGGCGGCTGTATGGTGCCGATCGACGCCGGAGAGGGGGTGACCTATGTCACGACCTGAATCAAACCTCCATGGACGCACACACGAGGCACTGCGAACGTACGCCGCGCGTTTGTGGCGGCAATATGGCCCGGGCAAGCGGATGCTGCTGGTGCAGACGCCGCAGTTTCTCTTCGAGACGATCAATCCCGAGGTGATCCGCAATCGTGGCTACTACGCGTATCCGCCGACGGGTCTTCAACGACTGGCGACGTCGATCTCCGGACGGGATATCGAGGTGCGATTCTGTGATCTGAATCTCTACGTGCTGAGGGAGATCGCGCGGGAGGGGCGATTCGACCCGGCTCAATGGCTGCGGTTTCTCGACGAGCAGATCGACGCGTTCGAGCCCGATATCATCGGTGTGACGTGCCTGACGGTGTATACGGATCTCTTCGCCAAAGACCACCCACTGACGGCGGTTCTTCGACATCTGCGCGAGCGGGACCCGGCTCTCGTCCTCATCGGAGGCCCGACCGCGACGAACGAGATGGAACGATACGTGCAGGAAGGGCTGTGCCACTTTGCGGTCGAGGGCGAAGGCGAAGACCGGCTGAATTATCTTCTTGATGTATTTGAAGGCCTGCCGACCGAGGTCGAGATGATCTCGGGCATCGCGTTTCCGGCGGAGGGCGAGGTTTTCAAGACGACAGGCGCATGCCGCGCGGTGGCGCTTCGGGGCCATCTGGTCGAATCCTATGAGGCGGTTGACGTCGAGGCCTACTGCCAGGTCGGCAGCCTGAATCCGTATTCCCGCATGGCGGGGCAGGACGTTGCCTATGGCGTCTTCCAGTTGAATCGAGGCTGTCGGGCGAACTGCAAGTTCTGCGGGGTGCGCCCCTTCATGGGCCAGGGCATCCGGACCCACGCGGTGGAGGAGGTGCTGGAGGAAGTCCGCTACCTGGTGGAGCGGCGGTCCGTCCGCCATTTCGAAGTCCTCGACGACGATTTCCTGGCCGATCCCACAGCGGCGACCCAACTGCTCCAGGGGCTGGTCGCACTGCATCGTGAATACGGAATCACCTGGGCGGCCAACAACGGACTGATGACCCATTCGGTGACGCCGGAACTGCTCGATCTGATGCGCGATTCGGGGTGTCTCGGGTTCAAAATCGGAATCGAATCGGGCAACGCCCAGATGCTGCGCCGGATTCGCAAGCCAGGGACGCTGGAATCGTTCGCACGCGTCGCCGACCTGCTGGAAGGCTATCCTGAGCTGTTCGTCGGCGGCAACTACATCATCGGCCTGTTCGGGGAAGAGACCTTCGGCCAGATGCTGGAGACCTTCGCCTTCTCGGTCCGTCTGAACCTCGACTGGTCGTCGTTCACGGTCTTCCAGTTCACCAGCAAGCCCAACGCGGTGCAGGAAAACCTCAAGACCGACGCCAACGCCGCCACCGACTTCATCCCGGGCAAGGATAGTGCCAACCGTGAGATCCAGGACGATCGAGGCCTGCCGCTGGGGGCCGATATCTTCTTCCTGCCAACCGATCTGGTTCCCTCGCGGGCGATGGTCAAGAACGTCTGGCTGACGTTCAATCTGCTGGGCAACTACATCGGCAACAAGAACCTGCGTCCGGGAGGGCGGCCCGAGAAGTTCGTCTCGTGGCTGGACGCGGTCCGGATGGCGTATCCGACGAATCCGTACATGCTGCTCTTCTCCGGGCTGGGACGCATCCTGATGGGGCAGCCGGATCGAGCGCAGGGGCTGTTCGAGCAGGCCCGGGCGATCGTCGGCGCCTCGGCGAACTGGCAATATCGATTCGCCACGTTCGGACTCAGCGATCTGCTCGAACGTATCCCCGAAACCCCTGGTGAAGTGTACGAACGTCTGGCAGCGATCTGGAACGCGTGCGTGCCGTCCCGCTTGGTCGAATCTCGATTCGAAACACGCCCGGTCCCGCACGTGGAAGGGATCGGCGGCAAGGCGGTCGCACATAGGGAAGATGTAAGAGAATCCATGTAAGGCGGTACTTTCGTGGCGAAGCAGAAGATCTATATTGTTCAGTTCGGCACCGGCGCCAGCATCAATCTGTTGCCGCTGGCGGCGGGACAACTCTACTCGCGACTGCGGATCGACGAGGTCCTTTCGGATCGTTTCGATCTCCCCGAGATCATCTTTCGACGACCGCATGATTTCGAGGCGTTCGCGGCGGAGTTGGACGACGTCTTCGTGATCGGCTTCTCCTGCTTCTTGTGGAACGTCCATGCGAGTGTGAACGCTGCCCGGACGGTTCGCGAGAGATTCCCCCACGCGCTGATCGTGCTGGGGGGACCGTCGATCCCCAAGGACCCGGCGTACTCCGTCGAGTTCCTCCGACGCAATCCCTTCGTCGATGTGATTTCCTGTGGGGAAGGCGAGGAGGTCTTCGTGTCCCTGTGTCGTCATCAGATGGAAGGGCGGTCGTTTGACGATATCCCGGGGTTGATCCTCCATGACCGGACCACCGGAGAAATTCGCCGGACGGCGCCGGAGCAGGTTCCCTCCATGGAAACCCTTCCTTCGCCTTATCTCGACGGGACGTTCGACGCAATCTATGGCCAATATGCGGACGAGTTCTCGGGAATCATCTGGGAGACTAATCGAGGTTGCCCCTATCGCTGTGCCTACTGCACCTGGGGCAATTTGCCCAGCAACCGCATCCGCGAGAAGCCGATCGCGCAGGTGCGCGAAGAGGTGGAGTGGATCGGGCACAACGGCATCACGTATATCGCGATGTCGGACGCGAACTTCGGGATTCGCAAGCGCGACATCGAAGTGGCGCATCTACTGGCCGAGTGCAAGCGTCGGTACGGTGTGCCCCATTTCATCTCAGTCAGTTGGGTGAAGAATTCGCACGCCAACGTGCTGAAGATCGCGGATATCCTCAACGAATGCGGCATCGGTTTTCGCGTGACCCTGTCGCTTCAGAGCCTGAACCCGAAGGTTCTCGAAGCGGTGAATCGCTCGAACATCCAGCGGAGCGACTACGAGGAGATTCGCAAGGTCTACCATCGGCAGCGCCTGTTCTCCTACACGGAACTGATCCTGGGCCTTCCCGAAGAGACGTACGAGAGCTTCCTCGACGGCATCGAGGAGTGCCTCAGCGACAGCATTTACGACCAGCTCTACATCTATCCATGCCTGCTGTTTCCAAACACGGCGCTGGCTTCGCAGGAGTATCGGCAGCGATACGCGATCGACTCCATTCTCGTCTGGAATCGCTACACGAAGAACAAGGAACACGAGCGCATCGACGAGCAGGTGGAGATCGTGACCGGCACCGGGACGATGCCCCAGGACGCGTGGCGCGACACGTTTGTGATGGCCTACTCCACACTCGCGCTCCACGACGGGCGGTTGGCCTTCTTCATTCTGCAACACCTGAAGCGTCGCTATGAGATCCGCATCACGGACCTGGTTGCATACGTTCGAGATCGGGCCTCGTCGGGGGAGTTCCCGGTGCTGGCGCGGTCGTTTGGCCTTCTGTTCGAGACGGCCCAGAAGGTGCAGACCGAAGGCGCCTCGCATCTGATCGAGCCGGCGGCGTTCGACGGCGTACCGTTCGATCCGCCCGAAGGGATCTTCCTCGATCTGATGATGGAGAAGTCCTCCTTCTATCGCGAGTTTCTCCGTCTCGTGGAGATGTATCTGGTCGAGCGCCGTATCGACGTCAATGCCGAGGAACTTCACGATCTGTTCCGCTTCCAAGAGGAGGCGATGGCGCACCCGGACGGGCCCGACAGTGAAACGCTGACCCTGAAGTACAATTGGATCGAGTACTTCGGATTTGCGTTCCACCGGCCTCAGGCCGAGTTGACGAGACGAGAAACGGTCTACCGGGTCGCGGACCCGCACCCGTGTGAGGGCGATCCGATGAAGTACCTGGCGGGGCATTTCGACGTGCGGGGCGTCCCCGCGTTCAATCAGTTCGTGGACCTGGACGGGAATCGGGTGTTTCCGATCATGCGGATGCGAGATGCCGGAGCTTGCGACGAGACGTGTGTCGAGGCGCAGGCGGGCGTCTCTTAGGTGAATAAGGAGTGGGCATGGCAACTGAAATCGCATCCCTGACGCCGGAGTTGATTCGCAAGTACGACGTTCAGGGATCGTACTACACGAGCTACCCGACGGGACGGCAATGGACCGAGCAGTTCGCACAGGCCGACTTCGAACAGAGCCTCCGAGAACTTCTGGAGCAGGACCCGCGCGTTCCGTTGTCCCTCTATCTGCACATTCCGTTCTGCCAGCGACGATGCCGATTCTGCTTCTGCTTCACCGAGGTCACGCGCGACCGGGCGAAGATCGACGCGTTCCTGCACGTGCTGTTTCAGGAGATGCTGATTCTCCGGCGTCTGTTCGATTCGCTTGGGGTCGACCCGAATGTCCGCGAGATTCATCTGGGCGGGGGTTCGCCCTCCTATCTGGAGTTGGATCAGCTTCAGGCGGTCATCAAGCATCTCGGGGTGCTCGTGGACGTCCGGACGCTGGACGAAGTCACGATGGAGACCGACGCGATCAACGTGACCGAGGAGAAGCTGTTGGCCTGTCATGCGCTGGGCATCAGCCGGATCTCGTTCGGGATTCAGGATTTCGATGGTGACGTCCAGCGGGCGGTCGGGCGGGTGCAGTCGCCTGAGAGGATCGCCGGGCTGATGACGCCCGAGGTGAGGCGCTGTTTCAAGAGCATCAATTTCGATCTTATGTATGGGCTGCCCTTTCAGACGCGGCAGCGCTTCGCGGAGACGATCCGCAAAGTGGCGGACCTGTCACCCGACCGGGCGGCGATCTACAACTATTATCATATGCCCGAGTTGTATCCGCACCAGGAAGCGATTCGGCAGGCCGACCTGCCCGATGTGGTGGAGAAGGCCTATATCTTCGCCGATGCGGCTGAATTGCTCGTGCAACACGGATACGAATTCATCGGGATCGATCATTTCAGCAGGCCCACGGATCTGCTGGCGAGGGCGAAAGAAAGCGGCACGCTGCTGCGCCACTTCATGGGATACACCGCCGGTCGTACGCCCCATCTGCTGGGGCTGGGACCGACGAGTATCTCGGGGTTCGGAGACTGCTATGCCCACAATGTCTATTCGCTCGATGACTACCGTCGCGCGGTGCTGGCGGGTGGGCTGCCTCTGCTGAGGGGCTATCGGACGACCGAGGACGACCGCATTCGCTGGGCGGTGATGGCGCGTTTCCTGGCGTATATGTCCGTCGATTATGGTGAGGTGCAGGAGCGATGCGATATCGATTTCATCTCGCACTTCGCGGATGAAATCGCGGCCTTGGAACCCTTCGTTGACGACGGGCTGATCGAATGGACCGCCGACGGATTCCGAGCGACGGAGTTAGGCCGGCTCTTCGCGCGTCACGTCTGCGCGGTCTTTGACCGGTATCACGCGATCGAGAGTCGAGGGCGCAAGGGCAAATTCGTTCCTGCGATTCAACGGAGCCAGAGTGGATCGGTGCGCCAGGTTCTCGGGCAGCAATAACGGGAAGAAACCTATGAAGAAGAAACTCGTACTGGTGTATCCGAATCAGCGGTGGCTCAAAGACGATATCGTCACGACCTGGCGGCTGGATCCCCGAACGATCGGCGTGCTGGCGGCGGTGGTGCGGGACATCGTCGATGTGGAGATTCTCGATGCCAACATGCGCAATCTGTCTCTCGAGGCGTTTCGCGAGGCGATGGCCGATGCCCAGCCGGACTATGTGGGCATCTCTCTGCTGACGACCGAATACGCGCCGATCCTGTATCAGGCGGCCGAGACCGTCAAGAGTGTCGATCCGAGCACGGTCGTGATCGCTGGAGGGGTGCACGTGACGCTGCACTTCGCCGACGTGATCCGCCATGAGAGCATCGATTACTGCTGTCGGGGGGAAGGCGAAGACGTCCTGCGTGAATTGCTGCTATACCTGCTGGGACAAGGGCCTTTGCCCCAGGCCGGTCTGGTCTACCGCGAGGGCGACCGCGTTGTCGAGCAGCCCAAGGCGGTTGTCGAGGACCTGACGAAACTGCCTTGGCCGGCCTACGATCTGCTCGATTTCCAGAAATACTGCGATACGGACGCCCGCAAGGGGGCGAATCGCTTCCCGGAACTGCCCGGCATGGCGATGTTGATCTCTCGTGGCTGTCCCTATCGCTGTTCATTTTGTCAGGTGGCGACGATCTCGGGTCGGCAGGCCCGCGTGCGCGAGCCCGCCGACGTCATCGAAGAGATCCGGTTCGCCAAAGAGCGGTACGGGATTCGCTCGATCACCTTCTTCGACGACAACTTCTTCCTGCCGAAGAAGGAGATGAAGGAGTTGCTACGACTGATGTGCGCCGAAAAGCTGAACATCAAGTGGCAGGCGGCGGGTGCGGCGATCTGGGTGCTGGACGACGAGTTTCTCGATCTGATGCAGCAGTCGGGCTGCGTCGGCGTCACCGTGGCGCTGGAATCGGGCGTGCAGCGCGTGCTCGATGAGATCATCGACAAACCCATCAAGGACATCGGGAAGATGCCCGAGCGGATCGCCCAGATTCAGCAGCGGGGCATCTGGGTGGCGGCCAACTTCATCATCGGCCTGCCCGGTGAGACGTGGGAGGAAATCCGGCAGACCGTCCGCTTTGCCGAGGTGTGCGGCGCCGACTACGTCAAGTTTTACGTGGCGGTCCCGCTGCACGGAACGCGCATGTACGACATGGCCCGCGAGATGGGCGTGCTCGGAGGCGCGTCGGAGGACGTGGCGGTCGATTGGCGGTATGGACAGATTGTCTCGGACGAATGGACGCCCAAGGATGTCTCGACGTTGCGTGTCTATGAGTGGGATCGCATTAACTTCGCACCGGGGCGGATCGAGCGGGTGTGCGATATCTGGGGCATGACGATCGAGGAGATCAACCGGACGCGCAAGGCGACGCGCGACAGTCTGACGTTCGCGCCGCCGCCTGCGGCTGAGCAGTGCATCGGTGAGACCCGACCGGGGAAGAATCGAAAGGCCAGAGCGCATGAGCTTTCTCTCGGATAGAGGCTACAGGGAATTTCTCGACGAACGCATTGCCCGCCTGGATGACGCGACCGCGCGCGACCACGTCCGCGAGAAGTTTGACCGGTGGCGCCGGCAGTATCGCCTTCATCGGCTTCTCGAACGGATTTCCGAGCTGCTGGCGGGCGAACGGACGCGTCCGAACATGCTCTATCTGGGTTGCGAGGCGGACCTGGAGCTGCTGAGCCACCTGGCGCAGCGGCATCACTTCGACGCCCGGCTGTTTCGCGGCTTCCTGGTGGCCGACCGGTTGTGGGACCAGGTCAAGCCGGAGTGGTTCTCGCCGTTCCCGGTCTATCGCACCGGCCAATGGCAGGATCGGGAAGATACAGTCGTTTTCAGTCTCTCTCTGGCCGAGCCGTGGCGAAGGAACTGCGGCGACAAAGGCAACGACTACCTGGAGCGCTTCATCGATCCGGGTCGCATGGCCGCCCTGGACTCGATCCGGCAGCAGTATGCCGACCGGCGTATCGTGCTCTACGTCGACTATCGCAGGGTGCAAACCCTGGCGGCGCTTTCCGAGCAGATTCGCACGCAGTCGGATCTGGCGACCGTGCTGCTGGTCAACGCGGCGCCGGCTTCCTCCCGCCGGGAGTTCGACGCGGTCTTCGAAGAGCCGTTCAGCTATCTTTGGCCGCTCGCGTTCGAACGGTTGCAGCCGGACGTGTACCACGTCAACGTCGGGTGGGGAACGCAGGGATTGCCGTTTGCACCGTTTCTGCCAAGCGAAGCGGTGATCGATTTCTACGACCTGCTGACCTCGGTGGCCGATGAGGCGTTGGCCGGGCTGCATCCGGAGCCGCTTGCCCTGACCCGGGCGTCGGAGCGGACCTTGCTCGGCGGCTTCCAGCACATCGTCCATCGCTGCTGCGACGACATCACCGAGACGCTTCGGGCCGACTACCCCGGGCGGGATATTGTCGCGGTGACGGAATACCTGCGCGAGCCCGTCTATATGCCTGGACCGCTGCGGCGCGACGGCGCCATTCGTCTGGTCTATGGCGGTCTGCTGGTTCGCGGCGACGCTGCGCCCGACGATCCCCACTACAAGAACTTCATGCAGATGGTGAAATTCTACTGCCACGGGAACCTGCATCTGCATCTGTATCCGTCTCCTTACCTCTATGGATTCGAAGCCCCGAAGGGCCTGGAAGAACTGATTCGTCGCATGAAGCTGGATCATGTCCATGCATGCATGCCGCGCGAAGACAACGATTTCGTCCGGGAGATCGCCCAGTACGATTTCGGTCTGTGCATCCCGACGCCGGAAGAAGTCCGCCCGACAAGCTACGGCTACATTCTGCCGGGCAAGATCATCGCGTATCTGCGGGCCGGGTTGCCGATCCTGGTGCCCGAGGATCAGACGTTTGTCGCCGACCTGGTACGGGAACACGGCATCGGAGTGGTGTATGGATACGACGACCATCAGCGCATGGCCGAGTTGCTCAACGGTCAAGATATTGATCAGCTCAAACGCAACGTGGTTCGGTTCCGCGAGCAGCTCCGGATCGAGAAGGGCGCCGGAAAGATCCGGAGACTGTACGAGAGCGCGTGCGAGATGCGCGATGCTGTCAGGTCTGCTTCATCCGGTCCGTCTCGTCCGGCGTGCAAGGTGGCAGGGACCGCCTCGCTGACCGAGTTGATCGAGAAGCTCGACCGCGGAGGGTATCTGGGCGCTTCGGAATACGAGACCGTTTTACGTCGTGAAGTCGATACGACCCTGACCGGCGCCGCCCACCGGCACGTGGTGGCGAGGCTTGCCGGCTGGCTGGAAATGTACGACCATCATCGCTGTCTGTCCCGACTCCTGGATCGGATTCGATCGTTGAACGGGACGCCGTACCTGCTCTATCTGGAAGATCCGGGCCAACTCGATCTGCTGGTCTTCTTCTTGCAGGAGATCCGCCGGCTGCGCGTCGCGCCACCGGCCGGCTTCGTTGCCGCCTCAGAGGCCGACGTCCTCCAGGCCCGTTTGGCGCCGGCGAAGGTCTTCGGCATTACGGAGCCGGACGTGGCGAGTCACGCCGTGGTCTGCTTTTCCGGTACCGCTTTCCCAGGCAAGGCGCAATCGGTCCTGCCCAACGACTATCGCGAACGGTTCATCGAAGCACGCCAGTTTGAGCAGGTGCGCCGAATCCGACAGACGCACCAGGGCAAGCGGACCGTCCTGTACCCGATGTACCGCGAGATTCACACGATTGCGATGGTCGCCCGGTTCGTCGGACAGCACGACGAAGGACTTCGCACGATCTCTCTCTCGCCCCAAGCGTTGATGCGGGCGGACTTCGATACGACGCTGGTCGAACCGTTCTTCTGTCTATGGCCATTGATCTTCCGGATGCTCGACCCCGACCTGGTGCATCTGAACGTGGGATGGGGCATCCAGACCCTGGGGTTGTCTCCATTCATATCCGAGCGCCGGCGCACGCTCATCGATTTCTACGAGGTGCTGTCCTTCCTGCCCGATACCTACTTCGACAAGACGCACAGCAGCGCCGAGGATGTTCGCGTAGCGGAGGAGCATTTCATTACGACGTATCCCCGGATGATGCACATGTGCGCCGAGGAGATCTCGACGAAACTGGCTGAGAAATACGACACGGAGGCTTCGATCGTTTCCGTAACCGAGTACATGGAGGAGCCGACCTACAACGAACCGCCCAGAAACGACGGCACGATCCGGCTGGTCTATGGCGGCTGTATGCTGGCGACGACCAATCCGGACGATCTCTACTACCGGGGGTTCGTCAACGTCGTGCCCCACTTCACGCGCGACAACCTGCACCTCTACGTCTACAACTCGCCCTACGTCCACGGGCTGGTCGAGAACGACGGGCTCAAGGCGGTGATCCAGCGACTTGGATTGAAGAACATCCACGCCTGCAAGCCGCTGGAACTGGACCAGTTCGCCCGAGAGATCTCGACGTACGACTACGGGGTCACGCTCCTGCGCCCCAAGGACATGGAGGCGGTGGAATACAACTACTTCATGGCCACCAAGGTGCTCACGTACCTCCGAGCGGGGCTGCCGGTCATCATCGACGCAGACAACCGGTTCATGGCGGGCCTGATCGAGCGCTACAACATCGGACTGGTGCTGAACGACCGGGATTTGCCGTCTCTGGCCGATACGCTGAACCGCGTCGATCTGGCGGCACTCAAGCGAAACGTGGTCCGATTCCGCAACGAATTCAGCATCGAGAAAGGCGGGGCCAAGGTTTTGAAGATCTACCACGAGATGCTGGAGTCGTCGGACCGTAGACGCGTGTTTCCGACGGCGAAACCAGAGCGCGCGACACCGCCGCCCGAACCGGCCGACGACCAGGGCTGCTATGAAGAATGGATCTCGACGATGGCTCGCGCGGAGAACCGCCTCTATTATCGAGACCAGTCGTCGCATACGATGGCTTCCCTGGCCCGACATGCGCGCCACCTGGATCCGACGGTGATCGTCGAACTGGGAACCTTGGCGGGACTTTCGTTGCGGACGTGGGTGACCGCAGCACCGCGAGCGAAGATCTATGCGGTGGACCTGAGCTTTGCGACGCTCCGCGAGACGCTGCGCCTGCTGCCGGTGGACCTTTCTCGGGTGACGCTCCTGGAGCAGGACATCCTCCGGACGGATTTCCCGCGCCTGTGGACGGCGCGGGACCGGGTGATCTTCTTCGTGGATGCCCACGATCTGCCCGACGTTCCGATCATGAAGCATGTGCTGGGCACAGTGCTGCCTTCGCTGCCGGATGGAAGTGTGGTGATCGTGGACGATCTATGGTTCAGCGAAGACCGATTGACGCACGAGACGGCGCGGGACTTTCTGGAGAACCGCGTGGTCGGAGAAATCGACGAATTGCAGTGCTTCGAGGGATATTACGCTCCGTACCACGAAGGCGGTTCGTTCATGGGTTTTGCGGAGGTGCTTCCGCTGCTCGACTTCGTGAACGAGCACCGCATTCCGCTCACGCACGACAAAGGCAGCAAGCACGTCAGCTTCGTCTGGAAGAAGGAGTACCTGGAGCGTCAGTTCGCGCGCTCGGAACGAGCGGAGGAGCGGGGCAGTGTCGTACACAATCCCCTGTCGTACGTCCCCACGGCCGATTCGCTGGCGGAGCCGATGCGCCGTCTGGCCGCCGACTATCGGGCGGGCAGACTCCGAGACGTGGCGCAGAACCTCGCCCGCCTTGTCTCGCAGCGTCCGCACGATCCTGGATTGGCGTACGGTCTGGCGGTCTGCATGGCTCGGGGAGGCATGCTGTCACAGGCCCGGGACCTCCTCGCGTCCGGGCAGAGCCGTTCGGACCACCCCCGCTATCGCCGGCTTCGGGACAATCTGCTCCGCTGCGTCGGGCCTTCGAGAACGCCCGAGCGGCACGCGCCGAAAACGGAATCGAGGCCCGAGACCGGTCTGACGATCTTTGCGATGCCCAAGGCCTTTGCCGGGCACACCGCGATCATTCAGAAGAATGCGATTCGCAGTTGGGCCCGGCTCACGCCTCGACCCGAGATTCTGCTGTTTGGCGATGAATCCGGGATCCGGGAGATGGCCGAAGAGGTCGGTGCGCGTCATATTCCGCAGGTGGATCGCAACGAATTCGGAACGCCGCTGGTCAACAAGCTCTTCGAAGCGGCGGAGGCACTGGCTTCGCATTCGCTCCTGGCCTATGTCAATGCCGACATGATTCTGTTCCAGAGTTTCGCCGATGGCGTACAGAAGGTTCGAGGCGAGTGGTCGGAGTTCCTGCTGGTCGGACAGCGCTGGGATCTTACGGTTCTCCATGAGATCGACTTCGACCATCCTCGATGGGCGTGGTTGCTCCAGAAGCAGATGGAGGAACACGCCATGCTGCACGCCGAGTGTGGACTGGACTATTTCGTTTTTCCCCAGGGGCTCTACCGAGAGATTCCGCCCTTTGCCATCGGGCGAACGGCCTGGGACAACTGGCTGGTCATGGCGCCGCACACCTACGGCGCCGCGGTCGTCGACGGGACGGAATTCATCACAGTGGTCCACCAGGACCACGACTACGGACACGTCGCCGGCGGGCGGGAGGAGGCGTGGAGTGGCGTGGAGGCGGAACGTAACCGGGTGTTGGTCGGGCACACGGATAACTCCGCGCGGACCTCAGGGGCCACGTGGGCTCTGAATCGCGAGGGGACGCTGGTGCGGATGCCGCCGCGGCAGCCCTGGCATCTTACCGCGCTGTACAAAGACGAACGCGCCGCGTGGTTGCTGAAGCAGACGGCGCCATTGGTGGAGGCTGGACAGTACGCGCTGGCGGCCTGCAAGTGTGAGGAGGCGATCACGATCCTGGAGGTGCTGCTGGATTTCTGTCAGCGCGAACCGGCTCATCGGGAGAAGCTTCGTGCGGACCTGCTGGCGAAACGGTATATGGTGGCCTGCACGCGATTGGCTCGGTGCGCCTCGGCGCTGAGACAATGCGAGCGGGCTGCCGCCGCGCATACGAGGTTGCTGGAGAATCCGCTCATACAGATGTCGAAGAGACAGCGTAGCCAAATCACGGATGCGCGAAACCAATCACTCCGCACGGTTTCCATGGCGGATGTGCTGCCACCGACGGATTCGAAGCCGGTCCCAGCGCAGGTCGCCGATCTCCAGGTGCAGCGCGAGGAACCGCTTCCATCGAGGCCGCGGCCTTTGCAGGCTCAGATTTCGACTGCCCCGGAAGGCCATGAGCTTCGAGGCCAGTCGCTGGCGGCTCTGGAGGAAAAGTACCGACGCATGCCCCATGGGACGCGGGCGAAGTACGGGATGGCCGTGCGGCTTTCGGATGTCTTCCGGCGGGCGGGGCTGGTGGAGAAGGGCCGAATGCTGGCGACCGAAGCGGAAACGATGAAAGGCGGGCGCGCTTTGCGCTGCGAGACGGAAGACCGTCGGGTTGCCGCGACGGATGAAAGGCCCGTCGATCCGACGGCGAAAGTGACGGTCATCACCGCCTGCCGCAATAGCGAGAAGTACCTGAGCGAGTGTCTGGACAGCCTGCTCGACCAGACGATGCGGGAGTGGGAGCTGTTTCTGATCGACGACGGCAGCACGGACGGAACGCGACACATGATCGAGGCGTACGCGGAGCGCGATGCACGCATTCAGGCGGTGTGCTTCGAGGACAGCCTCGGGCCGTATGTCCGGCGCAATTTCGCCATCGAGCGGGCGCATACCGATTTCATCGTCATCCAGGACGCCGACGATATCATGTGTCCGACGAAACTGGCGACCTTGTATGCGGAGATTCGAAAGGACGATCGGCTGGCCATGGTGGGCGCCGGGTATCGTACGTTTCTCGCACGCTACCTGGGCCCGGAATACAGCGAGTACAACCAACTGCCTTTGGACCACGACCAAATCCTCGTTCGATTCCGGTCCTGGCAGCATGCCGTGAGCCACGGCTCGGCGATCATTCGTAAGTCGCTGTTTGCCGAGATCGGCCCGTACGATGAGAATGCGTTCGCCAGCGATTCCTTCTGGTCGGCGAAGCTGGCGCTGTATGCGGAAGCGGGACAACCGGTCCAGGTCAGGAACGTTCCGGAATGCCTGACGCTGATTCGTATGCATGCCACCAACGCCACCCGTACGCTGTCGACGCTGGACCCGCGGAACCGCAGGGCGCGCTATCGATTGTACTGCGAGTGCAAGCTGCGGCGCCTTCGCGATCGCCTGACGTCCGAGCCTGACCTGGATGTTGCGGCGGAACTGCGGCGGTGCACGTGCAGCGATTTTCTCACGCGCTTCAAGGCCCAGATCCTCGCGTGGGAAAGCGAGCCGCTGGATGCCCGCGTCGTGCCGGAATACTTGCAGAGTGCTGTGCAGCTGTTCAATCAGGGATACTATGTCAGTTGTGCGAACACTCTCAACGGGGTCGAAGCGTTCGAGCCGACGATCAGGGATCGGGTGATGGGCTACGATCTGTTGCGGGGCATGTCGCTCTACGCCCTGCAGATGAAGGAGGCTGCCCGGGAATATCTGGAGCGTGAGATCCTTTCACACGAGAATATGGCTGCCCGCCGGTTCGTGGAGGACGCCTTCGAGTCGGCAACCGGGGTGGACGTGTCCTCCTGGTGCCGGCGCCATGCGGAGCAGTTTCCGCTCGGTCTCCAGGACGCCCGTCCCCGGCGGACGACGCCGACGGAGCCGGCCGTCGTGATACGGTAAAAACAGGGCGACAGACTTTAGGATCGCGCGGGTCGGCACGATAATAGAACGGGGGTCGTTCGTTTCAGCGATCCAGATTGATAGGCGCCGGCAGGCCGTCGGCGATGAGAGGATCGGTACCCATGGGCGAAATGCGTCTTTCAGGGCTGTCAACCGGGATCGACACCGAAACCCTGGTGAAGCAGTTGATGGAAATCGAGAAGGCCCGACTCAAGAAATACATCGCGCGCCAGGACACGTGGGATGAGCGAAAAGACGCGCTGAACACGCTGAAAACCGATCTGAACAACCTCAAGAGCGCTGCGGCGGCCCTGGCCGATTCCCGCGAGTTGCGCGCCTACGCCACCGCGACCAGCGACGAGGACGTCTTGACCGCAGAATCGTCCCATAACGCGTTCGAGGGCAATCACACGGTCGTGATCAACCAGTTGGCCAACGCCGAGCGCTGGGTGCACACGACGGGATCGAAGTATGCCGAGGACCTGGTCGGCGAGGGCAGTTTCATTTATTCCTACAACCACAAGGAGGTGACGATCACCACGACCGCCGATACGACCCTCGAGGAACTCGCCGGTCTGATCAACAACGACGCGAACAATCCCGGGATTACCGCGACCCTGCTTCACTACAACAACGCCTATCACCTGGTCCTCAACGGCAACGATGCCGGCTCCGACTACGAGATCTCCGTCAACGCCAGCAACACGGAAGTCTGGCAGGGCAGCTCTCCGTTCACCGTCTCAGGGGAGAATGCGGCTCAGGCGACCAGGCTTACGGACCTGGATCAGTTCAGCGGCGCCTTTGCCGGCGACGAATCCATCACCATCACCGGCCAGCAGCACGACGGAACCGCGGTCAACTACAGTTTCTCCGTCAACGAGAACACCAAGCTCGACCATCTCGTCGAGGAGATCAACACCGCGTTCGGTGGAACGGCCACCGCGACCATTGTCAATGGGCAGATTCGCCTGACGGACCATACCAGCGGGGCCAGTTCGATGCAGTTGGGCCTCAGCTACAACGCCGGTTCCGGCTCGACCACCTTCGATATCCCGGCCGTCGCTCAGTTCACGCAGGGGGGCTCCACGACCGCCAGCCTGGCGGGGTTTGCGGCAGCGGATTTTACCGAAACGCAATCGGCGCAGGATTCGCAGATCAAGGTGGATGGCTTCCCTCTGGGCGTCGACGAATGGATCAGCCGCAGTTCGAACACGATTGACGACGTCCTCCAGGGGGTGACGCTGCATCTGCACGACACCGGGACCGTCCAGGTCAACCTGACACGCGACATCGAATCGGTCAAGCAAAAGCTGACCTCGCTGGTCGACGCCTACAACACCGTGGTGACCTTCCTGGCCGAGAAGACCGGATACAACGCCGCCCTGAAGCGGGCCGGCGTGCTGATGAGCGATTCGACCGTCACGAGCATCGGCAACAGCCTGCGCATGCCGCTGATTCGGCTCACCGACGGCTTCATCACCGACGTGGACACCTTCCTCATGCCGGGTCAGATCGGTCTCGAACTCGACGGGGACGGCATGCTCTCGCTCGATGAGAACACCTTCAACGAGGCGATTGCCGAAGATTACATGGGCGTGCTGGCGCTGATCGGCGCCGACAAGACTGGCAGCTCCGACAGCAACGCGGTCCAGTTCTACAGTGCCTCGAGCGACTACACGCAAGGCGGCAGCTACGACGTGCAGGTCACCGTCTCCGGCGGCGCCATCACCAGCGCCCAGATCAAACAGCAAAACGAGTCCACCTATCGGGCCATGACGTTCAGCGACAACTTCGTCACGGGCGACAACACGTTCAACGACAGCGGCTACCCGCTGTACGCGGAGAATGGCTTGATGCTGAGCGTCGATCTCAGCCAGGACGGCACGTTCAACGCCACCGTCCGCGTCAAACAGGGCTTCACCGGCGCCATGGAGGATTCGCTGGAGCAGTTCCTCGACGTGACCCACGGATGGCTGACGCTGGATCAGGAATCGGTCGATTCGCAGATCAAGAATCTGGAAGACCGCATCACCCGGGAGGAAGACCGTCTGTCCCGCGTGGAGGAGCGTCTGATCCTCAAGTACGCTCGTCTGGAGCGGACGCTGACCATGCTCCAGAGCCAGTTTGCCGGCCTCCAGTGGAACAGCACGCAGTCTTCGTGAGACGGGACGGTCACGTGCGGCGCCGTTATGACCGCTGGGCCTTCTTGCTCTGCCGGAGCCGGTAGAGCATCGCCAGCACCTCGGCCACCGCCAGGTACAGCGCCTCCGGAATCCGCTGTCCGGGCTGGACCGAGGCATAGATCGCGCGGGCCACCTCGGGTCTGCGGACGATCGGGATGCCATAGGAGCGTCCGATCTGGATGATCTTCTGAGCCATGTGGTCGGCGCCCTTGGCCAACAGAACGGGGGCGTCCATGGTCTTGGCTTCGTAGCGCAGCGCGACGGCCACGTGCGTCGGGTTGACCAGGATGACGCTCGCCTTGGGCACCTCCTGCGTGAGGCGTTTCATCGACATCTGGAGTTGGATGCGCCGAATGCGCCCCTTGACTTCGGGCGAGCCTTCGCCCTCCTTGTGCTCCTGCTTGACCTCCTGCTTGGTCATTTTCATTTCCTGGAGGTACTGCCACTTCTGGTACAACGCATCGGCCAGACCCAGGATGAGGATCGCGATTCCGACGCGGATTCCCAGTCCGAACGTCAGCGACGCGATCGCGCCGATCAACTGCGAGGACCACGTCCAGCGCAAGGCCGCCAGGGCCTCCAACTTGTCGCGGAGATAGAACCAGACCACCAGGCTGACGACCAACAGCTTGACGATCGAGCTGAGCAGGCGGACCAGCGATCGGGGGTTGCCGATGCGCTGGATGGCGGAGGCCGGGTTGATGGCATCCCACTTCAATTCGAGGGCCTCGAAACTGAAGGTCATACCGCCAACGGCAATGCTTGTGGCGATTCCCGCCACGCTGAGTGCGGCCAGGATCGGCAGAGAAACGAGTACGGCCTCGGTCAGATTGGCGTTCCAATAGGCCAGAAACGCCTGTGGATTGGCCAGCGGGCCGATTGGACCTGAAACGCTCGCCTCCATCTGCGCTTTGAACCACCGAAACAGATCCGGCGCCATCAGCGCGACGCTCAGCAGCAATACGACGATGCCCACCGCCATGTCCAGGTCCTGACTTTGCGGGACCTGCCCCTTCTGACGCGCCTTGTTGATCTTGCGCGGTGTGGGTTGTTCTGTCTTTTCGGCAGCAGGCTTATCGGCCATGGGTTCTTATCGATTATTGATGATTGCCTAGCTGGCCCAGATTATTCCCAGCGACAGTCACCGTGGACTTTAGCCGTTTCTGAGGCCATTTCGTGCTGACAAAAAAGATGCCG